>Ga0307378_10002264_pt1 | contig 29847 bp, 25 predicted proteins | sample UN1MG_FD_202238 | JGI IMG/M metagenome (GOLD analysis project Ga0307378, IMG submission 202238) | Soil microbial communities from Risofladan, Vaasa, Finland - UN-1 | ecosystem: Environmental > Terrestrial > Soil > Coastal area > Acid sulfate soil | place: Finland: Risofladan, Vaasa | collected... | reverse complement strand
CCCGCGCCCCTTTAAGGGGGGAGCGGGTGCCCTCACCCGCGGTCCTCTATATGAGAACGGGTGCCCTCACCCGCGGCTCTTCTTAAAACGCGAGGTGCGGATGGGAAAGAAGATAGCGATCACGGGAGCGGCAGGCTACATCGGACGGATGCTGGTCGAGAGGCTCACCGCCAAAAAGGACGTGGAGAAGATCGTCGCCGTTGACGTGGTGCGGCCCGTGGGGCTGCCCTCCGGCGTTGAGACCGCCGAGGTTGACGTGCGCGACCCGGCCATCGTCCGGAGCTTTAAGGGCATGGACACCGTGGTGCACCTGGCCTTCATCGTGGCCGCCATTCACGATATCCCCAAGACCTATGACATCAACGTGAACGGCTCCCGGAACGTGCTCGCGGCCTGCGAAAAGGCCGGGGTGGAGAAGCTGGTGGCCGCGTCCAGCGTGGCCGCCTACGGCCGCCAGCCGCGCGACAACCGGCTCATCAACGAGGACACCCCGCTCACCGGCGACAACGCGAGCTATTACCTCCACACCAAGCGCCTGCTCGAAGAGGCCCTCGACGAGTTCGAAAAGCGCAACCCCGGCGTGGTCGTGACCCGCTTGCGCCCATCCATCCTGATCGGGCCGCGCAACAATAACTTCGCGCACGAGCTCGGCCGACTCCTGGTGGTCCCCCACATCAGGGAAGGAGCGTACCTGCCCGTGGTGCACGAAGAGGACGTGATTGACGCCTTCGAGCTGGCCCTGGACCGCGACGTGCCCGGCGCCTTCATCATCTCACTTCCGGAGCCGATAGCCATCGAGGGATTCGCCGCCAGGGACCGGCCGCGGGTCAGCGTCGGCATCGAAACCTTGAAAAAGCTCTCCCGCATCGGCTATGCCCTCCACCTCACCCTGCTCTCGCCCGACTGGATCGTGGCCGCCGAGGGCAACTGGCGCTTCGACCTCAACCGCTCCCGCGAGGTCCTGGGCTGGACACCCAAACACGACCTGGAAACCACCGTGCGCGAGATGCTGGAGAACGTTCAGCGCCGGCCGCTCTGGAAAAGAATGCTGGGAAAGGCGTGAAGCCGGACATGGAGCGGGCGTTGGCGCTGAAGCTCTCGGACGGCCTGTTCCTTTTTGACACCTTCATGGGCGGCCGCGCCGGCTACACCTCGGTGTTCGCGGTGATCGCTGACCGCGCCGCCATCCTGGACAGCGGCGTCTCGGTCACGGCCGGGAACGTGCTGGCCGGGCTCACCGAGGCCGGCGCGGAGCCCGCGGACGTGGCCTGGATCGCGCTCACGCATGCCCACTACGACCACGCCGGCGGCGCGCACGAGCTTCTGCGCCTGCTCGAGGAGCGGGGCAACCGGTCGGTTAAAGTAGCGTGCGCGGAAAAGCCCGCCGTGTACATAGGCCGCGCCGACATCTGCGAGAAGCTGATGCGCTCGGGCCGGGCCACCGACGGATCCCTGGCCGGAGACATGCTCCCCATCGGCCGCGACCGGATCCTGGTAATGAAGGACGGCGACGCGCTCGACCTGGGCGGCCTCACCGTCCGCGCCCTCGATGCCCCCGGCCACGCCAACGGCCACCTCATCTTCCACGTGCCCGAGATCTCCTTCCTCTTCGTCGGCGACGCCTGCGGCCTGCTCGCCCGCGATCCCGCCGGCCGGCCCGTGATCGCGCCCACCGCCTTTGCCCCGGAGTACCGCCACGATGACTACATCAATACCATGCGCCGGATCGCCGCCATGGGCATCGCCCGCATCGGCTGCGGCCATTTCGGGACCCTGCAAATTGAAGAGATCGTCCCGGCCCTGGAACAGGCCGTGGCCGCCGCCGAAAAGCTCCGCGCCATGGCCGTGGAGATAAAGGCGGGCAGGCGCGGCCGCGATTCCGTGCTCTCCGCGCTCGAGTCCGAGCTCGGCCCCGCCCTCATCTCCCTCTATCCTTCCCGCGAGCGCATGCTGCTCTCCCTCAAGACGATGATCGCCGGCTCGCTCCACGACCTGGAAAGAGACGCGGCGCCGTAGTACACTATCCCTCCAACGGAACCCGTTCCGCAACCTGCAAGGAATTATTAAGAAAGAATTTTAACAGGGATATACAGGGTGTTCAGGATTTCTGAAAATAAAAATTAATCCTGAACATCCTGTATATCCCTGTTAATAATATACTTGTTTTAACTATCCAAGATGAAGGAGAATGCAAAATGATCTACGACCTGCCCGCGCATTTCAGCCCCGAGATCTGGAGATGGCTGATCATGCCGCTCATCATCATGTGCCTGCGCATTTGCGACGTGAGCATGGACACCGTCCGCATCATCTTCATCAACCGCGGCCTCAAGGTGCTGGCCTCGGCCATCGGCTTCGTCCAGGTGCTGATCTGGCTCTTCACCATCACCCGGATCGTGCAGAACCTGGCCGAGGTCCAGTATTACATCGCGTACGCCGCCGGGTTCGCCGCGGGCAATTACCTCGGGATCTTCCTGGAGAGCAAGCTCGCCATCGGGCTGCTCGCCGTGCGCGTGATCACCAGGAAGGACGCCACCGAGCTCGTCAACTTTCTGCAGGCGGAGGAATTCGGCTACACCAGCATCGCCGCCCGCGGCACCGGCGGCGAGGCGCGGCTGCTCTTCAGCATCATCAAGCGCAAGGACCTGGAGCGCGTCATGGAGATCATCCACCGCTTCAACCCCAAGGCCTTCGTGTCGGTGGAGGACGTGCGCGCGGCGAGCGAGGGCATTTTCCCCTCACGCCGCCTGAAGAACGGGGTCATCGGTCCGGGAACCCTGCGCCGGTGAGCGCCACCCGGCAAAGCGATAGAGAATCATCGCCTGGGGAGGGGCTCATTTCGCACAGAGGCACGAAGAAAACAGAGTTAAGAAGAACGAAAAATATTTTTTCTCTGTACTGCTAACATCAAGGATGCATAAATTTCTTTGCACTTTTATGGAATCAATTATGAAAAAAGGCGCTTGCATGAGGGCCAGGGCAGGCCGGTTTACCGGCCTTGAATTTAGTGCAGGCCCGTGCTTTAGCGCGGGTTAACGAGGCCTCGGGCCCCTGCTCCGGACCCCGTTTCAACGGGGTTCTCGAAATAAAGGATTTATCCGGGGGCTAAAGCCCGGAGGCGTGAGAAGGACGTTAAAACGCCCTTGCTCAGGTCTTGCAGCGCCTCGATACCCGCCATCAATGGCGGGCCTGCATGCCTCTAAGAAAGCCCGATGAATCGGGCTTCTAAAGAAATGGCGGCTCGATGTGGAGCGCCTTGCGAGTGGGCATTTGGTTGCGGCCAAAGGCCGCGCTGTGTTCTCTGTGCCTCGGTGCGAGATCCGGTTCTTAATGGAGCAGGAAACGCCGTTGGATTGCAGTTCCGGCCCCCGTCCCTTATCATCTTCCATGGATGATCGCGGTAAGAGGCTTGAAGCAGGACCCGAAGGCGAAGAAGGCCATGGCCCGCTGGATTCATGCGCGGCTGGCCAAAGAGTACGGGGAGCAGGCGCCGCCGGAGCCACGGACCGACCCGCTCGACGAGCTTTGCCTGACCCTGCTCTCGCAGAACACCAACGACCTGAACCGCGACCGGGCCTATGCCGAGCTCCGGCGCCGCTTCCCCACCTGGGCTGAAGTCGCCGCCGCCCCCGTCAAAAAGGTGGAGGACGCGATCAGGGCAGGGGGCCTGGCGCATCAGAAGTCGGCGCGGCTTCAGGCCATGCTCCGGGAGATCGCGAGGAGGGAAGGGCGCCTGGACCTCTCCCGCATCTGCCGCATGACGAGGGACGAGGCCCTGGATTACCTGTACTCGTTCAAGGGCGTGGGCAGGAAGACCGCGGCCATCGTGCTCCTGTTTTCCTGCGGCGTGCCGGTGTTTCCGGTGGACACGCACATCCATCGCGTGTCCCGCCGCTTGGGCATCGTGCCCATGAAAGCGGACGCGGACCAGGCCCACGACGTCCTCGACTTGATGGTGCCGGATAAAATGAAATACGGCCTCCACATCAACATGATCGCGCACGGACGCAAGGTCTGCCATCCGAGGAAACCGGAATGCGCCGCGTGCTGTCTAAGAAAAAAGTGCCCGTCGGCTTTCAGGATCAGGTAATGATTGAGTCATACCAAGCCATCGAGTCGCTCATCGAGTCCGTGCGCCGCCGGCGGAGGCGGATCCGGCTCGCGCGCCTCGCGCTCCCGCTCTTCATCGTCATCGCCGCCGCGTTGTCGGCCGCCGCGCTGCTGCCTTCCTTGCAGGGGGCCGCGAGGATGGCGTTGCGCGCCGCGCTGCTCTGTTCCATGTCCCTGGCCGCGATGGCCGCGCTCGTCCTGGCCGTGGTCCGCCGCGAAAACCTGGAAGCCGCCGCCCTGGCCATCGAGCGCGCCAACCCCTGGGTCAATAACGCGCTCATCAGCGCCATCCAGCTCGTGCGCGCCGCCGCCGCGACCGGCCCGGCCGGGGCCTTCAGCCGCGCCCTGCTCGACAAGCACCTCGAGTCCGCCGCCGCCATGCTCCCCCGCCTCGACCTGGAAAATTCCGCGCCAACCCAAAAGCTTAAAGTGCCAGCCATGGTCTTTTCCGCCGTTGCCCTCGCTTTTCTCGCCATGCTCTCGTTACGCCCGGAGCGCACGCGAAGCGGCCTGGCCGCGCTGCTCACCGAGCAATGGAGCATGGCCGCGGACCAGGCCAAAACCGCGTCGTTGCCGCTCACCACCGGCGATTTCACGCTCCATTACACCTTCCCGGCCTACAGCGGTATCAGCGCCCAGACCGTGGCCCACACCAATGGCGACATCGCCGCGCTCAAGGGCACCGCCGTGACCCTCGAGACCACCGCGCTCGAACCGCTCTCGTCCGCGTCCATCATCACCTCCACCGGCGCCCGCTACGCCATGTCCGTTGCCGGAGGCTCCGCGCTCAAGGCCGAGCTCGTGCTCTCCGACCCGGGCACCTATTACATCGAGGGCGTGGGCGCGGGCGGAATGAGGCTCGCGGAACCCCGCTCGCACCACATCGTGGTGGACCCGGACCTCGATCCGCTGATCACCATGCTGACGCCGGTGCAGGACGTGGAGGTCGCCGCGGAAGGGTCGCTTCCGATCAGCTACGAGGCCGGCGACGACTTCGGCTTGAGCGAGGTGGCGCTTATCTATCAGCAGGGCGGCGAAGACCACAAGGTCATCATCCGCACCGAGAAAGAATCGCCCCGCAACCGCCTGCAGGGCGACTATGAGTGGCTGATCTCCGAGATGGGCTTCAAGGAAGGACAGCGCATCCCCTTTTATCTCCAGGCTACCGACAACGACGAGGTGGCCGGAGGCAAGACCGGAAAGAGCGAGATGCGCGTGCTCGAAATCTTCAGCGCCCGCGGCCAGCACCGCAAGCTCCTGGCCCGCCAGGACGAGTTCTTCAACCAGATGATTGACCACCTGGCGTCCCATATCGGGGCGGCCCTCAAGGACCAGCCGGCAGCGGACCTGGCCGCCGGCGAGAAGGGACTGATCGAGGAGGGCCACAAGCTGCTCAGCTCCATCACCGACCTGCAACTGGCGCTGCTCGACGACGAGTACGCGGACCAGCTCGTGCTCGACACCCTGCTGGACATGGCCAGGCGATACTCGGCCCGGCTTGGCGAGAGGGAAAAACTGCTGGAGGACCCCGCCCGCTCCGCGCCGGACTGGGCCGCTTCCGTGAAATCGCTGCGCGCGACCTATCAGGGCGGATTGGAAAAAGACATCCTGTATTTCGACAAGCTGATCAAGAAGCAGCGGGTGGAGGACCTGATGGCCCAGGCCGACGACCTGTACCAGGCCCAGGCCGACCTGGCCGACCTGGTCGCCGAGTACAAAAAGACCGGCGACCCCGCTCTCCTCGAAAAGCTCCGCCAGACCATGAGCCAGCTCCAGGAGGCCTTTGACAACCTGATGCGCCGCATGGCCGAGATGAAGAAGGACCTGCCCGAGGAGTTCGTGAACGCCGACGCCATGAAAAAAGCGAGCGCCATGAACGTCGCCGATCAGATGGAAAAGCTCAGGAAGGCCCTGGCCGACGGCGACCTGGACAGCGCCATGGCCATGGCCGAGCAGTTTCTCTCCCAGATGGGCCAGTGGATGGCGGGAATGGAGGAGGGGGCCAGCCAGTTCGGACAGATGATGTCGGGGGAGGACATGCAAAAGCTCTCCGAAATGTCCACGCAACTCGATGACCTCGTCAAGAGGCAGCAGGAGATCGAGGACGGGATGCGCGACATCTATCAAGAAGCCCTCGACCGCGCCCAGCCTAAAGAGCCGGACGGCCAGGCCGCGCTGGGACTGGATGAAAAAATTCAACGCATGAACGATGAGCTCCTCCGCGCCCAGTCCAGCCTCCGCCGCATGACCCCTTCCGCCGACGGCGCCAAGCCGACGCTCAACAGCATCAACGAGAAGCGCAACCGGGCGGCCATTCCCTATTCCTATGTCCGGCGCGGGTTGAGCGACCTGCGCGGCGCGATGCGGGAAGCAGACCTGAATCAGGCCCTCGAACAGGCGGAAAAAATCAAGGAGGACCTGGAGCAGGCCAACCGCGACGCCACCAAGTTCGTCCAGGATGAAAACCCGGGGCCTAAGCAGGCCCGTGACGAGTTCGAAAAAGCCTCCGCGTCCTCCTCCCGGTTGATGGACGAGATTCAGAAGGACCTGGAGAACATGGACCAGGCCGCCGCCGTGCGCCCGGACCAGTCGGAGCGGGGTCAGCTTGACGAGCTTTCCCGGCTGCAGGAGGCCGTGCGCCAGGACACGCAATCAGTGCGGGAGGGCTATGACCAGCTCCGCCAACAAGTGCCGTCCCTGCCCCAGGACATCTCCGGCAGCCTGGACCAGGCCGCGCTCAACATGCACGATGCCTCCGGCGAGATGATGCTCGGAGACCCGGCCCGCGCCCAGGTCCCGGCCCGTGACGCGCGCATGAACCTGGAACAGGCCCGGAAAGGCCTGCAGCAGAGCATGCAGCAAATGGCCCAGAGCATGATGGGAAGCGCGGCCCGGATGGGAGGGGGCATGCCAATGGGACGCGGCCCCGGCGGCCGGGCGAACGACGGCGAAGGCGGAATGCTCTCGGGCGGAAAGGTGCAGCTCCCGGACGAAGGCGCCTACCAGGTGCCCGAGCAGTATCGCGAGGAGATCCTGCGCGCGATGAAGGAAGATTCGCCCGACGCCTATAAAAGCTTGAACCACGATTATTACGAGAGGCTGGTGCGATGAAAGATATATTAATGAGAGCGACAAATATTGGACGTCTCCGATATGGTGGCGGGGACACTCCTGTCCCCGGCGCATGTCAACCGTGCGGACGCCGCCCGACAAGAGGGTCGGGCTCCACCTCTTTAGTTAGATCCACAACGCGGACCGCGCTGCTCGCGCTCATCGTCTGGTCGCTGGCGCTCTCCGGCCGGCCGGCGTCCGCTGATGAGCCCTCCGCCGAGTTCATGCGGACCATGAACACCGCCCGCGCCACGCTCGGCCGCTGGGACTTCCACGAGGCCGACCGGCTCTCCCGCCAATTGCTCGACTTGGCCGCCAAGGACGGCGCCGGCCAGGCCTTGGCCAAGGCCCACCAGTTCCGCGCCAGCTACTGCTTCTTCGCCGGCGATTACGCCTGCGCCCGCGACGAGATGCAGACCTTCGGCGACCTCTCGGGCAGCAAGGAGCTCGGACTCCTCGACCGCTCCAAGAAGCTCGCGGAGGTGTGGCAAAACGCCGGCGAGTCGCGCTCCGACCACTTCATCGTGCGCTACCTTCCGGGCAAGGACTCGGTCCTGGCCGCGCCCGCGCTGGAGACGCTGGAGCGGGCGTATCTGGCGCTGACCGGGGATTTCGACATCGAGCCCGGCGACCCGGTGCTGGTCGAGATATATCCGTCATTCGATGCCTTCCAGGCCGCGACCAATCTCTCCCCGGAGGCCCTGGAAAATTCCGGCACCATCGCCGTGTGCAAGTACCGCCGCCTCATGATCAACACTCCGCGCAACCTGTCGCGCGGCTATTCCTACCGCGACACCCTCTGCCACGAGTTCGTCCACTTCCTGGTCTATCAGAAGTACGGCGACGGCGTCCCCATCTGGCTCCACGAGGGCCTGGCCAAGTTCGAGGAGTACCGCTGGCGCCAGGAGGGCGGCTCCCGGCTCAGCCCCGGCATGAAAAGCCTGCTCGCCTCCGCCATCCGCCAGAACGAGTTCATCACCTTCGACCAGATGCACCCGAGCTTCGCCTATCTCAAGACGCCGCGGCAGGGACAGCTCGCCTTCGCCGAAGTGTCCACCGTGGTCGAGTACTTCGTCAAGACCGGAGGCTGGAAATTGGTGTTCGCGCTGTGCGACGAGCTGCGGCATAATTCCGATTATCGCTCCGCCATCAGGAAGGTCACCGGCAAGCCCTTTGACCGCTTCTGGGCCGACTGGGTCGCCTTTGCCCGCGGGCTGGGATTCAAGGAGATCAAGGGCATGGAGATAACCGCCCTCGAGATCAAGAAGGGCGATCAAGGAGAGGACGACGATGACGAGCAGGTCGAGGAGTCGGACCTCGCCCAGGGCGACGAATGGAAGTACGCGCGGCTCGGCGACCTGCTCCGCGACCGCGGCCACTTTCGCGAGGCCTCTTTCGAGTATGGCCGCGCCCTTGAGATCGCCCCGTATTCCCTGCGCATCCTGAACAAGGCCGGCCGGTGTTATTATCTGGACCAGGACTACGAGCTCGCGCTCACGCCGCTCTACCGGGCCGTGGAACTCTATCCCGGATACAGCACCACTTACATCAACCTGGGGCGCGCGCTCTACGAGATGGGGCGCAAGCAAGAGGCCGCGGAAATGCTCGGAAAGGCCCTCGACATCAATCCCTTCAACCCGATACCCTATGGGTATCTCATCAAGATTTACGAGGGCAAAAAAGACGACTCGAGGGTGAAAAGGCTGGAGGATGACTACCGGATCATCACCGGATGAAATTCCGAAGCCCTGAAAGGGCGAATATATCAAATAGCCCAAGGTCGGTCGTCCCCGGATTGCCCTGGGACATAGGCGCCCGATGAAATTCCGAAGCCCTGCAAGGGCGATATTATGATAGCCCAGTCATACATGGCGCTTCGCGCCACCCTGGAATGCTGAAAACGGCGGGGGGAGGGTAGGACAGACATTCTTGTCTGTCCGCCGCTGGACAGGCAGGAATGCCTGTCCTACCATCTATTTTCAGGACAGGGTTGGCCGTCTTCGGCCTACCCTGGGATATCGGATACGTAATATCCTTTTCAGCCCTGAAGGGGCGTAATAAAAGTGGGTGATGGAATAGGCGCCGGCATGGCCGGCAAGGGAGCGGGACAAGAGTGTCCCGCCCACCATTCAATGGAAAGGAAAGAGGGACCACATGATGGAACAGTTGGCGGCCAACACGGAGTTAACCGCGGCATCGGAAGCGGAGCTGGAAGCGGCCGGCGAGATCGGACGGAGCCGGGAACAGATCCTCAATGAAGTGAACAAGGTGATCGTCGGGCAGGAGAAGGTGATCGAGCTCCTGCTCATCTCCCTGTTCTCGCGCGGCCACTGCCTGTTCGTGGGAGTGCCCGGGCTGGCCAAGACCCTGCTCGTCAGCACCCTCTCCGAGGTCCTGAACCTCAGCTTCAGCCGCATCCAGTTCACCCCCGACCTCATGCCCGCCGACATCACCGGGACCGACATCCTCGAAGACGATGCCGCGACCGGCAAGCGCAAGTTCAACTTCATCAAGGGGCCCATCTTCGCCAACCTGCTCCTGGCCGACGAGATCAACCGCACCTCGCCCAAGACCCAGGCCGCGCTGCTCCAGGCCATGCAGGAGCACCGCGTCACCACCGGCGGACATACCTACGTGCTCGATCCCCCCTTCCTGGTCATGGCCACCCAGAACCCCATCGAGCAGGAGGGCACCTACCCGCTGCCCGAGGCCCAGCTCGACCGCTTCATGTTTCAGATTGACGTGGACTACCCGGACTTTGATGAGGAGATGGAAATCGTGCGCGCCACCACCTCGTCATATCTGGCGGAGCCGAAAAAGATCCTCTCCGCCGAGCGCGTGGTCGCGCTCCAGGACCTGGTCCGCAAGGTCCCGGCATCGGACCACGTCGTCAAGTACGCCGTGGCCCTCGCCCGCAACTCAAGATCGCGGCAAAACGAAACGCCGGAATACGTCAAAAAATGGGTCGCGTGGGGAGCCGGGCCGCGGGCCAGCCAGTACCTCATCATCGGCGCCAAGGCCCGAGCGCTCATCCACGGACGACATGCCGCGTCATGCGACGACGTCCGCGCCATCGCGCCCTCCGTGCTCAAGCACCGCATCATCACCAACTTCCACGCCGAGGCCGAGGGCATCGGGCCCGACCGCATCATCGCCCAGCTCCTCGAGTCCGTGCCCGAAGACGCGCCGGCAAGGTAGCCCGCGTGCTCACGCCCCACGCCCATATCCCGCCGGTGCAAAGCACATGAGCGCGAACTCGTTCGTTGACCCCGAGCTGCTCCGCCGCATCCAGGCCCTCGAGCTCCAGGCCCGTGAGGTCGCCGAAGGCGTGCTCCTCGGCATCCACCACGCCCCCGACCGCGGCCGCTCCATCGAGTTCGCCGAGCACAAGGAATACTCGCCCGGCGACGACCTCCGCCGCATTGACTGGAAGGTCTACGCCAAGTCCGACCGACTCTATATCAAGGAGTACGAGGACGACACCAACATCACCTCCCTGGTCCTGCTCGACGGCTCCGCCTCCATGAGCTACCAGGGACAGCGCGCCCGCGAAGCCGGGTCTCCCACCAAGCTCGACTATGCCCGGACCATCGCCGCCGCGCTCTCCTACCTCTTGCTCACCCAGTCCGATTCCGTGGGCCTCGGAATCATGGGACGCGGCATCCACGGCTTCCTGCCGCCCCGCGCCCGCCAGGCCCACTTCCACGAGATCGTGGCCCGCCTGGCCGAGCTCGACGTGGAGATGGGAACCGACATCGGCCGGGCCCTGGCCGACGCCGCCTCCCTGGTGAAGGGGCGGGCATTGATTATCATCATCTCCGACCTGCTCGACGACCCGGGACCCATGCTCAAGGCGCTCAGCCTGCTGCGCCACCGCCGCCACGAGCCCGTGATCTTCCACGTGCTCGATCCCGACGAGATCGAGTTCCCCTTCGAGCGCCTCTCCCTTTTCAAGGACATGGAGGGACCAGCCAGATTGCTGGTCGAGCCGCGCTCGATCCGCGACGAGTACCGCCGCCACTTCGGCCGCTTCCTGGCCGGGGTCAAGGACGAATGCGCGGGCCACGGAATTGACTACCGGCTCGCGCTGACCACCGAGCCGCCCGCGCTCCTGCTCACCTCCTGGCTCGCCTACCGCGCCGCCGCCTCGGGATCGAGGAACCGAAGATGAGCGGCCTCTCCTTCCTCAATCCCTGGATCGCGCTCGGCGCGCTCGGCGTGGCCGCGCCCATCATCATCCACTTTTTTTTCCGCCGCCGCGCGCGCGACTTCGAGTTCTCGGCCATGCGCTTCGTGATCCTCTCTTACAAGAAGGTGGCCCGGAAGCTCCTGCTCCAGGAATACCTGCTGCTCGCGGCCCGCTGCCTGATGGTGGCGCTCCTGGCCCTCGCCCTGGCCGTGCCCCTCATCAAGAAGAGCGTCGTCGGCATCAAGCGCGGCCAGCGGCCCATCGCCGCCGTGTTCGTGCTCGACTCGTCCCTCTCCATGACCCGCGCCCAAAACAACGGCGCCCTGTTCGACGACGCCAGGAAGGACGTGGAGGACTGGATCGCCCAGCTCACCGAGAACGACCGCGCCGGGATCGTGGACGCGGTCAGGCTCACGCGCACCGACATGGGATCCGATCACAAGAAGCTCGCCGCCGCCCTCGCCGCGATCAATCCCACTTACTCTCCGGCCCGCATGGGCGACGCCATCGCCATGAGCGCGTCCATGCTCTCCGACCTATCCGCCATGGACCGCATGGTCCTGGTCTTCACCGACATGCAGCGCACCGGATGGACCGCGCCCGCGTCTAAAACCACGGACCTGCCGCCCCTCTACATCATTGACATGGCCAGGGACCTCAAGCCCGACAACCTCTCGCTCAGCGACATCGCCATCAACTGGAAGGCCCTGGCCCGGGAGGAGGCCGCCCAGATCAGCGTCAAGGTCCACAACTACGGCGTGGCCGACGCGCGCAAGGTCCTGCTCCGCGCCGAATTCGGAGAAGAGACCGCGGCGCAGGGCTTTGTTGACGTACCCGCCGGCGGCGAGGCCGAAAAGGCCATGATCCTGACCGACGTGCCCAGCGGCGCCGGCGCGGTGCGCCTGATGGCGGACGACGGCATCCCCGGCGACAACGCGCAATACTTCAGCTTGAAGGGCGGCCACGAAGTCCGCGCCCTCATGGTGGACGGAGACCCCGCAACCGGCTACCTCGATGCCGAGACCTATTTCTTGAACCAGGCCCTCAACCCCAGGCTCTACGTCCGCTCCCGAGTCAGCCCGCGCACCGTGACCGTGGGCGAGCTCGCATCCGTGAACTTTGCCGATTACCAGGCCGTCGTCCTCGCCAACGTCGGAAAGCTCGGTCCCGCCACGGTGAAAAGCATCAAGCAGTTCGTGCAAAGCGGCGGCGGACTGCTTCTGACGCTCGGCGGCAACGTGGACGCCGACCTCTACAACGCCCTGTGGGGAGACCTGTTGCCGCGAGAGCTGCGCGGAGTGTTGCAGCCCTACGCCGGAGCGCAAAGCGCCTCTTCCGTCCGCGTCATGCACCTCGAGACCCCGGCTTCCGGCGCCGGCCAGCACCCCGTCCTTTCCATTTTCTCCGACGTGAGCCAGGGAGACCTCGGCCTCGCCGGATTCACCAAGTACTTCGTCATGCAGCAGGAGGTCACGCCGAAATCCACCGTCATCTTGCGCCTCACCGACGGCACGCCCATGATGGTGGAGGGGCGCTACGGCAAGGGCAAGGTCATTGTCTTCGCGTCCAGCGCGGACCGGGCCTGGAACGACCTCTGCATCCATCCCACCTATCTGCCCCTGTTCCAGCAGGCCGTGCAGTACCTGGCCGACGCCCTCATGGCCAAGGACTCCGGCCGCATCTTCGCCGGAGCGGTGGTCGAGCTCCCGGTCGGATCGGACGTGGCCGGCGCGCGCGTCATGGCCCCGGACCAGAAAATCTTCCCCGCCGAGCTCATCGCGGAGCAGGGCGCCCGGCGCATCCGCATCACCGATACCGCTCTGCCCGGCGTATACTACGTCCTGCTCCTCCGCGACCAGTCCTCCGCGCCGGCCGCATTTTCCGTGAGCGACGCCGACCGCACCATCGTGCTCAACGTGGACCCCGCCGAATCGGACCTTGCCCGCCTGAGCCTTGACGAGATCAAGGCCCGCCTCGGCTCGGGAGCCGTCAGGGTCTCCGCCCCGGGGATGCAGCTCGATCCCGATTCGCCGGCCGCAACGGAAACCCATTCCTACGCCGCCCTCATGCTCTGGGCCTTGATCGGACTCGCCGTCATGGAGCGCGCCCTCACCAGGAAAGGGTGAGGAATGGCGGTAGGCCCGACACTCCTGTCGGGCCGCGCAACGAGGCGGAACAGGAGTGTTCCGCCTGCCTCTTAAGAGAGAAGGATGAAGGATGAAGGATAAAAAAAGAACCATTAACCGAGCGGGCGGGATCAGCCGGCGCTCCGCGCTATGCTCCCTGGCCGGCGCGGGCGGCCTGGCGTGGTCGCTGCTCCGGCCGGGACCGGCCCGGGCCCAGTTCAGGGGCCCGAACTTTTTCGAGCCGGAGGTCCCGGAGCGGCCCACCTTTTTCTTTGGCCAGGTCGTGTACGGGACCGGCCTGTCCTGGAACCCGTACCCCACCTCGGCCCGCAGCCTCATGGAAATCCTGGTCAAGCGCACCAGCGTGCTCGCGTCGCCCGACCGCGTGGACCTCCGTCTCGGTGACCCCAAGCTCTTCCACTACCCGTTCCTGTACTGGACCGGCGCGCGCGAGTTCGACCCGCTGCCCGAGGCCGACGTGCAACGTCTCAAGACCTTCCTCGAATTCGGCGGCTTCATGCTGGTGGACGACGCGCTCAGCGCCTCCGGCATAGGCTTTGACCAGTCCTTCCAGCGCGAGCTCTCCCGCATCTTTCCCGGCGAGACCCTGGCCAAGCTCCCGGAGGACCACACCGTGTTCCAGTCCTATTACCTTATCAGCCGCGTCGTCGGCCGCGCCTCGAACCGGCCGTTCCTCTCCGGCATCACCCGCGGCGAGCGGACCCCGCTCATCTACTCCGCCAACGACCTGGGCGGCGCCTGGGCCCGCGAGGCCTCCGGCCGCTGGGTCAACAACGTCGAGCCCGGCGGCGAGGGCCAGAGGGAAATGGCCGTCCGGCTCGGCATCAACATCGTGCTTTACGCTCTGTGCGTGAACTATAAAAAGGACCTGATCCACGTGCCCTTCATCTCCGAGCGCAGAAGCGGCAGGAGGCCGAGACCCTGATGTTTTCCTGGCTCTCAAAGCTCGGCGTGGACACGACCGGGTTTGACCGGTGGCAGGTCAAGCTCAGCGGACTGGACAGCCGCCTCACCTGGTTCCTGCTCATCGCGGCCGTGCTGGCCGGAGCGCTGTGGACGTGGTCGTCGGTGCGCGAGCTTCCCGGCCGGGGGAGGCGCGTGTTCCTGGCCGCATGGCAGGCCGTTACTCTGGCGCTCCTTCTGATCGTCCTCATGCAGCCGGCCATTCGGCTGAGCAAGGTCGCCAGGGTCAAGGACCGGGTGGCCGTGCTCCTCGACACCTCGCTGAGCATGACCCTGCCCTCCGGCAACGGCGACCGGTCGCGCGCCGACGAGGCCATCGTCTTTTTCTCGCGCCGCCAGGGCTTCTTCAAGGACCTGGAGGACGAGTTCGCCGTCACGTATTACGGTTTCGATACCGAGCTCCATGAGCTCTTGGCAAGGCCGGATGGAACGGCCGCGTTCAAGGGAGGGGGCACCGATCTCATTGGCGCCGTCTCCTCGGCGGCCGGAACGGGCGCGACCGCGCCGCTGGCCGGGATGGTCGTGGTGTCGGACGGATCGGACACCGTGAAGCTCATGGACCGCGGAGCGGCGCGGGACGGGGCCGCGGCGATCAAGGGCATGCTCGGGGGCCTGGCCGCTCCGGTGCATACCGTGGCCTGCGGCCGGAACGCCTCGGTCCGCGACCTGGCCATCGTGGACGTGCGCCATGACGATTACGGCTTCGTGCACAACCCGCTGGAGGTGGTGGTCGCGATCAAGGCCCAGGGCGGCGTGGCCAGCCAGGCGCCGGTGATCTTCAAGCAGGGCGACAATGTGCTGGCCAGCGCCAGCGTCACGCTCGCCCCGGGCCAGTCCGAGACCGAGGCCAGGCTGAGCTTCACGCCGCGCCAGGTGGGCGAGTTCATGTTCTCCGTGGAAATCCCGGTGGTGCCCGGCGAGCTGACCGCGCTCAACAACGTCTATCGCTTCCCGCTGAAAATCCTGCGCGACAAGGTGCGCATCCTTTACATCGTGGGCAACCCGTCGTGGGACGAGCGCTTCCTGCGCCTGGCCCTGCAAAAGAACCCGTCGGTGGACCTGGTCTCCTTTTACATCCTGCGCGACCACTGGGACGATTTCCGCGCGGCCCAGGACGAGGTCTCGCTGATCCCGTTCCCGACCGAGGAGCTTTTCACCAAGGAGCTGGACACCTTTGACCTGGTGATCTGGCAGAACTTCCGCGGCCCCATCTACATGCCCGGGGCCTACGCCCGCTACATGGCCGAGCTCAACCGCTTTGTCAAGGACCGGGGCGGCGCGCTGCTCATGATCGGCGGCCACCGCGCCTTCTTCGGGCAGGGGCGGCTGGATCCCAAGCTCCAGGACATGCTGCCCGTCGAGCCCACGCCAGCCGTGCCCAACTATGTCGAGGAAGAGTTCAAGATCGGGCTCACCGACGCGGGACTCCGGCACCCGATCATGAACGTGGGCGACGGCGGCCAGGACCTCAAAGACTTGTGGGAGGGCCTGCCCGCGCTCTCCGGCTTCAACCGGGTAGAGCGCCTGGCCCCCGGCGGACTGGCCCTGGCCGTGCACCCGTATGAAAAGGGGCCCGACGGCCCGCTCCCCGTCATCGCCGTGCGCGAGTACGGCGCCGGCCGGGTCATGGCCGTGATGACCGACTACACCTGGTACTGGAACTTCGTGGCGGTCGGCGAGGGCCTCTCCAACAAGCCCTACCAGCGCTTCTGGGAAAACGCCGTGCGCTGGCTCCTGCGCGACCCGGAGATGCGCCTGCTCTCCCTGACCGCTGACAAGGGCAAGGTCCGGCCCGGAGAGCAGGTCACGGCCATGCTCGAGGTCCTGGACGAGACCTACAACCCCACTGACCAGGCCCAGGTCAAGATCGAGGTGGAGGAGCAGCCGGCCGGGAGCAGCCTGCAGCTCCCCGAGCCCGAGCACTACGGCCTGGGCAAGTACCGGGTCGCCCTGGCCCCGCTGGCCGCCGGCGGCTACCGCCTGCGCGCTTCCGCTGAGCTCATGGGCCGGTCGCTCGGCCAGGCCGACGTGATCTTCGAGGCCTCCGAGGACAGCGCCGAATGGCGCGACGTCATGCCCCGGCCGGAAAACCTCGCCATGATCAGCGAGGCCACCGGCGGCAAGGCCGTCACCGCGGCGGACGATCCGGATAAATTCGCCTTCAACCGCTCCCATCAGGAGCAGGTGATCGGGCAGAAGGACCTGCCGGTCTGGGACAACTGGGCCGTGTTCACCACCTGCTTCGCCATGCTGACGGCCGGATGGTACTTCCGAAGGAAGTGGGGGTTGAGGTAGGGCGCAATTGGATCTGATTTTTTAACCACAGATGAACACGGATCAACACAGATTAAGAAATGGTCTTGGAAAAAATCCGTGTTAATCTGTGTTCATCCGTGGTTAATCTCTTATGCCATGCTTTGTCCATGATCCTATACGTCAATAATTACTCCATCTCATCGGCCGCCTTCCGGTATTTTTCCAGCAGCATTGACGCCACCGGCCCGGGCCGGCCGGAGCCTACCGGCCGATGGTTGGCCTCGACCACCGGCACGATCTCCTGGATCGAGTTCGTCATGAACGCCTCGTCCGCGCCCGCCAGGATCAGCGGCGAGAAGTAGTTCTCCCGGATCGGAATGTTCTCTTCCGCGGCGAGACGCAAGATCACGCCCCTGGTGATTCCGGGAAGGATGGGGCCGGTGAGCGGCGGCGTGAAGAGCTGGCCGTACTGGAGTGCGAAGATGTTGCCGGTGGAGCAGCAGGCCGCGTTGCCGCGCTCGTCCAGGATCAGGGCCTCGTCTCCGCCGGCGGCTTCCGCCTGCGTGCGCGCCGCGAGGTGGGGCAGCCGGTTCAGGGTCTTGTGCCGGAAAGTAGGGTTGTTCTCGGAAAAGCGGACGGCGGCGGTCATCAGCTTGATGCCGCGCTCGGCGCGCGCGGCGATCTGGTCGGACAGCGGCTCCGCGCTGATGAAAAGGGTGGGCGACTCCGTCGGCGCGAGGCTCATGGCGCCGCTGTGCCGGCCGCGGGTCACGGTGATGCGGACGCGCGCGGAGTCGAGCCCGTTTTTTTCGAGGAGCCGGCCGGCCATCCCGGCCATCTGCTCCGGCGGCCATGGCAGCCTGATGTTGAACGCGGCGCCGGAGGCGTAAAGGCGTTCGAGGTGGGCGGCCAGACGGAACAGCCGGCCGCCGTAGGCGCGCATGGTCTCGAACAGGCCGTCGCCCAGGATGAAGCCGCGGTCGTCCACGCTCACCCGCGCGTTCCCGGCCTCCACCATTTCCCCGTTCAGTAGCGCCCACGCCGCGGCCATGGCCTATTTTTCCTTTTCCCCGGCCAGCTCATGGGCCTTCTTCAGCATCCACGCGGTCAGGTCTCGGGCCTCCACCGTGCCCGCGCGCGCGCCCTTCACGTAAACCTGTATCCCCTTGGGCGTGCCCACGGCGCCGAGGTCGGAGTGCCGCGCCTCGCCGGGGCCGTTCACGCCGCAGCCCATCACCGCGATGCGAAGCGGAGAAGAGACCGATGCCAGCCGCCGCTCCAGGGCCGCCGCCGTCTTGAACACGTCCAGCCCGGCGCGCGCGCAGGTGGGGCAGGCCACGATCTCGACGCCCCGGTTGCGCAGCTTAAGCGACCGGAGCAGGCTGTAGCAGGCCCGGACCTCGTCTTGCGGGTCCGCGGCCAGCGAGATCCGGATGGTGTCGCCGATGCCCTCAGCGAGGAGCACCCCGAGCCCGGCCGCCGACTTGATCAGGCCCGAGAACAGCGTGCCCGCCTCCGTGATCCCGATGTGCAGAGGATAATCGCGCATCGCCCTCATCCGCCGGTACGCCGCGATGGTGGTCATCACGTCCGAGGCCTTGAGCGACACCTTGATGGCGGCAAAGCCCATCTCCTCGAGCAGCGAGATGTGCTCCATGGCCGAGGCCACCAGCGCCTCCACCGCCGACCCGTGCTTCTCGCGCACGTCCCGGGCAATGGAGCCGGAGTTCACGCCCACCCGGATGGGGACGCCGCGCGACTCGGCAACCCGGACGATCTCGCGCAGCGCCTTCCGGCTCCGGATGTTGCCCGGGTTAAGCCGAAGCCCGTGCACCCCGGAATCGAGCGACTCGAGCGCCAGCTTGGGATCAAAATGGATGTCCGCGACCACCGGGATGGGCGAGCGGGCGATGATCTTCTGGAGCGCCCGCGCGGACTCCTGGTCCGGCACCGCCAGCCGGATCACCTCGCACCCCGCCTCGGCCAGGCCGCGCACCTGGCGCAGCGTCTTCTTCACGTCGCGCGTGTCCGTGTTGGTCATGCTCTGGACCACGACCGGGTTGCCGCCCCCGATCATGACCCCGCCCAGGCTCACGACCCGCGTGCCCCGGTCCTGGTTATTCGGTTGCAATTGCACATCCCTCCGGCAACGTAGCCGGCAACGGCCGACACGGCTTAATGATAGCGCAGATTCATCAGAGGTTCACCCTGAAGCGGAAAACCGGGGCGGTCGGCGTTGACCGGCCCCGCGAAAAGAAGGCGTCTTCAGGAATCGGTTGGGCAGGCTGAAGGAAAAAAGGGATGGCCGCTTACTGTTCTTTGTTCGGTTCCGGTCCGGCTTTCCGGATCCCGGCCTCCACTTCATCCGGATGCGGCTCGGAGCCGGGCTCGACCTCGAACTGGTGCCCGCAATGGTGGCACACGGTCCGGCGCGAGTCAATGATCTGGTTGCAGCCGGGGCATTTCTTGCCGGACAGGCGCTTGCGCTTGCGCTTGACATTATGGGAGGAGTGGCGGCTGGACGAGGCCGGCTTATTTTTGGTCACGATCACGCTCCTCACGTACCAGGCCAGGACCGCGGCATAGGCCAGGAGGAGCATGGTGAGCATGAGGTCGAGTCGGTTCATTACTGCTTTGATACTCCGCTTTCAAGCAATCGAGCGCTTTATGCGATTTGGCCGCTCAAGCTCGAGGTCCTTTGAAAAATGTGATGTCTTGGAATTTTTATTGACTGGTTTTTGCCGGACCTCTACACTACACTACACTAGGCATTATAAATTCAATGGCGACAAAAATCAAATTGCTGCCGGAGCAGGTTGCCAACCAGATCGCGGCCGGAGAGGTGGTGGACCGTCCGGCCTCCGTGGTGAAGGAATTGATCGAGAACTCGCTGGACGCGGGCGCGCGCCGGCTCATGGTCGAGATCGAGCAGGGCGGCCGGCGCCTGGTCCGGGTGGCGGACGACGGCGATGGGATGGGCCGCGAGGATGCGCTCCTGTGCCTGGAGCGACACGCCACCAGCAAGATCCGCCGCTTGGCCGACCTCTTCTCCATCGGCACCCTGGGCTTCCGGGGCGAGGCCCTGCCCAGCATCGCCTCGGTTTCCGACCTGACCCTGGTGACCCGGGAAGAGGACGCCCTGGCCGGGGTCAAGGTCGTGGTCGAGGCCGGCGTGATCAAGGACGTAGCGGATGCCGGCGTGCCCCGCGGCACCGAGGTCACCGTGCGCCGCCTGTTCTTCAACGTGCCCGCCCGCCGCAAATTCCTGAAGAGCGTGGAAACTGAATTCTCCCACGTCACCACCCTGGTCTCCAACATGGCGCTGGCCCGCCCCGACGTGCACGTCACCCTGCTCCATAACGGACGCGTCATCTTCGATCTTCCCGGCGCCAGTGACCTTTCCGGCCGCCTCCGCCACGCCCTCGGCGCCGACGCCCTCCACCACCTGGTCCCGATAAACCAGGAGCACCACGCCGCGCTTGGCAACGGGTCCCTCAAGGTGCACGGCTATATCTCCCTGCCCTCATACACCCGCGCCTCCACCCGCAGCCTCCACGTCTTCGTGAACCAGCGCTTCGTCCGCGACCGCCTCATCAACCACGCCGTGTTCGAGGCCTACCGCGGACTGGTCCCCAAGAACCGCTACCCGCTGGTCGTCCTCTTTATTGACCTGCCCCCGGACGCCGTGGACGTGAACGTGCACCCGGCCAAGCACGAGGTACGCTTCCGCGAGCAGAACGCGGTGCATGACGCCGTGATGAACACGCTGCTCGCCGCCCTCAAGAACGCGGACCGGGCCGGGGCCGCGCCGGTGGTGGACGACGAGACCGCGCGCCCCTTCCGCGGAACCAGGCCCGGCAACCCAATCATGGAGCGGCCCGTGGAACCGCCGCCGGCGGGCGGAGTGGCCGACGCGCTGCAAAGATACTATCGGAGAATGGACGGCGCCGAAGGGCGTGAGACCTGGACCAGGCACGGGGAATCACGCGCGGCCGCGGCAAAGCAGCCGGAAGGGCAGGGCGCACCGCGGCCGCGCGGTGAGCCCGCGCTCGAATTCTCGGAGCTTCGCGTGATCGGGCAGGCGGCGGGGACGTTCCTCCTGGCCGAGTCCCAGGATTCGCTCATCATCATTGACCAGCACGCCGCCCATGAAAAGGTCGTGTACGAGCGGCTGAAACAGCAGTTCCGCGACGAGTCATTGGCGCGGCAGCCGCTCTTGTTCCCGGCCACCGTGGAGCTCACCTATGAAGAGGCCAGGCGGGTGGAGGCGCACCTGGACACGCTCGCCCGCTTGGGCCTCGAGGTCGAGCCGTTCGGCGGGAACACGGTTGCGGTCAAGGCCCTGCCGGCGCTGCTCTCGGGCGCGGACGCGGCCCGGCTCCTGCTCGAGGTGGTGGACAGATTGGAAGGCCCGCGCGGCAAGGCGGCGGTGGAGGAGAGGCTGGATGATGTGTTCGCGGTCATGGCCTGCCATTCGGTGGTGCGCGCGCACCAGGTCATGAGCGTGGAGGAGATAAGGTCGCTGCTCCGGGCCATGGAAGAGGCCGAGTTCCCCGGACATTGCCCCCACGGACGCGACGTGGTGGTCCGCATCAAGTTCAAGGACCTGGGAAAATGGTTCGGAAGATGAGCGAAGAAAGGCCGCGCATCGCCGTCATCACCGGGCCCACCGCCACCGGCAAGTCCCGCGCCGCCCTCGACGCCGCCCACGCGCTGACCGATCGCGGCCGCCCCGCCTGCATCATCTCCATGGACTCGGTCCAGGTTTATCGCCACATGGACATCGGCACGGACAAGCTCCGGACCGATGAACGCGAGGGCATCACCCACCACCTCATTGACGTGGTCACCCCCGACCTCACCTACAGCGCCGCCCAGTTCTCCGCGGCCGCCGACCGGATCATCCTTGACGCCTGGCAGAGCGGCGGCGCCGCCGTGCTGGCCGGCGGCGCCGGCTTTTATTTGCGCTCTTTGCTCTGGGGCCTCTTCCCCGGCCCGTCCGGGCATCCGGAGATCAGGGAGCGGCTGTACGAAGAAGCCTCGCGGACCGGCGCCGAGGCCCTGCACCAGCGGCTCGCCGCCATTGATCGCGAGGCCGCGCTGCGCATTCATCCTCACGACCACGTGCGCATCATCCGCGCTCTGGAGGTCTTCGAGCTGACCGGAGAGCCTCTCTCCGGCCACTTCAAAAAGCAGGAGCATGACGGGCCGCGCTATCCCGCCCTCATCATCGGCCTGTCCGTGGACCGTGACCTGATGTACGAGAGGATCAACGCCAGGGTGGACGACATGATGGCGCGCGGACTGATCGGGGAAGTGGAGAAGCTCCGCGCCATGGGTTACGGACCCGGGCTCGCCAGCCAGCAGGCCCTCGGATACAAGCAGGTCCACGAGATGCTGGACGGCGCCATTGACCGCGGCCGCGCGTCCTACCTCATCAAGCGCGACACCCGCCACTACTCGCGCCGCCAGCTCACCTGGCTGCGCAAGGAAAAGGGGCTGGCCTGGATGGACGCCGGCCAACCGGGTATCATAACCCAACGGATCGTCAAATTTATTATCGAGGGTAAATCATGAAGAGACTTTCCGACCAGATCGTGAAGACCGCCCAGGACCGGCCGTGCCGGGACTGCGCCAACACCTTCCGGGCCTGCCCCATGTTCATGGTGCTGGCCATGAGCCGCGTGCCGGAGGGCATGGAGGTGAACGTGGTCGCCTGCCCCGAGTACCGGAAGCTGGAGGACGCCGATGCCGAGGCCGTCCGCGCCGGCAAGTCAATCGGCGGGCTCATCCGGTGACAGCTCCTCATAACGCGAGGCGGCGCCCTGAAATAATGAAAAGATTTTTGACAGGATTAACAGGATGTTCCGGAGCGAGTAGATGCTTATTTTCTTTCATCCTGTTCATCCTGTTAATCCTGTCAAAAATTATTTTCTAAACAGGGACCCGGGATGACAAGCTACTGGAAGCCGCGCTGGCCCAACCTCGTGTTCTTCGGGTCCTACCGCGAGCTCCAGTACCGCATTGACATCCGCGGCGGAGAGGAATCGCTCTTCCGCCTCATCTCCAATTCCGGGCCGGGCTTCACCCTCACGCTCCTGCGCGCGCCGGAAAGCCCCGGCTTTGTGCCCCAGGGCGCGACCCCGCCGGAAGCCGACGTACTCTGGCTCAATAACGAACCGTGCCGCCGCGCCATCGCCTCCTTAATGGAGATCCACTTCTCGCGCCTTATAGCCGCCGGCAATTCCATCCAGTGCTTTTGCGACCCGGCCCGCGACGACATCCTGCCGGAAGGCCGCCAGCTCACCTGGTGCATGGAGCAGGTGCACCTGCTCTGGTCCGCGGTCCCGGCCGAGGCCCGCCGCTCCTTGCCCAAGTCCGACTTCATGGCCTGACCCTATAAATCCCCGTGGTTTTTCCACTCGCATCATGATACGATGCTTTCCGTTCGGCCCTTTTTCTTCAGCCCTGAAAGGGCGTAATAATTCCGAAACAGTACATTAGCGAAAGTGAATATGAGGAAGGAGGCAAGGTAATGAGAGCAAGATGGGCGGCATGGGCAATAATGATTTTGGCGGCGCTGACGCTCGCCGGAGAGGGCAGGGCGCAGGACTTGTGCGCGGAGCCGGTGGCCACGGCCTCCGGCAAGGTGCGCGGCATGAGCGACAAGGAGGCCGCGACCTGCTCGTGGCTGGGCGTCCCCTACGCCGCGCCGCCGGTGGGCGAGCTGCGCTGGAAAGCGCCGGCGCCCGCCCCGGCCTGGACCGGAGTGCGCGACGCCGTGAAATACGGCGACCGCTGCCTGCAGAAAGGGACGATGGCCGCGGTGGACATGGGCTCGGGCGTGTCCATGTCCGAGGACTGCCTCTACCTGAACGTCTGGCGCCCGAAAAAGTCCGGGTCCTTCCCGGTCATGCTCTTCATCCACGGCGGCGGCTACACCGGCGGCTCCGGCAGCACCGAGATGTACAAGGGCGACCGCATGGCCGAGCGCGGCGACGTGGCGGTGGTCACCATCAACTACCGCCTCAACGTCTTCGGCTTTCTGGCCCATCCCGCGCTCCGGGCGGAGGACGCCAACCAGAGCACCGGCGGCTACGGCTCGCTCGACCAGGTGGCCGCGATCAAGTGGGTCCACGACAACATCGCGGGCTTCGGCGGCGACCCGGGGAACGTCACCATCTTCGGCGAGTCCGCCGGCGGATGGTCAGTATGCACCATGCTCGCAACGCCGCTCAACCAGGGCATGATCGCCCGCGCCATCCTGGAGAGCGGAGGCTGCGAGGCCAGCGCGCCCCTCGAAAAGGGCTATGAGCAGGCAAAAAAGGTCGCCGGCGTTTTTAAGTGCGCGGAGAATGACGTGGCCTGCCTGCGCCAGGTGTCCGCCAAGCAACTGCTCGACAAGGGCACCGGCAGCCAGCTCGGCGGGTTCGTCTGGGTCCCGCATTACGACGGCTACCTGCTCACCGACTCGCCGCTCGCCATGATCCGCTCGGGCAACTACAGCCATGTTCCCTTCATGGCCGGCAGCAACAGGAACGAGGTGGACGTGGTGCTCTACTTCCTGCCTCAGATCTGGCGCGCCAAGCCCGGCCAGTACGAACAGCGCGTCAGCGAGTTCCTGGGCGTGTCCGCCGACGAGGCCGCGAAAATCGCCAAGGTCTATCCGCTCGGGAATTACGACAACATGCCGCGCCGCGCCTTCGGGGCGCTGGCCACCGACGCCGGGCTCGGCTGCCCCACCTATCTCGGGCTCGCCGCCGCGGCCGCGCAGCAGCCTGACACCTACTACTACCGCTTCGACTACCATGACATGATCTACGGCAAGCACCTGCTCGCCGTCCACGCCATGGAGCTGCCCTTTGTCTTCAACTCGATGGACCGCTCACCCATCAGCGCGCTCTACGGCCGGCGCAACATCGAGGAAGCCAGGATGCTCTCCCGCGTGGTCCAGGGCTATTGGATCAACTTCGCCAAGACCGGCGACCCCAACGGCCCGGGCCTGCCCGTATGGCCCAAGTTCGACCTGGCCTCGCCGTCCGTCCAGGTCCTCGACAACATAGTACGCACCGAGCCCGCCGGCATGACCGAGCGCTGCGCCTACTGGGACAGTTACAACAAGGACCACGCGCCGATCTTCGAGACCATGGGAGGGTTGAACAAGGAAGCGGAAAAGTAAACGATCTGATCCAGGTTCCCGCGCATCATCATTGCCCGGCGTGGGAGCGCCCTTCCGGGCGCGATCCGTTTTATCTGACCAGCGAAGGATCGCGCCCGGAAGGGCGCTCCCACGCCGGTTCGTTATTGTGGGGCGGAAATGGGGGCTCGTCCGGCTGAAAAGGGATCAGGTCCCTTGGGGCGGGGATGGTTTCTGGGCTGCGGGCGCTGATTGGATGAGCTTGTTCATGTAATCCAGCACCGAGCCGTCGGCCCAGTTGGCGGCGCCCACCACGTGGTTGTCCACGGTGCCGTCGGCGGCGATGATGAAGGTGGTGGGCAGGCCGTAGGCGCCGTAGGTCATGGCGATCCTGCCGTCCGGGTCGAGCAGCACGGGCAGGGTCACGCTCATCCGCTCGATGAAGCGCTCGGACACGGACCTGGGGTCGGAGGTGATGGTGAGGACCTCGAACGGCTTGCCGGCCATTAAGCTCTTGAGCTTCATGAGCGAGGGCATTTCCATGATGCAGGGCGGGCAGCCGGTGGACCAGAAATTGATGACCACCACCTTGCCCCGGAACTGCGACAAGGAGACCCGGCCGAAGTTGACGCTGTCCAGCGTGAAGTCCGGCGCCATGCCCCCTTGTTCATCGCCGATGGGCGGATGCCCGGCGGGAAGGCCGTCCGGCGAGACATGGGCCGGCAGCGGCGGCGGCGAGGTGGGCGAACCGCCCGTGATGCTGATGTAAACCAGCGCCGAGAGGCAGAGCACGATGATCCCCATCAATATGAATTTCTTGTCCATGGATCTCCGCGGCCCCGACTACTTGTCGTAATGGAGGATAGAGAATACCGGCGTCGGTTTCAATTTTTCGCGCCCGTTCAAGAAATCCAGCTCGACCACGAACGCGCACTCCATGACCTCGCCCCCGCATTTCTTCACCAGCTCGATTGTGGCCTTGGCCGTTCCACCGGTGGCGAGCAGGTCGTCAACGATCACCACCGGCTCGCCCGGCAGGATCGCGTCCCGGTGCATGTGCACCTCGTCCACCCCGTACTCCAGCTCATACGAAGCGCTCACCGTCTCCCACGGCAGCTTCCCCTTCTTGCGCACCGGAACGAAGCTCACCCCCAAACGGAACGCCAGCGCGCCCCCGAAAATAAAGCCCCGCGCGTCAACCGCCACCACCCGCGCCGGCTTGCGACCCTCGTAACGCTCCGCCAAAATCTCGATCACGTTCGAAAACGCATCCGCGTCTCCCAACAGCGTCGTGATGTCGTAAAACAGGATGCCCGGCTTCGGAAAATCCGGGACCTCGCGGATGATCTTTTTCAACTCTTCCATGGCCGCCTCCGAAAAGTAGATAGTAGATAGCAGGTGGTAGATAGGGAAGAAAAAACATGCTGCTCTCTCATCAAACCCTATCCCTTAGCCAATTCATAGGATAGCCCATCCCCGCGGACAAATAAAATCAGCATAATCGGTTCCTGAAAAAATTAATCAAGAACTCTGCGTCCTCTGCGCCTCTGCGGTTTATAAATGCCTCCCGCTCACGGCAGGTAGAACTCCGGGTTCACCGGCTTCTCCCCGATCCTGACCTCGAAGTGGCAATGCGGCCCGGTGGCCCGGCCGGTCTGTCCGACCTCCGCGATCTTCTGGCCCTTCCTCACCAGGTCGCCGGTTTTGACCAGGTTCCTCCTGTTGTGAGCATAGACCGTGGTCAGGTTGCCCGCGTGCTTGATGATGACCATGTTGCCGTAGCCCCGGATGTCGTCGCCCTCATACACCACCTTGCCGTCGTCGGCGGCGAGAATGGGAGTGCCCGCCGGCGCGGCGATGTCAATGCCCTCGTGCATACTGTCGCCGCGCTGCCCGAACGGCGAGGTGATGGTGCCTGTGGCAACGGGAAGGATGAAGGTCCCCTTGGTGGCGGAAGGCGGTGGGTCCGCGAACCTGGAGTTATTTGTTGCTTGGCCGGATGAGGGGGCCCGCGGCACCGAGAGCGTCTTGTCCGCCCCCGGGATCCAGATGCGCTGGCCCACGCTGATGGCGGCGGCGTCCGCGAGGTGGTTCGCGCGCGCCACCTCGTTCTGGTCCACCCCGTAGGTCTTGCAGATGCGGTAGAAGGTCTCGCCCTTCTTCACCGTGTGATACACGCCCGGGCCGGTGGGCTTCGGCGCCGCGCTCTTTTTGCCGGGCTGCTTTTCCTTTTTCCGCCACGGCCAGGATTTTTCCGCGGCCTGCTTGTCCGGCTTCGCGGCCTGGTCCTTTGGGGACTTGGCCTCCCTGCCCGGCGCCGCATCTTTATCGGATTGGCCCGACTGCCGGCCGCGCTCCTTGAGCCGGCACGTGAGACCGCAGGGCTGGTCCGCCTGCGGGGCCTGCTCGCTCTGCTCCTTTTCCTGGTCCGGCCGCGGCGCGCGCTTGACGCAGCCCGAAGAAGCGCCCGCCGCTATCACCAGGCAAAAAAACAGGGCGCACGTCCTCATCAGTCTCCCGTCTTCGCTTCCGCTTGTTCTCATCCCGCTTTCCCCGCCTGATCGGTGCCATGCGCCCGCCCGCTATTTCCGACAATTATTATAACACCTTTAACGCCTCTCCACCCGGATTCTGTTGAGCGCCATTTCCACGGCCTCCGCCGGCCCCGCCGCCTTGAGCACGTCGCCGCTCACCTCCCAGCTTCCGATGGACACCACCGGCTTGCCCATCTTCAGGGCCAGCGCGATCTCGGACAGCGTGCCGTACCCCCCGCCCACCGCCACCACCGCGTCGGCCGTCGCCACTATTATGGCATTCCTGGCGGGGCCCATGTCCGTGGCCACCGCCGCCTCGATCCAGGCGTTGGCCTCGCCCGTGTCCGAGCCGGGCAGGATGCCGATGGTCAGCCCGCCCGCTTCCCGCGCGCCCCGCGCCGCCGCCTCCATCACCCCGCCCAGCCCGCCGCACACCAGAACCGCGCCGGCCTCAGCAATGGCCTCGCCCACGCGGGCGGCAAGCTCATCGAGCTCCGGACCGGCCGCGCCCGCGCCGCATACCGCGATCACCGGCCGCCTCTTTGCCGCCGCTTTCTTCATATCATATAATCCAAGAATCTTATGACAGGATTAAAAGGATTTACGGGATAGTTGCAACACGCTTCTTGTTTTCTTCTCATCCGGTAAATCCTGTTAATCCTGTCAATAAATATTTTCACCATGTCAGGGCGCTCTCATTGCTTCCACCCGTGCGTCCCGATCAACTCCACGAACCGGTACGCGCCCAGGTCCCTGGTCTCCAGCTCTCCGTCTTTCTTCACGCCCACGATCATGTTCTGGGTGTAGGCGTCGCCCACCGGGATCACGATCCGGCCGCCCTCCTTGAGCTGCTCGACCAGCGGCCGCGGTATCTCCGGCGAGCCCGCGGTCACGATGACGCGGTCGTAGGGCGCGTGCTCCTTCCAGCCCAGCGTGCCGTCGCCGACGCGGATGGCCACGTTGTGGTACTTGAGCTGGTCCAGGAGCCGGCGCGACTGCTGGGCCAGGTCGCGCACGCGCTCGACCGAGTACACCCACTCCGCGAGCTCGCACAGGATCGCGGCCTGGTAGCCGGAGCCGGTGCCGATCTCCAGCACCACCTCCTTGCCCGTCAGCTCCAGGAGCTCGGTCATGCGCGCCACCGTATAGGGCTGGCTGATGGTCTGGCCCTGCCCGATGGGGAGCGGCGTGTCCTCGTAGGCCCGGTTGCGGATGCCTTCCGGCATGAACAGGTGGCGCGGCACCTTGCGCGCCGCCGCCAGCACCCGCGGGTCACGGATGCCCCGCGATTTCATCTGCGTCCGCGCCATCTTCTCGCGGTGGCCCGCGTAATTATTCCTTTCCATGGCCGCCGCCTCCGTCGCGGAGCACGTCGGCGAGCCACCCCATCGCGCCCTGCTGCGTCAGGTCCAGCCGCAGCGGCGTCACCGAGACGTGGCCGCGCTGCACCGCCACGATGTCCGACTCCTCGATGTTCTCGCCGCCCAGCGGCGCTCCGCCGAACGTGAAATGCCTCTCGCCGTTGCCGGCGTGCAGGACGTTGACCACGTTGTCATAATGCCTGATGCCCTGGACCGTGGACCGGATTTCCTTGATCTGCTCCTGGGGCAGGTCCGGCAGGTTGACGTTGAGGAAGGTGCGGGAGGGCAGGGAGTGGCGCGCGAGCGCGCGGGCCATGGACACGGCCTGGCGCGCGGCCGGCCCGAAGTCCGCGTCCTCCCGCCGCGTGTCCAAAGAGATGGCGAACGACGGCACTCCGAGCAGGGCGCCTTCCCGCGCCGCCGCCACCGTGCCCGAGTAGTGGATGTCGCAGCCCAGGTTCGCGCCCAGGTTGATCCCCGAGATGAGAACGTCGGGACGGCGGTCCTTGAGGATGTGATTGATGGCCAGGTGCGCGGCGTCCGCCGGAGTGCCCGAGATGGCGTAGCGGTCATGGCCCCGCTCCAGGATCGTGAGCGGCCGCCGCAGGCTCACCGAGTGGCTCGCGCCGCTCCGCTCCTGGTCCGGCGCCACCACCGCCACCTCCGCTCCCGCTTCCTTGAGCGCGGCCTCCAGCACCAGAAGCCCCGCCGCCTCGATCCCGTCATCATTGGTCAACAGCACCCGCAAATTATTTCCGCTCCGGCCTCCTCGACCTTTTCATTTTAGGGCCTCTTGCGAAAATATTCAACCTTGATAAGGGCGGGCATTGTTACTCCAATAGACTAATGGATGATGGCAAGATGGATTTTCGCACCGAGGCACAGAGTTCACAGAGAAAAAATATTTTATTTCAGTGCTGTCCAAAATAAAGGCACAAGAAAAACGCCAAGACGCCAAGAACGCCAAGGGCGATGTTTTTATTAAATTCTCAAGCCGGCCTCCCGGCAGTTTAATCTTTCTTGGCGCTCCCGTCAGCGG
>Ga0307378_10002263_pt1 | contig 29851 bp, 21 predicted proteins | sample UN1MG_FD_202238 | JGI IMG/M metagenome (GOLD analysis project Ga0307378, IMG submission 202238) | Soil microbial communities from Risofladan, Vaasa, Finland - UN-1 | ecosystem: Environmental > Terrestrial > Soil > Coastal area > Acid sulfate soil | place: Finland: Risofladan, Vaasa | collected... | reverse complement strand
ATTATGATCTCTATTGCAGTTCCGGTAGCCCAAACACTTGATACGAATATTTACCTTGCCGTAGCAGCAGCCCTTGGAGGAGGAGTATTCGGTGACCATTGCTCACCCATTTCCGATACAACCATCATCTCTTCAATGGCTTCAGCAAGTGACCATATCGACCATGTAAAAACCCAACTACCCTATGCATTAACTGCGGGAGCGGTTACGGCAGTTTTATACCTTATTCTGGGGTATGTTCTTTAGAGGAGCATATAAATCACTTTCTTGATCCAAGGTGAAATAATTATTAGTTTCGTGTCGACCCGGGCAAATTGAATAAACTGCTTATAGGGCCGGATCAATGAAGATATTACTGACGGGAATAACAGGATACATTGGTAAACGACTTGTTCATATACTTGTTGACAAAGGATATGATGTGATCTGCTGTGCCCGGGATATTGAAAGGATCTCTCTTCCGGTGGCAATATATGAGAAGGTAAGTTTTCTGGAAATTGATTTTCTCTCCCCTCCTGACCCTGATAGCCTCCCAAAGGATATTGATGGTGCTTACTACCTGATCCACTCAATGTCGCAGTCGATCACGAACTTCAGTGAGATGGAGGCAAGAACCGCCCTTAATTTCAAGGAGTACATGAACAGGACCAATGTCAGGCATGTGGTATATCTGAGTGGTATCGTTAACGATGAAGAGTTGTCAAGGCATCTTCAGTCACGCAAGAATGTTGAGGATATACTCGCAACAGGGAATTATAACTTTACTGTGCTCCGGGCCGGAATAATTGTTGGTTCGGGCAGTGCTTCATTTGAGATTGTAAGGGATCTTACTGAAAAACTACCTGTCATGCTGGCCCCCAAGTGGGCACTCACAAAATCACAACCCATTGCTATCAGAAATGTGTTACTCTATCTCCTGAATGTTCTGTTTTGTGAGGATTGCTATAATCAGAGTTTTGATATTGGAGGTCCCGATATATTGACATACAAGGAGATGTTATTGCAGTATGCCGAAGTGAGGGGATTAAAGAGGTATATAATACCCCTTCCTGTAATGTCACCTTACCTCTCATCAGCCTTCCTGTATATTACAACTGCCGTATCGTACAAACTGGCTGCCAGCCTGGTCGACAGTATGAAAGTCGAGGTGATCGGCAGGCCTAACGACCTGGCAAAGAAGTTTAACATTGAACCTATTCCATACAAGAAAGCTATTGAACGGGCCTTTTCAATGATCGAGCAGAACATTGTTGAATCAACATGGAAGGATTCGATGATAAGTGGCCGGCTTCAGAAAGAGCTGCATGAGTTTATACAGGTGCCTCAGTACGGTGTTTACAGGGATGTAAGGGTTGAGAAAATGACTGATGTTGAAGCTGTCCAATCAAGGATCTGGTCGATAGGAGGCGAAACGGGGTGGTATTACGGAACATGGATATGGAAGATACGCGGGCTCCTTGACAAGCTATCAGGTGGTGTGGGGCTCAGGCGAGGCAGAACAAATGTTCATGATCTGCATGCTGGTGATGCCCTGGATTTCTGGAGGGTTCTGCTTGCTGACGAGGATAAAAAAAGACTTTTGTTATATGCAGAGATGAAGCTTCCGGGAGAGGCATGGCTTGAATTTTCAATCATTAATGATAATACATTCAGGCAGGTAGCTACCTACCGGCCAAAAGGCATATTCGGAAGGTTCTACTGGTTTATGCTAATGCCATTCCACTTCTTCATCTTCAGAGGAATGGCCCGAAGAATTGCCAGGGGATGGTTAACAATAGATATTATCATGCGGGACTAGTCAGGAGGATTTTTGAAGACTATTTTTAGTCTTTAAGTATCAAATTTTGAGAATTAATCTCTACTTTTGCCCCTGCCAAACCTTACCTGAAAAAACATCAATATAGAAGCATGGATAGAGAGACCAATTCACGTGTTAAACAGATAGGATCACTAATCGGTAACACACCCCTGCTTGCCATAAATTATCTTTACAAGGGAAGAAAGAGAACGATATATGCCAAGGCAGAGCACCTGAACATGACAGGTAGCATAAAAGACAGGATAGCTTTCCACATTCTCAGCCGGTCGTATAAGCTGGGGCTGATCAAGCCAGGCGATCCCATTTTTGAAGCAACAAGTGGAAATACCGGTATAGCCTTTTCGGCTGTCGGGAAAGCACTTGGCCATCCGGTGACTATTTTCATGCCCGACTGGATGAGCCTGGAAAGGATCAACCTCATTAAGAGCCTGGGGGCAACTATAAACCTTGTCTCAAAAGAACAGGGAGGGTTCCTTGGCAGCATCTCACTTGCTGATAGGCTTGCATCAGAGACTGAAGGGGGATTCCTCCCTCACCAGTTTTCAAATGAATTTAATACCGAAGCTCACTATTCCACAACGGGACCTGAAATATACTGGCAATTAAAGATCCGGGATATTGATATTGATGCATTCGTTGCCGGGGTAGGAACAGGCGGGACGGTAATGGGAGTGGGAAGATTCCTCAGGGAAAAGAATCCCGGGGTAAAGGTTAGTCCGCTTGAACCTGCCAATTCGCCCACTATGTCGACCGGAAACAAGGTGGGCAAGCACAGGATCCAGGGTATCTCGGATGAGTTCATTCCACCAATTGTCGACCTTGACAAACTTGACGATGTGGTTGCAATAGATGATGGCGATTCAATTATTATGGCACAGAAGCTTGCGTCACAGCTTGGGTTAGCCGTGGGAATTTCTTCCGGAGCTAATTTTCTGGGAGCAGTCCATCTCCAGAATACTCTTGGTGAGGATGCTGTCGTCGCTACGATCTTTTCAGATGATAATAAAAAGTATCTCAGTACCGACCTTATGAGGGATGAGCCCGTCAAGTACGGATTTCTTGCACCTGATGTGGAGCTGATAGATTTTTCCACTTATAAAAGATCCTGTGTTACATGCTGTGATCCAAGCGAGTGCGTGGAAAAAGATTTCATTTCCGAAGATAGCGAGTATCACCTGCCCTACTGCTCCAGGCGTACCAACAGCAAATAATAAATCAGTTTAGCTTATGACGTCCTGCAATACGGGGCGTTGTAAAACTCTATGTTAAGGAACCTTCTCCTTCAATACAAATAGCTTCCGCTATCTTAGATGCAGGATATGCCCGATCGCATTCTGAGTAACCGGATATTCCGCCTCCCGGACAGTAGCCGGGATTGCCCCGTCGGTAATTATCCCCAGCCTCACTGTTATACCGGTGTCAGGTAGTATAGTCCCCGTAATGTCACGGATTGCAGCCAGGTAGTTAAAACCCGTCGAGTATCTGAGCAAGTATGGATAGTGTTCCGACAAAAGCAAAAAGGGTAAGAAAAGCTATTGTCATTGTTTCAAATTTTAGGGTTGTTCTGATTAGCTAAGATTTTTTTTCAACCGGAGGTCTGACAATCAACATAATAACTGACATATTTTATTTAGAATTAGAGCCAAGGGGAATTATTACTACATTTATTTCTTCTTATATAAAACTTAGTCGATCATGAAATCAGTATTTACCACCCTTTTTATAATGGCTGCTGCAGTATCTGTTTCAGGCCAGGGTACAATGTTGCTCAGGCAACCTACGATCAGTTCTGATCATATCGTTTTTGTATATGCCAACGATCTGTGGATAACATCCATCGATGGCGGTGATGCTCATCGGTTAACCTCCTCTGTTGGTGCTGAGACCGACCCTCATTTCTCTCCGGATGGCAACTGGATTGCTTTCACAGGTCAGTATGATGGAAACACGGATGTCTATGTTATTCCGGTCGAAGGAGGAGAACCTGCCCGACTCACTTACCATCCCGGATCGGATAATGTCCAGGGCTGGATGCCCGATAACAGGAACATTATATTCAGGTCTGGAAGGGAAAGCAGGCCGACACAGACAAACAGGCTCTACTCAATTAGCATTGATGGAGGAGCTGTTTCACCACTCCCGGTTGTTAGGGCAGCCTACGGAGAAGTATCCGCTGATGGTACTCACCTTGCCTATACCCCGATCACTTTCTGGGATCCTGAATGGAGGAATCACCGTGGCGGACAGGCTCAGCCTATCTGGATTGTCGACCTTGAAACCCTTTCGCTGGTGCAGACACCAAGGACTGATAATGAAAGACATATGGATCCTGTATGGGTAGATAATAAGGTGTTTTTCCTTTCGGAGAGGGATTATGCTTCAAATATCTGGTCTTTCGATATTACTAATAACGAGCTTAGGCAACATACTTTCCATGCAGATTTTGATGTAAAATCACTTGATGCAAACGATGATATGATAGTATATGAACAGGGTGGCCACCTTCATTTACTCAAAACCGCAAATAATGAACAACGGACACTTGAGATAAATGTGAAAGGAGACTTCCACTGGGCAAGGGAAAGGTGGGAAAACATTAATGCAGGCAGCCTTATCAATGCCGGTTTGTCTCCATCCGGCAAAAGAGCAATTTTTGAATACAGGGGTGATATTTTTACCGTTCCGGCCGAAAAGGGAAGCTGGAGAAATATTACCAGATCACCAGGGTCTGCTGACAGGTACCCCGCATGGTCACCGAAAGGAGATAAGATAGCCTGGTTCAGTGACCGGAGTGGTGAATATAGCCTCATGATCAGTGAACAGGAGGGCCTCGCAGATCCAAAAGAGATCATCTTACCTGATCCCTCTTTCTTCTTTAAACCGGCATGGTCCCCGGATGGAAAATACATAGCATATACTGACACCCATTATAATCTCTGGTATGCAGATGTGGAAACCGGTGTCTCCAAAAAGGTTGATACCGACCGGTATGCCCATCCAAACAGGACTTTGAACCCTGTGTGGTCTCCAGACAGTAAATGGATCCTTTATGTACGATTGCTTGATAATCAGTTTAAGGCTGTTATGACCTATAATATTGAAACGGGAGTAAAGCACCAGCTGACCGATGGCATGGCCGACGCGATCAGCCCGGTATGGGACCCGTCAGGAAAATATATTTACTTCCTCGCCAGTACCAATTATGGCCTGGGAACCGGATGGCTCGACATGAGCTCATACGATATTGTAACCACCAGAGGGGTATATATGATACTCCTGAATAAGGATCTTGCTTCACCCTACCTGCCTGAAAGTGACGAGGAAGAAGTTGAGGAGGATGAAAAATCGCAGCCGGAAGCCAAAAGCAAAAAGTCATCCAAAGGGAATGATGAAGAGGCAGCCGAGCCTGAAAAAGAATTGAGGGTTGTAATCGATCCAGATAATCTATCCCGCAGGATAATTGCCATTGACATGCCTGAAAGATCTTATTCAGGCTTGCTGGCCGGCACTGAGAACACAATTTTTGTCCTGGAACAGGTGCGGGGCACGCAGGGCTCAACAATCCACAAATATGACCTGGAGAAAAAGGAAACAAAGGAATACATGACGGGAGTAAATTTTGCTGTAACGTCACAGGATGGCTCCGGACTGTTATATCGTAGCCGTGATACATGGGGCATTGTGCCCACAAAAGATGCTACAAAGAAAAGTGGTGACGGGAACCTGTCGCTTTCCTCGATGAAACTGCAGATCAACCCAAAACAAGAGTGGAGGCAGATCTACAGGGAGGGCTGGAGGTTCCAGCGTGATTTTCTTTATGTTGATAATGTCCATGGTGCACCATGGGACGATATCTATGAATGGTACCTGCCCTGGGTCGATCATGTAAAGCACCGTTCGGAAATAAGTTATATCATTGATATTCTTGGTGGCGAAGTGGCTGTCGGACATTCATATACCTCGGGTGGTGACTTTCCCGATATCGACAGGGTACCGGTTGGCCTGCTGGGTGCCGATTATGAACTGACAGACGGCAGGTACAGGATCAGGAAGATCTATGCCACCGAAGACTGGAATTACAGGTCGAATAGTCCGCTGGCCCTTCCGGGACTGAAGATAAAGGAAGGTGATTACCTGCTCGCTGTAAATGGTGTTGACCTGACAGCAGAGGATAATATTTACCGTCTCTTTGAAGGCACATCAGGTTTGCAGACAGTAATCCTCGTGGGCGATGATCCTGGTGGGAAGAATGCCCGTGAAGTTACAGTAGTGCCAATTCCCAGTGAAAACAATTTAAGGACCGATGAATGGGTTGAGAGTAACCGCAAGCTTGTGGATAAACTTTCAGACGGAAAGCTTGCCTATGTCTGGCTTCCCAATACCGGAAGAGGTGGTTATAATTACTTCAACAGATATTATTTCGCACAGCAACATAAAAAAGGTGCTATTATTGATGAAAGGAATAATGGTGGCGGGTCAGCTGCTGATTATATTGTAGACGTTCTGGCCAGGGACCTGTTGGGTTATTTCAACTCTAAAGCCGGTGATAAGCGACCTTTTACCACTCCGATGTCGGGCTTATGGGGACCGAAGGTCATGATTATTAACGAGCGAGCCGGCTCAGGAGGCGACCTGATGCCTTACCTGTTCAGAAAGATGGAAATAGGGCCGCTGATCGGAACCCGTACATGGGGAGGTCTGGTAGGAACATGGGACACACCGGGATTTATTGACGGTGGCAGGATGGTTGCTCCAAGGGGAGGATTCTTTGATACCGATGGCAACTGGGCTATTGAAGCAGTTGGTGTTGCTCCTGACATCAATGTATTGCAGGATCCGGCAGAGGAGGCCAAAGGCAATGATCCTCAGTTGCTTCGGGCAATAGAAGAAGCCCTGAGACTTGTTGATACCGAAGGAATTGAATTGAAAAGTGAACCTGAACCACCGATAAGATGGAAACGTCCTTCTTATTTTAAGAATGAATAAATGTATTTTATATGAATGAGAAATACCTCATCCTGTAATACTAGATCTTTTAACTGCTTTACTGTCAGGTTGAGATAAGTGTTTATTGAAGCTCCTCGCAGCAAGCAGCGAGGAACCGAGTTTATGGGCTCGGCGACTTCGTCGGACGTAGCCCCGATGAACCGGGGCGAAGTTCGAAGCCAATGCGCTCGCCTGGATTCAAATAATATTATTTGCTGATACTATTATTAGTTAAGAATTTTAGAGATTGGTTCAAAGCTCAATATCCGTCACAGGGAAAGAGAATCATATCACTTTTTTATTATCATTGCCAAACAGTTGAATCCCAACCTCCAAACATTTAGTTCTTTTTTTTGTTTAACTTATAAAAGCGCTATTTATGGAGCGAAGAAAATTTATAACCACAGTTGGATTTGGAGTTGTTGCAGCTTCAATCCCGACCAAAATATTAGGAGCAAAAACAATGACAACATTTGAAGATTTTATTACAAAAGGTAATGAATTTGTATTCCCGCAATTGGCATATTCATATGATTCCCTTGAGCCATATATAGATAAAATGACCATGGAGATCCATTATGACCGTCATCACAGGGGATACTTTACCAAGTTTATGAACGATGTTGAAGGTAGCGACCTGAAGGATAAGTCCTTCAGTGAAATATTCGCAGGTGTTTCAAAGCTATCGGCAGGAGTCAAAAATAATGGTGGTGGTTTTTACAATCATACATTATTCTGGAATAATATGAGCCCTGAAAAAAGTAAACCCTCTAAGGAGCTGTTAAAAGAGATTGAGTCTTCCTTCGGGAGCTTTGAAAAATTCAAAGAGACTTTTAGTAATGCCGCCGCCACCAGATTTGGAAGTGGATGGGCCTGGCTGGTAATGACAGCTGATAAAAAGCTTGCCGTCGGTAGCACTCCGAACCAGGAAAATCCATTGATGGATGTTTCATCGTTTCAGGGAGCCCCACTCCTGACACTTGATGTTTGGGAGCATGCCTATTACCTGAAGTATCAGAACAAAAGAGCTGATTATATTGAGGCATTCTGGAATGTTGTGAACTGGGATGAGGTAAACAGGAGGTTTGAAAGGTAGTACCGGAAGTAATAAAAAACAGCGGGCAGAGTTCTGCCCGGTGGATTACGGGCAGTTGACCTATCTGCTTGTGGAAGCAACGAAGGAGGTTATTACCATTTAGTTATATATTTGTATTTCCCTTATCAACCTGTCTCCTCCGTCCGCGTGCCGCTGAAGCTTTAGCGGAGGCGCAAGACTTGACGAGTGTGGGCCTGTCAACTTAATATACTTTATCAACCTTATCAACCAAATCATGCAACACTTACCATTTTTATGTGTCTTTTGTATAAACATGTCGAACTAAAACCAGAAAAAAATGAGAAGCCTCAAGATCGTATTAATCACGCTGATATGCATGGGAACCTTTAATCTGGCAGAAGCACAGGTAAAAAAGAGGATCAACGGTAGTGGTGATGTAAAAACCGAGACCAGGAATTTAGAGGGTTTTACCGGGGTTAAGACTGCCACTGCAGTCGATATATATCTTACTCAGGGAAACAATTTTGATGTAGTCGTTGAAGCCGACGATAACCTTCTCGAGTATATTGTTACCGAGGTAAAGGATGATGCTCTGAACGTATACCTTGATAAGGTCTTTATTACCGGAAAAAAGACAATGATTGTGCATGTCACTATGCCTGAAATTGAATTTATTAAAGCTTCAAGTGCAGGTGATGTCATTGGTCAGACTCCCATAAAAGCCGATAACTTGAAGGTATCGACAAGCAGTGCCGGGGATGTAAATATAGAGGTTACTGCCAAGACACTCTATCTGAGTACAAGCAGCTCCGGAGATATAACAATCTCAGGTGAGGCTGATTACCTTGAAGCCAGTACCTCCAGTGCGGGTGACATTAAGGGATATGAACTTACAGTCAGGGAGGCCGATGTAAGTGCATCAAGTGCAGGCGATGTAAAAATCACTGTTACTGAGAGACTTAAGGCTAGAGCCAGTAGTGCAGGCGACATATATTACCAGGGAAATCCTGAATATGTCGATGCAAAGTCTTCAAGTGCAGGTGATGTTGTAAAGAGATAGTCTATCTATATATATACTTCCATCTATCAGATCAGGCCGTGCAGGATTTCCCGCGCGGCTTTTTTTCGTACCTTTGCCTGAAAATCAGTATAAAATGACAAAAGAAAAGGCAGATGTAACTGTAATCGGTTCGGGTAGCTGGGCAACTGCAATAGTAAAACTGCTGAGTTCAAATACAGAGAAGATCGGATGGTATATCCGGGAAAAAGAGATAATTGATAGCATAGGAAAACACAATCATAATCCTACATACCTCAGCGCAGTAAATTTTGATACTGACAAGTTGATTCTTACCAGAAATATTAACAGAGCTGTTTTACTTTCAGATATCCTGATATTTGTTGTACCCTCCGCATTTCTTAAGACTACCATTAAAAAGCTGAATGTTGACATCTCAGGGAAAATTGTCTGTACAGCTATCAAGGGAATAGTCCCGGAGGATAATATGATAGTGGGCGAATTCTTAAATAAGAAGTATAATGTGCCCTATGAGAACCTGGTTGTCCTTACCGGCCCAACCCACGCAGAGGAGATTGCCATGGAGAAACTTTCCTATCTTACGATTGCGGCACTCCGGAAAGAAAAGGCTGAGAAACTTGCATCAATAATGGGAAATTTCTATCTCAAGACGATCGTTTCAGATGATATTTTCGGGACCGAGTATGCAGCTGTTCTAAAAAATATTTATGCTATTGCAGCAGGAATTTGTCATGGATTGGGGTATGGGGATAACTTTCTGGCAGTGTTGCTGGCCAATTCCGCAACCGAGATGAACAGGTTTATTGATGTTGTTTATACCAATAACCGTGATATAACCAGCTCAGCATACCTGGGTGATCTGCTGGTTACAGGGTACTCACAGTTCAGCAGAAACCGTATGTTCGGGAATATGATAGGCAAGGGCTCGTCAGTAAGGTATGCAAGGGCGGAAATGATAATGGTTGCTGAAGGATATTACGCATCCGAGTGTATATACAGGATCAATGAAACACTGAAAGTTGATATGCCGATTGCTGATACCGTATATCGGATATTATATGAAAAAGCAAATCCTGCAAGGGAAGTTGAGAAAATGACAGAGATCCTAAAATAGAACACTGCGATGGAACTTAAAATAGATTATAGCAACTGTTTATCATTTCTTAAGGAGGAAGATATTCTTTCATGTGCTGCCGCTTCAGCCTTTCATCTTGAAGCGGTGTTAAACCGGACGGCAGCCGGAAGTGAATTCTTAGGGTGGGTTACACTCCCCCATGTGATTGAAGATCAGGTGGGCAGGATCAAAGAGGCGGCTGCAAAACTGAGAACGCAGGCAGAAATTACCGTAGTAATTGGGATTGGTGGTTCATATCTTGGGGCCAAGGCAATTATCCATGCCCTTGAAAATGAATTTGAGTATACAGGTAGATATGACCGTCACCGGGTATTATTTGCAGGACAAAATATTAGCGAGGACTATCTGTCTAATCTTTCAAGTTTTCTCAAAGGAAAAAGATTTAACCTGATAGTGATCTCCAAATCGGGAACTACAACCGAACCGGCAATTGCCTTCAGGATTCTCAGGAAGCAGATGGAGGAGCAGATTGGCAAGGATTCTGCAGCAAAACATATTATTGCGGTCACTGATGCAAAAAGGGGTGCATTGAGAATGCTGTCTGACAGAGAGGGTTATGATTCGTTTATCATCCCCGATGATGTTGGAGGAAGGTTTTCAGTGTTTACCCCGGTAGGACTATTGCCTGTTGCATGCGCGGGAATCAATATTAACGATCTGATAGATGGTGCCAAATCGATAACCGGAAGGACACATAATATTACTCATCCGGCCACCAATCCGGCTTTGATCTATTCCGCCGTAAGAAATCTTCTTTACCGAAAGGGTATGTCTGTAGAGATGATAGTCAACTTCGAACCATCATTACATTTTGTTTCAGAGTGGTGGAAGCAGCTTTTCGGTGAAAGTGAAGGGAAGCAGGGCAAGGGTATTTTCCCCTCTTCAGCTGACATGACCACTGACCTTCACTCACTGGGCCAGTATATTCAGGATGGGTCCAGAATTCTTTTCGAGACCATAATATCAATTGAAAAATCTCATAATGATCTTAGAGTCCCTTTCGATGGTAATGATTTCGATAAGTTAAATTACATTGCGGGTAAGAGGATATCGGAAGTAAATCATAAAGCAGAAGAGGGTACCCTGATGGCCCACACTGAGGGAGGTGTTCCCAATATCAGAATAATATTACCACAGGTAAGTGAACAATCCCTTGGCCGGTTACTCTATTTCTTTGAGATCTCATGTGCCGTAAGTGGATATGAGCTGGGTGTAAATCCTTTCGATCAGCCCGGGGTTGAAACTTATAAAAAGAATATGTTCACCCTCCTGGGTAAACCGGGTATCTGACGCCCGAAATTGAGCTTTTTGATTATAATTTATGCTTTGCTATAAACTCATCCAGTACCTCTTTGAGGTCCGGATAACCTATCTCCTGCAGATCATAGTAAACCCTGGTATTTGGTTTCTTTATGTTGATGATCCTGTTTAGATCAATCGGCGTGCCAATTACCACCGAATCACAATCAGCATTATTGATCGTTGTTTCCAGGTCTTTCAGTTGTTCTTCACCATAACCCATTGCCGGCAATAAAGTTCCAATTCCAGGATAGGTTTTAAACGTCTCTGATAACTTACCTACCGTGTAGGGTCTGGGGTCAATTAATTCTGATGCTCCAAATTTCCTTGCAGCCACCACTCCTGCTCCGATTTTCATTTCACCGTGAGTCAGGGTCGGTCCGTCTTCAATAACAAGCACTCTTTTACCTTTTATTACTGACGGATCATCAACTTTGATTGGGGAGGCACCATCAATTACAACTGATCCTGGAGCAACTTTTTCGATACTTTCCCTGACTTCCTGTATGCCGCCGGGTGAAGCGCTATCGATCTTGTTTATCACCACCACATCAGCCAGCCTGAGCGTTACCTCCCCGGGGTAGTAGGTAAGTTCATGTCCGGGACGATGAGGATCGACCACAGTGACCATCAGATCAGGCTGGTAGAACGGAAAGTCATTATTCCCGCCATCCCACAGGATGACATCACAGCCCCCGGGATCATCTTCAGCAGCCCTGAGAATGGCTTCATAATCAACCCCGGCATAAATGATATTTCCACGGACGATATGAGGTTCATATTCTTCCATCTCCTCAACCGTACAATTATGCTTCTCCAGATCTTTCACCTCTGCAAATCTTTGCACCTTCTGGGCATTCAGATCACCATATGGCATAGGATGCCGTATGGCTACAACCTTCAGCCCCTCTTTCATTAGTATCTCGATAATTCTTCTTGATGTCTGGCTTTTCCCACAACCCGTACGAACTGCACCAACAGCTATAACGGGCTTGCTGCTTTTGACCATAGTATCACCAGGTCCAAGTAAAACAAAGTTTGCCCCTGCAGCATTAACAACCGCGCTTACCGACATTACCTTCTGGTAAGTTACATCACTATATGAAAAAACACATTCACTAACATTCAGCTTGTTGATCAGTTCAGGAAGATCAGACTCAGAAAATATTGGAATACCATCAGGGTAAAGCTTCCCTGCCAGTTCAGACGGATACTTTCTTCCATCTATATCCGGTATCTGCGCTGCAGTAAATGCAACAACATTATAATCTTCATTATCCCTGAAATAGGTATTGAAATTATGAAAGTCCCTTCCGGCGGCCCCAATAATAATGACGTTTTTACTTGGCATATTGTCCTCCTTTTTTAATAAAGTTCAGTTATTTTTGTCCAATTGAAATATGAATTCCAAATTTATAATTTTAACGCCTAATAACCTTGTAAAGAAATGTTTTTTTTATTTAATGAAATAATGCTGCAACTTATTGTCTGACTGCCGATTATATTACTTTCCCTCTATACCCCCAAATATGTTAAAGAAAATATTAGGGAGGCTAAAAACATTTAGCTATTTTCAGCGTACTATATCTTGGATGAGGATATGAATGTTCTTGCTCACATATACCTTTCAGGTGATTCTGATGAGATTATAATCGGCAATTATATTGGCGATTATGTAAAGGGTCGTGAATACCTGAAGTACTCTGAGCAGGTAAGAAAAGGTATTATCCTTCACAGGAATATAGATGCTTTTACCGATTCACATCCTGTAGTGCAACGAAGCAAAATCCCCTTTCTGAACAGGTATCATAAATATGCAGGCGTGGTGGTTGATATTCTGTACGACCATTTTCTGACCCGTGAGTGGGACTATTACTCCCGGAAACCGCTTGAAAGTATCACCTACCAGTTTTACAGGGCTATGGTCAACAATTATGATGTGTTGCCTGATAAGGTTAAGGAGAGGATGCCCTTTTTTATTATTCACAACTGGCTTGAGTCATACAGGACAAGCAAAGGAATAAGGACCGTTCTGAAAGCGCTCAGTAAGCGCACCAGTCTTCCGAATGAATCGAGGCACGCCATTAAAGCACTGAAAAAGAGTTATTATAGTCTGAACGATGATTTCATGGAATTTTTTCCGCAATTGATAGAATATGTTGAAAACGATTTTGGAATACAGTTATCACACAGGATCACAACTCCATTTTAACTAAACGAGGTATTCGCTCCTGCTGGCATCAAAGCGCAGGAATATAAAAAGGAGAATAGTAAATCCCCATAGAGAAGAACCCCCATAGCTGAAGAATGGTAATGGTATTCCTATCACGGGGATAAGACCAATGGTCATTCCTATATTGACCACAAAATGGAAGAGGATAATTGACAGGACCCCATAACCATATATTCTGGAAAATGTTGATCGCTGCCGTTCAGCAAGTATAATGATCCTCACCATCAGCAGTCCGAATAGTATCACAACAAATGATGTCCCAATAAATCCCCACTCCTCTCCTACGGTACAGAAGATGAAATCAGTACTCTGCTCCGGCACAAATTTGAATTTTGTTTGGGTGCCTTTCAGAAATCCCTTCCCGGAGAACCCACCGGAGCCAATAGATATTTTTGATTGATTAAGGTTATAACCTTCGCCATATGGATCAGATTCTATTCCAAGGACTGCGTTTATTCTTGTTCGCTGGTGTTGTTCCAGTATATTATTGAATGTGTAATCAACAGAGAATACAATTATCATACTTCCAATAATAAATGAATAAAGGATTAGTAATGATCTGGCTTTAAATCTGTAGATATAGTATATCATGGATAATCCTGAAATAACGACAGCAAGGATAAAGATCTGATCAATATTAATCCTGTCTAAAATCCAGCGATAAAGGGAGTAAACAACACCCCCTGATATAATCATTATTATGATCCACTTTATGGTTAATAGAGGATTCCTGTCAGTGACCAGGTGAATAACTACTGCAATAATTATAAGGGATACATAAATATATATGCTATCTGCCACCAGCGTAATAATAAAAAGTGCTGCAGCAAGGATCCCGGTAATAAAAAAATAGGTCGATAATCCCTGCCTGTATAGTACAAGTACAAGTGCAAAAAATACAAGGACAGAGCCCATATCTGGTTGAAGAAAGATCAGGAATGCAGGCAAAAATATCAATGCCACTGAAACAAAAAGAGTAGTGGGTTGTGAAAGCTCCCTGTTTTTCCCGCTAAGGTATCTGGCAAGAGCCAGGACAGTTGCAAACTTGGCAAATTCAGCCGGTTGCAGGCTAAAATCTCCTATCTCGAACCACGATTTAGCTCCGTTTACCTCTTTCCCGAAAACAAGCACTAGCAATAAAGTGATAATAGCGAAAATATAGAACAGGTAGGAGAAGAAGAGGTAGAACCTGCTATCAGTAAACAATACAATAAGAACAATTACGGCAGCAGCTGAAATCCAGATCAATTGTTTGCCATATCGTTGTGACATATCCAGAATACTGGTATGTTCCTCATTATAAACAGCTGCATATATATTGATCCAGCCGTAAAAGATCATAACCAGATATATGGTTATTGTTATCCAGTCGAGGTTGGTCCATATATTAATTTTCCTCGGCATCCTCAATTATTACGGGATTCAGTATTCTTTCTTCGAGCCACCTGTTAGTTATTTCTCCCTTCAAATATTTTTCGATCATCAGGCTGGCTATAGGTGCGGCAAAAGTTGCACCGAATCCAATATTTTCGACATATACTGCCAGGGCGATCTTTGGATCCTTTGCCGGTGCAAATGCAATAAAAATGGAATGATCAGGTCCATGTGGATTCTCGGCTGTACCTGTTTTTCCACAGATCTCGATGTCCCTTAACGCAATATACCTTGCAGTTGCCCCTGCTCCTCCATTGACAACATCCCTCATTCCCTCTACAATGATCTCAAAGTTTGCCGAGTCAATACTGATGACATGCTTATTCCTGAAAAAAGGATTAACTGCCTCACCCCTGTTAGCTATTCCCTTAATTATATGGGGGGTATAATAATATCCCCTGTTAGCAATAGATGCTGTCATGTTGGCCATCTGAAGAGGTGTGGCTCCCAACTCACCCTGGCCAATTGCAAGTGATAAAACAGTGAGTGCTTTCCATCCACCCTCTCCGTAGTACCTGTTGTAATAAGATGTTTCCGGTACGAAGCCAGGAAGTTCATTCTTAAGATCGGTTCCAAGGACAGATCCAAATCCAAACTCAGTCAGGTATGATCTCCAACCATTATATGCTTCAGCAATAGACTCGTATTGCTGATTTTCAAGAATCTGTCTGAATGCATTGCAGAAATAGCTGTTACAGGAGGTCATAATGGCCTCCGGTAAATTAAAGGATGCATAATGATGACATTTAACATAAGTATTTTGGGCATAGTATCCGTAATCGCAGAAGTACTCGTAGTTCCTGCTAATAACACCTTCCTGCAACCCTATCAGACCATTTATGGTTTTAAAAGTTGACCCAGGGGGATAAGAAGCCATAAGAGCCCTGTTAAACAAGGGTTCAAGAGTATCACCCTGCAAACTTCGGAAATTTTCGGATCTTATTCGGCCAATCAGGAGAGAAGGATCATAGTTTGGTGCGGTTATAAGGGCAAGAACTTCGCCTGTAGAGGGTTCGAGAGCAACAATACTGCCATTCTTATTCTCCATAAGTTTTTCACCATATAGTTGCAGGTCGATATCAAGAGTCGAAATCAGGTCTTCTCCGGGCACCGGGATCGAGTCGTGCCTGCCAGCCTGGTACGTTCCTTTTATCCTGTTATGAACATCAACAAGAAATATTTTCAATCCTTTTCTTCCCCTTAATTCCTTTTCATAGGAAGCTTCAATTCCACTCACTCCAATATAGTCTCCCATTTTATAGTAAGGATCTGACCCAATGTCCTTCTCATTCACCTCTCCAACATATCCCAGAACATGAGCGGCAACCGGATAACTATAATTCCTGAGGGTCCGGGTCTGAACGTAAAATCCCGGATATTTATAAAGTACCTCCTGCAGTCTTCCATAGGATTCAGAAGAAACCATCTTGAGAAATACTGATGGGGCATACCGCGAGTACGCCCTGGCCTCTTCCATCCTGGCGTTGAATGATTCTTTAGTAATTTCAAGAATATTACATAGTTCCGTTGTATCAACAGATGATGTCTGGCCAGGAATAACCATCAGGTCATAAGCAGCCTGGTTATATACCAGGAGTTTACCGTTACGGTCAAAAATGAGCCCTCTTGCAGGATACTGGGTTACATAGCGGAGTACATTATTATCGGCAGAAACCCTGTAGGAAGTATCAACAACCTGAAGGGAGAACAACCTTATCAGTAAAACTATGCAAATTATTAATATCACTGCATAGAAAAATAATCTCCGGTTGGTATGTAGGTCTCCTAAAATAGCCACTTTCTATCTCCTTATTATCAGAGTTTGTATCAATAATATGAAAGTTATACTGAATATTGAGCTCAGCAGAACTCTAGCTAAAGTTCTGAAGAAATATGTAATGCTGAATACTTCAAGATAAAATAGGGCAATGTGATGCACAAGGATTATTACCGCAATATATAGAAGGAACCAACGAAAACCATAACGCTTTAACCCTGGCGATTCACCCTGCTCGTATCCCTCCCTGGGAGCTATTACTGCCAGGATATAGGGCCTGACAAAACCCGCAAAAAGTGTTGCTGATGCATGCAACCCCGGAATACCTGTAAAAAGGTCAACAATCAGTCCGGAGAGGAAGGATAATATTAAAAGCAACCATGCAGGAATCTCAAACGGTAGCAAAATGATAAAAAGTATGTATATATAAGGGTTCACATATCCGCTGAATTGAATATTATCCATCAATAGCACCTGAATTACTAGCAGAAGAATAAATAAACCTGTATTTCTGATTATACTATTTAACATCTCTTAATCAATTTGACTCAATTGAGTCTTCCAGATCATTCTGCTCTTCTTTCATCAGGTTCCCAATTATATAGACCCAATCCATATTATGAAAATCTGTTGATAGTTTCACAATGATATTATAAAAATCACCTTCCTTCCTGTCGAATGATGATACAGTACCAATTTGCAGTCCGGCAGGAAAAACAGCGGAATAGCCACTGGTCTCTATTGTATCACCAACATTTATCTCAAGGTGAGTAGGTATTTCATTCAGCGAAGCGAATGATTCATCCCTGCCATCCCAGGTGAGTGATCCGAAATATCCATTTCTTCGGAAGCGGGCACTCAATCTGAAGTCAAGGTTTAGAACTGACATTGCAACCGAGAAATTCCTGCTTACTCCAACAATGACTCCGGCAATACCATCGGGGCTTACAACTGCCATCCCCTCTTTAATACCGTGGATAGTTCCCTTATTTAATGTAATAAAATTCTTTTGCTTGTTAAAGGAGTTGTTAACAATGCTTGCATTGCTGATAATATATTGTTGTCTATGAATGGAGTCATTAACAGGAAAGAAGTAGATATCAACATCACTATAAGTCCTTTCCAGCCTGTTCCGTAGCTCAAGGTTTTCTCTCATTAGTGCATTATTCACCTCTTTAAGGGATAAATATCTGGATGCATTATACAATCTCTCCTGCAAATTTCCCTCTGCCGATTTAACGACATTTGATAATTTGATGTTATGATAACTGGCTCCTGAGGCAAGCAGACACAAGGCCAATACTTCAAGAAGCAGGAATATAAGAATATTGTTGTATTTAAGTAAGAAGTTTAGCAGACTTCTCATTTAATCCTCCCATATTATCTCATCAGGAATGTAAATCTATCAGCATTTTTCAGAGCCACTCCGGTACCTCTGGCCACTGCATGCAGGGGATCCTCTGCAAGATGGAAAGGAATGCATATTTTATCACTGAACCTCTTTGACAGGCCTCTGAGCAGGCCACTGCCACCAGCCAGAAAGATTCCCTTTGCTACAATATCTGCATACAATTCAGGGGGTGTTTGTTCAAGGACACCAAGTATGGCAGTTTCAATCTTTGAAATTGATTTGTCGAGGCAGTGTGCGATCTCCTGGTAGGAAACGGGTATCTCACTGGGCATTGCAGTCATGAGGTTTGGTCCCCTTACATTATAGTCAGCAGGTGGGTCTTCAATGGAAGGCAGTGCTGCACCAACATTGATCTTGATATCTTCAGCTGTTCTCTCGCCAACTTTAATATTATGTTGATGCCGCATGTATGCCTGAATGTCGGCAGTAAATACATCACCGGCAGTCCGGATTGATTTGTTGCATACAATCCCCCCAAGTGCGATTACTGCAATCTCAGTGGTACCGCCACCGATATCCACAACCATACATCCTTCGGGAGCTTCTACATCAAGGCCCATACCAATGGCAGCAGCCATAGGCTCATAGATCAGATATACATCGCGGCCTCCGGCATGTTCCGATGAGTCCCTCACTGCCCTGATCTCGACCTCTGTGCTTCCTGAAGGGATACAGACCACCATCTTAAGTGAAGGACTGAAGAGGCTTGTGCCCTTATTAACCATCTTGATCATACCCCTGAGCATCATCTCAGCTGCATTGAAGTCAGCAATTACACCATCACGCAAAGGTCTTATTGTACGGATATTCTCGTGTGTCTTCCCATGCATTTGCCTTGCCCTTTCCCCAATTGCAATCAACTTGCCTGTGTTTTTGTCAATCGCAACAATTGATGGTTCATCAACGACGATCTTGTCGTTATGGATGATTGTGGTGTTGGCTGTTCCAAGATCAATTGCAATCTCCTGTGTCAAAAATGAAAATATACCCATTAAAGAGTCGTTATTAAATTGTTCTACATCAGTGTCTGAAATGTCTTGTTCCGGTAAATACCATAGACATTCCCTTTTTGTTACAAAACTCAATCGATTCATTATCCCTTACTGATCCTCCAGGTTGGATTACTGAAGTGATCCCTTCCTTACCGGCAATCTCAACACTATCAGCAAATGGGAAGAATGCATCTGAAGCCATTACTGCCTTTGAAAGATCGAAACCAAAGTTTTTGGCCTTTCCAACTGCATGCTTGAGAGCATCCACTCTGGAGGTCATCCCTACTCCACTACCAAAAAGTTGTCTGTTTCCTGCAAGAACAATGCAATTCGATTTGCTATGTTTAACGATTTTATTTGCAAATTCGAGGTCTTCAAGCTCCCTGGGGGATGGACCCCTGGCAGTAACTGTTTTCATGTCAGACTTTCTCTCCGTCCTGAGATCCTTTTCCTGCCACAACACACCATTGAGAGCCGTTCTGAAACTACCGGTACCTGATGGCTGGTTTTTCAGAACCAGTATAATCCTGTTTTTCTTGCTTTTCAGTATGTCCAGAGCTTCTTTATTGTACGACGGAGCTATAATTACTTCAAAAAAGAGTTTGTTGATCTCAACAGCAGTCTCCCGGTCAACCTTAACATTGGTGATCAAGACACCGCCAAATGCAGATACCGGATCTCCGGCGAGAGCATCTTTCCAGGCTTCCGATAAAATCTTTCTGGAAGCCAGTCCGCATGCATTGTTGTGTTTTAATATGGCAAAAGTAGTATCATCAAACTCTCTTATCAGATTAATGGCGGAATCGATATCGAGCAAATTATTATAGGAAATCTCTTTCCCATGCAGCTGCTCAAGGATTTCTTCAAAATTTCCGTAGAATGTACCCGCCTGATGAGGATTTTCCCCATAACGCAATTTTCCGCCACAATTCTGACTTGCCTTAAACACCTGTAATCCTTCCCTTATGTTAAAATAATTAAAGATGGCAGTGTCATAGTGCGATGAGACCTTGAAGGCATGTGCGGCAAAATTCCTTCTTTCTTCAGATGTGGTGATACCCTCTCTCTTCTCCAGCAGATCATACAAGCTATCATATTGATCCCTGCCCGAAATTATGAGGGTATCAGCATAATTCTTGGCTGCAGCCCTGATTAGTGAAATCCCCCCGATATCTATCTTCTCAATTATCTCCTGCTCACCTGCTCCAGAAGCTGCTGTCTCTTCAAACGGGTATAGGTCCACAACAACAAGATCAATCTCAGGTATATCATATTGCTTTAGTTGCTCAATGTCAGCCTTCAGGTCCCTTCTGGCAAGAATACCTCCAAATATCTTCGGATGCAGGGTCTTTACTCTTCCGCCAAGAATAGAAGGGTACGAGGTCAGCTCTTCAACTGCTTCGACCTCCACACCAAGTTCACTTATGAACTTATGAGTTCCTCCCGTGGAAATTATTTTTACGCCCAATTCAACAAGTTTTCTGATTATTCTGTCAAGACCATCTTTGTAATAAACAGAAATCAGAGCATTATGGATTTTTTTTTCTCTCATTACCAGAAACTTATGATAAAATATATACCCTCGTTTAAGAGCAAATAAAAATAGATATTTTTTTATTGTATAACAATCTAATCTGTATTTTTCAAGTGGTTATGGGCAATAATCATCAGATAGAATTATTATCTTTGGAAAGTAACCATTTAGAACTAATTATCAGGCAATGATATTTTTCAGATTGATTAGGGAAGGATTCATGTTTGCTTTGAATTCGATAATTGTAAACAAGCTCAGGACATTTCTTTCCCTCTTCGGGATTACAATTGGTATTTTAGCCATAATATCAGTTTTTACCGTCCTTAGCTGGATGGAAAAATCGATAAAGGATTCAATAGCTACACTTGGAGATGATGTTATCTACATCCAGAAAATGCCATGGTCATTTGACCCGAATTTGGCCTGGTGGGATTTATTAAGCTGGCCTGCCCCGACCCTTGATGATTATGAAGCCATCCGACGAAAATCAACCCGCACCATGGCAGCTGCCTACTCAGTGATCTTTACCCGTTCCCTCAAATACAAGGATGCTTTAATAAATGAGGCCTACCTGTGGGCTACAACACACGAATTTGAACTTGTGAGGTCTTTTGAGATTGAGGAGGGAAGATATTTCTCTCCCTATGAGAGCTCATCAGGAAAACCGGTTGTCATAATCGGTGCCGAAATAGCCGAGCGTGTCTTTAAAAATGCAAATCCGATTGGGAAGGAAGTTTCAATTTCAGGCCATAAGGCTGCTGTCATAGGAGTATTTAAAAGGGAAGGTCAGGGTGGAATTGGAGATTCTGGGATGGATGAAATGACATTGATCCCTGTTGGGTTTGCAAAAAATTTCATAAACCTTCGTAACAGGTTTGTTGATTCAAATATTATGCTGAAGGCAAAAGAGGGTATATCAGTTGAAAATCTTACCGATGAGGCTATAATGATCTTGAGGTCTGCCAGAAGACTTAAACCGGATCAGACTCAGAATTTCTCCGTAAACAGGGCCAGTCTGCTTACACAGGGATTCGAAGCAGTTTTTGCCGGTATAAATGTGGGAGGATGGATCATCGGTGGTTTCTCGATCCTGGTAGGAGGCTTTGGCATTGCCAATATAATGTTTGTATCAGTTAAGGAGAGGACAAGTATTATTGGCATACAAAAAGCGCTGGGTGCCAAAAAGGCTTTTATTCTCTGGCAGTTCCTCTATGAATCAGTAATTCTATCAATCCTGGGAGGAATATTCGGACTGATAATTGTATTTATAGGTACACAGGTTGCTAATTATCTGTGGGAACTAAATATGAACCTTACAGCCGGTAATATAGTCCTTGGTCTTGTTATCTCAGGTTTTATTGGTGTTATTGCAGGATATGCTCCCGCCTACTCTGCAGCTAAAATGAATCCCGTTGATGCTATAGGCTTCAGCTTCTGAAAATCATACTGCAAACAGTGTGTATAATGCTCTTCCTATAATCATATAGAGGAACAATCCTATAATATCGTTCAAGGTGGTTATAAACGGACCCGTAGCAAGAGCAGGGTCGATTTTGAACCTGTTGAGCACCAGAGGAATCAGGGTGCCAAATAGCGCCGCAAACACTATCACCGTTACAAGGGCAGTGCTGACAGTGATTGTCAGTGCAAAAGAATCACTCACAAAGAAATTGTATACAAATATCAGTGATGCCAGCAGGACGCCATTCAGAAGGCCAACCAGAAATTCTTTCCCTAACTTATGGAAGGTCCTTTCGTTCCTGATGGTTTTGTTTGCCAGTCCCTGTACAATTATTGCAGAGGATTGAATTCCGACATTTCCACCCATAGCTGCAATAAGAGGTATAAAGAAGGCCATTTCAGGATAAATCTTCAGATCCGATTCAAACCTGCCAAGCACAAGAGCACCAAATATTCCACCTGTCAGACCGATCAACAGCCAGGGAAGCCGGGCCCTTGTAATTCTCAGAACCTTATCACCTGATTCCACATCTTCAGTAATACCGGATGCCATCTGGTAATCCTTTTCAGCCTCCTCGATGATCACATCAACGATATCATCGATTGTGATCCGGCCTACTAATCTGCCTATTGAGTCAACAACAGGGATTGCAACCAGGTCATACTTCTCCATTATCTGTGCTACCTCTTCAGATGGAGTATCTGTCTTAACAGAGATTATGTCATCGTCCAGTACCGTTTTTACTATGGTTGAATTATTCGAAAGGAGCATCTGTTTGAGTGATACAATACCCTTCAGGATATTTTCATCATCTGTAACATACATGTAATATACCTCGTCAACATCATCTGCCTGGCGCCCTAATTCCTTAAGGCAGGTAAGTATTGTCCAGTTTTCGTTTACGATTATCATCTCCTTCGCCATAAGGCCACCTGCGGAGTCTTCATCGTAAGCCAGCAGGTCAACTATATCGCCTGCCTGTTCAACGTCATCTATGTGCAGCAATACCTCCTGCTTCTTCTCTTCCGACAGATCTCCCAGAATATCTGCCGCATCATCAGAGTCCATATTATCAATGAACTTCTGGGCTATTACCTCCCCTGGAATAACTTTCAGGAATTTTTCCTGATCATCATCATCAAGTTCAGCGATAACATCTGAGGCCAATTCCCCATCAAGGAGTAAAAAAAGATATCTGGCCTCTTCGATACTCAACTCATCGTACAGCCCGGCAATATCAGCAGCGTGCAACTCCTTGATAAGATCGAGTGCCTGCTCTTCCCTGTTCTCATTGATTGCTTCCCTTATCCGGGCAATTAATTCCTTGGATATTCCGATATTTATTGCCATAATCTACCAGTCTCTAATTATTTATAACCTTTTCTACCCAGTTTGTCAGGTTTACAAATTCTTCCACCCCTAACTGTTCTGGTCTTTTAGTCAGAAGATCATGCGGTTGATTGCCAATGTCGAAAGCCGCTCTTAATGAGTTTCTGATCATCTTCCTCCTCTGGTTAAAGGTCGCCTTTACTATCCTTAATAGCATTTGCTCATTGCATCCGGGCCCCTTAATATCATTTCTCCTTAACCTGATCACTGCTGATGTCACTTTTGGAACAGGTTTAAAAACCGTTGAAGGAACGGTGAATAAATATTCAATATTATAATAAATCCTGAGAAGCACGCTAAGTATCCCATATGTTTTTGAACCGGGCCCTGCGCTGATCCTTTCAGCCACTTCCTTTTGGAACATTCCAACCACCTCAACTACATCATCTTTAAATTCCATCACTTTAAAGAGTATCTGGCTTGAAATATTATATGGAAAATTTCCAATAACGGCTACCGGTGTATCATTAAAATGTTCCAGGTTGTATTTTAAAAAATCACCGCTTATAATATTAAGACCGTCAAAGTTCTCCTTCAGATACTCTACCGACTCAGGATCGAGTTCTATAACCCTGAAGTCAATCATGCTTTTCTGAATCAATAGCCTGGTAAGAATCCCCGTTCCCGGTCCTACCTCAAGCACTGAATCGTAACCGCTGAAGGTGAGGGAATCAACAATTCTGGCTGCAATATTATTATCGGTCAGGAAATGCTGACCAAGGTGTTTCTTTGGTTTTACGGCGTTCATAACGAACGCAAATTAAGCTTATTGGATCAATAATAGCAACCCGGGCTGTATTATTTTATCTCTTTAACGAGTCAGTTCTGACAGATAATTTACGGGAACCAAGAGAATTAATAATTCGTTTAAGGACATTAAAGTAAAGGGTTACAGTCAGAAATATGCTTGAAAGCCAGATTACTATCATATTAAACCACAGGGTATCAATCCTTAATTTCCCGATCATTTTGTAAGGCGCGAAGAAATGTGCTCTTCCGTAATTGGAGCCTGGCATCATAAATACCGGATCAGCCTTGGATATTATCATATTTTCGTTCTCATAGACTTTATCCCGGTAGTTCTGATTCAGGACAATACTCCCGAGGGCAATGTTATAATTATTGTTTTTCAAACTGACGACATAATCAGTTCCAAATTCCGATTCCATCTTCATCAGCAGGGTATCTTTTTGCCTTGTTGCAATAATGCTTCTGTTACGGTAGTAGCCTTTTAACTTATCAAGATACTCGAGTGTTAACCTGGCAGAAGCAGTATCATACGTTTGGTAGGTCAGCAAACCTGACAATTCACTGTAGTCCATACCGGCAGGACCTGATAATGACTCGGAGTATTTCCGCAATTTGTATAGATTATTTCGTGAATGTTCGCTGAACTCTTCTTCTCCAATGGCAAGCCGGCACTCCTGAGTCTTTCTCTCAAGCAGTGGTATCAGAAATGATGCCTTCCAGCTATTCTGGCTTGCCTCCATGTCAAGATCAAAGAAATACTTCTCATATCTGTTATTCTTAAATTGGTCAACCGTTATAGCCTCGTAAGCCCATCGTGTTGTCATCAGGTCGCCAACAACAGGGACAAAGATCTGCTTCGTTATACCTTTGTGAAGGTCATCAAACCTTATCATCGCACCCCCAAGAAGCAGCTGGGGTACCAGGATAAGGGGCACCAGGATGTATATGCTTACTACCGACTTCATACCATCGGATATGTTCAGCCCAAGTATGTTCCCGAAGGCTGATACACTGAACAATATCAACCAGTGTCTGAACAGCATGCCCTCTATTCCAAGGATCAGGCTTGATATAATAACAAATGAGAAGGTCTGTATTGCTGACAGAATAAATAATAATCCAATCTTTGAAGTCAGGTAACTTAACCGGCTTATCTCAAGAAATTTCTGCCGCTCAAGAGTCTTCCTGTCTTTAAATAGCTCTTCAGCACTAACAGTAAGACCGAGGAATAAAGCCACTACGATGCCCATAAACAGGAATACAGCAAGATTCTTATTATCTGCAAGAATATAATTCTCCCCTATGCTGTACTTCGACAGGTACGCCAGGATCACTGCAAGCAATGGCGATTCGAGCAGATTAATCGTAAGGTATTGCTTATCTGAGAATTTTCTCAGGAGATTCCTCTGAAAGAAGGTTTTCAGCTGAGATACTTTCCCGGGCACCTTGAAATTGCTGGCAGGGAGTTCAATCTTCTCAGGTGGTCTGATAATATCCTTGATTGTCTCCTGATATTTATAATACCACTCAACTGGCTGAACCTGTCTTTTTTCCCCATCGAAACCATCCTCTGTGACCTCCTTGACTTCAATAAGCTGCAGAATTTCATCCGTTTCCACGTTTCCGCAATTGGGACACTCACTTTCAGCAGCATTTGCAGTTGAAGTTTCAGTTTTGAAATATACAAGCGAATCGACTGAATCACCATCATATATCATGTATCCTCCCCTGTCGATGATCCACAGCCTGTCGAAAAGTTTAATTATATCAGAGGAAGGCTGGTGAATGATTGAAAATATCAGTCTTCCATTCCTGGTCTGTTTCTTCAGTAATTCCATAACCTTCCAGGAATCATGAGATGATAATCCTGAAGTAGGTTCGTCAACAAACAGAATAGCTGGTTCCCTTATCAGCTCGAGACCGATATTGAGTCTCTTGCGCTGACCGCCACTGATCTTCTTATTTAGCGGATCACCAACATTAAGATCGGCTATCTCATCCAGCTCAAGATTCTTCAGAACAGTGGATACTCTTGCTCTGATATCTTTATCCAAAAAATCACCAAAACATAGCCTGGCGTTATAATAAAGATTCTGGTAAACGGTTAGCTCCTCAATTAACAGATCATCCTGTGGGATATATCCAATCAAACCTTTTAGTTGTTCCTGCTCAGTGTGAATGTTATAACCGTTCAGGTAAAGGTTCCCGTTATCCGGGATGATCTTACCATTAAGCAGATTAAGAAGTGTGGTTTTCCCAACACCGCTACCTCCCATTATCCCTATAAGGTTCCCGGAATCGACCCTGAAACTCATCGGTTTTACACCCTGGTCAGATTTTTTGAAACTGAAATCAATGTTATGGCCTTCGAATATTATCCTGTGCTGATACTTTTTCCGGTAAAATTCGCGCAGGATCCCTGACTGGTAGACAGGTTCCATATCCCTGCCTTTAATACTGACACCACTTTCGAGCAGGTAGGGCCGTCCCCTTACAATATTCCGTCCCTTAAAGAACAGGGATGCCTTGCCCTGGTATGTAAATATCAGAGCCGATATACTCTCAATGAACAGTACATATATACTTCCCTTCAGCCCATCTACTTCAAGCTTGTGCCAGCTTTCACGACCGGTATACTTGTCAGCTGTGCTATCTGCACGATCACATCCTTCAATAAGCATTACACAGTCCGGAGTGACCTTGTCGAATTCGTCTCCAAGCATAAAGGCCGTAGCATTTTTGTATTCCTTCTCAGGAATACTGAATGTACCGGCAACAATATCAATTATAATCCTCTCCTGACGTGTGGTACGGGCATCTTCGTAAATGAATTCCAGTAACTGAAGAAAGACAATCATCCTTTCTTCAAGAAAGAGACCCTTCCTGATCTGCCTGCAAATATTTATTATCTGAAAATTAATTATTGAATTGCCCTTTGAGAACTCCTCTTCATCAAGATCTGACAACTCGTCTTCATAAAACTTGAGTGTGGTTTCAAATATTTTCAGGTATTCCTCTTCGAGTTCAGCATTTATGTAACGTCTGAAGTAACCGTGTAAAATTCTCCGCCCGTGAGCCGATATGCCTTCCGGATTTACATTCGACAGGATAGCAAAAATATGAATCAGGGCTAATAATACTGGTTCCCTCATATAATGGTATTAAAAAACCACGATATTGCATTACATCTAATATCGTGGTTCAGTTGATTATGATTGATCAAGAGATTAGCTTTTGCCTGATCTCTTCAATCGTCCTGGTAATTTCTTCTACATTCTTCAGGGTAAGACTGGTATCAAGCTTTTCATATATAAGGCGCATAGGCTCAAACACTTCCAGGATCTCATTTACCATGGGATCATCAGCATACGGTTTGGCAATCTCATAGTAAAGTTCGAAGGATTTCTTTTGCTCAAGCAACACCCTTACGATACCTTCAACATGATAAACCGATTCAGAGATGTGGGTTGTAATATACATGCCTTCTACCCATGCTCCGGCAACAACCATCAGGGCAGCCGCTTGCTGATCGTTATCACTGAGGTAGTTGTATGTGCCGTTAAAAGTAGTAGTAAGTATTGATACCAGTTTGTCCTTATCATCAAAACTGTTCTTTATCTGGTCATATATCTTTTCATTATAGATTCCACCCATGTTCAGATCATTGGAAAGGCTCCTGATCGCATCCAGGTAGTTTATTACATCCTGGTTCATGTTGTAAAGGGTTGCATAACTCAGATCCGCCCCGTATACTCCCACATTCAGAGCCTTGGTTTTACTGGTAAGGTATTTGCTTACGTTTTCTGTCGGATTTGATATTCCAATAATATAACCTATCTCAAGCTCGGTAAGCATTTTAATGACCTCAGCAGAAGTAGGTAAAGGATATACCGTTTCTTCAATTTCTCTATTCAGGACTTCAATCTCTTCCCGTTCGATTTTTTTCTGTTCAGTTTTTTCAGTTCTGTTCCTACATGAATTCAGTCCTGATGCTGAAATCAGTAAGATGGCTAACAGGAAAATTGTCTTTCTTTTCATCTGGAATTAAATAAATTTTTATTAATTGCTGCATCGATCACCTAAAAAAGAAAAAATATCCTCTCCTTTGGTAAATTCTGGCGTAAAAGTATAAAATATATTGGTTCCAATCGCTATACTTCTACAAAAAAATAAGCAACAAGGAGGAAGCCAGTAAAGTATGTTGTTGCGCATAAAGGATATTATGACTAATTTCGAACCCCGGAATTTAAATTCTGGGTAATGAGATACAATTTCGATGAGCCGGTCAACCGCCAGGGCACCCAATCCGTAAAATATGATTTGCGAAAGGATGTTTTCGGGACCGAAGATATCATTCCAATGTGGGTTGCTGATATGGATTTTAGAATCGGTGACTTTATCATTAATGCATTAAAGGAAAGGTTAAAACATGAGGTTCTGGGATATTATTTCAGATCCGACGAGTATTTCAGTTCGATAATAAACTGGCTTCATGAACGACACTCATGGAAAATAGAGAGGGACTGGATAACTTTTTGCCCGGGTATTGTTCCTGCACTTAACCTGTGTACCCTTGCCTTTACTGAGCCCGGCGACAAAATAATTGTTCAACCACCTGTCTATTTCCCATTTTTTCCTGCTGTTGAATCGCATAACAGGATCCTCGAATATAATAAACTTCGTGAGTCAAATGGTATATGGCATTTCGATCTCGATGACTTGAGGAAAAAAGCAGGGAATGGAGCCAGGATGATTATTTTATGCAATCCACATAATCCTGTTGGCAGATCATGGAATGAGGATGAGTTGAAAGAGCTGTCAGAGATCTGTACCGAGAATGGGATTCTGATAATAAGTGATGAAATTCATTCAGACCTGGTTCTTCCCGGTGGTATGCATTATCCTGTTGCATCCCTCTCGGATGAAATCGCAAATAACACAGTAACATGCATCGCCCCAAGCAAAACATTTAACCTGGCAGGACTGGCTACATCCTCTCTGGTAACCGGGAACCATGAGATCAGGCAAAAGATCAGTTCCCTTGTTGACCGGCTACATATTGGAAGCGGAAATATATTTGGGACTGAAGCCTCTATCGCGGCTTATAGTAAAGGTAGCGAATGGCTCGGGCAACTTCTTGAATATTTAAAAAGAAATGTTGAATTTGTACTCAATTATTTTGAAGAAAAGAGAGGGCGGATCAAACCTGTTAAACCTGAAGCAACATACATGATCTGGCTCGACTGCAGAGAGATAGGTATGAATGCACCTGATCTTGCAAAGTTCTTCATTAATGCTGGAGTTGGTATGAACGAAGGATCGATGTTCGGACCCGGAGGTGAAGGATTCATGAGAATGAATATTGGTTGTCCCTACTCTACAGTTGTAAAAGCCGTTGAAAAAATTGACAGGGCATTGAAGTCTTTATAATTATCTTATTGATGAAACCAGGCACTATAATAAAACTGACCCTCGAAGATGGCACTGTTTACAGAGGCAAGTCATTCGGGAAAATTAGTCCTTCGGCAGGTGAG
>Ga0307378_10002261_pt1 | contig 29860 bp, 39 predicted proteins | sample UN1MG_FD_202238 | JGI IMG/M metagenome (GOLD analysis project Ga0307378, IMG submission 202238) | Soil microbial communities from Risofladan, Vaasa, Finland - UN-1 | ecosystem: Environmental > Terrestrial > Soil > Coastal area > Acid sulfate soil | place: Finland: Risofladan, Vaasa | collected... | reverse complement strand
AGGCAGGCCGCTTGCAACCGCATGGCTATAGACACGCTCCGTTGTCCCTACGGCGTTTCCGGCGACCGGCTTTGGGTGCGGGAAAGTTTCCAGCCTTTATATGACGACAAGGCCGCACACGGGGACTGCGACTATGAAACCGGGGCTGGCTACAAGATTCGATACGTCGCAACCGAGGGCATAACGGATTGGCTTGACGCAAACACCGGGATAATTACCGACAGGATACTGCCCTCGATTCACATGCCGAAGTGGGCCGCGCGGCTGTGGCTTGAAGTCGTCGAGGTCCGCGTCGAGCGCGTGCAGAACATGGGCAACTATTCCTGGGTCGCGGACTTCTACCCCACCTTGGCCGAACAATCGCGCGCCTTGGAATCGTTCGTCGGCGAACGGTTCCAGAAGGAGCACTCCAAGAAGTTTTGGGACCGCCTGAACACCAAGCGCGGATTCGGATGGGACGCGAACCCCTGGGTTTTTGTAATTCGGTTCAAGCGGAGCAAGAGGCCATGAGCGAGCGCGTCATCTACTGGGGTCGCGTCTTTTGCGAAACCGACCTATGCGGGGCGTGGGTTTGGGCGAAGGTCCGCCCTCGTTGGTACTGGTTCCTTTGCCGCCTGTGGCTTTTCTCGCGAATCGTCTGGCGTCGGGTGGATACCCGCGTTCCTGACCGACTGGAATGGCGGACGGCCTGGGAGGTGAGCGAGGTTGCGGTCGGCCTGAGTCGCGTGCGGGCGTTCAGGATGAAAGGCGGGAAGGCATGACCGCCCCGACGCCTGAATCGAAACTCGCCGCTGTCGTGCCACTCAAGCGGGCCAGAACGTGCAAAGGATGCCGCGCGTTGGAGTGGCGACCGCGCTGGATTCCCTGGTGTACGCTTCGGTTTGCCACGACGAATCATCTTCAGGTTGATGGTGGCCGAACATGGTATGTGCCGACGCCAGACGAACCCTGCCTGAAACCGCGAACGAATGATGAATTGATGGAGGCAAGCCGCCAAAGGCTGGCTGAATGGAATGCGGCGAAAGGCGAAAATGAACAAGCCGACGCCTGACGCGAAACTCGCCGCGCTGCCCTTGCGGGTGTTGCATTTCTGGGTGGAATATCAAACGTACCTGCGCATTGTCGAGAAGCCGAACGGACAGAAGCAACTCCAGATGGTTCTTGGTGGTCGATGGCAGAACGTGCGTCGCGTTTCAGATTCCGAATACAACCTCTTGTTCAAAGACCATGCCGAGCGTTGGCAGCGGGGGGAATCGCCTCTGATAACGATGCCACCCGGTCTTTTATACAACGAGCCAGTGAATCCATGACCCGCGAACCAACACCGGAAGAACGACTCGCCGCGCTGCCCGCGAAGATTCGGGCACTCGTCGAGAGCGTGCAATACTGGCGGAAGCAAGAGGCGCGGGCGCTGCAAGAGGGGGCGAAGGAGAAGCCATGAGCGACGAAGGAATCGAACACGCGAAGAAGTTGGGCGAGGCAAAGCACGCCTACGTTGGAATCAAGCCCTGTGGCTGCTGCGTAGCCGCCGTGGTGGATACGGGCGACAAGTTCACTGGTAAAGCGGTTTCTGAGTTTATCCGAAGTGGTCTCAAAATTGAGCGGCAACCAATGGAGTGGGTTCGCCAGCATCTTTACAAGTGTACCCACAAAGAGGCGACGGGAAACGAGCCGGACTTGTTCGAGGGAAGGAGCGAGCCATGATGTGCGAATTGTGTCGGTCAAACGTTGGTATTGGGCCTATCCATCAGTGCGGGCGGTGCGGCGCTCAAGCCTGCGAACGGTGCATGACGGCTGGCAACTTGTGCCGTGCCTGCGATGAGCAATTAGCGGACGAGGAATATATCGCGGCCAATGAGGACAACCAGGACGACTATTATGGGAGAGAGAAATGCTATCCGACTGGCTGAGCGAGGACGGGCGGAAGGCGATTGAGAAGATGGGCTGGCCGGAGTGGGAACATGAACACGATGCAGAGAGTTTGCAGCGGCTTGTTCTCATAGAAATTGGAGACGGAACTCGCGGGTGGTCTTTTGATAAAATCTTCACGATTGACCGGCAGCGATATATTCGGAATGAAGAATGTCCGGCCCGCGCCGCCCTTGCCCTGCTCCGCGACCGCGCGCGGAAGTGGCTGGAAGCGAATACGGATGGGTGGTCTGGCGGTCTGTCGTCGGGCGGCTACGCCATCGAGACCTACGACGCCGACACGAACAAGTGGACGCTGCACTCGACGCCCACAAGCGACTGGGACGGCTGCTTGATAATCGCGGTCCTTGCGACGGAGAAGAAATGAAAATCCTGCCCGCAATGATAGCCGTCGCAGACCAACTCGACGCGCTCAACCGAGCCGTGCCGAAAAGTGACGCCGCCGCCGTGCGAGTGGCACTCGCACGCGCCAGCAATATCATGGTCGAGTACGCGGCGGTGCGGATTCTCCGTGGCGAACCGTCGTCCCTGGCGCGCTGTATCATCAATCAGGCGGCGGGTAGGGTGATGGGTAGGCCGGAGGCGCAAAGTCGCACCACAAGCGATCCTGGCGCGTCAAACAAGGCGGAAAGGGACCGGAAAGGGCGGGTTGAGCCGAAACAGGGCAAAAAGCGGGCGCGCGTTCGCCCCGCACAGGCGAAGGTGAAGGGCGATGGTTGAGCCTGTGATAATCGGCGACGCTCGATTGTACCTTTACCTCGACGATTTGGCGCGATTTTTGTTCTCAGCCGAGTTTTTGGGTCCGCTTGCTGGCGTGATACTTTGGGGCATATTTTTCTATTGGTGTTGGAGTATCTGGAAACGACGGGGCGTTGCCTAAACCATGACCAACACACTCTTTGGTTCTCTTGTCAGCATAACGATTGACCGGCTGCGGGCCTTCGAGCCGCCTGAAGGATACTGGCTCGCGTTTTCGGGCGGCAAGGATTCGGTGGTTCTCTACGACGTGGCCGTGGCATCCGGCGTGAAGTTTGATGCGCATTACAACGTTCCGCCGGCTGACCCACCCGAAGTCAAGCGGTTCGTCGTCCAGCACTACCCCGCAGTCAAGCGACATCATCCCGCCAAGGCCGCGACCGTACTGGCGCGGGAGCACGGGATGCTTCCAACTCGCATCGTCCGCTGGTGTTGCCGTGACTGGAAGGAAGGCGGCGGCAAGGGGCGAGTCGTCATGACGGGAATCCGGGCAGAAGAATCGGTGCAGCGGCGGTCGCGGAAAATGGTGGAGAAGTGCGATCGCGTTCCGACCAAACGATACCTGCACCCGATGATAGACTGGACGACTTCTGACATTTGGGCGCATATCCGTGAAAACAATCTGTCGGTGGTGGGCCTGTACGCAGAAGGACAGAAGCGCGTCGGCTGCGTGCTCTGCCCGATGACGCGGAATGTCGGACAACAGATGCTCCGGTGGCCGGGCATCACACGCCTTTGGAGGCGCATGGCGGAAGAAGCGTGGAAGACCATGAAGGGGCGAGGGCGATGCGACTTTCGAGACGCCGAAGCCTATTGGTGCTGGTGGCTTGACCGCGATGCGAAAGCGACCCGGGAAGATTTCCCATTGTTGGATACGCCGATGGAAACGACCTGCGGAGACGAGGATGCCATGACGGGCGGGCCGCTGCTGGCACAGGAAGGGAGGCCCGAAAAATAGTTGCGCAGTCGTGCCGCTACAGGGGCGTGGCGGGCCAAACTCGCAATATCGGTTTTGGAGAATCTTTGCTGTTGCGGCGAGAAAATGCCGTATAAGATAGTAGCGATGGAGGGCTAACCATGAAACCGAGAAGCGGCCTTTGCTGGACGGGCGAGAGTCCTCTGCTCTCCATCGCTACCCGTTCCTTCAGGGGCCGCTTCCCTGCTTCCTGGAGCAAGCCATGAAACAATCTCGGTGGTCAAAGAAGTATGTTGTGCCAGAGGAAATAGGCAGGGTTCCAAAGGGACCGGGGTGTTACGCCGTTTATTTCGGAAACGACCTTGTCTACGTTGGCTCGTCTTACCAGGTTCGAAACCGACTATCCGGCCACCGATTTGACAGTTGCCGTTACAGCGCGTGGACCCAAACCCCGTGGGGTTCGGCTGCAAAAGTTACAGTCAAGGTTCGTGCGACAAAAAAATACGGGGAATGGCTGATGCTCGAAGCAAGGCTGCTGCGCCGACTTGCTCCGCGCCATAATGTGCGCGGCAAGCGGGGGGCATCCCATGACTGACGCCGAAATCTCCCCAAACAACGGAATGGGCTATGTTTTTCTTCACCGGAAATCCCTAGACAGCCGCGTTTGGCAAGACCCGCACCTTTGGTATATCTGGTGCTGGTGTCTCATGCGGGCCTCGTGGAAAGAGCGGTGGATTTCCGTGACCGTTGGAACACACAAAACACAACTAAAGTTGCTGCCCGGACAGTTCCTTTTCGGACGCCTTTCGGCGGCGCAGGATTTAGGCATGAAACCAAGTTCTGTGCGGAATCGAATGGCAAAATTGAAAAACCTCGGAAATCTGGACATCAAAGAGGACAGCCACGGAAGCATCGTAACTATAGTAAACTGGCAAGTATATCAGTGTTTGGCTGATGGGGGTGGACAGGCAGAAGGACAGCCGCAGGACAGCCGTAGGACAGCCGTAGGACAGCCGCAGGACACAAACAATAAGGATAATCATTGTAATCAAGGTAAGAAGGGTAAGAAAAAGACTCCGGCGGTTTCACCGCCTGGGTTCGACGAGTTCTGGGCTGCCTATCCAAGAAAGGTGGCAAAAATAGAGGCCCGAAGGGCTTGGGCTAAATCCAAAGAAAGGCCCGCCCTCGAAGTTATCCTTGTTGCCCTTGAAGCGCAGAAGGCGTCCGATGCGTGGACGAAGGACGGCGGCCAGTATATCCCACACCCCGCGACGTGGCTCAACCAAGGACGATGGGATGATGCAACCGAGGTTCCGATGGTTCGCCTTACCGAATCTTGGGCGGCGGCGCGCCTGGAGCCCAAACGCAATACCATTGAGGCGATCTTGAAAGATGTTCTCGAAGCAAGGGATTATCTACGGCAGGTTGGTTTACCCTCTTGGGACACTGGCAGGGCGAGAAGTGAAAAAGTCTTGACATGGGCGAGGCGGGAGGCTAACCTACTTAAGGCAGTTGGACTAGAATCTGTCGATTAAGGAGGAAAACGGATGCCGCAAGGCACTTATAAGCCAACACCAGAACATTGTGCGAACATATCTGCCTCACTCATGGGCAACCAAAACGCAAAAGGCTATAAACACTCGGCTGAAACATGTGCCGCCAAGGTTGGCAAAAAACAATCTGCTGAAACATGCTTAAAAAAATCAAAGGCTCTTCGAGGCAATAAAAACGCCAAGGGCTGCAAGCGCTCACCAAAAGAGCGTAAGCGGTTGCGAGCCGCCTGGCTTGGTGATAAAAATCCCATGAAGCGCCCGGAAGCGGTGGCAAAAAACGCCGCTTGGCATCAAGGACGTAAGTCCTCGCCAGAGACTTGCAAAAAAGTAGGCGAGGCATTGAAGGGCAAGCGCGTCGGAAGCAAGCATCCTCTTTGGCTGGGCGGCATATCGCGGGAACCGTATGGATGGGACTTTTCGCCGGAATTGAAGGAGGAAGTTCGCAGACGCGACGGCTATCGCTGCCAATTGTGCGGGGTTCCCCAGTGCGAGTGCAAGAAGGCCCTCGATGTGCATCACACCAATTACGACAAGAAAGACAACGACCCGTTGAATCTTGTCGCTTTGTGTCGTTCCTGTCATCAAAGGACTAATTTTCGGCGTGCTTTTTGGAAAGAGTATTTTCAAGTCTAACTTGCGCGCCAGCGGCTTGCTCCAATCTACAAACGAAAGGCGGAAAGGCTTAGAAGCCCTCCCGCCTACTCACCAGCCGGCGACGCGGTTCCCTTCTGGCCTCGCCCAGCCGCCGCCGAAAGTCCGAGGCCGGGATGATTCAGGCCGAAGCCTTGGCGAGCGCGGCGCGGGCCTTGTCAATGGCCGCAACCGCCGCCTTGCCTATTTCTTCTAGGCGGTCGGCCATTTCTTCCCACGGAGTAGAGGGCGAAAAGTAGCAAGTGTTCCGAATGTCCACGAGCAGCGCCAACATTTCCGGCCCCAACTCGTGCGTCCGGTCGGCCTTGTGCTGCTCGGCTAGTTCCGCCCGTGTGCGGAGTGCGGTCCACGGGAACCGCGCTTTCGCCTCATACAGTTCTTGTCCAGTCATGGTATCGGCCTCCAAAAGGCGCGGCCCCATTGCCGCATTGCTTGAAAAACGCCTTCCAATACGCCCGCTTTGTGTTCGTTCGCATGTGGCAAGGGCGGCACAGGGACACCAGATTATCAGGATCGATGTCCTTCTTGTCGTAGTTGCTATGGTGAACATCCAGCGCCCGTTTGAGTTTCGCCTGCGGTATGCCGCACAACTGGCACTTGTGGCCGTCCCTGCGGCGCACTTCCTCTTTCAACTCCGCATTGAAGGTCCAAGCGTAGGGTTCGCGCGAGATACCACCAAGCCAATTAGGATTCTTGTCACCCGCCTGTATTCCTATGTGCGCGATGGCGTTCTTGGCGCGGACATCGGGTCGCCTCATGGGATTTTTGTCGCCGATGCCCTTGCCAGCACAACCCTTGCTTATCTTGGCACGTGTTGCGGGCGTACGCCTATATCCTCCCCTATGGTTGACGGCGTTCTTGTTGCCCATCATGGACTTGCCGATTTTAGAGCGGTGTGCTCTGCTCAGGTGTTTCTTGGCGCGCGGCCCGGCTGGTGTTGGAGATAGCGATAGAGAGGAACTCGCTGCACCAGCCGGAACCGCAACGCCAATCTGTGTGTTCGGGTGCATCGCTATCTCCACTGGTATTATCGACGCGCAACGCCAGCAAGTCAAGGACATTCCGAAAATATTCTTTTCGCGTAAACCCCGAAAACACCAAGACTTGCGCCATATCGACTAAATTGCTTGCGAAGGATGCGCTTGACACGATGGGGCACAATCTCCGATGCTGCCAGTATGGTAGGCTGCGGGGACGGCGGGTGAAGGATGCTGGTGAAGTAGAACGGGAGCCGTGGCTCGCCGATGGAAGGAACAGGGACTTGCCAACCCAAGCCGTAGACCTCGAAGCGCCGACCCAAGAGCAAGCAAGCCAGGAAAGTCACGCCGAAGAAGCAGCCGAAAGCACGTCACAGCAGCCTTTGTCAAGTCGGCAAGCCTATGCCCGCAGGCTGCAAGTGTTCGTGGTCGCCTACACGACACCCACAGCGCCCGAGTTCCTCAATGCCACAAAAGCCGCTATCACCGCAGGCTACAAGGAAAAGACCGCCGCCTCGCAAGCCTCTAGGCTGATGGCAAAGCCACGAATAAAGCAGATGATAGAGGCTTCGATGGCCGAAATGTCCGCGAAGTTAACAACGGGCGAGGAAATCAACGTCGAGTTTGTGAAGCGTAAGCACCTCGAAGCGATGGCGCGTTGCCAGTTGGCCGGGGACCGCACGAATGAGCGCGAGCACTTGGAGTGCGTCGGGCGGATGCTGGGGGCTTACGATACGAGCCTGCACTTGGACTTGACGGTGAAGCACGAGTATGACGCGGCGCTTGAGGAGCAGGCGCACTTGATTGCCCGCGTGCTGCTTGAGGAGATGGGTGACCGTGCGTTGGGCTTGCCGTCTGGCGAGTCGAGGGTCATCCAGGTCCAGGTCGAGGGGGATCGCCCGGCTGGGGGCAGCCTAGTGCCTCTAAACGATAGCAGCGAGGACGCCAGCGGGGCGTTCTTGAAGGCTTCGGGGGCGCGCAAGGAGGGCTGAGGCGTGATGAGTCTGGAGCAAAAGCGCGAGTGGGAAGAATGCGATTGGCTGCGCGCCTATCGCGCCACGAAAAAGGAAGGGGACCTTGAGAAAAACCGCGCTCGGGCTCGTGCTTATTGGGCTGCTAACAAGGAAAAGCACCGCGCCTCCAGCCGTGCCTACCAGGCCGCCAACAAAGTAAAGTGCAGTGCCTACGACCGTGCCTACTATGCTGCCCACAGGCCCGAAGGCTGCCTGAGCCGTGGCCTTGCCAATCGTGGCAAGAAGCGTTCGCCGGCGACGCTGGCGAAGATGTCTGCTGCCCACAAGGGCATCCAGGCAGGTCCGAAGAATCCTCGGTGGCAGGGAGGCATAAGCGCCGTCGGGTATTCGTGGAAGTTCAACGACGAACTCAAGGCGGAGGTTCGTAGGCGCGACGGCCATCGTTGCCAGTTGTGCGGGGTTTCCCAGTGCGAGTGCAAGAGGGCGCTGGAAGTGCATCACGTTGACTACGACAAGGCGAACTCGGACCCAGTGAACCTCGTGTCGCTCTGCCCTTCCTGCCACGGAAGGACTAACTCAAACCGGGAGTACTGGGCAGGCATGTTCAGCAAGATGGACCGATAATGTTTGATTATGTTGCGTTAGTTGTGGCGATTCCGGTGCAGGAACGCGGATTGAGCCTTTGGGCGGGAGTGAGGCACAACAGGTGGTAGGCGAGGAGGGCGGCGAGTGAGCGGCAAGCATGCTTTTTCCGAGACACCCGAAACCCCCATCGGCCCCCGGTAGCGCGCACGAATAAGGGACTCTGGCGCATAACTCCAAAAGCAAGGTGTTTTTGATGAAAATCTGGCGACAGTTGATTCATCCGCCCAGGCGGAAACCGTTATTGCCAAGGACATGTGCTTTCTGTGGGTCGTCCTTTGAGCCACATGGCGTAGCCCAGAAGTATTGCGTAGGTTGCCGCGAGAGGGCCTATGCGGTGAAGAACGCAGAGTGTCACGAAAAGTATCGGGCGAGTTTGATTGAGCGTCAGGGTGCGAATCCGCGTCTGTGTGCCAGATGTGGAAAGGCCTTGGTTCCACCCTATGGTAACCACACCAAGTATCATCCCGAATGTGGGAAGATTGTGGTGTTTGAATCTGTCCAGAAGCGTAGTGAAGCCAGGAGGTTGAACCCCAGACCTTGCAAGCGTTGTGGTGGTGCTATTCCTTTGCCAGACAGGAAGCACCAAACATACTGTGCGGAGTGTAGGGGCACAATGCGGGAATCTCGCAAGGGACCGTTGCGTGCCGTGTTGCCGAAGGTGTGCAAACATTGCGGGAAGGAGTTTGTCCCAGGCATACCAAGTACCGACGCGGGTTCTGCGGTTATGGTAAACGCCCTGAAAGCGGTGAACCTAAATCGGACGTGGTATTGTTCTACTGAGTGTAGCCAGCGGGCGGGCCTTCTGCGAAAGTATAATCTCACGGGGGCTGACTACAACCGCATGTTCAACGAGCAGGGCGGCTGTTGCGCCATATGCGGAAAACACCAGAAGGACATGAAAAAGAAACTTGCGGTGGACCACGACCATGAGACGGGGGAGGTTCGTGCCCTGCTCTGTGGTGGTTGCAATACACTTGTGGGGCGACTTGAAGCAAACCCCGAACGCGTGGAAAAGTGTCATGCCTACCTTGCGCGTCACCAGTCCCTTCGGATTGCGGAGAGTGCGTGATGGTGCTCCGGCGTGTAGGTGTAAATCGAGGCGTTTTTTGAGAAGGGGGCCTGTGATGAACGCAGTAAGCGCAATCCTCGAAGGTGGGCCACGAGGCGGGGAGTTGCGTTGGTTACAAGGCGACCGCGCCGGGCCGCCGGACATGATTAGGTTTGCCGTCCTTCCGGGACCTGTTTCTGCTGTGCGATGGCCCAATGATTCCCCAGCAAACATCCGGATTTCGCATCTCATATACCAGCGGAGCCACTTTGACATTCAGCGTCAGGGGTGGGTGTACAAGTACAGGGGTGAGGAGTGGGAGGTTGATGAGGCGGTTCCATTATCGCGAGATTGACGTTCCGCTGGACGGTCTTTCGTCTATCGAGGTCGAGAGGCTGTGGGGGCGTTATCGTCGCGGTCATCGCGTGCGTGAGCGGAATCGGTTGTGGGAGCATTACTACGGGTCTGCGGTTCGGTTGGGTCGGCACGTTCGTAGCGTGACGGGTCACAGTCCTGAGGCGTCGGAGGGTGATTTTGCTCAGTGGGCGTCGGAGGGGCTGCGTGACGCGATAGAGCGTTTTGATCCTGGCCGTGGGTTCAAGTTTCAGACTTTTGCCTACCGGCGGATGCGCGGGTCCATCAGCGAGGGTTTGCGGCGTTGGGACGTTTTAGGTCGTTCTGGTCGGCGGGCGGCGCGTGTTTGTCCTGGTGGCCGGGCGGACAAGTTGGGGTCGGCTCGCCGGTTCAGCGACATTGTGGGGGCGGATGGGAGCGGGACGGAACCGCTGAATCAGGTGGGGGTGTGCGGGGTCGGGTCGGGATTGGACGGTAGCGACGAGTGGGAGTGGTTGACGCGGGGGCTGAGTCGTCGTGACCGTTTGATTCTGATTTTGTACTACCGCGAGGGATTGACGATGAAGGAGATAGGGGTGGTGATTGGCCGGACGGAATCGTTGGTATCGCAGGCGGCTCGGAAAGCGCGGGCGTTGGTTCGGGAACGGGTGGAATCGCGGGTTTAGGAGGTTGGGTCATGGCATACGAACTGGGTGGCGTGAAGAAGCGTCCTTGGTGGGACTTGTTTTTGGAGTCGTTTGGGGTGGGTGCTAGCATTGGTGTTGGCACTGGTGCTCTCATGGGTGCGGCCTCGAATCCTTTCAAGCAACCGGACCTTCCCATTAGTCCGATTGTCCCAAGCACCTTCCCGCCGGTCGATGAACCGATAAAGAAGAAAGTGCCAATGCGACGGCGCGATACTCTCCTGGCCGGAGCCAAGCGGCGTGAGACGCTTCTGGGGGAGGTTTGAGGGCGTGACGGTAGCGACCGAAATCAAGCCCGAAGTGCTGGCCGAGTACGACGCGGCCTACTGGTCTGTCTTGAATCGGATTCAGTTGCAGTCCGGCACGTTCGCCATCTATCCCGACCATGCCTACCAACTGGAGCCGATGACTTCGCGCGACCGGCGGATTTGCTACATGAAGGGCACGCAGGGGGGATACACGGAGTTGGAGATTCTGAAGTCTTTGCACGGCATGATTCACCATCGGTATCCGCAGGGCGTCTTGTACCTCTTTCCGACGACGGACGACGTTGGGGAGTTTTCCAAGTCGCGTTTTGGGCCGCTCATCCAAGCGAACAAGAACAGCATCGGGCGGTTCGTGAAATCAGGCGGCAAGGGCAAGGGAACGGACACGGCGTCGTTGAAGAAGATTTTCAACGCTTTTCTCTACCTGCGCGGGGCGAGACTTTCGCAGTCCCTCGAAGGCGGCGGCGGGGGCGAGAAGGAGTCGAGCAAGTTGCGGTCGGTTCCCGTGGACCGGGTAGTGTTCGACGAACTGGACCTGATGGACGAGGACGCGATTGCGAAGGCTCTGGCGCGAATGGGGCACTCGAAGGTCAAGGAGGAGGTTTACATTTCCAACCCGACCATACCGGGCCGGGGGATAGACAAGATGTTCGGCCAGTCGGACCAGCGGCATTGGCATCGCCGGTGCGGGTGCGGGACGTGGACCTGTGCCGAGGAATCGTTTCCCGATTGCGTGCGCATCGGCGACGAGGGGCGGGGCTACATCGCGTGCGTGAAGTGCGGGAAACCCGTGCCGGTCTATGCCGGGCGCGGGACGGGCCAGTGGGTCGCCAAAAGGCCGGACGTGAAGGGCTTGACGGGGTACAGGTGGAGCCAGTTGAGTTCGGCTTTCAACGACCCGGCGGACATTCTGAAAGAGTTCAACGACCCGGCAAATCCGAATCTTGCGGACACTTACCGGCTGCGGCTTGGCCTGCCGTACATCCCGAAAGAGGACCAGTTGACCGAGGGGCAGGTCTACGACTGTTGCGGGTCGGAGCCGATGCTTCAGAGGCACAGGGGTCCGTGCGCGATGGGCGTGGACATCGGCAAGGAGTTCCACGTTGTCATCGGGATTCGGGTCGCATCGGAGCGGTTCGAGGTCTTGCGTCTGGCGCGGATTCCGATGGCGGGCGGCTGGGAAATGCTGCACGACCTGGCCCGGAAGTTCAACGTCCGGTCGGAAGTAGACGACATTCGGCCTTACGAAGATTCGGCAAGGGAACACCAGAACGCCGAAAAGCACCGGGTACTCCTGGCCGAATACACCGAGAACGCTCTGACGGGGAATGCCGTGGACGACGAGCGCGGCGTGGTCAAGGCGTACCGGACGGGTCTGTGCGATTCGACGCATTCGTTGATTGCGGAGAAGCGGTTGACGCTGCCCCGGCAATGTCCAGAGGTAAAAATCTTTGCTGAACAGGCCGTCGCAATGGCGAAAATCTTAGAGAAGGACAAGAAGACGGGCGTGCCGAAGTATCGGTACACGAGCAGCGGCGACGACCATTACCGGCACGCGTTGGGGTACTATTTTCTTGCGGCGCAGCGGGTTGGAATATCGAGCGCCGCCGGGCAATACGGGAAGCGGACACCGAAAACCGAGTACGCGATTCTAGGGTGAGGGCATGAGAAAAGCGGGTCGTGGATGTTCTCCGAAACAGATAGCACAACTGGAGGCCCTGCACGTCGCAAATACAGGCAGAAAACGTACGCCGAAGGAAGCGGCACAATTGGCAGAATTGCACGCGCTACCACGTTCGCCAAAGCAGATAGCACGGGCGAAGGTCATACTAGCCACGACGTGGGAACAACCGCGTTCGCCGAAACAAATAGCGCACGTGAAGGCGTTACATGCGCTACCGCGTTCGCCGAAACAAATGGTGGCACTGAAGGCGACGCAGTCCATGAATGTTGGCAGAAAACTCGACTATCCGCGTTCGCCGAAGCAGTTAGCGAACTTGAAGGCGATGCACGCTGCGAACATGGGAAGGCGGCATACGCCAGAGACGATAGAAAAGATGTGTATGGAGAGGTCAGGTGATAAGAGTCCGCACTGGCTCGGCGGTATCAGTCGTGAACCCTATGGCTGGGAATGGAACGCGGAACTAAAAGAGGAAGTACGTCGGCGAGACGGACACAAATGCCAGTTATGTGGTGTGCCGCAAGTGGAGTGCAAACAGAAACTGGATGTGCACCACGTGGACTACGACAAGAAAAACAGTGACCCCGTAAACTTGACGGCCCTCTGCAGGTCTTGCAACACAAAGGTGAACACTAACCGGCCATACTGGACTATGTTTTTCCAGACCAAGGCGCTGGAACGAGCGCGCCAGGGGTTGTTCTTTTGAGCGATAACGCGCATGTTAGGTCTGTGAAGGAACTGATAGTGCGAGCGCATCGGGCCGGTGCGTGCGGGAAGGACGGGGAGCATGTGCCCAGGGAGCAGATGGGGCGGAACGGGAAAGGCGTGGCGTATGTTGCGACCATGACACCGGAAGGCCGGCGGAGATTTCGTAGGAACTTCGCCGCGATAGATTGGAGCCGCTGATGGAATCCGCAGAACAAAACGCGACCGCGAAGGGCGTCATCGACCTGTGGGAGCGCGAACTGGCGGAACAGCAACCCCACCGGAATCTCTGGCAACAGGTCGCAGACCGGGTGCTTTCGCGGTTCAACCGCATTACCAGCCAGCCGACGCCCGGCGAGGACAAGAGCCTTCTGGTGTACGATGACACGGCCACGGAATCCTTGCGGGAAATGGCCGCCGGTCTTTCGAGCGCGACGATTCAGACGGGCCAGCACTTCTACGAAATCCGGCTCCGCGACGAGCGGTTGGCCGAAAGCACGGACGGCGACAGGGCAATATGGAAACTAGTCGAGGACGCGCACATCGAACTTTACACGAGCAATTTCGTGTCGCGCTACAACCAGATGCTCGCTCCCTACGGCGGATTCGGCCAGGGGTGTTTGTACTGCGACTTTTCCAGAAAATCCCTCAAGTTGACGTTCAAGAACATCGACATCGCCGACTACGTTTTCCTGGAGAACTCGGACGGCGAGATTGACCAGGTGCTTGTGTTGTTTACCTTGACGGCACGGCAATCGGTCCAGAATTACGGAGAGGAGAACCTTCCGAAAGACATCCAGGAGGCGGCAGGGAAGGCGGAACGGTCGAGCGACAAGTTCAAGTTTCTCCAGATTGTCCGGCCCCGAAAAGATCGGAACACGGGGAAGGAGAATTGGCGCAACATGCCGTTCGAGTCCCTTCACGTGGCCGTGGACGCGCAGCAGGTGGTCCGCGAGGGCGGATACCGCCAGATGCCGTTCATCATTTTCCGGTGGATAGTCGCGTCCGGCGAGAAGTACGGCCGCGGGCAAGGGACGGAATACCTGTCGCGCATCAAGGTCTTGGACAAGATGGTGAAGGATTACGTGGACATTGCGAACCGCTGGGCGCACCCGCCTTACGAAAAGGACCAGGCTTTTGAGGGGGAGGTGGACCTTCGGCCTGACGGCGAAAACGTGGTCGGGCAAATGGGCATGATTAAAGCCCTTGACCAGCGGATGCTCGGCAACATGCCGATTACGGAAAGAGCCATCGAGATATACACGGAAAAAATCCAGAAGGTGTTTTTCGTGGACGTATTCCGCAGCCTGTCGGCGTTGACCGGCAACCAGCGCATGACCGTGCTGGAAGTTTCCGAGCGGTTGCGCGAGGGCATGAAGCGCATCAGTCCGATGGCCGCCCAGTTGTACGAGGACATGAACCGGCTCATCGAGCGGGTTACGGACCTGTTGATTCAGAACGGTCGCGTGACGTTGCCCCCGGCATTGAACGGGGCCGAATGGTCCATCGAGTACCTTGGCGCGTTGGCCCTGGCGCTCCGGGACAAGGAGGCCGCAGGGTTCATGCGGTTCAGCGAGTTCGTGATGAAAATCGCGGAGGTTGTCCCCGATTCGCTGGATACCGTCGACTTCGACGAAGCGGTCCCCGACATGGCGAAATACTTCGGGGTCAAGAGCACGCACATTGCAACGCAGGAACGCATCGACGCGATTCGAGAGGCCCGCGCCAAGCAGCAGGCGGCGCAGCAGGCGATGATGATGGCGGAACAGGCGGGCAAAGCGAACCGGGGTCTGTCGGTGGCCCCGCAAGAAGGCAGCCCCGCCGAGGAATTGGTGGGTGCAGGGAGGTAACCAGTGATTTCTCGTGATTTGGCTTGGTGGAAAGAACGTGAGGAAGTCTACAAACGCCTCACTCAGGCGATGAATAGTCCATATTGTAAAATGGCGATCAAGGCCATGTGGCGGCATCTTGATGAAATCATTATCGGGGTATTACAGAAAAGCGGAGAAGGGGCGGGGAGATAATCATGCCGCTGACCGCGAAGGGCGCAGAGGTGATGGCGTCGATGGTGAAAACCTACGGCAGCAAGAAGAAGGCCAAGCGGATTTTCTACTCGATGGTCAATGCGGGGAAACTCAAGGGCGTCCATAAGGGCAAGAAATGACCGAGGCCGAACGCGCAATCCTGGTTGACTATGTGGACCTGTTCGCGCAGCCGCTCGGCCAGCGCGTCCTTGAGGACCTAAAGCGGCGTGCGGGGGTTTACGGGACGAAGGTGAAAAAGGGGTTGCCGATAGAGCCGACGCGATTGATTTGGAACGAGGCGCAGCGGGCTTTCGTCATTGAAGTGGCGAACCGGGCGTCCTTTGACTTTTCCAAGGAACCAGCACAGGAGGAGGGCGAGTAATGTCTGAAGGAACTGGGGAGCAGAGTTCTGCGGTGGCTACGCAGGGAGATTCTGTCCAGGACGAAACGCAGTCATTCGTTGGGGCAGATGGCACTTTGGAGGCGGGCTGGATCGACGCTCTTGTGCCGGAAGATTTGCGGCATTTGGGCGACTACAAGCCCATTCTCAATGTGGCGCAGTTGGCGAGAGAGTTCGGGCACGCCAAGACGCTCATCGGGCGGCAGGGCAAAGGCATCATGCCGTTGGCGAAAGATGCCGGTCCTACCGAGACAGCCGCGTACTACGAGGCGCTGGGCCGACCCAAGACGCCGGACGATTACAAGATTGTCGTGCCGGAAGGCATGGAGGAGGTTTTTCAGCCGGACGCGCTCAAGGGTTCCCTGGAGGTCATGCACGGCCTTGGGTTGACGCAGGAACAGGCGCAGGGCATCGTGGCGCTGGACGCTGCGCGAGTCAAAGAGGCCATGACCCAGCGCGACGCCGCGCAAACGGCGGCGTATGATGAGGGCGTCAAAACGCTGAAGGCGGAATGGGGCGATGCGTATAAACAGAAGATGCACCAGGCCAATTCCGTTATAGAGCAAGCCGTTCCTGCCGATAAAAAGGAGGAGTTGCTTGCGCGGTGGGGGAACGACCTCGACCTGACTCGCGCCTTGTCGAAGATGGGCGAGTTGCTTTTAGAGGACACGATGCCGGATGCGGGCGGCGCGGGCCAACGGGCCATGACGCCGGAGGACATGGAAAACAAGGCGAAGGAACTCATGCAGACGCCCGGATTTCTGGAGGGCCGTATTCCTGAAGCGACAAAGGCGCGGCTGACCAAGGAAATCCATTCTCTTTACGAGAAGGCGCGAGCAGCGCGCGGAGGGTAATGAACTGAAAAGACGCGGGAAGCCCTGCTGGGGTCCGCGCGGACATTCGGGAAAGACCGAACGCTGAGCGAGCGTAAAACGTAGTGCCGGTCTCCTGTTCGGAGGCAGCCGTGCGCGAAACTGTGCGTAACGGTTGTCAACCTGAACAAGTGAACAAGGAGACCGGCAATGAGTTACACTGGCGACCAGTTGTACGGGAAGGAGTTCGAGCCGTACATCGACCTCCTGTCCCAGCAGAAGACTTCCTTGCTTCGCAGCCGCGTGTCTTTCAAGCGCGTTGCGAGCGCCGAGGAAGCGTATTTCCACCAGATTGAAGCCCTCGACGCACCGACCCAGAACGCCGACCGCCACGGGGATACCCCGTCGCGCGAGGCTGTTCTGCTTCGTCGGCAGGTGATTCCGTTGCCCTTCGAGGACGGCTACCTGTTGGACAAGCCGGACACGGACCGGATGGTCGTGGACCCCCAGAACGTCATCGTCCAGTCAATCGGAAGTTCGTTCGGTCGATGGATTGATGATCTCCTCATTGCCGCCGTTATCGCCGATGCCAAGGTCGGCAAGGCGGGCGGAACGACCGTGACCTTCGCAGCCGAGTCGGTCGGCGTCACCGCCGCCACGGGCGGGGTGCTTTCCACCCTCGGTACGGCGGTTGATATGACCACTAGCCCCGTCACGATGGAACTGGCGAAGATTCTGGCCATGGCGCAGGTTTTCGACAACGCCAACGTGCCGGAAACCGACCGCAAGTATTGGGCCATCTCGCCCAAAGACAAGCGGGCTATGATGGACATCCTGGAAATCACCAGCAGCGACTTCACGACCAAGCGTTTGGATACGGGAGCCATCGGCCACTTCGCCGGGTTCGATTTCATCGTGACCACGCGGTTGCTGAAGGATTCAACGGCCGTCAGCAACAGGACGTTTGCTTGGAGCGAAGGCGGCCTGGGTCTGGCGTTCATTCAGGATTTGAGCGTCAGCGTGGACCGTCGGCCCGACAAGAAAAACGCGACGGGCATCTACGCCACCATCGACGGCGGTGCGGTTCGGACGGAAGGTTCCAAGGTTCACGAGTGCGGGACGGCTGTGTAAAACCGGGCAATAGCGGGATAATCCCGCAAGGAGGATTCAGTCATGACACTATACTCAAATGTTCCGATTGTGGGCGGTGGTGCAGAACCGAAAGATTACAGCCGGACCACCGAACTCGGTGTTCACGCGTGCGAGACGACCCAGCGGTCTGCCGTTGGCCGTCGGCTACTTCAGGATGACGGCCGGGTGCACCGTTACTGTCTGGCGACGACCGGCGGCGTGGACGCATACCACGGGGCCAACGGGCTGGCCGATGACGTGATTGGGGAAGTCCTCACCGTCACCTCCCCGTCGGCAGCCGCCTCCATCGGTGGTCTGTCAACCTACATCACCGAGACCGGGTTCGTCGAAGACCAACTAGTGGGTGCGTACATCTTCATCTATGCCACCACCGGCGGCCAGTTCCGGCGCGTCGTTCACAACGATGCGTCTCTCACGAGCAAGACGAAAATCTACGTTGACGAGCCGTGGGACCAGACCATCGCAGGAACCGAATACTGCGAGATGTTCGAGAATCCCTGGAGTCTCTGCACCAAGACGGCTACCGGCAAGTCATCGGTTGTCTGCGTCCCAGCCTGCACGGCGGCGGCCAGTTATTACTTCTGGGGTCAGGTGCACGGCCCGTGCGTCGTTTCGCCAGGCGAGACGATTGTTCCGTCTGGCGACATTAGGCAAGTAGTGTTTGGGAGCAACGGCGCGATCTTCCTGGAAGCGAGCCATTCGGATTACCAGCACGCCGGATGGGTCATGAACTACAACAGCGACAACGGCCCGCTGATCTTCCTGCAAATCGAGTAATTCGGCGTCGGGGTGGGTCGAAAGGCCCACCCCCGCACGAAAGGAGAAGGTCATGGCGAAAGAAGGCGAGCAAAAAGACACGATGGGTTCCTACGATTACGTCGCGCGTCGGCTGAAGCAACTCGCGGCGGAGAAGGAAAAGAAGGAAAAGAAGTCCGACAAGTAAATCCTGCGACGGGGGATTCGGCAATCGGGCCGCTTCCCCCTCGCCGGGACGGAGAATCGCGTGGAACTCGTGCCGGCGGACGTGAGCGAAAAAGACCTGCGCGACGAAGTAAATCTGCGCACGCACCGGGCGGGTTACACCGACCGCGACGGGCAGCCGATGGTGCGCGGCGGGATCCGTTCGCGCTGGTCGCGGGGTTACGCCGAGCGGTTCGCAAAGGTCTTCGGGAACAGGAAAGAAAAGGACTGAGGTCATGACGCTCACTGCCGAAGGTCTTTGCAACATGGCTCTTGACAGAATCGGCGCAACCCCGATGGCGACCGGGGACTTGGCTGCCAAGGTGACCGACGAGGCCAAGCAATGCGACCGGCACTACGAACAGACAAGGGATGCGCTTTTGCGGTCCCATACCTGGCGATTCGCGTCGCTTTGGGTCGAACTCGTCATCGACGAAGAAGCGGACTCCGGCACGTCCACCGACGACACCAACACCACGCTGAAGTTCTATGATACCGGCCAAGCGTGGACAATCAATGAACATGCGAGTTCCTATCTTTGGATAACGGGCGGAACCGGCTCGGACCAGATTCGCACCATTGCGTCCAACACGGCCACCTATCTGGTCCCCAGCGTCGCGTTCACTACCGTTCCCGACGACACCAGCACCTACGAAATCTGGGCAAACTACCCGCCCTATCCGTGGGATTACCAGTACGACCTGCCGAGCGACTTCCTGCGGTTTGCCAAGACCGACCCGCTGCATGAGCCGTTTGAGATTGTCGGAACGCTGCTCAAATCGGATGAGGATGCCGTCACAATCGAATACGTTCGCCAAGAGACGGACCCCGATTTATTTGACCCGCTTTTTGTAGATGCTCTTGTGGCGGCGCTGGCAACGCGGTTGGTGATGCCGCTTTTGCACGACAAAAATCTTCACAAAGAACTTCAGGTCGAGGCCGAGGTGGCTCTGTCGAAGGCGCGTCTTGCGAATCAGCAGGAGTCCAAGATGGCAAAGCAACAGACCTGGAACGAGGCTAGGGTATGAAAATTGGAACTCATCATGCCGCCGAGTCGCGAGCGAAAATAAGTGCTGCACGCATGGGCCAAAAACCCACAGATGAAACTCGCGCCAAACAGGGTGCAGCACGCAGGGGCAAGAAACGCCCTCCGCGTTCGGCGGAGTGGCGAGCCAATCTATCCGCTGCTCAAATAAAATACTTGGTCGAAGGGGGGAAGAAACAGGCTTTGGGTTGCAAGCGTAGCCCGGAAACGCGGGCAAAGTCAAGTGCTTCACGCAAAGGCAAGAAGATGTCGGAGGAACAACTGGGGAAACACCGACTCGCGCGCATGGGAAGCAAGAATCCAAACTGGCGCGGAGGCGTCTCTTGCGAACTCTATGGATGGGAATGGACCGAGGAACTGCGCGAGGAGGTCCGTCGTCGGGATGATTATAAATGCCAGGTGTGTGGTGTGCCGCAAACGGAATGCGAGCGGCTGTTGTCTGTCCATCATATCAACTACAACAAAAGGGACAACGACCCCGTGAACCTGGTTACGCTTTGTGTTCTCTGCCACACGAGAAGTAATTTTCATCGGAGCCACTGGGCTGCGGTGTTTCAGGCGATGGCCATCAAGAAAAGCATTGCAGAACTTGAAGGGCAAAAGTAATGGCCACGCTAAAACTTGTCCCAGAAAATGTGGTATACTCGGAGACGCTTGAGGATTATACCCTCACTTGCGACTACAACCTGCCGATTGCCAAGCGCGCGGCGCAGGTTCCCGCCCTCGGAAGTGCCTACCCCGGCGACCGCTACCTGGCGGCGCAGACCGCGCCATGGGGCTATATCTGCATCGAGACGGGGAGCGGCACGTCACACAGAACCCCCGACCAGGGAGCCTACACCACTCGATGCCAGTACGCCAAGCCGAAGGTTCCATTCACGAGCGGCATCAGCGGCTTGTATGAGGTTGCTCGAAGACCGGAAACCGGACGGCGTGGACGTTACATGGGCATCCGGGTTTTCCTTGTAGCGGAGGCAGACGCCGAATCCATCGCAGAGGCTTCGTTGCCCGAACTGACTCCGATGGCGGCGTCTGGGAACTGGCAGTACGCTCTGCTACGCGAGAAGCAGATTGAGAAGCGGTGGCGCGTCGGTATCGCCAAAATCACGGCGGCCTATGACACCTACGCGCCCATCGGAGAAGTCATCTACGTCAACAAGGGCATCCTCGAAGCCGATGCGTCCGCCGTGATGATGTGGAACAGGGAAGTGGTTCCCGGCACGACAAAGCGGATTGACGAAATCTATTGGGACGGAAGCGTTCGCAAGTGTTGGGTGAAGGTTGCGGGGAACAATGGGTGGCCGCTGGTGCGGGCCGACATGCGCATCCGGGCCGTCTTGACTTCTTCCAATCTGGCTCTGGTCAAGGGGCTGGTAGGGGCAGTCAACTCCAACGGTTGCCCAAACATCGTCAACGCGGCTGCTGGAACACTCTGGTTTGACAAGTTCAGTATGCGGCAACGGAAGCGCGGCCAAAGCACCCTGTTTGACTGCATCATCGGGTTGGCTTATGACCCTGCCGGGTGGGACGCCAAGACGCTCGCGCAACTCCAAAAGTACGACATACGGCGGGAAATCGTGTACGAGGCCGACGGGACAACGGTAGTCGGCAAGCATACCGTGGGTTCGTGGATTCCTAATTCGGACGCCGACCCGACGGAGATTCCGATAACGGACAACACGGCTTCATTCGCAACCCTGAATGGATACCTATCGTGATTGACACGCAAAACGTGCAGGACTTCGAGGGCGGGTTCCAGGCGTTGCTTGACGCGCTGGACAAGTTGCGAAGTCTCTCTACGCCGTCGGAGCGCGACGGCATCCAGGGCATCATCAAGTGGCACGACGAGGTAAAGAGAATCCTATCGATGTTGCCGGAGTTGCCGGACACCGAGGCGTTGGCGCGGTTCGCCGAGGATACCGACCGCGCGCTGGCGGAGTTGGAGGACAAGACGCGCGGCGCGCAGGGAGGCGAGAAGGCGCATCCGCGCGACGACGGGTTGCTTCCAACGGAAAGGTATTTTTGGGCCGAGATTGTCACGGACGCGGGAAGCGGGGCGTACACTTTCAAGGAGGAGAAGCGCGAGGACGCCACTACCTGGTCGGACCTGGCCGGCGGGCGGACGGGAACCTGCTACGAGGCGAACGCCGTGGCGGGCATTGTGGTCGGGACGATCATCAAGATTCGTGAGGAGTACGACACGACCGGGACGCTGCGGTATGTGTTCAATTATCAGAGAGGAGGCGTTTTCCCCGTCACTCTCAGTTACACCGCCGGCGACCCTGGCAACGAAACGACAAAGTGCTCATACGTCTATACAGTGACGGATACCCTGTCCGGGGTAGAGTTGGGTACGGCGGTTGACCCGACGGCGGGCGTGCACAACTGGCAGCGTCCGACCGTCGGCTACATGCTTTTTGCCACGTTCGGCTATGCTCACCTGAACGCCGACGGGGACTTTGTGATTGGCTGGATAAACGAAGTAGCCGACCAGGAAGCGTGTGCGTGATGGCTACGGCAGGGAAAGCCGTTGTGCTCGCCAGTGGCAAGCGGGGCGTCCTCGCGGGCGGCAAGGCCGCTGTATTCGACGCGGCGGGGGAATGCGCCGCCTGCTGCCCGTACTGTCGGTGTACGAGTAGTCAACCGGACGCAGAGGTCTTCGTCTCTGGAACCTGTAGTGGTGCGTATGAGGCGATATGTCGGGGCGCAGCCGGAGTCTACGAATATAGCCATCACGAGAGGTTTGAGGACGAATGTAATTACTTTTGGACGAAGGGCAACTACACCCTCCAGGGCAAAGCCGCCGCGGACACCCTCAGCAACTTTTGGTACGTTAGTATATTCTACGACCCCACGGGTCTGTTGTTCATAAAGAGCGCCGATGTTGAGGTCTTATGCTTTTTGGGCACATGGGCGGGGGCGGTCATTCTGAACCCTTGGACGTTGTGCACTAACTGCGTTGCCACGGTGGATTTCGGAGGCGTTCTTTGAGAGCGTGGACACAAAGCGTGCACTGTCGGCTTGAGGCGCATTGCGGGACGTGCCGGAACCTGGAAGGCGGGCGGGCGTGGCGGAAGCAGATAGCGGAACGGTCCGTGGTCGAGGGCGTGGACTGGCCCTGCCCGCGCGGGAAGGCGTGGGGCTGGACGGGGCCGAGCCGAGGCCTGGGGGATACCGTGGCGAAAGTCATCAAGGCCGTGACACTGGGGCGCGTGAAGCCGTGCGGCGGGTGCGGAAAACGTCGCGCGAAGTTGAATAGGCTTGTACCATATAGGCGTCTGGCATGAACGGGAACGGGGCGCACGAGGTCAAGGAGGTGCTGGCGGCGGCGGGGCGCTTGGCAAGCCCCGGTGACGTACTGTTCGGCGTGGCGCATGGCGCGCTGGAAACTTTCGGCTTGCTGGACTACGCGAACCAGCGGGCGGCGGCGGACTTGCTGGCGGCGAAACTGGAAATGGCAATCAGGAGTTGGACCGAAATCGCAAAGGGATTCGCGCACTAGAGCAAAGGAGAGAAAAATGGGAAGTTTCTATGGGAGCGTCACACCGGGCACGATTCAGGATGCAGACATTGCTGCCAGCGCGAACCTTGACCCGACCAAGATGCGGCATCAATACTGCTCCGTCTTTGCGCAGGCAAACTCGGCGGCGGCGAGCGATACGGGGCGCGTCATCCACGTCGTCAAGGGTGCCACGGGAACCGTTGTGGCTTTCCGGGCGGGGTCCATCGTGGCTGCCACGGGCAATGCCACGGTCACCGTTGACCTCAAAAAGAACGGGACAACGATGTTGTCGGCGGTCATCACCTTGGACAGCAGCAACGTCGCGTACATTCTCGAAGAAGGAACGCTGTCGGTCACGGCTGTTGTGGCAGGCGACGTGCTGACCCTGGTTATCGTTGCCACGGTAGGGACCGGCGCTCTGCCGACTGGCCTCTTTGCCGAAGTCGTGGTGCGCGAGGACGCCTAACATGGCGGAAAGCGAAAAAGAGAAGCCGACCGACCTTCTCGCGCGGGCGCGCGAGGCCGCGCGACAAGAGTTGGACGCGCTTCGCGCCAAGCCAGAGAAGCCGGTGAAGCAAACGCTCCTGACTGGATTCGGGAGATACAATGCCAACCTTTAGGACTAACCCGTCGCCCATGACGTATGGCGTTCCTCGCCGACCACGGCCCATCGTGCCGCGCGAAGAACGCGAGACCCTCGAAGAACACGACGCCGCGCAAGCCGCAATCGAGTTCGCCACGCTCCGACGGCAGGCCGACGAGACGATGAACGCCGCGCTGCGCGAGGCAGAGGAAGCCCCCGACGAGTCGAGCGCGTCGAAGATACTCGAAGTCGCCAAGGCGGGCGTGTTCAAGTTGCAGTCGAAGAACATCCGGGTCCAGAACGCTTTTTCAGCGCACGTCGAGGGGTCTCTGCCGGGCTGGGAGGACAGGTTCGCGCGGCAGACGAAAGCGGCTGGCGAGAAGCGGATTCACGACAAGGGACTTCAGGAATACGAAGCCGCCCTGGACGCGGGCGACTTGGTTGGCGCGGTCAAAATAACGGAACACCTGAAAACCATCGAGCCGGAGAACGCCTCGATTTACGACAAGATGGCTTCCGACGCGCCGAACGCCTCTGCGCTTCGACAGGTGCGCCGGGCCGTGGCGGAAGGCAACTTGGGGGGAGCCAAGGCATCTATCGAGGAAGCCCGGAAGTTGGAACTGTCGGTCGAGCAGAAAGAGGACTTGAAAACACTCGCGGGCGTGGTTGATCGCGGCGAACGCGAGCGGGTGAGCCAGGGGCGGGTTGAACTGCTCACAGAAGCCGATAAAACGACGGGCTTGCCGGACGTTGAACGGTTTATGGCCATCGAGCAAATCAAGGCTCGCTATGCGCAAATCGCGGAATCGCCGGAAGATTTGCGGGCGACTTTCAACTGGCTTGATTCGATTGCCGAAGGCAAACCGTTCAAGGTTGACCCGCAGGCCGAAATCGAGGCCAACGACATCGTCCGAACCTTGACCGCCGACTCGACACCGCAGGAAAACGCCGAGGCCCGCGACAAGATTCTCGCCCTTGCGCCAAGACTCGGGCCGCGAGCCTACGACTTCATCAAGGAACTCGGCACGCGGCTGGATACCGCCAAGACTTACGCCGTGAATGCCGCCGTGGATGACTTGGTGGCCCGCAAGGTCATTGATAAGTTCTATGCGGACGTGATTCGTCGCCAGGTGGAGAAGCACATCAACGAGGACAAGGGGCCGTTCGACCCATGGAAGGTTTACTCGTTTACGGCAGGGCTGGCTGTAATGGTTCCCGAAGAAGCAAGGCCGGAGGCAAAACTTCCGCCGGTCGAGTTGTCGAATATCCTTGGGCAGTTGAAGGCGCGCCAGACGCAGTGGACGCCTTTCGGCCCCCTGGAAGACATCAGCACGCGCGCAGATGCCGTCAGGTTGATTGTGCAAAAAATCTGGTACGACCCGCGCCTGACCGACGAGAACCGGACGCAGTTGAGGGTCATGCTCGACGCGGAGTATTCGGGCAACGAGCAGTTGCCGCTTCTTCCTGGCGAGACGCCTACGGCTGCCGGTGTTGCGGCGAGGACCGCGAAGGGCGCACCAACTTTACCAGTTGTGAAAACCGACGAGGACTACGATGCGCTGGAGTCCGGCGCGGAGTTTGAGGACGAAAACGGAAAGCCCTATCGGAAACCGTAATGGCGAAGTGGCGAGAAATCGCGATTCCGCTGGACGAACCGCAGGAAGGTTGGCGGGGCAAGGCTATTGCCCTCGACGAGCCGCCCGCGCCTTCGCGCATGGACCTCTCGCTTGACGGGCAGAGGATTACTCCCGCCGAGGCCATGAAGCGGGCGGCGGAAGCGTTCGGCGTAGCCGCCGAGACGGGCATTTCTCTCGGCATGGCGAGCGAAATCTACAACCCGCCGCCTGCCGTACCGGAACTGCCGAGTTTTCTCGCCCAACTCGCTCAGGCCCCATACCACTTTGCGAGAAGGGTTGCAGGTGGAATACTGGAAACGGGGCAGATGGTTGAAGCGGGTGCAGCGAAAACCGTATCCGATTTTCTGGCACAGTCGATTGAAAGTCCCAAGGCGCGCATCATGCGGGTCGGGGCCGTTGGCCCGAACCTCTTGGAGCAAGCCGGTGTCCTCTCGCCGGAGATGGCGTCATGGATACGCGAGAAGGCGCTTCCGCTTCTGGCGGGAAACTTGCCACAGGGTTCGACTCCGACGCTGGGGGCACAGGTAGATGTGGCCTCCAAGATGCTGCGGAATGTGGGTAGAACCCGCGAGGCCGATATTTTGGAAAAGGTGCAGGAACGCGCCACCGAGAAAGTGCGCTCCACGGCGAACGCAATCACCGAAAACTATGTAAAGTATCTCCTCGGCGGCGGGATTCTGAATTGGAGCATCGAACAGACCAAACCGTACCTGTCCGAGACGCCCGCCGAATCTGTCAAAGCCGTGTTCACCAATCCGCAACTCTTGGCCGAGCGCGTGGGCGCGATGGTTCCCTACATGGCCGGGACGGTTGCCCTTGCCATAGCGACCCGTGGAATGGCCGCACCTTTCATAATGACCTACCTTGTGGAAGGCGAGGGCGCGCGTCAGGCCATGCCGGAAGATGCGAGTCCGGCGCAGAAGGGGGACATCGCCCAGATAGTCGGGTTCATCAATGGCGCGGTAGAAATGTGGCAGGCATCCAAAATCATCGAGTTCGTCGGGGGCAAGACGGCGCAGAGGGCGTTTTCCAAGAAGGTCACGGAAGCCGCCGTGAAAAACCTGACCGCTTCGGCGGCGAAGTCGGTCTGGGCGAAGGGCGCATCTGTTGGATTGGACGCCATAAAACTCGCGGCCAACGAGGGCGGGCAGGAAGTCATTCAGCAAGCCACGCAGGAAATCGCCACGAGCGGTATCACAGGCGAACCGTTGGAACCCGGCTTTTGGGAACGGTTGGTGCTGGCCGGTGGTGTCGCTGCTATCGCGTCCGTGTTGACGGGCGGGTTGTTCAAGATGGGCGAGAGGGCTGGCGGCGTCAAGGCGCAAGGCGTGGCCCCTCAAGCGGCTCCCGCCCCTGTTGCCGCCCCTGCGGCCGTGGCCGCGCCGATCGTTGCCCCCATTCAGCCTTCCCCGCCCGCTGCCGCGCCCGCCGAGGCCGCGCCCGCTCCGGCAGGGGCAGAGGGCGAGATTGCCAGGCCCACGGTAGCCCCCGCGCCCGAAGTCGCGCCTGAAGCGAAGCCAGGGGCCTTGCCGGAGCCTTTCGCAGAAGCCCCGCCGAAGCACACCGTCCTGGGCGATTTCCACGCCGAGGAAACCGGGGCTTTCCGCGCCAAGGGCGCAGAGGAAGTCGTCGAGGCCACAGAAAGCGCCTTGCGGCAAACCTTCAAGCAGGCCCAGGGATTATGGCGAGGCATCGTGGACCTGCCGGGCAATATACTCAAGGCGATTCCCGCCGAGAACCCCATCGGGAAAATCCGCGATTGGGTCGGTCCGCGCATCAGCGTCGCGTTCGGACGACCGCAAGAGTGGGTCGAGGCTTACTTCCAGGCCCAGGGTTCGACCGAGTTGGCGAAGTTGCGTGTGGCGAAAATCGCCGCCGATATGACCAGTGCGTTCAAGAAGGCCGGGCTAGACCCGAACGACGCCCAGACCATGATGCGCATCGAGGCGGCGGTTCGAGGCGAAGTCCCGATGGAATCCTTGCCCCCCGTCGGCCAGGAGTGGGCCAAGACCATCCGGGCAGCGCAGGACACCGAAAGCCTCTACGCCGCCGAGATATTCGACCAGGTTGGGTTGCCGGAGAAGGCCAAACTCTACCGCGAGAACGTCGGCAAGTACCTGAAGCACGTCCCGATGGAACAAGTCTCGATGACAGCCAAGGCGAAGGCGTTCATCGGGCGACTCGTCGGCCCGCGACTTTCGGCGGCTTGGGGAAAACGGGCAAAGACCCGATGGGATGTCTATGTCGGACAAAAGATAGTCGCCAGTTTTGATCCCGCCACAGACCCACAGGCCGAGGTCAAGGCACGCGCTGCGTACCAAGAAGCGGTCGAAAACGCCAAGATAGAACTCGCCACAAAGCGGTGGCAGGCGAAGAAGTGGACACTGACGCGGACAGGCAAGGTTCCTGTCACTAAAACTGTACTCGTGGACGGGAAGCCGGTTCGGAAGTTCGCTGGCGAGTTCACCGAATGGATGAAAACTGTCGAGGGCGCAGGACCGGAAGCGGCGGACCTCTATCGCAAGGCAGCCGGGCGCGTTCATCTTGTCGAGCCTATTTCGGCACAGTGGCGACTCGAACACGAAGTTCACGACCCGCGATACCTTTTGGCACGCGGGGCAATCGAGGCCCGTCACGACGCAGAGATGGCTCGCCTATTCAGTGTTGCCGCCGAACGGTGGGGACAAGAGGCTCCCGCAGACATGACGGAAGAAGAAGTGGCGGCATGGGCCGAAGATGGCGGACTGGTTCAGTTGCCGGAATCGGGGCGGCTCCACGACCTGAAAGGCATGTACGTTCCCAAGAACATTGCGCTCGACTTGACGGACATGGTACGCGCGCCGTCCATGCTCAGCAAACTCTACCAGCAATATCTCGGCGTGTGGAAAGAAAGCAAGACTGTTTGGAACCCGGCAACGCACGGGCGCAATGTCATCGGCAACGTCGGTGTTTTCTCGTACCTGGCCCGCTGCTCTCCGCTCAATCCTCTCAATGCGAAGTACTATGTGCAGGCCACACAGGAATTGTGGAACAAGGGCGAAGCCTACGAGGACTTGGTACGATTCGGTGCGGTCGGTACGGAATACTACGGAGCCGAGTTGCACAGGCTGAACGACATCGTTCGCGTTCAGACGGAAGGGCGGCTCGATACGCTGATGGCCTTGCAACGTGCCGCACGCGACAATGTGGGGGCGCTCTACGCGCTCGAAGACCAGTGGTTCAAGACCGCAGCGTTTCTGAAATATCGCAGCGAAGGGATGTCGGCCCAGGTTGCGGCCGAAGAAGTCAACAAGTGGTTCCCGAACTACGCCCGCATCGGCAAGATGACGCGCATCCTTCGGCAATCTCCCATTGGCGCTCCGTTCCTTTCTTTCGTGGACCAGTCTATTCGCATTGGAGCACGCGCCGCCCGCGACCGTCCGCTTCGGTTGCTGGCTTTGGTGGCGCTACCGGGAATCGCATCCTATCTGTCCGCGCTCGCCCTTGGGCTTTCGGATGAGGAAAAAGAACTCATAGACAAGCAGCGCGGCTACTTCGAACCGCTAATGCCATTCCGGGGCAAGCGAGACCAAGCGATGACTTTGGACTTGCGATACATCATGCCTTTGGCGAACGACATTGCGCCGGAGTTCCGGGGCGACCTGTTCATTCTCCCCTGGTTTTTGCAGTCACCGATGCTTCGGGCCGGCATCGAGCAGACGGTCAACAAAGACCTATTCCTTGGCCGCCCCATCGTCACAGAAAAGATGACAGCGAAAGAAAAACTCTTGGCGCGCCTAGGGAAGATCGCCCTCACCGCCGCACCGTATCCGACGGGAACCGTCTATGGCCCTGGCCGCATCGGGCGCGCCATGGACGAAGATGGGCGCGAAACGTTGGGTCTGGCGATTCTCGGAACGCTGTCCGGCGTCAATATCCGACCAGCCTATGTGTCCGAGCATGATGTGCGCGAAACGGTGAAGAACGCCTGGATTGAAGGCGAACCGGAACTGGCCGAAACCTTACTCCGCCTGTGGAATGACCGTTACCGCCCTGCCGACAAAGACCGACTTGTGTATGCGAGCATCGCGCTGGGGGCGATAAGCGAATGGCCGCGCGCCCGCACGCTCGCCTTGCAGGAAGCCGCTGCTATGCTTATCAAGGGGGACGAAGGCGACGCCAAGGAGCGAATCGAAGTTTATAACACCACGGTATTGCCCGAAATCCAAAAGAAGTCCCCAGAGGCAAAGGAGTTGAACATCGCTGCGGCGCGACGACTTGTGCCAAGCATCAAGGCAAAACGTGCCTACAAACCTATCGAGCCAGCGGCGAATCCGTAGCAGGAAGTCCTCGAAAGGGACGAAAATATAGGTGCGGAACCAGGGACAAGGAGAACGAACATGAGGCGCGCACTGTTGGCAGGCGGGTTGGTTGTGGCGTTGGTGGTCGGTACGGTGTGGGCGGCGTACACCGCCGACGTTAGCGGTGACGGTAGCAAGGCCATCCTCGTGGCGATAGAGGCCATCTTCGGCGTGGAGGATGCTGCGCACACAAGCGGTGACAATGGCGTGCCAATCCTCGCCGTGCGGAACGACACCCTGGCGGAACTGGCTGGAACGGACGGGGAC
>Ga0307378_10002260_pt1 | contig 29863 bp, 38 predicted proteins | sample UN1MG_FD_202238 | JGI IMG/M metagenome (GOLD analysis project Ga0307378, IMG submission 202238) | Soil microbial communities from Risofladan, Vaasa, Finland - UN-1 | ecosystem: Environmental > Terrestrial > Soil > Coastal area > Acid sulfate soil | place: Finland: Risofladan, Vaasa | collected... | reverse complement strand
TAGTTAATGTTGCTGCTGACGGTGCTGATTGACCTAATACTTTATAATCTATTGCCATGTGTTAACCTCCCATTAATAATAGTGGACTTAATAAATCTGCTGCTATACCTGAACCGCTCGCCACAAGCGGATTGCCCGATGTGCCATCACCCGTTATAGTCACCCCGTCAACAGCGATATTCACTACCGGATTCTGCGGGTCGGTGTTGTCTGTGTCAAGTCCTGTCACACTCTGCACATACCCAGACAGCGAACCAGATACGGCGTTAATAGCCTGATCGAGTGTGATAATTCCATTCTGCAAATCATCCATCACCCGCCATAACTGCTGCATCTCCACCTTGTCCTGTGGTGGCTTTTGATACAGAACGCCCGATCTAGGAAGATTTGTATTAGTCGCCATTACTTGAAGTATTGCCGTGCCAAATTCCTTACCTTGGCTACGAAGCTATTAATTTTGTTATAGGTGGTTGCCTGTATGATAAACCGAAACCTTGCCCAATCGCCATACATAGTTGAGGTGTCGGTATCACTCTGCCCGTTCAGTGTTGTATCATTCATAACGGGTGCATCGAACTCACCTGCGGGGCGTTCCTGGAACCTACCGCCCGGAGTGAAGGACTGCCCCGATGCTGTTTCAACTTCCATGCGATAAGGGGCTATATCCGCCTCCACCCTTACGTTCAAGAACCGCTTGCGCCCCATCGGTGCGTTGATGATCGCATCAAAAAACGCATCCGAGCTTTGCGATCCATCATCGGACAAGAACCAAAGTGTAGGTGTACCTGAGTCGGACACATACACCACACCCGTATTGGAAATGCTTCGTGGCACCAAGTACTTATTCAGAAACTTAGCGTATATCTTAGGCTTGGGCGTGAAGTAGGACTGAAACACATCCTTCATCTCAGCGAATATAATGCTGTACTCCGTGTAATAGTCAGGATTGGTATGGGGTATTAGCTGCCAATCGGGATTATCTGGTGCGGGATAGCTGTTCTCGTTATCATTCACAGCCACATAAATATCATCGGTCTGCTCGAAGGTAGTCGTACCGGGAACGGACACATAATCACCAATGAAATAATCCTTTGGGTTGGAACTGTAAATGATCAGGTTGTTAATAATCTTACCGTCAAAGCCTCCTGATGGGACAAAGCTCATCACACCGGGAACGGTGGAGAACCCTGCGAAGGTGTACGTGCCACTTGCTGATATAGGCGTGTTGACCACATCGGCAAAGTCACCAATATAAGCCGTTACCGTGCCGACCGTGCCGTACTCCACCTGATAGGTCATGATGTAGTTCACGCCCGGAACGATATAATCTGGTACGGTCTGAATCAAAGTGTCACCATCCGAGCCGTCCGCTAAAGCCCCTGAGTTGTCAATAGTCCAAGTCGGTGCGCCTTGCCAATTCGGAGTGGATAATATCTCTTTGATTGAAATGTTTGAAAGGCGTTGCGTGGTTAGGGCTGGACCGTTAATGTAAATGTTATCATCACCAGCCTGTGCCTGATAGATTTGGTAGAACGTGCCTGCTGTGGAGATACTGAACTGTGTGGCCGAAGGCTGTTGGAATTGGAATCCTAATGCCCCACCGATGGTTGTAAACACCTGCACCGAAACGATATAGTACGACCCTGTATTAAAGGAAATCGGATCGACCTGTGTTAAGTAGTCGTTAACCCCAACGGCTGATGTCCTAAAGGCATGAGGCACGTAGATGTTATTGGCAGCAGCCGGTGGATTCCAAAACCAAACTTGTGGTGGTGGCACTCCTACTTGATCCCACCCCGGACAGTAATCAATATCCTGAACCGATAAGGATGATCCGGCAGCAAACGCACCGTTGATGATCAATTCATCCCCATACACCACCGAGAAAGGGGTGGCTAAGTTACCCGACTCCACTTCACGAACCCAAGCATCCACACTCTTTCTGCCTCTTAGCGTCCACATAAGTTCTCGATACCGCTGATTGGAAACGCCATGAATGCCCTCATCATCGGCAGGAGTGTCCTTGCCCACTATCCATTGCAGGTTATTGGCAAAGAACGATTTCATTCCGTTGATCTCGTCAATGGCATCATTCCCGTTGTAGCCGTAACGGCACACCGTTCTGTTACGAACATCAAAGAAGTACAGCACGTCAAAACCTTTGTCGGACTTACCCACGATGACTGACCACTTATGCTGCGAGCCGAATTTGGTGAGTACCTGACCTTCTCTTCGCATCACCCCGCCATCACCTAAGATTAGTTCACTGCCAATCTCTGAACTAATTAGTTCTGTGGTGTTAAAGTATTGGCGCATCACCTGACTGTTCTGAACCGTGACCAGTTGCCCGTTTATATTTTTTGCATCTGTGATAGCCCCAAAGGTGTAGTCTAGGAATTTAATGTTGAGTGGCGAGAACACTCTGTTGTTGTCGGTATTACTACCATCCGCCTCTGAGTTGCTCCACATGATGACATTGCCCCAATCGACCTGATAGATTTTGGTGGAGTCATATCCCGGTGCCGAGGTAACACTGTTTCGTGGCGTATATCCACTGTTATAAAAATACTGCGCATCGCGACCTAAGATATAGGCAGAACCCGGTTGGATAGGCGCTATATTAAGCCATGAAAGAAGCGGGTATTCAGGTATAATCAACGAAGCCGAGTACGTTGGCGTGGGCTTTCTTTTTAACTGGATATTATTCCTGTTTTGTGAATAATAAGCTACTCCACCCCCATAGCCTACATCAACAACAAGTCCTGATGTACGTAAGCCCGGATTGCGAAATTTCAAATAAGTCTTTTGGGTGAACACATCTCCATAAGAAATAAGATCCCCTGAGTTAAGGGACTTCGAGGATGCCACTAAATAAGGCGCACCAAATTCCGTGTAAACGGTAGTGTCGGGACTGCCATATTTGTCGTCAAGTGGACGATAATAAATACTGTTATAAAAACCATAATCTGTATTAGGTCCCGTATTTGCAAGCGTGGCTGCCATAGAACAAGCCATGCATTGATCTATCTCATATTCGACAGGTGGTGGTAGTGTTAATAAATAATTGGTAGAGTACTGCTTACTATCTATTGTCACTGTTTTTGTCCCTGCCTCCAAAAAATTAGCTTCGTTAATATCGGATGCAGTCGGGTTAGCCGTGATATTGGAATAGCCTGTGTACTCCGCATAGTTTATCTCGTAGGAAGCACCCCCAGGCGAAAACGAATATTGTGAATGCCGAAAGCCTGCCCCAAAGGAAATGATTTCATCTCCTGATCGGTAGGTAATGCCTGTAAGCCCCCATGAGAGATCGGGAGAGAAAAAGAACACAGAGTCCCGCTCAGGATCTTCAAAGGGAGCGCCGATTGTCTGTGCGGGATAGGTTGGATTTGCACCTGTACCACAAGCAGGGTCGGTGTTGGAAAGTCCACTGATGTAAGGGAACGGACCAATTAGCCCCGTTACAACGGTTGGTGTGAACTGCCCATAAGTAAAGCCGAATATTCCTGAAAAAAGATTATCCCCACTCACACCAAGGATGCTAGCCCCTGATGCCAACACTTCAGGCACCACCTCTGCCCTGCACGGAATGATCTCACTTATTAAATCATAGACAGGAACCCCATCAATCACATAGCCCAAGTTTATGTTAAGCCAGTTGATGTAAATAGCATATACTTCTGTTGGCGCTCCTGCCGATCCATCTGTTAAATCAAAGGAATTGAATGTCCCCGCAATTCTTTCAGGAGGCAATGTGGCTGGTAGGTCAATCTTGATATCATAACCTAGATAAAATACATCTGTCAATGCCCCTGATCCCTTTAACCTGAAACGAAACCCATAACGGTAAGTTTCATAGATCATGTGGCTTTTCTTAAAGTAAATGTTATCGGGTAGTTGGTATTCGCCCGTTCTTAAAGTGGCATAGGTTGTGTCCAATGCACCAACAGGGTCAAGGGCTTCCCTTTCAAGAGAGTATTGAAATGTTTCAACCCATTCTGTTAGGTCTATATTCTGCTGTGGGGTTATATTTGAAATAACAAGCCTGCCATCAAGCAGTTCTAGGTTCTGACCCGTTCTTACACCAGGGATAATCGTATTTAATTCCCCAAGATCAAGATCGGTGATGTTATTCTCATTTCCTGTGTGGTTGATGTATTGCACCGCCGATCCGTCCAGCACATACCTGCCAATCACATAGCCCGTCATAGAATTGCCGATATAATTTACCCCTGCAATTTCAACAAAGTCATAAAGCCCCGGAATGGCATTGGATATGGCAAGTGTGTTTTGCTTTGGCGTTGGTATGTCCTCCTCGTCACCAAGTACAAAAGTGGGGTTTACCGTGGATGTGGAGAACACACTGACTGTATCTGTCAGTTGGCTCCACTCCGAGCGCACCAGTTCGGTGGTTAAGAAAGAAACCGCATACCGCCAGTTGCCACTCTTTACCGACCCACCCGTTTGTATCTGAGTAAAGAAAGAGATTCCAAAGCCTTCGTTGCTAATAAAAAGTTGCAGGTCAATATTGATTGACCCATACGCGTACTGCGCATCGACACCTACAATAGCCCCATCGGCGATGTAAGCTCCTTTATAATAAAATACCCTGTACTGATTATTATTGTCAGCAAAGTAGGTAGCTATTTTAGAGTCCTGCTTTCTCTTTGTGCGGGCATCTATCTGTTTTTTTGTCGAGAAGTTAAACTCATTAGAACGAAGCAGTCTTGTATAACTGATCACCCCATTATTATCCTCAGTAGCCACACCAATCTCACCCAAGCCGTACACATTATAAGTGACAGTTCCGGTTCCTGCGATGTAAGGTGACCCTAAAAATTCGCATAGCAATAACTCAAAGGTGGTGGGGGTTAACACCGAAATGATCCACTCGCCATTTGCTTCGGATACGCCCTGAACACCACTGATGCGAACAGACTGCCCATCTGTAAGGTTATGATCTAGCACCGTTTCGATGACCACCTCGGTTCCTGCGGGGTTGGTGATGTCAAATATCTCCAATTCTCCGGGAAGGGTAGTACGGGTTGTCCAAAACTGAAAGCAATCCCCTGTCCTGTCATTACTACCGATCATGTTCCAGTCCCCTAGCATGGATGGGTCAACGCTTTCCTGTGTGACCACCACTTCTAGCGTCATTAGGTTGGTGACAATCGTAGCGGTCAGCACATAGTTAAACGAGGGGGCTGCCGAGAAATCAATGTCGATATAGCCCGTGTTGGTACCGGTCTGTGTGGTTAAGGTAAGAGGTGAATAGGCAGCGAAGTAAGTAGCGATACTCGTTTCAATATCGGTAAGGGCAGTTGGCAGGTCAACAATGGTGATAGTATCATCATCATAAACGAATTGGTTGCCTGTGATGGAGGAAAGGACAAGAATAAAATTGGCGGCGGCTAACGATGCTGATGAAATATCTACATAGATGCGAAACAACTTATTCTGCACCACCACTTCCTCAAGTGTATACACCCGCTCATTGCCATAGATCGGCTCATAGTCCATGGACACATTAAGCCCTTTGCCAACCGCACGTACATTAAGACCACCCGTTTCTGCACCCGTGACGTAAAGACCGCCATTAGACATATCCTTCGGATCGCTGTCAGCAGCTAGTCCACCCTTATTTCCGGGACTCCACTTAACGGGGACGATAGGGAATTTAGGTCTTTCAGCCATTACGATTCGTCATAACCATTGGGTTCATCAAAATTGCTCTTGCGATAGCGGATACCTCTGGTTTATGAAGAATCGCATCTCTCTGTAAGGCAAGCCCACGGATGCGCTCTCTTTGGGCTGTCCACTCCATCTGCCACAACTTGCGCTGCTCGGAGGCATAGCTTTTAAAATGGGCTATGGCATATTGCCACGCTGCGTAGGCACTCAAGCCCCGCTCCCATGACTCATCTAAGATAGCGATGCCATCCTCGTCTATGTTAAGCCCACGGTACCACACCTTTACAGTGGGTTGGGTAACTGAGGAAGGGAATACAATATAGCCGTTTTGAACATCAAAGAAATTACTTGATAGCCCTGCCGACACCCCCGACCCACAAAATTCAGTCAGGATATTACGATCCGCAACAAACCAATTCGGACAAGAACAAGTGGCATTAGGATTGTGGGGATTCATGCAGTCTATACAACAGCCCGAACACCCCGTAGCATCGGGAAATGAGTAACAGATCAGATCCACCGCATTTATTGGTAGTCTTGCCTTGAGGCAGTCGATGTCTAATGTTTCACATGAAACAACGAAATTGTCCAGTCCGCCAATATGATGGGTCGCCGCCTCATTGATCAGCTTCTCCAAATAGGCATCGGCATGAGTGGTCTGCGTCAGCAAAAGCCTCATCTTAGTCCTGTTCAATATCTGATCTATGGCAACCTTCATAATCTGTTTATGGGTTTACTTGTGGTGGTACTGTTACGTCCCTTGAGTCATTGATTCTATCTATCGGAGTCTTGTAAATAAGTCCGAAACTGCCTTGTAGCATATAGGTTTCCATTTTCGGTATGTCCGAAATGTCCATAGGATAATCATCATAGTCAACATTGTATAAGGGCAAGAGGGTGGGGTCGGCAGCGATGATTTCCATTTGGAAGGATTTGATCTTATCCTTAAACCAAACAGTAAACTCACCCTGACCATTGATCAGATAAGCTTTCCTACCCGATTTCATAATTCTGTCGGTCTGAAAGGATGCGAACTCCCCTAGTGAGGATACCTCCCTGATCTGACAGGCTATCCCGTTAAGGTTGCCAATGAACCCAATGCCCGATGCCCTTCCGTCAAGGGCTATGATCTGTGGTATGTCGTAAAACACGGTGAAGCACGAACCCGCTTCCTGTGCCAGCTTACTGAAGTCCGGCTCGAACTTCTGATAGTAGGCAGGTGGCACCTGACCGTACTGCTTCCAACGCTCACAGGCTATGAATGCCCGTGCCGAGTGAATCAGGTTGTCTATATAGCCCGCATCCATCCTTGAATCGGATGTGATGTAACCACCCGTTGGGGCGGAAGACACTCGCTCACGTAATTCAGGTAGTGTCATGGCTGGCTGATCTCCATATTAGCATTGATTATTTCGCCATCATCCCTAGACTGTTCGCCAAAAAGTTTAACTACTTCGTCCGCGAGAAAGTAAATGAACCGGCTCGAATAGGTTTGTAACAAATCAATCGTTCCCTCATCCACATCAACATAGGTAGGGGTTGATATGTAATCCACCGTCACCTCGGAGCAGACCCATGTTAAGGGATATACCTTAACTAGTCCATTGGCGATCTCAAACTTGGGGTTATGGACAGTTGGCTCGTTTAGCTTAGAGAACTTCCTGTTGGAGTGCATGTCCTTTGCCGAGTTATACACCACACGGCTGATCGTACCCACCGTTCCCGTGTAAAGCCCATTGGAGGCAATCGGGTTGAGTAGGTTCACATCGCTGTACAGGCTGTACTTGGATGGGTTCACCATCTTCACATACCGAGTTCCATTGGCATTGGTGTTGACCGTAACCCCTGATACAATCACGTTCTCCTTGCTTCTAAGATTGGACTTTTTGTTAAGGGTGATACGAATCGGGGTGGAGTTAAGCGCCTCGGAAATATAATTACCCGTTAAGGGGACTATAAACTGCGCTTTTAAGTTCATCATCCGAAAATAATCCGCTATGCCCGCCCCACCAAGGATCAGACTGATCGTATTGGTAATAGGCGTGTAGATGATGTTGGATTTATAGATGCCGAAAAGATCGCTTTCGGTCTGAATGCGGTCATTGGTGGCTATCTTCAGGTCGATAGCTTTGTTGGTAGCCTCGGCAATGATCCTGTTTTTCTTGGCATTGTCGAAGTAGCCTGAATAGGCATTGTCCGACTTGAGGTCGATAATCCTATCAAAATCTTGTCCGGTCAGTGGCATGGGAACAAATATAATGTATTATTATGTCAAAATGTCAAAACCCCCAACATTTCTATATCGGGGGTTTTAAACAATTCAAATCACTAACACACTAGCTTGCTTGCGCTTGCTCGGCTTCCTCTGCCTGGGCTTTGGCAACCTTTATCATCTCTTTGAGTTTGTCGGCACTCTTGATGATAGCGTAGCCCTTCACCCCTAACTGTTTTGCTTCGGTGCGTAAGGCTCCCATCACGCTCTGTGGATCGGCAGAGGGTTGCTTACTTTGCTTTAGATGTTTATGATCGCCACGCTTCACCGAGTCGATCTCATGGGCAAGGGAAGTATAGGTCTTCTGCATCACGTTTTTGATGCCGAGCATCTTGGCTTCTTCCTGAGTCTGTGTCAGTTTGGTAAGCCACAACTCCCTGTTAACACCATCACCTTTGTTCTTCTCGAAGTCCTGCGTGACACGAAGGCGCTCGGTGAGGTCTTCATGGAGAAACACCAGATCATCTTCGGGTAGCTTAACCATCTTATTCACAGCAGGAACGATCACATTGTTATACGAAGCAGGGTCTTTCAGGTAATAGCCCATGATAGCCATCTCGTCTGCTCCCACATACACATTGCCCTGCATATAATACCCGTTGGCACCTGATGTTAAAATGCCCATCTGAATGGCTTTGTTCACGTAGGTACGCATGGCAACAGTGGTGTTGAACGGGTCGTAGGCAATCACCTCGTCAAGATACGCATCGGTTAGAAGCAGTCCTGATTCTAAGTTGATAAGGGCGTTTTTGATCTCACTATGACGCTTACCATACAGACTTGGCATGAAGTACAGCGCTAAGTTCAGTTTGTCCTGAAGGTTCATTGCACTCACCTTATTGTAAACCTGTACCTTCTTGTCGGATTTGATACATTCGTTAACGGTCTGGTGATTGACAAATACCATCTTAAACATCGGCTCACCAAGCAGGTTCGGGTTGGTCATGCCAATAGGATTCACCTGCATGTGCTTGGCGAAAAAGTTAAAGGCGGCATTGTGCTTGTCTGTTTCGAGCGCTCTTTCGATTGTCCATTTCATGTCCTCCACATCGTCTCCTGCCGGATTCTCTCTTTCGGGATGCAGATCAAAAGCAAAGCTATACGTGCTTCGTTGACGGGAGAAGCTGATCTCCATGATTTCTTCGTTGGCATACTTTCCTTTTCCGAACTGTTCGTCTGTGAGGATTTTCCAGTTCTTGGTTAGTACGAACCATTGATTGCCGATTCGGGTACGGCAAATGAGTTTTGTGGTCTGCCCCACTCTTGCAGGGAAGATCGTTACTACTTCTTTTACTACCATGATGTTTGTATTTTTTTAGGTTGTCGCCAATATTGGCTACGGTTTTCAAGGGTAAAAGTAATGAAAAATATTAAATATACAAAAAAGCCCCACCCGTAAAGGTGAGGCTCCCGACAAAGGAAAACAACAAGCAAGAATATTAGGTAACAGCGAGTGCTTCTGGATTCGCTGGTCCTCCAATTGATGTTTCACGACCGGCAAGGATGTACGCCCATTTAGCGTTCACATTGGTAAAGTCGGAACTCGCCTCATCAATGTAGATGTCAAGGACATACGGCTGATTCGCCTGAAGCGAGTTCATGGGTATGCCATTAGCATTGTACACTAAATGAACCGTGGTGTAGGTAAGTCCTGCTCCTACTGTAACACCTTGTAACGCCAAGGCAGCAGTCGTTCCGATAGCAACCACTCCGGCTTGTGTAAGCACAAGGGCAGTTGCAGTTGGCTCGATGTTATAGGTAGTGAAGATAGGATAACCCGCCTCAGCAGTTAAGATGAGGGTAGTAGTACCCGTAGCTGCAACTTTGATCTTTGGATCAGCATTGATAGCGGTACGGAACGCATTACCGATAGTGGTAGCGGTGTCACCCGATGGTAATGATGTATACGGATAACTACGCTTTATCATCACCTGATTGGTGGCATCCCACTGTTCTATGCGGAATATGTAATCTGTACTGGCAACGGCTGTGAAGGTTATCGTGTCGATCTGAACTACTTCAGCAACACCCGCAATGATCTTACAAGCCCCAGGAATTAAATCCTGAAAGTCGCAGATCGGACGGAGTGCTGTGGCAGCAGGGACACCAAAACTCAAAATACCGGCATCCAGTACAATATCAGCAGCAACCACTGTGTTGGCAGCTACGATATAATTGTATTGTGGGCCTTTATAATTTGACATTTTTTTATCTGTTTTAAATGGTTAGTAATTAGTCGGCAAGTTCCCAAAGCGCCCAGTTGTCAGCAACACACGATATTCCGTTATCACCTAACATCTCAAGAGATACCCCATCAACCGATGTACTGCTCAGTTGAAAGTTGTTGTACACAGAAGGACCCGTGTCATTGCCCGGACCACCACCTGTCATTCCACCAATCATTTTATAGATGGTTTCTTCAGCACGGTCATCATTAGCAAAGTGGAACTTCTCGATAGAAGGAAGCATAGCCATTTCAGGGCCATCGGAAGGAATCGCAGCAGCGTCAATCATAAAGATTGAGTTGGACAGCTTCGTTCCAAACACACCCGGTACGTTGGAGATAGCAGGGAACTTAACATTGTCGTTAAGGAACTCAGCGATCATAACAGTAGCAGTGACACCCGCAATCGTTACGGTCTTAACGTCAAAATTCAAGTCCTGTCCGCCTGCGGTACGCTGCGATACGGTGAAGTTGATATTGTTAACGTAGAACGCACTGATAGCCTGCCATGCCGAGCGTCCCATTAAGAACACCTTGTCCTGATAGGTACGTGCATAGCTGGTCGATGTGTAGTTGATCATATCTTCCCAAACGGCTTGCGTAAGGGCTGCGGTAGAAGAAACATACCATCCGCCTTGGTTGATGATCGCCTCACGGATACCTTCGGTACCATTGATAGCGCCCTCAACAGGAGATACATCAGTTCCTTTTACTGAGAACAGACACTTGGTAACATAGTCCTTGTAGAACCGTGTCATCATCTCACGCTCGTTCTCTGACCAGTAGTAAGCGATGCCGTTGTGCATGTAGGTGTTGAACTTCTCCCTACGAGCAATCTGAGCGGTATCACGCTGAACAGAAGCATAGTTGTCGATGATCGTTTTCTGCTTGTACAGATTGGTCTTTCCAAGCGAGTTGAAATTACCCGATACGTCAACAATCTTCATCACGAAACAGCTTGCCACAAAATGACTTGCTGCGGTCAGAACGGTAGGAACGAAGAATGGCTCGATGGTGATCGTCCCTGCCGAAGCAGCAACCACACGACCATAATTGTATTTATCATCCATAACGGTATCCTTCACACGGAAACCGGTGTAGGTTGGATCAATAAATGTCAATATTAGATTGGTTCCCACCTGCGTACCGTTGGCGGCAACAGTTTGGGCAACCACTTCCTGACGGGGCTTAGTTACCTTACGGTAAATTCCATCAGGGGATGACACTGCACGGGATCTTCCTCCATTGATTTGCTCAATGAATTTGATCACCTGTCCCCAATCCCTGTCGAGATCGTAGACTGCACTGCCCCACTCATTATAGTTAAACAGCGTAGCGTATAGGCTGTAAAACTGGGGATTTTGGCTGGTAGCACTCATTTTTAGATTTGTTTTTTAGCCACCCGCTCGCAGTGAAGGAGGAGTGGTTATGGATTTAGTAATCCCTTTAGGATCGTGCTTAACATCACCACCACCCTGAACAGGCAGTTGGTTGTTAGGTGCGTCCTTGACAGGGCGTGATATCTCTTTCAGTACTTCTTCCCTTCCCATGTGGTGACTCTTGCTTGCTGCCATAGATTGAATTTTTGGTAACAACCGTGTAGCAAGGAAACTCTCAAAAATCATTTCGGATGCAATTGTACTGTCTGCCCTTAACAGGCTGAACTTACTTGCATAATCCGCCCACTCTTTCGCCATCGACTGATCGAGCTTTACTCCGTGATAATCCCTCCCCACCATATCTCCTTGGATTTGTTGTACTTCAGAGACAAACTGAGAACGAATCTTATTATTTAATTCAGCCTGCGCCTGTACATCACCGCCAAGTGTTTGACGTTTGGCATTTTGGTCTTTTTCAAGGGCAGTCCGCATTAACTCAATTTCCCTTGACTGTACAAGAGGTCCGTTGCCGTTTATCTCAGCAATAACCTCTTCCACCTGATCAGGGGTATATCCTTTTAATGCACCAAACTTATTAGCAAGGGCATCTAATTCCATTTTACTGTAATCCTCAACAGCATAGTCTTTGGTCAAATCAGCGAGTGACTTACCTGCCTTTTTGTACTGCGAGAATAATTGAAAATCAGGGTCAGCCTGTATCTGTTTGTATTCGTTCACAAGCGCCTCGATGTCCTCTTTGGGTTGATCACCTTCGGCTGCCTTATTCTTTAACGGATCTGTGAAAAAAGAATCGGTTGACGGTACTTCGCTACCGGTAACTTCCTTGGCGGGTTCCTCTGCCACAGGGGTTTGGGTAGTATCGGGTGTTTCCACCACAGGCGTTTCAGCTACGGGTGTTTCCACCACCGCCGCTCCGGGTGCTTTATCGAGCGCCTTGCCTACCGACTCTGCCTGAGTGGCGGGAGTCGCTGCCGGTGCCGGTGCGTTCTGACTTGTTTCAACTTCTGTGTTGTTTTTGGCTGCTCTGTCTAAAGCACTGCCAATCGGGTTGTTTTTAGTTTCTGCCATGATTATTGTGTTTGTTGTTGTTGTTCCATAGGTGGTGCGCCCTCTTGTCCTTGGGCAGCGTCCTGTTGCTCATTGATCATTTCAAGTGTATTGAGCATCGGTGAGGCGGTTGGTACCGCTTGTAGCATAACTGTTAAGGCGGCAATATCATCTTGTAGTGCCTTCACCGCAGTTCTCCAGTTCTCACTGTTCTCCTTTAATTGTGTTAACGAAGCGTCATTGATAGCCTTCTGCTCGGCTAGTGATGCGTCATGTTGCATCTGCGCCTGTTGTGCCATCTGATTGGCTTCCATCATCTGGCGTTCTTTCTTCTCGATAGAATGTTTCAGCCCCTTGATCATTTCGGTTGGGGACTTAGCCAGTTCGATATTCTCAATATAGTCGATGGTACTCATCTCTCGGTTCTGCGCTGCTGCCAAGGCAACGGACTGAATACGGTCTTTCTGCTTGGAGTCGATAAAGTCACTCAGCTTAACGGCTACCTTCATGGGCTGTGTGCCAAATTCTTTCGGGTCAATTATTTTAAGCAGCAGAGAACCTTCATCGCCGATCACCATGGATTCCTCCACCGTGTCCTCAAACGACCAGAGCATCTGCTGAAGATCGACATTGTACTGCAAGATGCGCTCGAAGTGATGCATCATGCCGTAGAACATACTGGCAAGACCATAGCTGTTTTGATTGATGGTGTTTTGCTGCACACCCTTACCAATAGTGTTTTGTTGCTGACCGAGTGAAATCCGGCTCACCGAAGCGATCTCGTCCATCTCCATCTTCTGCTCATTACGCAGTTCTATGTAGCGGATAATGTTGGGGTCAAGGGTCATATCGACCATCTCCACCATCGGTTGGCGCTCATTAGGGTTGTCCACCTCGCCAGAAGCCCCCACAGAAACGTGAAGCCCCATCACCTTCATATCTGAAAGCAGTTCGGTGGAAGTCACATCGAGCTTATTGCCATTGATGATGAACACCCTGCCATTGTCTTTTGCCGTTAGCTCCTGTATCTTATAGGCAAGGCGGTCGAGTTCCTGCTGGTTTCTTTTTAGTCTGGATACGATACTTCTGTTACCACCCATCGCCATATCAGAACAGTAGATGCTCATGGGCAGGCTTGGACGCTCCCTGGAGTTGATCGGTCTGACCACATTATCGGCATAGCCGTGACGGATCAGATATTTATTACCCACCAAAAGTCCTGTGTGTATGTCGTAACCGATAAAATCGCCCGGTATGTCACTGCCCTTTAACAGCCTTGGATTGCCGTCTTCGGTATAGTTGAAGTCCTCATCGTCCTTAATCTTCTTGTAGCGTGGCACCCCCATTTTGTCATAGGTCTGCTTGTAGCGGTAGTCACGCGGTCCGATCCACCATACTCTTGCCACCGAGATGCACATATTTGCCGTTCCCCAGTCGCTCCACCAGATAGGACTCCCCCCTGTGGATGAGGTGTTGTAATAATTAGCCCAATTCACCGCCTGCTCCATATTGGAGGGGTCGGCAAGGGCGCGTATCTGCTTTATTTCTTCTTGCGTGAAATCCTTTCCGTACTGCTGTATGATCTTTTGGTAAGGTACTTTGCTATCCAAAGTACCGCAGAACCATGCCTCGGTGTTAAAGTCATCATCCTGTCGGTTATCCCATATCACCTTCCATGAAGGGACGTGTTCGTTAGTCACCCTTCCCGACACAACCTGAGTGAGCATGGCTGACAACCCGCCCGCGATCTGATCCTGTGCATTGCCCAAGAACTTATACTTCAAGTGGTCGAACTCCATTAAGTTACGAGCCATCCGTTCCACAATAAGGGAGTAGTTATCCTGCCATTTGGTGACGTACTTCTCTATCTGATCAAGGCTCTTTAGTTCCTCACCCTCCTTGCCAAGTGGGTTAAACTCCACACCATCAGGCATCGCTTCCTTTAGTATCGGGTCGAGCTTGAACTTCAATACCAGTTTTTCGAGCATCTCAGAGCGCTTGGAGGAAACGTCCTTACTCAAGTTACGTGCTGAAATCTCTAAATTGGAAATGTCTTCGAGTAGTCTTCCTTTGATATGTTTGAAAAGTTCGGATATCTTACCTCCCGGAATCCAAACGGCAGGGATCGTATTGCCCTGAATATCTGTTTCGGCATAGGCGAAGGTCTTATTGGACTGCTCTGCGAAGATGTACGACCAGTTCTCAATCGCCTCGTCTGCCATCCCGCCTGTATTGATCTGTCCTTGCGTAAAAACAGGGCGTTTCTGGTTGTAACCCACAGAGATGATCCATCTGATATAATCAGTGAACCACTGTGGATTCTTGTCTTTTTCTAATATGTAATCCTCCGGGGGCGTGTACTTAATCGCTCCGGGCGGTATATCTAAAAACCCATTTCCTGCCATGGGGGTTAAAGATAATGCCTAAAAACGTAGAAAAGTACATTTTATGAAAAATAATTTGATATAACTATCTTATTAACAAGCGATTGTTGAGATTAAAGATTATATTGCAAAGCCCCAAGTTGGAACTTGAGGCTTCATAATATTCAGGAGGAAGTGCTGGTTAAAGGATTGGGTTGCCCCAGACTTAATCAGCGACAATGCTACTACAAAGATACTAAAAACTTCCGTGCCGTTGTGGGTTCGGATTGCCTTTTAATTCTAAATATTTTTGTCGCTCTTCCTGATTGCTCTTTTGATACCAGTACGCCCCGTACTTCTTTTCCATTGACATCTGAAATGCCGTGATTTCGCTCAAATCCTGCGGATGCATCTTCGCATTGGTGACGGGTATCTTAATGATCTTAGGCAGAATCTTTCCGTCTGCATTCTTGACTAACTTCACAATAGACCGAAACTGTTGGGTAGGTATTACTTTTTTTGGCTTGTCCCACCCCGCAATACTCGCCATGAATATTAAGAAGTTAGACCGCAAATCGGCATTGGTACCTTTGGGAAGAAGCAGACTGCTTAACATCATCCGGCTTTTTATAAAATGACCGAATCTCCTTAAAAAGATGTTACCCCTTCGGTATAAATTATCCTTGATGTGTTCATCAACAGCTGTGCCTAATTTATTAACAGGTATATTTCCTTTTGCCGTTAAATCCTTCCTTTGCATGATTGCTTTGAACAGCCCTTCCGCATCTAGGTAGCTACCGAAGTTACCGCCTAATCCCGCAGCGGTTTCATAATTAATATGAATCATTCCGTCAAACTTATTGTAGTACCGGTATTGCGTAACCATATTTCGGTACCCATCTTCTAGTCGGTTTGGTCGCTCGAAGTAATGGCACACAGGGGCATAGTGATCTCCCTTTAGGCTAATGTCTTTATAAATTGTTGCTGCAATCCATGACCCCTCTTCACCGCCGTCCTCTTTGCCTGATGCCGCCCCATCAATGGTTTGATAGTACTTCTGACCGTCTTCGGGTGGCTCAATCATCCAAAAACCACCATCGTCATCACCCCGCTTCACTTTATCGGGAACAGACTCCACCTCACCGCCTCTATTTATTAACTTAACGGCTACCTCCTCGTTTACGCCCGATTTTATTAACTCCTGATGGGTGTGGTCAAGTAGCTGTATGACATCTTTCTCGAAAGCACCGTCCCCCTCGCTAAGATTGAAAATATCTTCTTCGGTAAGCGGGTAGTTTTTACGCCAAGCCAACGCATCATTAGGATCTGATGACTGTTCCTTTTCTTCCAGCCTACGAAGGACCCATTCGGTTCCCTCCTTTTCGTTGCTCCATCCATTAACACTATATTCGGGAAGCCCCATCCATGCAGGGATGAAAAAGGTTTTAATACCTTTCGTCTTAGCATCATTTATGAGTTGCTGAAATTTTCTTAAATCCTCTTGATTCAAAGTGTCCTCAACCGTTCCCCCCATAGCAAGGAATCCCGCCTTGGTTGCTCCTGCCATCCTCGTTGCCTCACTACTTCTGATAACTTTTGCAATTCTTTTGTGAAGTGGCGCTTCGTCAATATAGCTATAAGGTGATCTTGTTCCTGAAAATTTAGCGGCAGAGGCGTCTGATTCGCTACTCTCCACTAGGTTCAACTCTACGTGCTTTAACCTCACTTCGCCATCCGCCATTCTTTGCTTTAAGGCAAACTTTAGATACACCTTTTCTTTTGTCTGGTTGATATTTACCGGAACAGGGTTGATGATCATCGGGTCCATATTCTGATATGCAGTAATGATTTTATCATTGTACATATTTACAATATTTGTGGTATCTTTACCCGATAGGTTTATTTTTACTCCCGGATACATACGGGCAAACCAAAACGTCATACCAGCTCCAAAAATTGACGTAACGCCCTTGTCGCGCGCCTTATACCACAATCCATCCCACCCATCGGTCATGCAATCTTTGATCTGATCAAATACCATGGAATCTAAATCACGCCAATAGGGATGAAATTCATTGCCAAAAATATCTTTTAGTGTTATCTCTTGAATATAAAAAACATGAGGTCCGGTTAGTCCCTTATACCCTTCCTTCCAACGCTGGAACCAAATGTCATAATGGCGCTGAATCTCAACCTGTGGGTGTTTTAATAATTTAAAATCAGGTTTAGGCTCTCTTACGTAAAGTGGTGATGGCGGTTTAGTTCCGTCTATGATTGTTAAACTCATCCAAATGCAAGGTCAGGTGTTTTTTGTAGGTCTTTATTTCTCAGAAGCGCCTCTTCCTCTTGTGGTAATAACTTAGCCCTTAATGCTGCGGTTCCGGCAATCAAATCGGGTTGCTTCTCCATGAACTTTAGAATACGGTCCACTTCCTTATCTTTTTTTGCCACATCTTCCAAATCCTCCGACTTGGCTTTCTTAGAGGAGAGTATGCTAACGGGGTTTGCTGATAGGTCGGCATTCCATTGTTGTAGGGTTACGAGTCTCGCCACCAGACTTTCATAGACCTGGCTCTGCGTAACGAAATTATAATGTTCGAGCAGCGCCTTGACAATCGGGTTCTTTTTGGCAAGGTCGGCAGCATCGGCGAGTTGGTCGGGCGTGAGTTTCATGGTTTCGCCCAGTCTTTATCTTGATCCTCTTTAACCGGTTCCACCTTCACCTTACCCTCCACCCAAGCACGGAGCAGATCGTAGAGTTGCATCTTCTGAACGCCTTTAGCCTCCCTGATCATGCGGAGGGCTTTGTCGAATACTTCCCCGTCCTCGGCTAGTTTCTCCGCATCGACATGGCTTTCGAGTATCTTCATGAGCATCTTGGCATCGTACTGGAACTTATTGAGCCTGTACTTACCCTCATGGGATAGCACGTTGTTGAAGGCATACGAGTACGCCTCTAGTTGTTGGGCTAGGCACACATATATGTATATGTCCAAACCTTTTTCGTTACTGAGTTTCTTCTGCTGAGTCAATGTCTAATTCGGTTAATATTTGTGAAAGTTCAAATTCAAACGTGCATTCCAAGAATAATTCCACCTGTTGATCCAGCACCCCCACCAGTTCGGTGAAGTTTTCTGCCGTTGCTATCACATACGGGTACTTTTGGTACCAACCGATTACACCCGTCAAGGTGTGCATGTATATGACAACTCCTTCGATCACGCATTAAAGTTACTGATTAATTCCTTTTCTGTATCGCCAAGCCATGAAATAGCCTCTTGGTAATCCACCGATTCACCACGGGACGCGAAGTTCTCAAACGACCAGATGTTACTGCCCGTCTTCAGATCAATGCAAAGCGTGTCATCCCCATCCATAAGCGATGGCATGTAACCGCCTTGTAGTAAGTACAGGTCATTGGAGAAGTCCAGTTCCCGCTCGGCTCGGTAGTCCCACAGCACGATCTTCTCCTTCTGCTTACCCGCCTCGATGAAAGCCACCCTGTTAATGAGCCGTCCTGTGCCAATAGCAATCGGAGGATTCTTCTTGTATTTCATGCTGATCGCTTTTTTCTGAATCGGGTTGACAAAGGTGATATTACGAAGCCCCGCAAACATGTGGTGCTGGTACCGGTCAAATAGGTTCAATATCCCGTTATGGTACAGGTTGTCATCGCCACTCACAAACAGGTGCGACCAGTTGTAGTCAAGTGCGATGGTGGCAATCTCGTTCCATTTGCTTCCAAGTGGTGAGTTGTCGATCATGTGCGCTGAATGTCCATACTTAACAACCAGATTAAAACTTGCCACGTCCGATACCCCCGCCAAGACGGGAAGCCCTAATCGTTTTGCCCCTTCCAAAAATATCCGTGATACTTCGGGGCGGTCATACATGCAGGTAAGGATTAGGGGGGTCACACCATCCCCTCCCGAAACTTTTCCTTGAACGCATCGGACAGTATCGTGTCCATCGAGTTCATCTGAATGTTTAGTTCAAGCAGTGCCGCCACCTTATAAACTGGAAACAGATCCGACCCCTTAAAGCACCTGTCCCAAATCCGTCCAAGCATATCGAGCGTGAACAGATGCTCATAGTACACCACCATAGCGTCCGAGTCCAATGCCCACTGGTCCAGCTTGGTAGCGAAGTAATCGTATTTTCTCAGGTCGATCTTTTTCTTTATCCGCTTCTCCACCGCCTTAATGCTCGAATCGGTATCACGCCGGATGCAGATACGCACATCGCCAGGTCGGTAATCCTTCATCAGCCAGCCGTGGGTGTTACAGTCCGCTACGTAAGTGTAGGCTTTCAGCATCCTATCTATGATGGCAGGAGCCTGATCGGTCTTCTCGAACAGTTCGTGATAGGCGATGCACCGTGGGTTCATATTGAGCATGGTCGATATGAAGGCGGTACCGGATCGGGGCAAGCCGTATATTTGGATGAGGGTCATCGGCTGGAATCGGATTCTTCTTCTACAATTCTGTCGTACTCAAGGCGAATCACAAATCGCTCAATCGCCATTATAATAGTCTTGGCGCTTGGATGCTTTATGCTTGGCTTATAATCCCATGGATTTTCAGGACGATTTGATAGGTCATAAAACAAAGATGCCCATTTCACAAAATCATGGATATCTTCATCAGATAGTTCATCGCCTATGTTTATTGGCTGCCAATCTTGTGTCTGCTGTTGACTATTACCAATATAAAAAATTCCATCCTTTTCGTTGTAACTTAGTTTTGTGTTCATAATTTAATCTCTTATAAAGGGTTTGGTTTCATTTGAAGTCGCCTTTTGTGCTATCAAACGCTTCTTTAATCATTTTTAACAATAAATCCCTATCTTCAACCCACAGTTTAAAATAATATTGATCAATCGGAATGTGATTGATGCCATCTCTTAAATTTGTGTGTTCAAAGATGTCGTGATAATACATCTTTTCCTCAAGCGTGGCTCTATAAACAGCCAAGGCTTGACTTTGAATATGACCTTTAACGGTATTTATCGTTATTGGATCAGCATCCATGCAGACCATAATATCATAATCTTCTATCCCCTTTCTTCGGTGGGGTGGTATTATTATGCGATAAATTTCACCTGCCTTAACTTCGTTTGACTCTAATAATAAGTTCATTTCGCCTTCCTCCATTTAGATAATTTCACATACAATTCCATCGCTTCGGACTTGGTGTTGAAGAAAAACCCCTGAGTGCGATCACCCCAATATATTTTTACCATGTAGTCGCCGTGATCAATCGACTTACCCATCACAAGTCCAACCACCGATGACTTCATGACCAGTTCAATCGAATCCACATCAAGCTCCTTTGAAATCATGGGGTCTTCATCCTTCTGGTTCACTAAATACCTCGCATACGTTTCAATGGAATCCTCATCTATCACCATCTTAAACGGATAGGCTTTAATCACCTCGCAGGATGGATCAACAAACGGTATCATGATGGTTTCGGTCATGGGTCTAATCTATAAATTCTACAATGATTAAATCTTCCTTATCCTCCTGTGCGTCCTTCCACCGCTTTGCTGAATAGGATGAGTCGAAGGGTTTGCCTGATACGACCTTCCAACAGTCTTGAACATCTGCCATCGGTAGTCCTGATGGGTGCTTCTCTCTGATTTTAACTATTAGGTAGGGCATGGGGCGAGTGGGGTTAATTATCTCAACTTAATTTTTATCGACTCCGGCATTTCGCACGGGGTCTGCTTACCATTTTTACGATTGTACAAATACCACTTATAACGGAACACCATGTAATGAGTCCCTTCCCAATAAATGTACTGCCGCATGTTATCGGCAAGTTTAATGGATGTCATGAACTCGTACCATTCTGTCGGTTGCGGTTGTCTTGCCATTTCGTTCATCATATCCACGAACTCATCCATGGTAGCTAATTCGGAGCTTTCAAACCTGCCCCCTTCTTGCTGTATAGCCGCTCGTATGCCTCTAGTATCGTTCATTTCTCTCCGGTTACAGAATACATAAACAGCATGTACTCTTCATGTGCTAATTGAATAGCATCACGCTTCCATATCTTGTGTGTGGTGGTGAGAGTGAAGAAACTCAGGCTCTCGTTGCTTTTTTCAGTCACCCTAACATCCATCCCTGATTTTTGCAGCTTAAAGATTTCTCTTTCTCGGATCGGAGCAACCAAATCTGCATACAACTCAATTGTATAGTAGCATTTCTTTTTGCGGAACTCTGCCCGCCTAACAATCGAAGTTATTTTGATTGGAATTATGTATGGATGTAGCCGTTCTCTATTATATGAAAACCTCTGGTATCCAAATTCGGATCGCATGTCTTTGTTGAATTTTTTCATCTCGCAAATATTATCACTTCACTCGTTCCATCATCTCTTGTCAGCTTCAACTCATAGTAATCCGAAACGATCTTGCCACCAAGGATGTACTGATCGGGGATTAGGAGGATAATCGCATCACGACTATCTCCGTCATAGACCAAATCAGATTCGCCTATGTCGGGCTGGATGTGGGTTAGTTGGTAGTGCATCACCTCATAATATTAAACTTGGTACATAACAATTCTGACTCGTACTTATAGATCGCTATGAGCAGATCCGCCTCGCTCGCACCCGACCACGCCACCATCTTGCCAAGGTTAATGTCATGATCGTTGTTCATCCACTTCTCTTTCAAAGCGGCACGAACTTTCTTGTCAAGGTCGGTGAGGGCGGGTGTTGTCATTCGGTTACAAATACTGATTCATGTGTTCGTTAAGGCTATCCAAATCTTTCATTACGTCATTTAAACGATACTCACAATTCTTTAAGTCCCGATAGATTGTTGATGTATCTTTTTTCTCTTCACCCCCATACTCTTGTGCTGTTGGAGTAAGTTCGGGCATTAGAGCATCAAAACGGAAGCCAATTTTATTGAACATCCCCTGTATTTGTGACACCTTTTCCGAAATTTCTCTCGTTTGTTCATCTAGTTTTTTTGCGAACTGAGTTAATAATGCTCTTTCTTGTTTTACATCTTTTTCCATATTATTAGGTTTTATGCCCGTAGGCGGTTGGCTTACTATGTCATTGTCATTCGGTTACAAATAACTCACTAGCCTTGTAGCGAATCTCAGATGCATCTTCAATCGAAAATGAACCGCCCTTCTCGTTTAATTTACTAATAGCCGCATCTATCATCCAGCATACATCCTCGCCGGCATTCGCATTAACCATAGACAGAACATGCCTAACCTGTTTGGCTCGTAGCTTTTCTTTTTTTACTTCTTCAGTTTCAGGAAAGGTTTCTGTTTCAAGCGTTCTCAGTTCGCTAGCTAGTTCATACTGCTGACAGGCTACCGCAACTGCTTTGAGTTGGGCAAAGTGCTTTCGGTTGGTCTTAGCCGATTCGACTAAGGCGCTGAATAATGACTCGTTCATTTTAATAGTCTATTTAGTTAGTAGTCAATTAGTTATCAAAAGGGTAGGTCACTATCCGGCTCCGTTTCGGTTGGTGCTGCTGCCGGCTTTGGCGAACTTGTTCCTGCTGATGCCGACTCGATCTTCCAAGCCTTACAATCGGTATACCACCGGCCGTTGTATTCTCTCGAATCCACATTGAAGTGGACGGTTACTTCACTTCCCGAACCCACCGACTTTAACGAATCGTTCTTGTCATTGAATAATGTAAAGGCTATACTTTTAGGGTAGTTGCCATCCATGTATTCTATGATAAAAATCTGTTTAGTCCATGTTCCGTTCTTGCCTTCTCCGGATTCTGATGGTAAAATTGTCTTTACTGTTCCTTTTAATTGTAGTGACATGTTGTTATTGTTTTAGTTTATTTCGTTTTCGTTTTTAGTTCCCCCGATAAATCCACCACCCTTTTCTTATAATACCGAATCGCCTCCACCAGTTGTTGCTTGCCCTTGAATCCGGGCGGGTTCTTGATCGTAGCCATGAAGTCCCCATCCGCCTTCTTCACCAGATTAATCACGCTGGCATGGTCACGGTTGATCAAATGGCCGATAAAGGCATAGCCGTAACCGCACCGTCTCAGTACCACGCACACCACCTGGCGCATCAAGACGAACTCAACCGGTCCGCGTGATTTATGACGCACCACATCCCAATCGAGCATCAGACCGTTATAGTCAAATGCCTTCTGGCAGATCATCATCGCTTCATCGCGATCAAAGTGGGGCTGGTCTTCTTGGGTTAGGCGCATGGGGGCAAATATACAACACTATTTCTTATTACCAACATTTGCGTGTAAATAAAGTTGTTAACAATTGGGGTGGACTATGATCTTACCTTCCATGCCCCATACCTTAGTCGCCTTAACGCTCCATACAAAATTATCCTCGTCAATCATGGCATCTAGAAATGCCTTTAAGTAATTATCAAGATCTGGTCGGGTCTGATTGGGCTTACCATCGTTTTCGCCTCGCTTCTTACTGCTCCATGATGTGGGCATCGGGACAATAAATGTAATATCGAGATGTTCGGTCAAGCGGTATCCCATCACATTTGCATTAAGACGGATGAAATTACGAAATCCGAAATACTTCATCACAGCGGGTCGCTTCTGCCATTTATCGCTTCGGGTCATCCGAGGCGCGGCACATGGGGCTATATTAAATGTATAGTCCATCAACTGTACAGAAATTGAATAAACTCAGCCAGTTCTAGGGCTTCGGTGCGCTCCAAAACTATTTCAAAATCAATGGTATTATTATCTCCCTCTTCTCGTTGAAACTTCATGTGAATATCAGTTACCTCGCCAAGCGTCCCTGCTCCTGGATTATTAATATTAATCGACACCTGATTTGGGTCGCCATCAACCGTATTGGAGTACAATTGCATCTCATAATTAGTCTGTTTCATGGTTTTTTGATTTTATTTATTTAATAAATGGTGAATTTGGATCATAAGGTTTTTGAATCAGGTATTCAAAGGACAAGTCCCTTTCGTCCTGATGGACGTGGAGCAGGTAATACATAACAGAACAGTATAAGTTTCTCTGTGTGTCATTGGTATCATGATCATTGGTCTTACACTCATATATATATACCCGATCTTTGTCCGATGCCAAAAGATCCAAAAAACAATACCTACTCTTGCCCCCTGTATGTTCCGATTCATACCTAATGCCTAACTGAAACAACACCGTGTCGTGCTTCTGCTTTAAATCATCGTAGCATTTTCGCTCATAGCTATTAGAGTTCTTTTTTACATCCCTATAAATGTTCAGGTATTTCTCACTGCTATTGCCAGCATAAAAAAGACGTATATCCTCAAAGCCACTATCCATATAAAAGTTATAAAGTTCGGTAGCCCGGATGGTTCCTTTAAATCCGTTGTCAATAGTAATATTCGTAAGCCAACTTACCGCTTTTTTGATATCCAGATAAAGTGTCGGCTCCCGATCACTGACCGTAGTATGCTTGCCACTTCCGTCCTTATAATTAAGACAGCCCCAAAACGGAGAATACCCGCCATAATCAATATATTTCAGCTTACTTCCACACAATTGACAAATTTTGTCTTCCCAAGCCCTGTGTTGTTTACCGTAATTTCTTATCTGATCTTTGTTATCGTCCTGAATATCATAATACAGTTTCCAATAGGCATCTACGAGCAGCTCTTTATTTTTATCAATAGCTTCAATGCTCTTTTGTATTTTGTACTTATTACGATCTCGCAGGCTTTGAAAATAATCCTTCTTTTCCTGCTCACTTAAAATGTGGGCATCAAATATCGCCACTGGATCAAAATGGAGGCTCATCGTTATTATTTAATAAATTATTTATTTCCTTTTCTACTTCAAAATTACCCTGTACCACTTCAGTTTTAAGGATACGCGTCTTCATCCAGTTAGAATTGTCATGTATCAGCACCTTATCAAAACGGGCATTGGTAGTATTGTAATTATATTCAATCATACCTATGTGTCCAAGATGCTCCCACTTCACCTTTTGTATATGCACTTCCGTTTTACCTGTATCATAATTCCGGTAGATGGTCATCCCGTTATGGGTCATATTAAAAAAATGAGCAGACCCCGAAATGCTATAAAGATTGGGAAGCATATAATTCGCACTCCCCTTATCCTTTTGCATCTTAAAGGGATGGGCAATCAAAAATATATGAATCCCATAGCGCTGGGCAAATTCAATGATCCGCGTCAGACAAACCGCCGTCCACTGTCCCTCGTTCATATGTTTAGGCTGTTCTTTTTCGATGCGGTTCCAGGGGTCAATAATCAGCGACTTAACACCCTTTCTAAAAATAAGCGATTTTGTCTTTTCCAAAATCTCATCTAATGAATATCCCGAATCAGGCATGATCATATAGTATTTATCACGAATCCAGGTGCGACACTGATCCACCTCTATGGGCGGTATGCTGTGTTTGCCAAATGGTTTGCCTATAATTCTTTTTATCAGCCTTGAAAAATAAAATTCAAGCGGATAGCTTTCGGGAGAACAGATGGCAAACTTCCAATCATTCTCAATAGCAAGCCCAATAGTTATCTGATCTAAGAAAATACTCTTGCCATGACTTGGGATACCGGTTATAACGGTAAGTTCACCGGGCATGAAACCAATATGCTGATCAAGATTATAGTCGCCTGTCTTATGTCCTGTTGGAAGTCCATGATTATAAACGTATTCTAGCCTATCCCAAACATCATCTATACTATAAGTCCCTTCTATCGGAAATTCCCGCGCCGAAGAAAGAAGCGCTTTTAGCTTTTGTTCACCATGATAAATCAAATATTCATTAGCATCTTTAAGCTCCCCGAAATCAACACATAAACACCGATCAACACCGAACCTACGAAGCAGTTCATCGCGTAAATTCCTACCCGGTTCATCGTTATCCGTAGACAAAATAATGCGCTTTTTATCGGAAAATGCTTCGTAGCAATTCTCCAAATAATCCAATTTTGCACCCTTGCTTGCGCCGTTAGGAACGCTCACCACATTAGTACATCCAGCCTGGTGCCACGACATGGCATCCATCTCCCCCTCGCAGACGATTACCGTATCGGATTCTTTGATCGCATCTATATTATACAGAATGAGTTGCGCTCCTTTTGCCAACTTAAAATTCTTCGCACCATCGCGATACTTCACATTAATCAGCTTGCCATCACGAAAGTAATTGAACTGCACTGTATTAACCGACTTATTAACCTGTGGCATATATTCCATTGACTCTGTTATCTTAAAGTCGGTAATGGTCTGTTGGTCAATGCCTCTACCCTGAAACCACTTGACCAGATTATCACTTAACTCAGTCGCATTATTATAAACAGGCAGCACATACCCCTTATTACCAACCTTCGATGATTCTGCCTTAACTCCCTCATCAACAAGCACAAACACCGATTCGCAGCGATGGCATTTGCCTGCATTGATATCATGATTATAAGACAAGCTCTTCTTATAAGACTTTTGCTCATCGCTACACAAAGGACATTTCAATCCCTCGTCACCCTCATCCTTCTTCGTTACAACATTGTAAGTCAATTCCTTACCCTTCTCTTTTATCGTTATCATTTTATTAAGCCTATTTTAAAGCGATTTAAGACACTTATTTATACCCTCTCTAACCCATATACCAAACACCCCTATTTGAATCAAAGTAGCCCATTTAAAATGCGCGTGAAGCCCATTCTTTTCATGGATTGAACCGTGGATGAATCGTTTTATCCGCAAACTGCTTTTTTTCTGATCCGCCCTGTTGATTCTCCGGCTTGAACCAGACTGCAATCATTTTTTGCTTCCAATTTAATACCCTACTACCTTTAGAATCAACCCAGTTCGCCTCGGAATAATACCGAAAGGCGGTGTGTGCCGACTGCTCCGTGTACCCATTGGACTTGAAATATTCCACCACTTCGGATTCAATCGGCGGCACGAACTCGGATTTCTTTTTCGGCGATTTTACCTTTTCCGCCTTTTCCTTTTTTTCCCCCATACCCCCTTTTTTTTCTTTATTTTCATTTTCATTTACATCTTCCATATGGTTAAGCATACGATAACCATATGCTTTCTCTGTTTTTTTTGGTGGTCGACCCCCCTGAAGCCCATTGTTTCTGCGGCTTTCAGAATATTTTCTCCTTTTTTCAACCTCCATTTCTAGCCGGGAATTGTACCAAAAACCGTTTTCATCTATCGAAAATTTCGATTTTAGCGAAACCGAGACAGAACCTACCAATAACCATATGGTTTTCTCATCTAATCGTCCTTTTTGATGCATTATACATAATATACTTATGTATTTTCCACGGTCCTCAAAGTTCAATGTAGACACTCCTGTATAAAAATCCTGTGAATAAAATAAAAATGCGGGGTCTTTTGCCATAGTTAATTAAATATTTTTAATGATTTTTAAAGAAAAAAAATTGCCTAAGACAAACCTAAACAATCTTTTAACTCCTTATACTCGCTTGGCTGTAACTTCCGCTTACCGGACATTACCTGGCTATATCTTACACTGTCTATACCCATGCGCTTGGCTAAATGAGCCTTCTTTATGCCTAACATAGCTATACGTGTGTTGATCTGATCTAATAACTCCTTTGTCAATTCCATGGCAGCAAACATACACATATATATAACCCATTGTTAAAAAAATTTAATAAAGTTTTCAACATACCCAATATTAGTTTTGAACAATTTTAGTGCCTGCCAGAATTAAGCTAAATTTAACAAGGATGGTGGCGAACTACCCCCCCCCATTTTTCGATTTATCAGGTACAGGTGGAAGGGTATAGCATAAAATTTCGCGCATTCGATCAAATAAAACAGTCCCCCCCGCACCCGCAAAGCTCAGAATTTTTAAAGTTTTGGGCCCATTTCGCTTCAATCCGGTATAAAAAAAGTTTGAAGTTGGCATGTGATCCGTTATTTTCGTATTCAAATAGTCCAATACCAGGATTAAAGGCGCTCATTTCCGGATGCGTTAACGGAATGAAAGTCAACCACATAACAAGATAGTATTATTTGTAGGTTGACAAACGACCTACTAAAACAGGCTAAACAATTGATAGTTAGCACTATCCTATTTAACATAATAACAATTATATGACACTTTTAATTGTGGCGATGGGAGCAACCCGCAAAACCCACCACAAAACCCGCAAAACCCAGAACCGAAATAACATAAACCGGTTGAACCAATCAAAAAAGGTGTAAATTTGTCGGCAAATAGACACGCACAAATTAAGAAACCCGCTCAAAGCACTTTGCAATGCATAGTACTATACATAAATAAAAGATGTTAGTACTATTTAGAATGATTCTTAATAAGGGCTTATTTAGAATGAATCTTAATAGTTATTTAGAATGAATCTAAATAGTGATGATCCTATAATAGTTAGGTTAAAGGAGCCAACGATTGAAAACCTGTATTTTTATAACCCGACCGCCAACGCCTTCAATTCAAATGTGCGTTATTTATGCAAATTTAATAAGATAGCAGTTTCAACCTTTTACCGGTTATTAAATGAGAACGGAGTACATGCCAGCATAGCCAACGTAAAGAATCCAGCAGAAACGAGGCGAAAACCTATAAGCATGCTGTTTGTTTGCACGATAGCCCGCATTTTTTCGGTTGAACCAAGCGACCTTTTACGTCCTGATTTCAGGGAGATATACGAGGCGGACAAAGTAGGATAATTCAAAGGGATTTCATATCATTACAGAGTGCGAAGGATTGCACTTTTCTAATGACTTTTATATTCATGTTAAATTAACATACATTTGTTTGTATCTTCGCTTTCTCAAATAACACTAATATAAAACGGACAAATGAAAACAATTAAATTAGTAAACGGAGAAGTAAGAAACGGATATTCTTATAATGAATTACCGGAAGATATTCAAGATAAAATTCTAAACAACTGGATTAATGTTGATATCGAAACTATGACAGAAGAGAGTGATTATTATTATTTAGCTGAAAAGATGGAAAATATGGGGACTCCTTGGTTTTTAGGTGAGGAAATTTACAAGCATCATAAAAACGATATTTTAGAAATCATTGAAATTAACAAATATTTATTTAATGATGAGGGGGAAATGTTGCCAATACTTTACCATATGATTGATAATAAAATTGATCATATTACTTACGGAAAAAAAGATATTATATGCACCATACAATAACAAAACCGGCACCGGACCGAATCCGGGAACTAAAAAAAACGGACAAATTATGAAAGACAGGAAACAATTTAACCAAGTAGTAAGGCAGTACATAATAGATTGTATTGACTCAGAAAATTATGATGTTGTAACAACAACGGACGCGGAGAAATTAACGTTTCTTTACCAGACATTTAAGAGTGAAGGAGGCAGCCCGGAAAAATTAAGGTATTATAAAGGCAACGAATATAAGACCTTTGAAAACTGGATACAAGGCTTGCCTTCATCCTTCAATGTTGACTTCGAAAATTACAGAATTATAGAGATTGCGAAACAATGGGAAAGCATACCACAAGCCGCCACCGACCGGCAAGAGGATAAGATACTTGAAAGCTGGTTTAATTTTATAACGGTCAACACGTTTAAGTTATTCAGAAAGTATAAAATAGTTAACTGACGAGGCCACACAGGCCGAAACCGGGGCGAATGGTCCCGGTCTTAACTTAAAAAACAACGGACATGAAAAAGAGCAACACAGAAGTAAAAGTAATGGCGATGAACATACTTAACAAGTATTCAAAGCAGGCAATTAGTTACTACAATGATATGTTAACGCCATTTATTGGAAAGGACATATTTAAAGTTGACGGATCACTAAAGAAAAAATATGATTTTGATCGCTTTAGGTATGAAGGCAAGGACCCAGAAGGCAACCATATAAGT
>Ga0307378_10002258_pt1 | contig 29871 bp, 26 predicted proteins | sample UN1MG_FD_202238 | JGI IMG/M metagenome (GOLD analysis project Ga0307378, IMG submission 202238) | Soil microbial communities from Risofladan, Vaasa, Finland - UN-1 | ecosystem: Environmental > Terrestrial > Soil > Coastal area > Acid sulfate soil | place: Finland: Risofladan, Vaasa | collected... | reverse complement strand
CAATGCCACTACGAGGGGCTTTCTCGACCACATACCTTTCCTCCACTATCTATACGCAGGTTGGGCGTTCTTGGTTCTCCACAGACTCTAGACCACAGACTTTAGACTCTAGGGGCAACCCCCCGGGGAACAGGGGCTGGAGTCTAAGGTCTAGCGTCTGGAGTCCGTCTGTTCACCCTGTCCTCGCAAACTCGATTAGATCGCTGATCTTCGCAGTTGCCATGCAGAAGCATGTGTCCGCACCACCATAATACATGCGCATTTCGTCTTTTTCAAAATCAGGGATCGCCGAGGTGATGAAGACGACGTTCGGGACATCGCCGATCCGCTCATAATCCATTATCGGCGCCATGAGGTATTCTTTACCTCTTGCGATGACTTTCGAGGGGTCATCCAGATCGAGCAAGGCCACGCCGGCTTTGTAGATAAGGCCGTTGCACCTTGGGGTCGTGCCGTGATAGATCACCAGCCAGCCCTCGTCAGTCTTGATGGGCGGCGCGCCCGGGCCGATCTTCCCCTGATCCCATGCAAACCGCCTGCTCTCAATGATGCACTTCGGGTTGCCCCAATGGACGAGGTCCGGCGAGTCGCACATCCAGATGTGCCCCTGCCCTCCCGGCTGGAATGGGCGATCCAGGCGGACGTACAGCCCGTTGATCTTCTCGGGGAAGAGCACCATATTGCGGTTCGTCGGCTCGGAGGCGATGGCGACTTTCTCGAAGGTCCTGAAATCAAGGGTCTTGCTCACCGAGACCTGGCAGCCATAGCGGTTCTCGGCGGCGTAACAGATGTAGTAGGTGTCGCCGATCTTGGTGATGCGCGGGTCATAGATCGCTTCCTCAAAGATAGTGAACGGTTCTTCGGTCGGCGCGAGAATGGGCCCGGGGAGGACGTCGAAGTGGATGCCGTCGTCACTCCAGGCCATGCGCATGGTCTGGAATCCCTGCTTGCTCTCGACCCTCAATATGGCGGCATACCGATCCTCGAACCGCACGACCGCGCTGTTGAAGACGGCACTCGCGCCGGGGATCATCGCCGGGGTGATGATCGGATTGCCTGGATATCGTGTGACTATGTCATCCATGGTTTATCTCCCATTTCCGGTTAGCCATGATGTCCGCCGAGTCCTGCCTCTGGACCGCGGATTCGCAGGGAATGCCAAGAGAATCTATAAGGAAGGCAGGGGGAACCCAACAGGGATAGACATGATGTAGAGGCGGGTGTCTCCTCCCGCCCTCCGGGGCTCTTTGCCGCCGATCAACGGAGATTAACGCCGATGGGATTGTAGCGCCCGCAACTTGCCGGTGCCACTCTGGAGTCGGCGAAGGCCGACTTTGTGCTGTTTCAGCCGTGGGTTTTCCCGCTGTGCGGGATCCCGGACCGTCGGGACAACCGGCGGGGAGTAAGGGAGCATGTTCGGGGGTTTGGGACGCCCCGACCATCGGGGCGGCTACCGGCAGCCAGTCGGCGGAATGGGACGAATTGTGCTAGACGCCTGCCGGCTCGGCAACGTACTTCAGGACTTTGCCTGGTGCGCCGATGAGGAGTGCCTCCGTGCCGGAGTTATCGAGTGCCAGGGCCGCGATAGCGGCGCAGTCCTCCGGGATTACTTCCTGGTAGACCAGTTTTCCTGACGGATCATAGACATAAAGGATGGATCTGTCCCAATTGTGGTACTCAACCAGGATTGCGAGGTGCGGTTTACCTTTCACCAGCGTCACCGGAGTGCCGAATGCATCCCCTAGATCACCGCAGTCCGGAGCGGGCAGCTTGCGGACGGTCCGCGCGTCGAAGTCGAAGAGCCATGTGTAGTTGTCCTCGGCCAGGAGCAGGTACTGCTGCGATGTGTTGGCAGGAAACCGAACGAGCGAAAAAGAGGAGAAATACGGGCCGGGGCTTTCTGATAGTACGGTTTCTCCTGTGGAATCCCTAATCGTGATGTCGCCGCCTGCATTGCTGTGCACGATCTCGTCGCGACCGTCATCATCGGTGTCCACCATCTCGACGTGCCATACATTGCCGTCAGGCTTGCTCCACCGCTTTTTCCCATCTCGGTCCACAAGGTGAACCCCACCGCCGCCGTTAAACCCAACGGCGAACTCTTTGATCCCATCGCCATCCACGTCACCGGCAGCCATATCGTCCACCGCGGATAAACTGCCATGCCGCCAGACGACAGCACCTTGGTGGTTCACCAAAGCCGCCTTGCTGATCCACGAGCCGCGGTTGATGAACTCGCAGACACCGTCGTCTTCCACGTCGATGATAGTCACGCGGTCGAAGTTGCCACCGAGTCCAACGGATGATCTCACGTTCCCTTTCTTGTCCACAAAGATAGCACCATCTTTGCCGGCGATCCCAAGCTCCAGGCCGGGTTTCGGGTCCAGCTCTCCCCAGACGATATCGGTGACTTTCCCCAGAGCGGGGTTTGATAAGAATACGTCCTGCTTGAGGAATCCCTTGCCGATACGCACGCCGGACGTTTTGAGGGCCGCCGGCATCTCGAGGCGGCCGGGCGCCCCGGGGCTGAGAGATCCCATGCGCCGGTACATGATATATCCTCCGATTAACAGCCCGAGGAACGCCAGCACGAGGACGGTTGCACAGCCGATCAAGAATACCTTGAGATTCATGGGTATCTCCCACTTGTTGATTGGTTTCTCTTATTCGGTGCCGGCGGCGAATACTCCTGCTAAGCTATTCGCGGGCCGGCGGGAGGGTCGGTGTGGGATGGATGACGGGGTCGGTGAGGACTTCACCAGGGTGCCGGCCAGTATGACGAGCCGATTGGAACAACGGCGTGTAAGTATGGGGGTATGGGAGTACCCTTGGCCCCAGCACTCGACTAGGCTGCCAGAGCCTGGTCTATCTTCTTCTGGTCGAAGCCGACGATAATGTCATCGTCTATCACGATGATCGGGACTCCGCGCTGGCCGGTGACTTCCACCATTTCCTGGAGCTTGCTCCGGTCCTCGGCGACGTTGAAATCGGTGAATTCGACACCCTTGCCGGCGAGGTATTCCTTCGCCTTTCTGCACCAGGGGCAGGTGGGCGTCGAGTAAACCTTCACATTCTTGTCAGCCAATCTAGTCACCCCTGGTTAGTGTACCCAAAGCAGAGCTTGCTCTAACCATTACCACTCAGGGTCAACTCTCGCGGCATCTCCTGGAGGGTGACGGTGACCGTCATCTTCTTGCCCTTGCGGATGATCCCCAGGGTTGCGGTGTCACCAACTTTGGCGGTGCGAATATACTCCTGGATCGGAGTTCCGTCTTCCATGTCTTTGCCGTTCAAGCTGACGATTATGTCGCCCTTTTGGACCTTGGCCGCCTCGGCGGGGCTGTTGGGCGCGACGGATCCCACAATAACCCCTTTGGAGACCGGGAGATGCAGTTGCTTGGCGATGTCGGGCGTGACGTCGCCGTAGGCAATCCCGATCCAGGGGACGGAGATATGACCCGTGCTTACCACTTGGCTGACCGCCTGCCGAGCCGTGTTGATCGGAATGGCGAATCCCAGACCGCCCTCGCCATCCTGAACACCCACAATCGCCGAGTTCACGCCGATCACTCGCCCGCAGCTATCGAGCAGGGGTCCGCCGCTGTTGCCGGGGTTGATGGAGGCGTCGGTCTGGACGAGATCGCGGAGTGATGCGCCGCCGCCGGGGATCACCCTGTTCAGCGCACTCACCACCCCGACCGTGACCGTTCGCTCGAACCCGAATGGGTTGCCGATAGCGATGGCCTGCTGGCCGACCTGGAGCTTGTCCGAATCGCCGAACGTTACCATCGGCAGGTTGGATCCCTGTATCTGGATGACGGCGATGTCAATTCTGGGATCGGCGCCGAGGATCTTGGCATCCAAAACCCTGCCGTCTGCAAGAGCGACTTTGATAGCCTCGGCATCCTGAACGACATGGGCATTCGTGACTATGAGGCCATCTTTGCTGACGATGAATCCCGAGCCAAGAGCGGCTTCCTCAAGCGGCTTTCCTCCGCCGGGAGACTGCATATTCGAGACGCTGACGACCGACGGGCCGACGGTCTTTGCAACCTGAATGATGTTTCCTTCCGCCCCACAGAGCTCACCTGGAGCTGCCGGTTGGGCCATGGGCTGGGCCTGACGTGCCGGCTGGCCGACTGCGATGGGTCTGTTACTCGCCGCAAGCAGCAGCATGCCAACGGCTACCCCCAAAAGAAACAACACCACCATGATCAGGATGGCGGTTCGACTGGTCAACATTGTTGACTGATTCATCTCTTACCTCCTCGTTCGAATTCGATAGGACTGATAAGACAGATAGAACCGATAGGAGGAAATCCTATGCGTTCCTGAGGCGTTCGGCTACCATCCTGAAGTCCTCGGCCATTTGCGACTCGACTATCGGCTTCTTTTCCCGCCCCATATACCGCATTGCGGGGTGGTATGTAACCGTAGTCGGGATGCCGTTCCGGCCCTCATGCCATTTGCCCCGGCCCTCGGAGAGCTTCAGACTGCGCCCGATGAGCGCCTGGGCCGGGATCAGTCCAAGGCACAAGACGACCTCGGGCTGGACGAACCGAAACTCCTGGTCCATCCACAGCGTGCAGGCGCTGATCTCTTCCGGCCTGGGAGCACGGTTTTGAAGCCCTCGCTCGGTCAGCGATGCGAGGCGGCATCTGACGATATTCGTTACCCAGATTTCTCCACGAGTCAAGCCAGCGTCGGACAGCATCTTATCCAGTGTCTTGCCGGACTTGCCGACGAAAGGGGTTCCGGCCAGATCCTCATCCGCACCCGGCCCTTCCCCGACGATCATCAGGCGAGCAGGGGCGGGGCCGGTTCCGAAGACGACGCGCTTCCGGGTGTAGCAGAGAGGACATCGGCAGCAGACGATGGCCTCAAGGCGGACCTCTTCGATTGTGTGCCAGTGGTCCATCTTGGACTTTAGACCTTAGACTTTAGACTTTAGGGCCCGGAGCTAAGGTCTGTAGTCTAAAGTCTGAAGTCGCCCCTTACCCCTCTATTCCGGCGGCCTGGCGGACTACGATGGGCGCTTCGGCCAGCCTGACAACCGGGAATCCGTTGATCGCTTCGCTGAGCCAGAGAAGCTCGCAGCATGCATGCATGGCAGCCGGGGCATCGAATATCACGTTTCGCGACCAGGTATCCGATTGAGGGTCATACGCGACCTCGCCGGCGAACACTGGCGCGATATCAGCCTCGGACGGAAGCGGGCAAAGGCTGTACCTGAAATGAAGCTCAGGCTCACGCTGCTGAAGCCATTCGGGCAGGAAGTCCATGCTGGGCATGCTCATCTGCAGGCCCGACATGTTCACCGCCTTGCAGAAGAAGGTCCGCATCCTCAGCTCGGCGAGGTCGCGGTCCACCCGCTCCTTCAGGTAGATGCGGCTGGAGTTCAGCGCGCCGAGAATGATGCCGATGTCATCCGTGTTGAACGTGTATTCGGTCGCGAGCGGAGTTGGGGCATAGACCCCGGTTTTCGACCACTGGCTCTCGATGTAGTCGAAGATCTTGACGGACGTCTCGGCATAAGTCCTCAGGCGGGTGACCCTGAACGCTTCCACGAGGGCTCGCAAGGCGGCAGCAGCATCAATCAGCGTGTCGCCCACCATTTCATTCGCATCCTGGGCCTTCACGAGATTATCCGCGAATCCTCTCAGCATCCACAGACTCCGCGCACGCAGGTCCTGGGCGTCGGTGACGCAGGAATACCAGACCAGCGCCGGGATTGCGATGCTCTGGGCGAGGACTTTGTTCAGCGAGGCATCAAGCAGCATGTCCTTAGCCGCCCACATGTCCTCGAACAATTGGTTGGAAAACGTGATGAAGCACTCCCTCGAGCTGTCATCCGCGAAGATGGTATTCGGCTGTTTGGCCATCATGGCGAGATCGGAGCACGCCCAAAGCATGCAGGCCTGATCCTCCAGGTTGGTCGCTTCATTCGTCACCCGGACGCTCCCAAGCTCGGAGGAGGTCATGAAAAGCCCCTGATCGTTCCTGAGGGTGTTGATGGCGAAGTCGCACTGCTTGCGGGCGAGCGTGTAGAAAAACATTGCCAGCGCTTTCCACTGATCCTGCATGTCACAGGGCAAGCCCTCCGTCGTTTGGGATAAGCCGAACCATTTCGCGCACTGGCTCTCGGCCAGGATGGTCCATCCATGGGCCTGAGGGACGAGCACCTGATCGAAGCTGTCGGGATTCCAGCGCCAGGTATCCAGATCCATCTGGTCAAAAGGTTTGAGGAGATGGGGGGTACCGCTCTTGAAGATTCCTTTGAGCGGCAGAGGGTTTTTCAGCATGATATCATCCCAACTCATTTCCGCCCAGCCGGCGGCCTCGTTTCGTTCGGCATCATCGAGGGGGATGCCCATCCCCGAGCCGAGAGACAGCGCAAGAACGTTCATGACGGAGTACCAGGCAGCCTCTTCCCGGGCGGCATTGATTTCAATGTCGCAGCCGATCTCCGCTTGAGCGCCTAAGTGCTTGGTGCTTGGCACGCTTACCACCTATACCTGATGCCTGTCAGGACATGATGGCCTGCGATAACTATGAATTGGTACGGGTCATGCATAGACCCCCAGAACGCCTACGGCGGCGGTACCAGTTCCACATTCTCGACCTGAAAGACCACCGCGCCATGGATCGGAAATCCAGGCACTTCATTTCTCATGGAGGCCACGAACTCATAGTCCTCGGCATCAGTGACTGCGTGCGCCTTTCCCTGGAGGAGATAGGCTTCGTAGCCCCCGTCACGATCAGCGACCAGGGCCGACGCAGGCCTGTCCTCTTCCAGCACTTTATCTATGCCGGTGGCGTTCGTCACAGGTATTCCAATCTTGTTTTCCTCCATGATTCGGGCGTAATAGACCGGGATTATGCTGGGTTCCTGAGCCTCGACAACCAGCGGGAAATAGTGGTCCGTGAGATTGAGTTCGATGATCTCCTTGACGCGCTCGGTCATCCTCATTTCCAGCCGACCTCCAATCAAAATCTACCAATTTGCTACCCGATTTGGCCGGTGCGGAAACCGGGTGGGAATGACGGCTCATCGTAGAAAACCGGCGAATCCATCAACCGACCGCCCGGTCATCAAGTGCGTTCTTGCGGTTTCAATTCGGGACAAATGGTGTATAAGAACTCCGAAATCAAAAGATGCTTCAGGCTCACAGGATGGTTAGAGACGGTGTATACCGATTCAACGCATGAGGAGAGAGGAGGATACGATTGAGATACCTGCCATTAGCCGTAATGATGATCGTGCTGGCATGCGTGCCGGCGTTCGGCGCATCGAGCTTCCTGGGAGGCTTCAGTGGAAACATCCTCACTCCAGACGGAGTGATTGTTCCGCAGGGGGAGTGGGAAGCTTCCTACCATTTGTTCGGCGATCTAATCGGAGATCAGGATGTTTCCGCCTTCGGGGTTACCTATGGAGTGGTGGATAATCTGGAGATAGGTGTTTCGTTCCTGAACAACAATCAGAACGAGACGGCCATCAATGGAAAATACCGCCTGATCACGGAGACGGCCGGCAAGCCCACTGTGATAGTAGGTGCATTCGACGTGGCCGGCTCGGTTGGTTTTCTGGATACCGACCCCGGATTGTTCATACTGGTCTCGAAGAATGTCACCCCCGTTGCTTCGGAGTTCGCCGGTCGCCCGTCCAAACCGCTGAGGCTGACCGCAGGCTTTGGGTCGGGAGTTTTCGACGGATTCTTTGCGGGTCTGGACTGGACATTGCAGTCGAGACTCAGTCTGATGGCCGAGTTTTTCAACGGAAATATCGGCAACAACGGGAGTTCGTTCAATGCGGGGGTCAGGTTCGCGGCGACTGATGCTTTGAGGCTGGATGCGGCGACGATAGACTTCAACGATATCGCATTTGGCGCGAGCTACCGCCTTGCGCTGAAATAGGATTATCGGAACACAGCGTTAACGGAGTGCAGGTGCTCAATGAGGGCGCCTGCATCCTTTTACCAAGATGAGACTGTCTATATTGGGACCGCCCGGTTCAGGCAAGACCACCCAGTCGGAGTTGATAGGCAAGAGACTGGGCATACTCCACATCTATCCCGGCAGGCTGCTTCGGCAGGAAGCCGATACCGGCTCTCCCCTCGCCTCCAAGATTCAGCCTCATCTCGATGCAGGGACTATGGTATCAGCAGACATCGTGCTCCAACTGGTAGAGCGGGAGATGGCTCGCTCGCCGGAGGGATATGCGCTGGACGGCTTTCCTCGGGATATGGAACAGGCGATCAAGCTGGAGGAAGTCCTTCACAAGCGCAGCGAAGAGTTGGATGCGGTGGTGAACCTGGAGTTGGATGAGGACGAGATACACCGGCGGCTTCTGGCTCGCGGGCGACCCGATGATAAGCCGGAGATCATATCCAGGCGGATAGAGCTCTTTCACTGCGAGACAGACCCTGTTCTGCAGTTCTACGACCGAAGGGGAGTCCTGGTTTCGGTCTCCGGGCGAGGCCCCGCAGAGCAGGTGACTGAGAGGGTCCTCAGCGCAATCGTCTCTCAGGTGCAACTTTTGTGAACACGGGGTAAATTCCGCTTGGGCCTGCCCGGTATGCCAGAGGACAGGCCGTAATCACAGGGGGTGTAGACATGACTCGCAAATCCGTATTCGTGTTCATTTTGACCGGCATGCTTACCATTCCGACCGTCTGTCTGGGAGATAAGGCGGTCCAGCTCCATGTAGGCAAGAAGCCGGTGACAATCAACAACTCAGTACCCGTCATATTGGCTGACGACGTGGGAGTGCCCGTGAGGCAGTTCGCCGAAACCCTTGGGGCGAAGGTCGAATGGGACGATGCTACCTCCACAATCACCATCAGAATGGCTTCGGACACAGGAATCATTCAGGTGGGCAGCCGTTCCGGTCAGATAAAGGGCACGAAAGTGTGGTTCCCGTATGCCCCTTATGTATACAACGGCCAGGTTTATGCACCGTTGATGTTCTTTAACCAAATGTACGACCAGGCCTGGTATTGGGATCCGTATACCAGACAGTTCATATGGGTGCCCATATTCCCCAGGTGGCATGGGGGATTGCGCAATCCGCCCTATGAGCTGTATAAACCCCCCAGCCAGCCGGTGGAGACCGCTGTGCCTGCCTCCAAGTCGGCGGTCGGCATGGCTGTTCGCGCTCTTCCATCAACGGCCAGTCCGAGGATGGTGGCAGTGGTAGGAGGCAAGACCGTGACATATGCCATCGCGCCTGGTGCGGTGATACTGCGAGGGGCGGTGGGCTACCGGGCTGCCGAGGCTTCGCTCGGGGGCATACGCCCGGGTGATAAGTTGATTCTCCAGTTCAATGACGAGGGTCAGGTAACCATGCTGAGGGCGCAGTACGAGTATGTCACCGGACATGTGAAATCCATCGCAAACTACACCATACTGCTGGAGTCCGGTGAAAGCCTTAAGGTGGGCCCCAAGACCCGGATACTGCTGCAGGGTAATCAGGCATGCTGCATTCAGGACGTGAACATCGGAGATCTCATAGTCGCGAGCGCAAGCCCGGTGACGGGGATGGCGGATGTGCTGAACGTGCAGACTCCGGCGGCGCCGGCCGTAGGCACGGAGGGAACAACTCCTCCTGAAACGGCCGCTGAGCAGGAGAGTGACCAGATAAGCCTGAACACACTTGGGCCCCTGAGAGCCGGTGACGTGCTTATCGTCCGCTTTAAGGCCGAGCCGGGGGGTCAGGCGTGGTTCACAGTGCCCGGGGCATCCGCGAACATTGACATGACCGAGGAAGAGCCAGGCGCGTATGTGGGCCGGTACACGGTGAAACAGGGCGACATGATAGTGGCGCAGCCCGTGAAGGTTACGTTCCAGGACCAAAGCGGCGAATCATATACCAAAGTATCCAGCCGATTGATATCGGCTCAGACGGTTGCCGGTTATCTTCCCCGCATCACGAGCCCTCGGCAGGGTGAAAAGATTGACAGCCCGGTGGTGGTGCAAGGGGTGGCTCAGCCGGGATCGTTGGTCAGAGTTGTCATAGATTTCCGGAGGGTGATCGGAACATTCTATCCGTATGCCGGGACAACCGCCATACAGGATGTTCGGGCCGATGACAGCGGTCATTGGCAGACTCCTCCTTTGGCGGCAGTCATGCCGTTCTCGGACAGCGAGCCGCCGATGCCCTTCGATCTCGGAGTGATCGGCAAGTCGCTGAGTTACCCTGAGGAATCGCCGACCGTCTACACCATAACCGCGATCAGCATAGGGGTCAATGGTCAGGAGAAATCCGCCTATAGCATAGATGTAACTAAGCAGCCGGGTGCTGCTCCGGAAGGATAGGCTCTGCCTGTGAGTGCCGGCCTTTCAGAAGCTTCCGGTTAAGGATCTCAAAGACGTAGGTCGTCTCGAAATACAGCACTGCTACCGCCAATGCCCCCATGGCGTAGAGGATAGCAGTCGGAGACTTGGGCTCGAAGCTAAAATCATCGAAAGTGCATAGGAGCGTAGTATACAGGACAAACCTGTTGATACGGTGTGTTTGCACCGCATGCATGCCGAGTAAACCAAGAAACCAAAGTCTGTAAAACTTGTACGACTTGGGAGCAAACACCAGGAAGACGATGAGGCATGCCGTCAGGGTGGCTGCTATCGGCAGGCCCCGCCGGTGGCCTAGATATAGGACTATGCCGAAGGCCAGAACAGCCGCTATGGACACCAGGTGGTGCAGGAGAGGAAGATAGGGCTGAGGAACTACCAGCCTGCCAAGCACGGAGGCGACATTCACACCCTCGATTGACAGGCCCTGCTTGACTACCGGATCAAGCAGATCAGCGCCCTTCAGGTAGAATGGGACACAAACCAGGGCACCAAGTCCGAGTACTACGAGGGCATCTCGTGCTTTCGTCTTGCTGTACGCATAAACCGCCGCCATTCCGATGGCAGTAGTGTACTTCGTAATCAGAGTGCCAAGAACCAGCACGATGGGATTCAGCCACTTGGAGCCGGTCATGTAAAGGTAGACGGCTAGGAGCAGCAGGGCGGAGACGACCGTTTCATCCTGACCATAGCGTGCGGTGATAATCCAGATAGCCGGATTCCATACATAGAGCCATGCCACGTTCATGACACTTTCGGGACCAAGCAGCCGGCGGGTGATCTTGCACAGCAAGATCAATGTCACGATGTCAAGCAGAATGAACAGCAGTACCGGGGAGGCGATGTAACTCCAGATGCTGTAGCATGCCGCCATGAGATACGGAAACAGAGGAGCATGATCGCATCGGAATTCGGCATACGGAATTTTCCCGGCGAGCGCCCCCTGACCTTCCCATTGATACCATAGCAGGTCCCCACCAATCTTCCGGTCGCTCAGCACGATGTAAATCACGTAGAACAGGACGAATCTGGTAAGGATGTACACGCCTACGGCCAGGGGCAGTCGCCACTTCTCTATACGTTTGTAGACTGCCGGCTGAAAGGACACGGCAAGCGCAATGCCCGCCAGCCAGGCGGGAGCGATTGACATGATCATCAGAACCGGACTCTTGGCTAGGAATGATGAAGATAGGCCCATATCCTTCTCCTGTTCTCATGCGATACGATGCCTTATGCGTATGCCGGGTCTACGATGTAGCGGTCGGCTTGCCATGTTTGGGCGTAAACCAGGAGCCACGAACTGCGTGCCAATACCAGCGCATATACTTCGGCAACCATTTCTTAAGCTGGAACCGGGATTTCCCGGCCACGCGGTCGGTCCACGTGCAGGGGACTTCGCCGACCTTCAATCCCCGCAAGTGCGCTTTCACAGTAAGCTCGAGGCCGAGCTCGAATCCTCCATCGCTCTCGATCTCCACAGACTGCAGATACTCCTTCGAGTATAGTCTGAAGCTGTTTGTAGCGTCGCGTGTTCCCAATCTTACAAGGTAATGCAGCGACGCGCCCGCCAATCGCGACAGCATCTTCTTCACGAAGGGTCCACCGATCTGTTTGCCGCCCTTCATATAGCGAGAGCCGGCAACCACCCGGCATCCCTGCTGGAAGAGCTGCAGCATTTGAGGGACGCAGGACAGATCGTCGGACAGGTCGGCCATTACTACGATCACAGCCGGCTTTGTCCCGGCGCTGAACCCGCTCTTGATTGCTCCAAGCGGTCCACGGCCGTACTGGTTCTTTACCAGCCTCAGATTCGGGAACTTCGACATTCGCTCGCGAACGGCGGGCAGAGTATTATCCTCATCGAAGTCGTAACAGATCAGTATCTCGGCATCCGTTCCGATATCCTTTTCGACAGCCTCAAAAAGAGCAGGCATGTTATCGGCTTCGTTGTATACGGGGACAACCAGCGACAGGTCGCTCAGCGGCATCAGAATACACCTTGGTCTATTTGCGCCTTGATCCAGGGAATTACCTCGTCGAGCATCTGATCCAGCGTTGTAGAAGCCTCGAATCCCAGCAACCTCTTGGCCTTGGTGACATCGGGCACGCGTTTCTGTACGTCGTAAAGGAAAGGCTCCACGCTCGTGTAGCGGAACGGTTTGCTGTCGCCGTGAATCTTCTTCCAGACTAACTCCGCAAGCTCCAGCACATTGGTCGAGACCGCGGTCGAAAGGTTGAAATCCTCGTTGACGGCCGCAGGGCTCTCCATCGCCAATCTGATACCGTGGGCCAAGTCGCCGCCATACGTATAGTGGCGGATCTGGTTTCCGCTGCCGAGGATCTCCAGGGGATCCTGGCCTTTCAACACTTTCTGTACCAGGTCTGGAACCACGTGGCTGAGTGCAAGCTCGACGTTGCCTCTTCTTACGCTGACATCGCTCACCGCGCGCTTCTCGCCAATCCCAACGCAATTGAACGGCCTGACGATGGTGTACGGGAGTTCATATTGCTCCCAACCTCCCTTGGCATAATATTCGCATGCCAGTTTTTGGAACCCATAAGTGGAAAGCGGCGGCGGACATTTCAGTTGGTCGCCCTCTACGGAAGGATACTTAGTCGTGCTTTCGAATACCATTGACGAGGAAGCGACCATGATTCGGGACAAGGATTTCTCTTTGAACGCCCAGATTGCCGCGTCAAACGTGCTTGCCATGATCCTGTCGTTTTCCGCCAGCAGGTCGTAGGCAAACTGATGGAAGTACGAGATTCCCCCAATCATTGCGGCGATGGCAACAAGCTGATCGCAATCAGATACCAGTGACTTCAGCAGTTCAAGATCCTTACAATCTCCCCGGACAAACGTATAGCGCGGATGGTTGTCATAGCTCTTGACTACCTCACCGTACTTGGACAAGTTGTCTAAGCCGACAACCTCATGCCCGGCACTCAGCAGTTCCTCAACCAAATAGCCTCCCAGGAATCCGGATGATCCAGTAACCAATGCCTTCATGCAATCAGCCCACCCTTCCCATAAGAATTCCAGATGTCTATCAGAGGTTTGTTCTTCGTGTCAAGGTCCGCATATACTTCGTGCGGCGCCCCGACAATCAGGATATCGCTCTTGGCGACAACCTGCTCCACGGGCACTATACGCTCATCCTGTACATAAGGATCGGTTATCAACACTTCCTTACATTCGATCTCCAGTATCTTCCTGAGCTTGTATGCCAGAGACTCACGGGAATCGTCCGAACCACCCTTGAACGCCATTCCAAGTATGCCGGTGACCATGTCCTGAAGAGGATACCGCTGTCTCAAGCAGTTCACTATATAGGCGGGCTGTCCCTCATTGACCAGCATGGCGGCATGGCCCAGGAAGAAACTGTTATTGCTGAAAGCCGCCAACTGCATCGTGTCTTTGAACAGACATGGCCCTGCTGCAAACCCCGCCTTCGGCAGGTCTTTTGCCCTCGGGTAGTTGTGAGTGATGGCTTGATGGATCTTATAGTAATCCAGGCCATGATCATTAGCGATGCCATAGAATTGGTTCGCAATAGAGAACTTCATGTACCGCCAGACATTGGTAAACAGCTTGGCGAGCTCTGCTTCCATAGGCGTGAGCTCGATCACATCGTCTGTGAAGGAGGAGAAGAGCTTTCTAGCGCGGCTCAGTCCCCGCTGGTTGAACCCGGAAACGATCTGCGGCAGTTCGTATGTCTCGCGCAGAGCGAATCCCTCTGCAATGCGCTCCGGACAGAAGGCCACGTCTACCGAGAGGCCGGCATTCCTCAGCAGCCGTTCGATCTTCTTCGATGTGCCGGGATAAACGGTACTGCGGAGGATCAAGAGCTGGCCGTCCTTGAAGTAAGGAAGGTATTCCTTTACTGCCCTGATGATCCCTGAGAAAGAGGGGTTAAGGTGGGCGTCCACCGGAGTACCCATGATGAGGATGACAACATCGCTGTCCGAGATCACATCAGGTGTGGCGCTCAAGTGAAGAAGATCGTTCTTCAGCACTTCTCTTAGCAGTTCGTCAGCGCCTTCTTCTCGAAACGGCATCACCCCGGAGGATACCTTCGATACTGCCTTCTCATCAATATCGAAAATAGCTACGCTCTTGCCTTCTTTGGCAAAACATAACGCAAGCGGCAGTCCAACGTGACCGCAGCCGCCTACTATACACACATCATATCTCACAAACGAACCCTCCTCATAAGAGCCACGATTCGATGAATCAAGCCTCGCATGGGTGTTCACCATCCCGGTGAACTTATCCTTCGCTCCGGCCGGTCGAGCACGCGCGGCCCAACGGCCAAATTCTCTATATTATAGCACAAACCATGAAGGGATGCACTTTGCCTGCGTTGAACCCTTCATGGAAGAAGCAAGAATCAGTCGGGCTTGGTGCACAGTACCCTGCGCCTGGAGGACTTAATGGTAGATACGGCTAAGCGAGCGTTCTCCTTCATCAGGGACGTATGGCGGGAGTTCACTGAAGATAGAGGCCTTCTCTTCGCCGCCGCCATTTCCTTCTACGGATTGATATCACTCATACCTCTACTGCTACTGGCGATTGCAGTCCTTGGCTACGTGACAGGCTCCAGCGAGACGGCACGCCAGGATGTGATTTCTTTCGCCCGGGGAGTCATCCCTGTCGGAACAGAGGAATTGGGGCAGAACCTCAAGGCCCTGGGTGAGCAATCCGGACTACTGGGTGGATTGGGTTTGCTGGGATTGCTCTGGATCGGAAGCCAGGTATTCGTGACTCTGCAGCAGGTGATGAGCATAGCCCTGGGTTCGGCAAAGCGCATCGGCTTCCTGCGAGGGAGACTGGTGGCCCTTGCGATGGTGGTGGTGACCGGAATATTGATCGCCGTCTCGATCGGGGTGACTTCCGTGCTCACTGCGTTGAGTCACTATGAAACCTTGCTGGGTTACGCTTTCGATTCGGAGTTCCTGCTGCGATGGCTGGGCTCGCTGGTAACCGTGGTGACGTCTATCCTGGCGTTCATACTGCTTTACAGGTTCCTGCCCACTAAGAACATTGGGACTATGGGGCCGATCTTCGGAGGCGTGACAGCAGGGCTGCTATTCGAAGTGGCGAAGTACGCTTTCAGTTGGTATGTCACGCACGTAGTGAATTACCATCGGATTTACGGCTCACTCGGAGGGGTTGTGATATTGGTTATCTGGATATACTACCTGTCGGTCATCACAGTATTGGGGGCCGAGATTGCCTCGGTTTACGCCCGCAGAGTAGGAGCCGTAAACGGCCGAAGCAGGTAGCAGCCAATATGGCGAACGCTCGAACTCGAAAACCTCAGTCGTATGTTCCTCTGCTGATCATGGCTATCGGCCTTGCCGTGCTTTACCTGCTGTGGAGCATCCTGATCATCTTCATCCTGGCGGCATTCTTCGCATTCATTGTTCATCCGCTCGTTGACCGGCTGGATCGGAAACTGCCGCACCCGTTTTCGATAGTAGTGGTTTATCTGATCATACTGATCCTCCTGACAATCGTAGTGGGCTTGCTCGCACCACTGGTGAGCACTCAGTTTTCGCAGTTCGTCAAAGCCATTCCCGACTATATCAAGCAAGCACAGAGTTGGAATGCCAATCTCCAAAAGCGTTATGCAGTACTGCCGTCGGCGTGGCGGACGCTTGCCGACAGGGCGCTCGGCGAGCTGCAGAAATGGGCGGTTACCATCACCAAGGAGTCGATCCCGGCGATATTCACGCTGGTCACCGGACTGGTCACGCTTATCCTGGTACCCCTGCTGGCATTCTACATGCTCCTCGGTTATCCCGGCTACAAACGGATGCTGCTTGCCGTCACCCCAAGACAGCACAGAGATACGGTCAACGACCTTCTTACCTGCACCAGCGAGACCCTGTGGAACTACATCAGGGGCGAATTGATTCTCACAACCTCGGTCGGCGTCGTGACGGGAGTAGGGCTATATATCGTGGGCATGCCGTATGCAGCAGTCTTCGGGGTCCTTGCCGGAATCCTGGAGGCCGTGCCGAACATCGGACCGATCACTACCTCCGTGCTGGTAATATCAATAGGCTTGATCATCCATCCGATTCTTGGCTTGAAGGCGGCCATAGTCACCATAGGAGTTCAGTTGCTCGAAGGCACGTTTCTGGCTCCCGTGGTGATGGGAAGGGCGGTTGGTCTGAACCCGATAACAGTGATCTTCGCTATCTTCGTGGGCGGGAGAGCGGCCGGAATAGCAGGGGCGATTGTCGCCATACCGCTTGCGGTGCTGATAAAGATAGTCATTCTCTACTTCTACGCCTCGGACAGCCGTCTCCCAGACGGGCGGGCTGTCTGCCGTCCATCACGGCGTCTTCACGTGCCTCACGGGCAAAAGGTTAGCAGACGACCGACGACGAACTCGCGGTCAGCTAAGCCCCGGTCCGGTATATGAGTCCACTCCTCGGGCAGACGTTCTACCGGTATCCGGAACTCCAGGTCGTTGTTCATGTACGGCGCGGGGATGCCGTAGGTCACTCGGCGAAGCGCCACAGACCCTCGTCCCTGGCGATGCGGACGGCCTCAACGTACTCCTCGGGGGCGATTCGGCGTCCCATGACGGGATGGCCGATGACCTTGTGCGCGGGCCGGTACTGCTCCATGATGTTGACGTATGCATCCTTGCTGATCTCCGTCGCGAGAAAGTGCATCACTTCGCGAGTATGGGCGAGGTCGTCCGGCAAGACGAGGTGACGGACGATCAGCCCATGCTGGGCGATCCCCCGCTCATCAAGGACCAAATCGCCCACCTGACGATGCATTTCCCGAACCGCCTCCTGGTTGCGGTCCCAGTAATCGGCGACTCCCGAGAGCTGGAGGCCGACTTCATTGCTGCCATATTTCATGTCGGGCATGTAGATATCCACTACCCCATCGAGCAGGGAGAGGACGCTCACCGGCTCATATCCCCCGCAGTTGTAGACGATCGGGATGTCCAGGCCGGACTCGGCGGCGACTTCGAGGGCGGAGAGGATTTGGGGGAGTTGGTGGGTCGGGCTGACGAGATTGATGTTATGGCAGCCCTGCCGAGCGAGTGAGAGCATCATCTGGGCCAAATCCTCCACGCTGACCACTCGCTCCATCGCCCCCTGGCTGATGTCATAGTTCTGGCAGAAGATGCAAGTCAGGTTGCAGCCGCCGAAAAAGATGGTTCCCGAGCCGTGAAAGCCGACGAGCGGGGGTTCTTCGCCGAAATGAGGGCCATAGCTGGCGACTATCGGGAGTGGACCTGCACGGCAGACGCCGATCTGACCCGAGAGGCGATCAATCCCGCAGCAGCGAGGGCAGAGCTCGCAGGCAGGGGTGATCAGCTTATACGCCGCCTCGACCCGCTCATGCAGTTCGCCGGTTCGCCGCAATTCGATGTAGCTTGCCTCGATCATCACAAGAAAGGATACCACTTTTTCGGCGGTTCAAGCCAGGATCAGGTATGTGGTAGAATGGGGGCATGCGACTAATCACACTGGTTCTGATTCTTACTGCCGCCTGCATCGCAGGCCAGGCGAAGCCGGGCTTCAGGGAGATTTGGGTGCTGCGGCGAGATGGACTGCCGGGACCGGAGCATCTCCTGGCAGCGACGCTGCAGGGCCTTACTGCCAACAACGAAGACGCTCGAATCTGGATACGCCAAGGTGGGGCCTATGAGATCGTTTTAGAGAGCATGAAGAAGGACGGCATCAAGGTCCATGAGGTGGCTTCGGTATGGGAGTTAGTGGATCGTTTCAGGGCACAGACTAAGGGCATGGTCGTCTGCAAGATCGGGACTGACAGCATCAATGTGGCGACCTCCTTGTGCGGGCCGAAGGGATGCGTGGCGGTGGATGAATCCCTGCTGGACAAGGCGAGAAGCGAGGGGCTGGAGGTCATCGAAGACGTTCGCGGAATGGACGATCGGACGGCGCTCACCAAGTATCGAGATCTGTTCAGGAAGGGCATCGTGGTGAGTCAGAGCCCAGCGATCGCGGGGCTTCTGAGGGATTATGCGGTGGCCAGATATGCCTACACCTGCGGGACCGACCCGGAATTCGTCAGGGAGGTGGCTCAGGCCTTCGGGCCGAATGCGCTGGTATACGGCTGGGGCAAGGAGCGCGAATGGGTAACCGGCATCAGCCAGGCGAATGCGACGGCTGTCCCGGCTGACCTGGCGGTGAACCTTTCGGTTATGAGCAAGCTCCCTGCTAAGAAACTGAAACGACCTCGGGAAGCCACAATCAAGAGTGAGGACAGTGTGCGGTATATCGCATTCGTCCTGAGCGATGGTGACAATCTGCAATGGTTCTGCGGCGGATTCTTCGTTGGGCCCAAGTACTGGAACAGTTCCCTGAGGGGGAAGTTCCCGTTCACATGGGAGGTGCCGGTGGCCGCCGCGAAAGATGCGCCGAGGGCGCTGGAATACGCTTATGAGACAGCGACCCCCAACGACGGATTCGTTACCGGGGCGGGGCTGCCAGGGTATACTTACGCCCACCAACAACCGGACAAAGAGGCGCTGGCGAAGCAGGCGTCGGATTATCTGCGGCTGGCCGACTTGAGCACGGTTGGTGTGATCAATAACAACGCCGGCAATATGGAGGAGATCATACCGCTGCTGGACAGGCCGGAGGTGAAGGGCATCCTATATAAGGATTACTGGCCTTATTCCGGCCGGAATGGGGCGATCATCTGGCATAAGGGCAAGCCGTGCCTGTCGTTCAAATTCGACATGCGCAAGGATCGGGAGACCCCGGAGATGATCGCTGAGGAAGTCGCGAAGATGCCGGCGTCGCCGAAGACTGATGAAGGGAGCTATGCGCTGGTGACGGTGCTGGCGTGGCAGGATGATCCGCTCGGCGAGGTACAGCGCACGATCAAGCTGCTTCCGGCGAACACAAGGGTAGTCACCGCGAACCAGATGATCTCAATGCTCAGGGAGAACTTCGGGGAGAAACACCCCTAGTCCACCTGAACTTCGGAGATCAGGGCCAGGGTGCGGTTGAGTCGGGCGAGAACTCGATCTTTGCCGAGGACGGCCATGCTTTCGAACAGGCCCGGGCCGACTGTACGCCCCGTGGCCGCCACGCGGATCGGATGAATCACTTGCCCGCCGGATAGGCCCATTTCTTCGCCGACCTGACGGACCGCCTCCTCGATGCCGTCATGCGTCCAGTCAGAGAGTCCCTGCATACGCTCAATCAGCCTGCGAAGAAGGTCAGGCACGTAGGCTTGATCGAGCCATTTCTTGCGGCCATTCTCCTCGTACTCCGGCTCGCCCTCGAAGAAGAAGCGGGTCAGCTCGACGATCTCCGATAGTACCTTCAGTCTCTCGTGCTCCAGAGCGACGATCTTGCGGACGTACTCAAGCTGCTCGGGCGAGGGGCTCTTCGAGACCAGGCCGACTTCCTGAAGGTAGGGCAGACAGAGATTGGCAATCCGATCCAGCGGTGCTTGCCGAATATAGACGCCATTCATCCATTCGAGCTTCTGGACGTCGAATATGGCCGCATTCTTGACCAGCCCTTCGAGCGTGAAGCGGGCGATCAACTCATCGGGAGGGAAGACTTCCCGGTCCTCGCCGGGCGACCATCCAAGGAGAGCGACGAAGTTCAGGAGCGCCTCGGGAAGAAAGCCCTTCTCCCGATATTCCAGGAACGCCACCGAGCCATGCCGCTTCGCAAGGCGGGAGCGATCGGAGCCGAGAATCGAAGACGCATGCGCGAACTTCGGCGGTTGCCAGCCGAATGCCTCGTACTCCAGGAGGTGCTTCGGAGTGCTGGATATCCACTCGTCGCCACGAATGACATGGGTGATCTCCATCAAATGGTCATCCACCACGTTGGCGAACTGGTAGGTGGGGTAGCCGTCGGACTTGATGATAACGAAATCATCGAGAAGGTTGTTCTCGAAGGCGATCTCTCCTCGGACGATGTCCTCGAATCGGGTCTGACCGGTTTCCGGCGCCTTGAATCGGAGGACGTAGGGCAGGCCCTCCCTCTGCTCGATTTCGTTGGGCGTGAGGCTGAGGCAAAGGCGATCATAGCCGGTAGCCTGCTTGCGGGCCTCCTGCTCCTTGCGAAGCTCGGCCAGGCGCTCGGATGTGCAGAAGCACCGGTATGCCTTGCCCTCGTCGAGGAGTTGCTGAGCATACTTCGCATAGAGATCGAGACGCTCGGACTGGAGATACGGCCCATACTGGCCGCCGACCTCCGGCCCTTCATCCCACTTGAGGCCGAGCCATCGCAAGCTCTCCAGGATCTCCTCGAGCGAGCCGGGGACGTACCTGTTGCGGTCGGTATCCTCGATGCGCAGGATGAACGTTCCGCCGACGTGCCTGGCCAGCAGCCAGTCATAGATGGCGGTGCGGATGTTGCCTATATGCGGCGAGCCCGTGGGGCTCGGAGCAAACCTAACACGGATGTTGCCCAATAGATCCCTCGCGGAGTAATGGAGTGATGGAGTGATGGAGTACTGGGTGTTTCCATCACTCCATCACTCCATTACCCCATGCTGTTATTGCTCTTTTCGGATGTACTTGCGCTTAGCCTTCTTGAAGCCCTGGTCAACTTTCTTCTCGTCGAAGAACCAGAGAGCCGACTTCGGGCGCTGGTAGAAGGCATAGTATGCGCTCAGGACCGACGCCACCAGCCGGCGGGTCGTCCGACGAACCAGATTGACCTCGGTGAAGAGGGTGACAAACTGGACGCCCTTTCGGTGATAGGGCATCAGGCGGCTCATCAGCTCGAAGGTGGTTAGGTTCTTCGCCTCCTTCCTCATCTCCGTAAGCTCCTCGACCCGGCCGGAGGGAACCGCGACCAGCGGCTCGGTCTTGCCTTCATAGACGTACTGGAACTCATCCGACTTCTCGGTCTTCAGGATCTCGAAGATCGTACCCGACTCAGGCATGTCCTCGGAATAGAACTTGCCCATATCGTAGATCAGCCCTGTGTCCCGATTGACCCAGATCTCGCGCGACTTGCCGCCCTCCTTGAGGGTGACCTCGACCAGGTGCGGCCCGATGGGGAAGAAGGTTTTCGGAATCTGGCAGAGCGGGAATGTGCCCAGCTTCTTGTGATGCTGGGTAAGCACGCATCGAACCGACTCGACCGCCGGAAGCTCGTCCTGCTCGGTGATCGGATCCTGATCGCCCACATCCTGCACGAGCGGATTATGAAGCTCCTTAGCGAGGATGCCCTCCAGGCCCACATCCTCGAGCTCATTATCCAACTTCTCGCCCTCAGGGGTTTCGAACATGAGCTTCGGGATCGCCAGCTCGGCGGGTATCTGAGTCACATGCGGAGGAATCAGGTTCGCCATACGCCATCGCTCGGCGCCGACCCATGTAAACCGCGAATCCGCTCTCATGGCATCGGAAAGTCCCTCGGCGGCGACGGGATAGATCGCATCCCTGGGGGACAGCTCGAAGATTGTCTCCAGGATCAGAGGCAGCTTGGCCTCGCCCTTTGCCGAAACTATTTGCACGACTTCATCGAGGTCACGCTCCGAGATATTGAGGCTCAGCGTGGGAGCGACTTCCTCCGCAACCTCCGCCTTCTCCACGACCGCCTGGGGAGCTTCCTCGATGACCTCTTCGGCCAGATGATCCGCGAGCGTGGTCAGGACCTTGTTGTACGCCTCGACCATGTGCTTGTTCGCCCACTTGCCGTCCGAGAGCCATACGAGCCTGGTGGTCTTGGAGAACTCCTCGAATGACGCAACCGGATCAAACGCATCGCCAACTGCCCGCCACTGGAAGAAGCCGACCAGCTTGCTGCTTACCGGGCGCTTCACGGAATCGAGGAATTTGTTGACTGACGCGCCAAGATCTTCGGCGGTCCAGTCAACTTTGGCGGCTGAGCTTTCAAGGGAACTGATCTCTTCCTCGTCCAGATCATTATCGAAAATGATATCGTCTTCCCTGTCGGATTCCACGTCGAGCAGCCAAACGCGAAGCCCATACAGCCCCTCCGATGTGTGGAAGAACTTGCTTTCGTCTACGAGCATGCGCGGGATGATGATCGTCTCGTAGTAATCGGTCGGGCGCTCGTAGATGCTGGCGAGCTCGTTCGCCACCTGCTGGACGGTCATCGGGCTGCCAAACTGGGTAAAGATCTCCCGAAGCACGCGCTCCATGGGCTTGGCTTTGTCCTCATAGCGGACTTCCAGGTCCCAGCGGCGGTCAATCTGGGTGAACCTCGGGCTGGCCGAGAGGATATGCCGCACCAGCTTGGCGCTGTAATCCTCTTTGCCGATCGCGCCTATGATCTCGGCTGAGCGAACAGGCTCTTTATATCCGAGCAGAGCGGCATACGCCTGGTCCTCCAGATAGCGCATCGCCCCCTGCTCGACGACGGTATCTTCGATTGCGGTCTTAGCCATTCAATCCTCCGATTATGAAAGTGCGGAGTTCGGAGTTAGCAATGCGGAATGAACGCCTGATAAGTCATACTCCGAAGCATCCGTTATTGTGACCGAGGCAAAATCGCCCGGTTTGAGCTTGTTTGCGCTTTCAATGTGAACAACCCCGTCTATCTCCGGGGCATCGCGGTATGATCGGCCGACAGCCGAATCGCCCTCAACACGCTCGATCAAGACCTCCATCTTAGTGCCGATGAGTCTCTTGTTCTTCTCCAGCGAAATCTCCTGCTGGACCTCCATCAGACGGCGACAGCGCCTCTCCAAAACGCTCTTTCCCACTTTGCCGGGAAGCTTGGCCGCCGGGGTGTCGTCCTCCATCGAGTAAGGGAATACGCCCACCCGGTCAAACCTCACCTGACGGACGAAGTCCACCAGTTCCTCGGACTCTTCCTCAGTCTCGCCGGGAAATCCTGCGATGAACGTAGTCCTGAGCGCCGTGTCGGGAATCCTTTCAGCGATCCGAGCGAAAAGATCCAGGTACTCGCGCTTGCTTCCCTGCCTGCCCATCATCCGCAGGATGCGATCGGAGCAATGCTGCAAGGGAATGTCAACGTAGTTGCAGACCTTCTCGTTCCCTGCGATTGTTTCGATCAACTTGCCGCTGACCCTTGTCGGATAGCAATAGAGCAGCCGGATCCAGCGAACTCCCTCGATGGCCGACAGCTTATCCAGCAGCCACGGAAGTCTCTGCCGGCCGGACGTATCCATCCCGAATCGGGTGATGTCCTGGGCAACCAGGTTCAGCTCCCTGACACCCGAGTCTGCGAGCGCCTCGGCCTCGCTGAGTATGTCCTCCTCACTTCGGCTGCGGAAACCCCCTCGAATGCCGGGGATCGCGCAGTAAGTACACCGGTTATCGCACCCATCCGCGATTCGGAGATAGGACGTCCAGGGGGCGGTCGAAAGAACTCGATCTCCCGCCCTCGTCCACCATGAATCCGGTTTGCCGATGGCGATTACTCGGCTGCCTTCGAGCGTCCGAGTGATGGTCTCAGCAATGCCCCGTGACTCCCTCAACCCCAGGAAGGCGTCCGCTTCCGGGAGTTCGCCTGCAAGCCGCTCGGCATATCGCTGTGCAAGGCAGCCGGTAACTATGACAGAACGGCAAGCGCCGTTCGTCTTATATCGAACGGCGTCCAGCACAGCATCTATGGATTCTTCCTTGGCACTCCGGATGAAGCCGCAGGTGTTGACTATCAGCACCTCCGCCGCGGAGGGATCGGCTTCTACCTCGTGCCCGGCCTTGACGACTTCCCCCAGAATCTCCTCGGCATCAACGACATTCTTCGGGCAGCCGAGGGATATTAAACAAACTTTTGACATGATTCGTAATGCATGCAGTCGGACAAGTCAGACCAGTCGGACACGTCGGACCGGTCATTCTTCCAGTTTCACTTCCTCGGGCGCATCCTCGCCGAACATGGGGCGGCCGAGCATCCGCTCCACGTCCTCGCCGGTGACCAGCACCTCGCGAGGCTTGGCCCCATCCAGCGGGCCGACTATCCCCTGCTGCTCCATCGCATCCACCAGCCTCGCGGCCCGGGTATAGCCGATCTTGAATCGGCGCTGAAGCATAGATGTTGACGCATATCCATTCGTCACAACCAGCCTAACCGCCGGCTCGTACATCTCGTCAGCCATGCCGTCTTCCGACCCGCCGATCTGTTCCCCTACATGGACTGGCTCCATCGTATAATCGGGCGATTCCTGCTCCTTCAAGTGTTTGACCAGTGCCTCGATCTCCCTCTCCGAAATCAGGCATCCCTGGATTCGGGTCGGCTTGGCGGCGTCAATGGGCTTGAAGAGCATGTCGCCCCGCCCGATGAGCCTCTCCGCGCCACCCATGTCCAGGATCGTCCGGCTGTCAACCTGCGAGTTCATCGCAAAGGCGATCCTCGATGAGATGTTCGCCTTGATCGTTCCCGTGATCACATCCACCGACGGGCGCTGTGTCGCAATAATCAAATGAATGCCGGTCGCACGCGCCAACTGCGCCAGCCGGCAGATCGAAAACTCCATCTCGGGGCCGGCCTGCATCATCAGATCGGCAAGCTCGTCAACGATTATCACGAGATAAGGCAGCCGCTCCTCGGGCTTGACCTTCTCATTGTACCCATCGAAGTTCCGCGTTCCCAACCTGACGAACAGGTCGTACCGGCGCTCCATCTCTTTCAGGGCCGCACGGAATATGCCGGTCGCCTGGCGAATATCCCGAACCACCGGCGTGCAGAGGTGCGGTATCCCGTCGAACAGGCTCAGCTCGACTCGCTTAGGATCAACCAGGATGAACTTGATCTCCCTGGGAGTCGCCCGGAACAGCAGGCTCGCAATCAGCGCATTGAGACAGACGCTCTTGCCGGCGTTCGTCGCGCCTGACACGAGCATGTGCGGCATCTTCGTCAAATCGGCGTACATCGGCTGACCGGCAACGTCCTTGCCGAGAGCGAACGTCAGCTTCGAGGCCGCGTTCCAGAACTGCTCGGTGTCCACGACCTCTCTAAGCGAGACGATGGCGGGATTGCTGTTTGGGACTTCCACGCCGATCGCGGACTTACCCGGAATCGGGGCCTCCACGCGAACGTCAATCGCCGCGAGGGCCATCGCCAGGTTGTCCGCCAGGCTGACGATCTTATTCACTTTTATGCCCGGCGCGAGTTGAATCTCATACCGGGTGACAGTCGGGCCGTGGGCGACTTCCACCACATCGGCCTCGATCTTAAACTCTTCGAGCGTGCGCTCGATTATGTCAATCTTGTAATTGAGCTCCGCCTGAACCCTCTTCGGCGGCGGAGGTGGCTCCTTCAGCAAAGTGATCGGCGGGAGGGCAAACTGCCCATCGCCCCTGGGACGAGAAGGGCCCGCGAGAGGCGGCGCCTGGGCGACTACTCCGCCGGTGACGACGACGTCGGTCTTGTCCTCCTCGTCCGATATCCGCTTCTTGAAGATCGAAAGGATCTCCGGTCGATCCTTCTCAGGAAGTCCCCTCACCTTCTCAGGCTTCGGGTCGAGAACTCGTCTCTCTTCCAGGCCGCGAACCTTCGGCTGACGGCGGACTCGCCCGAACAGACCGCTTGCGACGACAGCGAACGGAAGCCCGGTCAGAAGCAGGAATGCAACGACCAGGCATGCGGCAAGGATGATATGACTGCTTATCCGTCCGAACGCCCACTCGAAGGCATATCCGAATCCCAGGCCGACGTATCCCCCACCCTGCTCCATCTCGCTCTGGAATGACGCCGGATCGAGATTCGTCTGAGAAACCAGTTCGGTGATGCTCCGTGTTTGCGCAAACTGGCACCAAGTGACGAAAACTATGAACAGCAGCAGGAAGCCGATCGCTTTGTTTCGATTTGCCGAAGGCTGAGTCCCCAGGAGGAGGACGCCGCCGGTGAACATAAGAAGGACCGGCAATAGATATGCGCCGATGCCCGCGATGGCCTTCAGCGTCTGTCCGATGGAATCGCCGAACATCCCTGAGTGTGGAATGAGCACACCCACGAGGGACACAGCCCCGAGAGAAAAAATGGCAATCCCCAGTATGTCCTGGGTAAGGGAATCGGAATTGGGTTCTGGCTTCGGACGCGACCTCGCCATAAAGACACGCCTTTCGTGCTAAGTATATCAGGTAGGAGGCAAGAAGGTCAACAAATGCGGGTGGAATTCCTCAGAGTGGGCAGATGATGTCTTATGCGGCGCGGGCTGCATGCTCGATCCGCCTCAATTCGTTGCTCAGCAAGGTTGTTCTGACCGCCAGTACGGCATCTGCTCCATCCTTCGTCGTTGGGTCGCTTTCTCGTACCCTGACTGCACTGCCCTGGCATATACCCGTCTTCCGAATTCTTCGCTTACGCGAATGCACCCGCTCATCGTAATTGAGACCCAGGGAGGAAAAGTTGATGCGTGAAGCGTGATATAATGCGGTGTGACTTTCGACAGTGTGATTATGGCGGCGGTGGCCGATGAACTGAATAAGAGGCTGGCGAATGGGAAGGCGGTCGAGGTTCGCCAGCCCGAGCCGCTCGATGTCGTCCTTACCATACGACAGCCCGGCATGAACCACCAGCTTCTCATTTCCGCAGATGCCGAGAGTCCCAGAATCCATCTCACTTCCGTCAACCGCCCGAACCCCAAAACTCCGCCGAACTTCTGCATGGTCTTGAGGAAGTACCTGAAAGGCGCTCGGTTCGAGGCCGCCGAGCAGGTAGACTTCGACCGCATCCTGCGCCTGAGCTTCCTTGCCTATGACGGCGAACGCTTCACACTGGCAGTCGAGATCATGGGCAAGCACAGCAACGCCATACTCATCAACGGCGTCGGCCGGATACTCGGCGCGGTGAAGCTGATCCCCAAACAGAAAAGCCGCTACCGCGAAATCCTGCCGGGCAGGGAGTATGTTCCGCCTCCTTCTCAAGGAAAGCTAAACCCGCTGACGGCGACCAAAGAGGAGATGGAAGGGCTATCGCCGGACGCCGACGCTCCGGCGGCATGGCTGGTGAAGACGTTCACCGGCATGAGCCCGTTCCTGGCGAGGGAGTTGGTGCTTCGGGATAAGGACCTGGCCAAGGAGCTTGTGCAGTATTTCGCCAGGATACGGAAGAGGGATTTCTCGCCGGTGCTGATAACCGATGATGCCGGGCAGAGCATCGGCTTCTACGCCTTCCCGAGCGTCCAGTTCCCTAAGGCCAATCAGCACGGGCGGCCCTCGATCTCGACCGTCGCGGATATGTGCTACATGACCGCCCTCCCCCGGAGGACCTTCGAGCAGGCGAAAGACGAGTTCATCCGCCGGCTTCAGAGGGAATTGAAGGCCGCGGAGGAGGCGCTGGAGACAATCCAGGCCGGCATCAGTGAAGGCGAGGGTGCGGAGAGGCTCAAGCAGATCGGCGACCTGATCCTCGCCCAGGCAGGGGCGATTCCCAAGGAAGCGGAGACTGCGGAGTTGACCGATTACTATGACCCAAATGGGGTGATGGTCACCGTTCAACTTGACCCGACGCTGAGCGCCGCCGAGAATGCAGAGAGATACTTCCGCAAGTACCAGAAGGCGGTTTCGGGGGCGGAGGCATTGCGAGACAGACTCTCGGAGGCAAAGGCGAAAGTCAGGCTGCTGAAGAAGGTATTGAGTTCGGCGGATTCCATCGCGACTGAGGGGCAGATCCAGGAACTGCAGAAGGTCCTGGAGGAGCAGGGAATCCATGCCCGCAAGCAGGAAGCGCCCGAAAAGAAGAAGGTCAGCGAGTTCGCGGGCCACCGGATTTCGAGGGTGCAGTCGGATGGCTGGGAGATACTCGTGGGGCAGAATAGCGAGGCGAATGACTATCTCCTGACCAGAGTGGCGAAGCCGAGTGATTGGTGGGTGCATGTGAAGGCATCACCGAGCGCACATGTAGTCATTCGGACGAATGGCAAGCCGGAGGCGGTGCCCAGGTCGGTCTTGCATGCGGCGGCGGAACTTGCGGCCAGGCACAGTGACTCCAAACACTCGTCATTGGTGCCGGTGGATTACACGCTAAGGAAGTATGTGCGGAAGCCGAAAGGGGCGCCCGCGGGGAAGGCGCTTTATCAAAACGAGAGGACAATCTTCATCACACCTAGCGGAAAGTGACGTCTATGATCACGTCCCGGATGCCGGACTTGCCGCGAAGCACTCGGTGGATGATCTCCAGCTCCTTCCTGAGATCAACGTCATGACCGCGTATTCTGGCGATGCTACCGCGTAAGTATATGACACCGTGGATTGCTTTGACATCCAACCGGGTAGCGTCTATGTAGCGTCGGCTGACCTCACGCTGGACGAGCCTAGTCATGCTGGAATCTTCAGCCGGCATTACAATCGCCTCCAATCACGAGACTTCTAACCACAACTCTAGACGTTGAAACCAACTGTCCAGTTCTAATTTTAGATATCCAAGCTGGAGATTCCTCCTCATTTGACTTTTGACCGTTCGGAGCATATACTAATCCTGCATTTCGGGCCATGGAGCGGTGAGTCTTCATGGCCTGTTTGTCTCAAAGGCACTATGGAAAAGTACGAGCAGTTGCAGAGCATACTCCGGGAGATGGGCAGCGTGCTGGTTGCCTACTCGGGAGGCGTAGACAGCACATTCCTCCTCAAGGTCGCGCATGATGTCCTCGGGGATCGAGCCATGGCGGCCATCGCATCATCGGAGACTTACCCCTCGGCGGAGGTCGAGGCGGCAATCGAGCTGGCGAAGGAGCTGGGAGTCCGGCTGGTGAGCATCCATACGGATGAGCTGCGGAACGATGCCTTTGCCCGTAATGCGCCCGACCGGTGCTATCATTGCAAGATCGAGTTATTCTGCAAGCTCAAGCAGATCGCCCAGGAAGAGGGCCTGGATTGGGTTGCTCACGGGGCGAATGTGGATGACCTGGGCGACTATCGGCCGGGTGGTAAGGCCGCCAAGGAGCTTGGAACTCGAGCGCCGCTTCAGGAGGCGGACTTCACCAAGGCGGAGATTCGGGAGCTGTCACGAGAGCTTGGGTTAGCAACCTGGAATAAGCCGTCGCTGGCGTGCCTCGCGTCGAGAATGCCATACGGGACGCCGATCACCCCGGACGCACTGAGGAAGGTTGATGAGGCTGAGAAGCTCCTCAAGAGCCTGGGATTTCGGCAGCTCAGGGTTCGGCATCATGGGGACATCGCGCGGATAGAGGTCGAGACCGAGGAGATTCCCAGGCTGCTCGATTGCCGAGAAGAGATAGTGCGGCGGTTCAAGGAGTTGGGCTATCTCTATGTCACGGTTGACATAGAGGGTTACCGCACTGGCAGCATGAACGAAGCAATCAACGTTCAACGTTCAACGCTCAACGTTCAACTTTCAACTGATGAATGACCAATCGTTAAGAGACATATTGGATTCGGTGAAGTCGGGCGAACTGTCGGTACAGGAGGCGGTGGGGCGGCTGCGGCATTTGCCGTATGAGGACTTGGGATTCGCCAAGGTTGACCATCATCGCAGTCTGCGGACCGGCTTCCCCGAGGTGATCTTCTGCCAGGGGAAGTCATCCGAGCAGGTAGTCGAGATCATCAAGCGGCTGGCCGAGCGGAATCCGGTGGTGCTTGCGACCAG
>Ga0307378_10002257_pt1 | contig 29883 bp, 29 predicted proteins | sample UN1MG_FD_202238 | JGI IMG/M metagenome (GOLD analysis project Ga0307378, IMG submission 202238) | Soil microbial communities from Risofladan, Vaasa, Finland - UN-1 | ecosystem: Environmental > Terrestrial > Soil > Coastal area > Acid sulfate soil | place: Finland: Risofladan, Vaasa | collected... | reverse complement strand
TTATACAGAATGATCATTGTTATCAATGTGATGCCTGTGATACTGATTCTGGATGTGATTTATGTGATACTGCTTGTTATAATGATGCTTGTGATTTATGTGATACATCTTGTAATGGATATTCATGCACTGTTTGTTATGGTATTTGTAATGCTTTTACTTGTGGTTGTAATTCTGTATGTTATGTATATGATGGAAAACAATGCACTTGTAATTTTTCTTGCCATTTTACTGACTATAACGGATGCGTAGCATGTAATTTATCTTGTTATAATCAATCATGCACTTGTAATAGCACTTGTTATAATGATGCTTGTGATTTATGTGATAGTCAATGTTATACAAATACTTGTGAACAATGTCATGTAACAAACTATAGATACCCTTGGAGTTAAAAAAATGAAATATGAGATTAGTAATAATATAAAAAATAATGATTATCAAAAATTATATGATGATTACTTTCCAGAAAAAGCACAAATTATGAAAAGTTTTATATCTAATAATAAAATAAATTATTTTATACACGCAAAAGAAAATGATAAAATTATTGGAAGTATGGGTATAGATAATTTTGATGATGATTGTTATATGTTTAGCAATTTAGTTGTTAATGAAAATTATACAGGTCAAGGTGTAGCAACAGGTATTATAAGAATGGCAGTAAAGTTTTTAATTGATTTAGGTGCTAAAAAAATAGTAAACCATAAGAGAGAAAATATAATACCTCATACAACTTTTACTGATATGGGTTTTAAACTTGTAAAATATAGTGAAGAAATACCTGAATATAAATGGAATTATGAATTAAATACAAAGGAAGCAATAAATATGTGGACGCAATATAAAGGTATATAAAATGGCAGAACAATCATGGACAGACGACCCGATAACAGCAGGGTCAAATAGAATAAGAAAAAAATCAATTCATTTTACAGAACTTCAAGATGCCATTAATGCATGGGAAACAGCTTATTCAATACCAAACACAAGCTTTACAGATTCACCTACAACTGGTATTAAAATAACTTCATCAACTATTGTTGAATTACAAAATACTCTTGATTCTTTAGCATATGTAGTATATGGAGGTGCTCCGGCTTCATGGACAGAAGCATCTACTACAAAAACAATCAAACCCGCTCATATAAATGAATTACGAGACTCAATAAATAATTTTCAAAACAATTATTGCTATCTATGTGATGCTTGTGATACCTATATTGATTGTAATTTATGTGATACTGCTTGTTATAATGATGCTTGTGATTTATGTGATACATCTTGTTATGGATATTCTGCTTGTTCTTGTAATTATACTGTTTATGGTTGTACTTGTTATAGTAGATGTTATGTTTATTTAAAATTTTGTGCTAATTGTTATAATACTACTTACGGTTGTACTTGTTATAGTGCTTGTTATGGATATTCAGGTTGTTCATGTAATTCAACTTGTTATAATGATGCCTGTGATTTATGTGATAATCAATGTTATGAAGATACATGTAGTCAATGCCATGTAACAAACTATAGATACCCTTGGAGTTAAATTATGTATAAATATGAAATAAAAGAAACAATATTGAATTCTATTAATCAACAAAAGTTATTTGATGATTATTTTCCTGAAAAGTCAAATAAAATTAAAGATTTTTTAAATAAGAATAGAATAACCTATTTTATAAATGCCGTTGAAAATAATATAATAATTGGTACAATGGGTATAGTAAAATTAGATGAAGAACATGATGGAGAAAAAAATAATAATACATATGGGTTTATTCATTTAGTAGTAAATGAAAAGCACACCGGTCAAGGTGTCGCAACAGGTATAATAAGAATGGCAGTAAAATTTCTAATTGATAAAGGTGCTGAAAAAATAATAAACCATAAGAGAGAAAATATAATACCTCATACAACTTTTACTGATATGGGGTTTAAACTTGTAGAATACAAAGAAAAAGAACCTGAATATAAATGGAATTATGAATTAAATACAAAGGAAGCAATAAATATGTGGAGTCAATATGAAATATAATAATATACCAAAACCAACAGCAACAACAATAGATTTAACAGAAGCATGTAATCTTGCTTGCGATTATTGTTTTACATGGTCAAAAAAACATAAACGAAAAACTATATCATATGATATGGCAACAAGAATTATAGATTGGTGGGTTCCTCAAACAGATAAAACCCAACAGAATCAACTTGGTTTTTGGGGTGGTGAACCCTTATTAGAATATGAATTGATGAAAAAACTTATACATTATACTAATGATTTTTGCAAAAAAATAGACCAAAAACCTTTTGAATTTGGAGGAACTACAAATGGATTACTTTACACACCTGACAAAGTTGAGTGGTTATTAAAACATAATTCATTATTTCTTGTATCATTAGATGGAATACAACCGGTTCATGATAAACATAGATTACTTCCATCTGGAAAAGGCAGTTGGAAAATAGTTGATAAAAATTTACGAGAAGCAATTAAAATTGCACCACAGCAAAAAATAAGGTCATCTTTAACAGATGATACAATACAATACTTCTTTGAAAATATACAATACTTTGTTGAAGATTTAGGTATAACAGATTTAGCATTTTCTCCAGTGTTTGAAAATGAGTGGAATCAAAAATCTTTGGATATATTAGAAGAGCAATTTGAACTGATAATAAACTATGTAATTAAAAAAGCAAAAGAAGGAACAAATATAATTTTAAAACATTTAAATGATGAAGCACATATGCAAAAACATAAAGAACCACAAAATCCATGTGGAGCAGGGAATGGTTATTCTGGTTGGAGTGTTGATGGTTTTATGTTTCCTTGTCATAGATTTAACAAACATGGTTTAACTACTTTTGAACGAAGTAATTTACCTATAATTATTGCCAGACCAAAAGGCGATAGTTTTGAATACTGTAATAAAGAATGGAGAAATGAATTTATAAATTGGAAAGATAATGTTCCTAAACAATGTATAGAATGTGATATATTTGATAATTCAGTTTGTAATGGTGGATGTTACGCTGTAAACTGGGATTTAACAGGTTCATTATATAAACAAGCAAATAGTGAATGTAATTATAATAAAGTTCAACATGAAGCGGGGGTTAAATTAAAAGAATTGGCCAAAAAAGAAGGTGTGGTGTTACCTAAATCAAAATGGGATAGGCAACAAGAAAATAAACAAAGTTGCACTTGTTATAATCTTTGTTATAATGAAGGAACTTCAGAGGAAATAATTCATATCGACAGAAAAACAGATATGACTTGTATTTGTTATAATGCTTCATATAGTGGTGAATTAAAACCACAATGCAGAACAGTACAAGAATTAGATAAACAAAGAGCAGCAGAGTTAAGAATAATAAAAGCAGCACAAAAAATGATGGAAAAAATGGAGTAAAATAAATGGGACAATGGAAAGATGATCATAGTCAATATCTTGATGAATGGGTATCCTTTCCATATGAAATAAAAAGATATCAAGAATGGGAACCTGTTTATACTCCGTTTCCTAGTGAAGATGATGTTCTTGCACAAGAAATGTATGATGCCATAGAAGGAAAGGTTGAAAATCTTGAAGAATATCTTGCACAAATTATTTATTATTTAGGTCAATTAACATTAAAACTTAATGCAATTGAATATTATATGACTAAAGCTGCAGATCAAATGAAAATATATTTAGATAGTACCAAGGTCATAGAAATAGAACAAATATATAATGAACCATGTTCGTTAATTACTGGTTCAACATATAATGATCTTGTTAATATTAACACAGCAACATTAACTGATTGGAGAATAATAGATTCAACTGGTAATACTAAATATCAATATTTAGGGATTGGTTGGGATAATGATCCTATAATTATTAAGTATATAGGTGATTGGGATTTCGGAAAAGATTATCTTATTCATCCATTAATTACCTTTGATGGAACATATGGAATTTACCCTAATATAGATGTTTATACTAAAGCGAAAACTACAATCGAAGGAACAAAAGATAAAATAAGCGATTCAGAAGAAGTGTTGGAGGATTATATATAATGCCATCAATATCAAGAGTTAATGACCATTGGATAGGAATTTGTTGTTGTCATTTAGATGAAGATCCACATTGTATTCCAATGGGTGGATTTATAATTACTTCTAGTGGGGGTCATAAATCATCTGGACCTGGAGTAGCTAGATTACAGGATATGACTATAGGATATTGTGGGCATTGTGGCTCAATAGTAACAAGCAGTCTTAAAAATAAAAGTAACTCTAGAGGAAAAGCTATAGTTGGATCACAAGTATCTGGATGTCATAGTGGTAAAGTAATAACTGGAGATACAAAACATATAACAACTTAAGTTGAGGAAATAAAATGAAAATTCCATTAAGACCTTCAAGATTAAGTGTGAGGAGACAAACAGTTAAGTGGATTATACTACATCACACAGCTGAATTATATCCAGCGCCGGAATCAAAAATAGATAATCCTAAATATCAAATGCCTGGAATACATAAAGGAGTTCTAGAACAAAAAACTGCAGATGTAAATTATCATTACATTATTGATAAAATAAAAGATGATTATGTGCCAATAGTATGCAGACCTTTTATATACTTATGTGAGTGGGATGATATTCATGCTGATGTAAATAAACGAGCAATTCATGTTGCTTTAATGGGATCCTATGATTTTAAAATTCCCGAAAAACGTTGTTATGAGGTATTAGCTTTTAGAGTTTTAAATCCTTTTATGAAAATGTTTCATATATCCCCAAATAAAATAAAATTTCATAGTGAAGTATCAAGTAATAAAGAATTAACGTGCCCCGGGGATTTCCTCGACAAAGAAGTTATAATATCAATGGTCAGAAGGTTTGTAATAAAATAAAAAAGGAGAATATATGAAAAAACTTGAAGAAATAAGAATTCTAGTAATTGGAGATATAATGCTTGACAAATATGTTGTTGGCAATGTAGAACGAATATCTCCAGAAGCACCAGTCCAGATTGTTCAAGTTATAGAGGAATATTCTACTCTTGGAGGGTGTGGTAATGTAGTTAAAAACATTAGAGATTTAGGAGCACAAGTTGATTGCATAGGCTCAATTGGTTATGATTTAAATGGAGCAGTAATTTCAAGTAAATTGGATGATCTCGAGGTTGGTAATTATCTTGTTAATAAATCTGAAGTAACAACGGTTAAAGAAAGAATTGTAGCAAATAGTAGAAAAATTCAGATGTTAAGAATAGACAGAGAGATTATTAAAGAAATTGATTCCCAAGTCATCATTGATCAACTTAGAAATTATTTTTCAGAACATTCTCCTGATATTATGATTGTTTCAGATTATGCAAAGGGCCTAATTAATAATGAAGTTATGAAATACTTAAAGGAACAACCTTATAGAATTATTGTTGATCCCAAGCCACAACATATAGGATATTATAATAATGTGTTTATGATAACTCCAAACGAAAAAGAATGGAAAGAAATGGAGTTATCATCTCAATCTAATTTAAACAATGTAAAATATTTATTAATTACAAAGGGAAAACATGGAATGACTTTAAAAGACTGTAATCAATCATGGGATATACCAGCAGAAGAAGTTCATACAGTCTACAACTTATCTGGAGCAGGTGATACTGTTATTGCAATAATGGGTGTATGTTTATCATTAGAAATAAATCCAGTTCAATCTGCAAAAGTTGCAAATGCTTGCGCTGCACACGTTGTAACAAAACCTGATACATCCACAGTACCAAAAGAACTATTTTTAGAAATTATGGAAGAAAAAAGAGGATAAAATAATGACAGATATTAACGAGACAGGGACATATAAAAGGCATAGACGAAAAAGAAAAAGAGACTTGAAAAAAAGAAAAAAAGAAAGAAGATTAGAACGTCAACAAGCCATGGAATCTTATTTAGAAAAACTAGACAAACAATAAAGTCCGTTTCCATTAAAGTAAATCAAAGTATATATATTATATTATGAATAGGCGAAATAAATAACTTTAGGAGGACGAACTTTTATGTTGGACTTTGAATTAAAAACTAAACTCTGCACAATAATCTTTTCCAAGGAAACAAGAATCCCAATACATCTAACCCCCTCATCTGTAACAAATAAATTTCATATTGTAACTAATTTTATTAAAAATGTATCAGAATTTAACGGTGAAGAATTCGATTTATGGTTTCAAAATTTGATAGAGAAAGGTTTAGATGAAGAAGCAAGAGCTTTAACAGTTACAAGTAATGTTGAAAAATTAAAAGAATATGTAGATACATATTTGAATCATATTAATATTGATTATAGTATATTTGTTGATGAAACAAAGGTTAAAAAAAATAGTATTTTATTTAAAGCAGACGAAATTCAAAAAATTATTCAACTTTCAAGTTATCTTAAAGTATATTCAATTTTTTCTAATAGCGAAACTTTAAAATTGGGGAAAAACCTTCATACTCAAATTTATAATAAATTAGCATCAAGTATTATGGAAACAGATATTATTAACAAAATATTTACTGTTATTAAAACCAAAACATTTAGATATAATCTTACAGATAGATTCATGTGGGAATACATAAAAACAATTCAATGTAAAGACATTGGTATTCATATTATTGAAATATTTAATTTTATTATGAATCATATCCTTATTCTATGTGAAGAAACAAAAAATCCAATTACTTATTTTGTTGGAGTTGTTGATGAATCTGTTAAATGGTTCCTTAGATCTGTTTATAAAGGCTCAATTGTCTATGATGATTCTATTTCAACAGAAGATATTCACGGGAGCGAAAAAGACAACTTAAGAACATATAGTTTTAATGATACTCTTGGAAGATTAAAAGGTATTGCATTTGAAAAAATATATAATGATCTTGAAAGACAAAATATATCTGTAGATGTTGATGATGAAAGTATAATTCAATTTCAAAATAGATTAAATGGTATTGACTTTACTTCTCCACTATGTGGTTGTATGGTATTTCCTTTATTATCACAAATAACAAATATACCATACATTCATTTTAAAACAGTTTCATCAGATCATGCCGCTATATTATCTTATTATGTTTATAAATTACTACAAAAAACTTTTCAAGGAGAATATAAAAATGTATTTTCTCTTCTTCAATATTTTCCACAAACAAATCCATCAGTAACCACAACATATAGAATAAAATCTATTCATAATTATCTTGATATTCAAAATTCAACCAAGAATTTTTTTGGTTTTAGTACAAAAATATTACCCCATGATATACTATGTCATTATGTGGGTAGAGTATCAAGAATAAACTTTTGTAAATTATTAACTGGTGAAGGATTATCTGGTATTCCACTAAGTAAAATAGAAGGAGAAATGATCCATTTCTACACAAAATACTTTGCGGGTCAATTAGATGATAAAATTAATACAATGACTTCTTTAATGAATGCTGATTTTTAGAACAAAATATAAAAATGAGTTGGAGGATTAGTTATGACAAAAAAAATAAATGAAATAGAATTACTACAAGAACTCATTCGAAGTGTTTATGATAAACTAGATCCTGTTGATAAATTTAAATATCTAACTGATAAAAAAATAAAAGATACTCTACATGGTGAAAAACCAGGATGTTTTATGAATTTACCAAAAATAGGACAAGATGTATCCCCATATTTACTTCCTATGTGTAATAGAGCAGGATTTGAAGACGCAGATATAATTTCTTTATCAATAAAATTAGTTCAAAAATTAATGACAAACAAAGAATCTGGGTTTGATGTTAATGATTTAAATAGTGCATTGTCGAAACTACAACATAAACATAGCGTATTTGTAAAAAAGATACCCCATCCAGCAAAAAATGCTGGTTATAAATCTAACACCACAAGAATATTTAATAGAATTAAAAACCATTTAAAAAAAGGATAATAATATCAAATGGCAGATATTAAAATTTTAGATGTAAATAAATTTATTCATGGAATGAGTCCGGTAACTAATACAGAGTTTCATACAAAAACTGGAGAATATCATGAAAGTGGTTTATTTTCCGAAAAAATATTTGGTGTAGAAGGATCTTTAGATCGATCCAAATCCTTTTCTTACATGAACCTAAATACAAAAATAATACACCCTATTGCTTATAGAATATTAATAAGATTAGATAGAAAGCTTGAAAAATTATTTTCAACTGAACAACCTTTTATACTTGAAAATGATGGAAGTTTAAAAGCTGATAACAATGGAATTGTTGGTATTAGTGCATTTAGAGAAGCATTTCCAAAAATAAAATTTAGGGGTGATACACTAATTAGAGAAAAATTAATAACTATACTACAAAAAAGTTATAAAGATGAAACTTTATTTATTGATAAACTTCCTATTATCCCACCAGATCTTAGACCAATTTTTCAAGATGAAAATGGAATGTGGCTCATTGATGAATTGAATAATATTTATGTATCTATTTTAAGAAAATCATTTCAAATAAAAAGTGCTGGAAAAAGTGGTGCTTTATATGATTTATTAAATTTTGGAGTTCAAAAAGCTATTAACGAACATGATAAATTTATTAAAACTAAAATTGGGAAAAAAAGAGGATTAATAAGAGGATCTCTTTTAGGAAAAAGAGTTGATTATTCTGGAAGAGCAGTTATTACACCCGGACCCCAATTGAATGTAAACGAAGTTGGGATGCCTTTAAGAATGGCAGTTTCTCTTTTTGACCCATTTATAAAACATTATTTTTTATTTTCAAAAACCTTTAAAAAGAAAGATATGTTAGAAAAAGAAATACAAGCATTTACGGGATTAGATTTATCTGTTGATAGCGTTCAAAGAGTTATTAAAGCAATCAAATCAGGAGATACAATACCACCTAAATTAAGAAAAATGTTTTTCGACGCAACTGAAATTGTAATGATGAATAGAGTTGTATTAGCTAAGCGAGATCCTGTACTTCACGATGCTTCTTATCGAGCATGTACACCAATTTTAATTGAAGGTAATACAGTTCAAATGTGTACGCTTACAGTTGGGGGTTATAATGCTGATTTTGATGGAGATCAAATGGCATTTTATCATCCATTAACAACCCAAGCGCAAATAGAAGCAAAAGAAAGGATGATGCGAGCAGTAGGTAGTGAAAACAGTACTAGTGTTACTTTTAAGATTTCAAAAGAAATGGCTGTTGGTTTATATGTTATGACCAAACCATCTACTCTGAAAACATCACCAATTGCAGTAAGTAAAGATGATTTAGAAAAAGCAACAAACCCATATATACCTGTCAAGTATAGAGGTAAAAATACTACAATGGGTAAAGCAATTTTCAATAATGCACTACCATCTGGATATAAATTCATTGATAAATTAATTACAAAAAAGATTGTAAATGGATTAATTCCAGAACTTATTGATAAATTTGGAGAAGAAATCACAAAGAAATCATTATCAAATATCGCAAGAATTGGTTTTAAATTTGCAACAATAATAGCTCCAACATTTAGTTTAGATATGATTGAAATACCAGATCAAATTAAAAGAATGAAAGAACAATTAAAAGATACCTCTCCAGAGGAAGCATTTAAAATATTAAAACAAATGGAAGGAATGTTAAAACAACATTTAAAAGATACAGGTCTTGCAGATTTAATTGAATCTGGTGCTGGTAAAGGATGGAACCAACCAATGCAAATTCTTGTTGCTAAAGGGATTATAGCAGATCCAAAAGGAAGATTATTAGAGACAATTAAAGGTTCATTTTCTGAGGGATTAACAAACAAAGAATATTTTAATGCTTCATCGGGAGCAAGAAAAGGATTGGTTGATAGAACCTTAAATACAGCATCAACCGGGTATTTTACAAGGCAACTCGTATATTTATTATCTCCAGTAGAAGCCAATCCATACTTGAAAGATTGTAAGACAAGTAGAGTTATTACAATAAGACTTAATAGAGATATAATTAAAAGATTACATGGTCGATATATAGTTAAAAATAATGAGGTAATACCTTTTAAAGTAAGTAATTATAATTCAGGAGATGTTATAGAATTGAGAAGTCCAATATATTGTAGAAGCCCAAAGATTTGTTTGACTTGTTATGGTGATTTAGTCAAGAGACATAAAAGCCCATATATTGGTGTTTTAGCTGCGACAGCGATCGGAGAAAGAGGCACACAATTAATCATGCGAACTTTTCATACAGGAGGGGCAGCAACGGTTGTATCAAGAGATATATTAAAAGATATACTTCAAAATGACCCCTTAATAGAAATGGAGAAATAAAAATGAAATTTAACGAATTAGTAAAGAAAGATTTAATCAAAAAAATAGATGATTTACATTATCTATGTAGAGTATGTAAAAAAGAATATACAAAAATAGGTATATCAAATCATTATTATTATAATCATGAAAAAGAAGGTATTGAAAAAAGAAAAAAATTATCTATTACAGCTAAACGAAATAATAATAAACCAGAAATGAAAAAGAAAATTTCAAAAGAAACAAAAAAAGCATTTAAAAAAGAATCTGTTAAAAAGAATTTTTCTAAATATGTTAATAAAATGAAAAATGAAAGAAAGGGCAAAGGAAATCCTATGTATGGAAAAACACATACATACAAATGGAAAAGAAATCATAGTAAGCAAATGACTGGTTTTAAAATGCCTGAAGATGCAAAAGAAAAAATAAGACAAGTAAATTTAAATAAAAAACATAAACCAGAAAGTATTAAAAAAATGAGAAATGCTAAACTTGGAAAAAAAGCATCATTAAAAACCAAAGAAAAAATGAGTTTATCACAAATTGGAAGAAAAGCAGTAAATAAATTAACAGTTAAAATCATAAAAGAAAAATATCCATTTTTTTATAAAATTGAACAACCTATTCAAAAAGATAATAAAATTCTTGTTAGATGTAAAAATTGTAATAAAATATTTGTTCCAGATCATAATGCTTTAAAAAATAGAATTTGGGCCTTAGAAAAAGATGATGGAAATGATGGAGTATATTTATATTGTTCAACAAAATGTAAAAACGAATGTCCTTTATTTGGACTTAATCCGGTTTGTTATATTGATAAAACAAACTTAGAAACAATATATACTGAAAATGAACTAGGAATTTGGAGAACAGAAGTGTTTAAAAGAGCAAACTATTTATGTGAATATTGTGGAAAACCAGCCGAACATGCTCACCATATAAAACCTAAAAAACTTGAACCATTCTTTGCATTAGACCCAGATTATGGGGTTGCATGTTGTGCAAAATGTCATTATAAATATGGTCATAAGAATGAATGTAAAACGACAAAAATTGCATCTAAAAATTGTACGGAGGTAGGTGGTTGATATGAAAAAACTATCAAAATATTTAGATCAAGTTGATGATAAACTGATTGCTTTAAAACCATGTAAAATTTCAATTGATATGAATAACTATAAATTAAATGATAATATAGAAATTAAAGATGATATAATTTGGGTTAAAAATCTTTTATCACAAATAGAGTTTGATGATCTAGTTTTAAGTATCATTTTAGATTATTCTGTTGAATTTCAAAAAATTAAATCTATAATTAGTGAACAAACAATAACTTTAGAATATAATAAAGGCGATACAATTTTATCTGTACCCATTGCAACGGATGATATTAAAGATCAAGTTAATTATGTACAAAGACTAGTGGGTGGTAGAGAATTATATAAAAATCCAGAACATTTATTGTTAAAAGTATTTAAAGTATATGGTGGATCTATTTCTGATATGGATATAGTCAATTTTGAATTATTAATATCTCAATCTTTAAGAGATAGAACCAGTCCAGAAATTGCTGCAAGATTAGGTAAAAAATGGGATCCGATTATGGTCAATCTTAAAAATAATGTTTTTGCCTCTGGTTTCATCCAAGGTCTTGCTTTTGAAAATATAAATAAAGCAATCGAAACTGGGTTGGTATCAGAACATGATTTAGAACCATCAATATTAGAAAGATTAGTCACAGGAGAATTAAATTAATGATTCAATTTAAATCTTTAATTCAATATACTAGAGTAGTTGATGGAATTAGATTTCCACAAAGTAATAAAGAACCTTTTTTACTTGTATATTTTTCGGAAAATTCTAGTCTTATTGAAGATTACCCAAAGATGAATTTAAGATTAATTGATTTAAAACATATTGTTATTCCATTAACAAAAATTCCTAGAACTAGAATGACACCAGCATTTAAAAAGATATATCAACAATATAAATTGTTACCTTATGCATCTAATATGGCATTCCCAAAAAATCGAAATCTATTATATGATTTATCTAATTACTTAAATGCAATTGATGTTGTATATAAACCAACAACATATAGACAAAGAGCCGGGTTTTTAATTAACAATTCCCTATTGAAAGCATTTGCTACTTTTCCAAGTAATTATCAAAAAACATTAATATATTCTATTGATATAACAAAAGATTTAAATAAATTTGTCAATAGAAAAGTGTTTCCTCTTTTACGACATATTAAAGATGGAGAATTATATTTTGATAATTTAATTTTAGCATTGGTTGGAGAAACAGATACTAGATATAGATTATTAATTAAAAACGGAGAATTTAAATTTAATAGAATTTTTCAACTTTTAAAACGTACTAAAGCTATTAGTTCTGAAGAGGAAAAGGAGGAGGAGGTTAAAAATGCTTCTCAGGTTGTTTATAGCACCGTTTCTAGTAAGTTGGATGATAGTGGTAAGGGTATTGTAAAGCATGCCATTCACGACTATTTAAGCAAGGATTCAAAAACATTTGAAAAAGCTACATCTGATGAATTGTCTTCTGATGAAATGAAAAGAGTTACAATTGCTTCAGTATTATTTAAAGTTAATGGTGATATGGAAAAATCCAAACGACTTGCCAATGCAATTCCAACTAAAAAATTATTCACTGCAGTTAAAAAAATAAGTAAACAATACAAAGATGAAATATTACAACCTCAAGAAACTATAAATACAAGTGAGGCAGTGATTAACAATCAATCAAATATTCCAAAAAGAATTGATAATAAATCACCGGAACATATTTTTAATAAACGGCAAATAGATTTTCAAACTAACCTGAAAAAAGATTTAGTAAATGCATTTAAAGTTTTAGAGACTCAAGATATTCCGTTAAAATTTCAATCTTTTAAAATGGCAGATAAAGCAGCAAAATTTGGAGAAATAAGAAAATCTGATGTTGCTCTTATCACATTATCCTTGATAGATAAATTTGGGAATGAACATATTATCCATCTTGAAATACCAAAGATTGATCCTAACACTGGAACCTTTAGAGTCAATGGGGAAAGAAAATGTTTAATAAACCAAATTTCAATTAACCCAATTAGTTTTCCAAAAGAATATGATTCTAAGTTTGAAAGTTCATATTCAACATTTCATATTTATAGTAAAAGAACAAAAACTAAACATTATCTAGAAGCATATATGGGATCATTCCGCCTTCCATATATTATTTTATTATCTTATGCATTTGGATTTGAAAAAACTTTAATACAATATAAAATTAAACATACAATAACAGAAACAAAACCTTCTAAAGATAAAGTATTTAGTAAGATCCCATCATCATATATTGTATTTAGTGAGCTGGATACAGATCTTAAAAAAGAATTAGCAGCTTCTTTTATACAAGCTAAAGTTATGAATTATAAGGTAGAACAAGAGTTTGGATCGAAAAAATATTTTAATGATTTAATAATTGCTATGACAGGTAGAGTTGATTCAACATATTTAATATCAAATAATGTTAAATATATAGTAGATCCTATTGCTAAACAAGTTTTGATTAATCAACAACTTCCTAGCAATTTGCCTGTTATTATGGAGTATATGGCAACAAAAGCAGTCACAGGATTTGTACAAGATAGAAATGATATAACAAATCAACGAATAAGAAACTCTGAAATTTTAGTACATTTAGCACAAAAACAAATTTTGGCTGCATATACAGATTATAAAAATCAAGTATTATCTGGGAATAAAGATGCCAAACTAACATTACAAGAAAATAAATTAATGAGTCAATTTATTAATTTAGAAATAGTTCAAAATATGGAATACGCAAATCCAATAGAAGAAATGGCTACTATTACAAAAGTATCACCGGTTGGAAAATCAGTTGGTGGTATTCCTGATAAACAAGCTATTCAATTGGATGCTAGAAATGTACATCCTTCATATTTTGGAAATATAGATCCACTAGATACAGCGGAAGGTGGTAATATTGGTATCACACAACAATTAACTATTGATGCGTATATTACGTCCGCTAGAGGAATGTTTTCTCAAAAAGATATTACTAATAAAGAAAATTCAGGAATGCTTTCAACTACAACAGCAATGATTCCCTTTATTGAAAATAATGAGGGTGCTAGAATAATAATGGCTGCTAATCAAGCTAAACAAATGTTACCATTAAAGAATCCAGAAGCACCAATTATTCAATCTGGTTATGAATCTACCTTAACGAATGTTTTATCAGATTCTTTTGTTAAACGATCATCTTGTAATGGAAAAATAACAAACATATCAAAAGATACTATTGGTATGATATGTCGAGATAATAAAAAACATATAATTGATATAACACCAACACATTTAAAATCAGGTTCTGGAGTTGATACATTAAGTGTATTTACACCGAGAGTTGTAAAGGGACAATTTGTTAAAACAAAACAAATACTTGCCGAAGGTGGTTGTGTTTCTGGTGGAAGTATAGCATTAGGAAGAACCATCTCTGCATGTTATATGCCATACAAAGGTTATAACTTTGAAGATGGGATTGTTATAAGTGATTCTCTTGTTAAAAAAGAAAAACTAACATCTCTTCATGGAATTACTATAGAAGTCACTGTTGAAGAAGGAGATAGAATAGTCAAACTTGCTGGGATTGGTCAAAAAACTAAAAAAGGAGAACCTCTATTTGTTAAAGCTATAGGAAATCTCGAAGAATTATTAGGAGGTATACTAGATGAAGAAGAAGATGAAAGTGCAGATATATATGATGGAAAGTATATTAAGAAAAGTCCAGGCGGAACTATAGTTGATATTGAAGTATTTTCAAATCTTAAAGAAGATCAATTTCCAAACTTAAAAACCCTTATTGATAGAACTAATAGGAGATATAAAAAACCTTCAAATGAGAAATTCAAAGATAAAGGAACTACTATAAAAGGGATTTTAATTATATTTAAAATCGAACAAGAATTATCTATAAGTCTTGGGGATAAATTATGTAATAGATTTGGTAATAAAGGGATAGTTTCATTAATTGAAAATGAGGATCTTATGCCAAGAACTCCGTGGGGAGAGAGAGTTGAAATTGTATTGAATCCTCTTGGTGTATTAGGTCGAATGAACATGGGACAAATGTTTGAATTATATTGCGGATTAATATCTAAAACATTAGCTTCTAGAATTCTAAAAAGTAAAAATAAAGAAGAAATTATAAAGTTGTTTAGAATGGTATTAACTAAATTAGACACTTCTCCTGGAAAACAATTTGCAAGTTCGTTTATTAAAAATATAGAAAAATTAGGAGTAACACAATTTAAATTAATGGTTGATCAAATAAGAACATCTAAATCTGTTCCAATAATTATTCCCCCATTTAAAGCGCCATCACATAAAGATATTGCAGACACATTGAAAGTATTAGATTTAAAAACAGGTTATAAATTAAAACTTCCAGAATATAACACAACAACTAAAAATAGCGTTCCTTTCGGGTACGTATATATGAGCAAGTTAGAGCATATTGGAGCAAATAAAATACATTCAAGATCGACTGGCCCGATGGTTGGGAAAACTAGCCAGCCCACAGGCGGCAAAAGAAAAGAAGGTGGGCAAAGAATAGGCGAAGGCGACACTTATGCACTATTATCTTATAATTGCCCAACAGTTTTAAGTGAATTAATGGGTCCTTTGTCTGATGATGTTGCAACTAAAAAAGAAATAGAATCAGATATTATTCAAACAGGTTCAGCTGAATTTAGAGAAACAAAAGTTTCGCCCACAAAAGACCTACTTAATGCCTATTTTGTGGCTTTAATGTTAGGAAATTAAAAGGAGATCAAAATGAGCGAGAAATCACAACTAGCACTTTGTGGAGAATCAACTTTTCCACCAGAAGAATTAGATAATGAAGAAACCCATTTCGATCTCATATCTAAATCTATTTTAAATTCTAGTCAAGAAGATATTATGGGTAATATGAAAACAAATGATTTTAAATATATCTATAAGGAATTAAGTTCTGATATTAAACAAGCTTCGTTTAAAAAACAACGAAGATTCTTTGAAGCTGTTTTAAGAAAAATTGGTGAAATTTATGATTTTGAATTTCCTACAAATATAGATATAACTAATTTAAATGATGTTAATGAATTGTATTTATTTCTTGAATTTATAGAATATGATAACATAGATTTTATTAGTAGAGTGTGGAAATATTTAGGAAAAGACATACGAGGATTAGATATTAATAAATTTTGTTTTGCAAATGCTATCAAGATTATAAAAGAAGTTGAAGACCAAATACAATCTTATGATTTTAATGAGAAAATTACTTTATTTTTAAGAACATATTATAAAGATAAATTCATTGAATGGTTTGTTCGTCAAACCGAAAATGCTAAAATCGAAATAATGATAGAACAAATATAATGAAAAAGGGCTGACAAAATGAAAAATACAATTGATGAAATAAAAAAAGCAACCAATCATTGGCTAGATCATTTTAGAAATATAAATTTTGATTTAAATTCAGAAGATACTGGTGAAATTATGATTTGTGCATTAAATGGATATTTTATAAAAGCATTTAAAAACAGATTAGTTTATGTTCATACTTTTAAAGATGGAAATATACATATAAAAGTTGATAATGCTATTTTAAAATTTGTAATATAAAATGAAAAGGAGAACGATATGACAAAAATACCAACTATTACTATTAAAAAAGGAAAACTTGAACTAACAGTTCCAAGAGAAGAATTAGTTGAAGTAAATGAAACTGCTGATGGAGTTTGTTTTAATTTTAAAGGTGGGCTTTCTTTGATGCAAGTTGAACAATTTATGAAAAGTCATACCAAACAATTGATTAAAAATACTGTAGATAATTTTCCAGGAACAAATTTAATTGTAGATCTCAATGAACCTAATAAACCTATCAGTGTAGATGCAACATAAATTCATTTATAAAATTTATATCTATATATATTAATATTTGAAAGGAAATGTTTTAAGTTAATTTTAGGAGACTTAATGTAATTCCCGTAGCTCAATGGTAGAGCAACTGACTTTTAAATCAGCCGTTTCAGGTTTCGACACCTGGCAAATCATTACGTTTACCACTCCTAATTTTTATTTTCTGTAGAGACTTAATATAGTTTCAGTTTATCTCGTCAAGACAGAACCTATAACTATATTTATCACTCTACAACTAGTATATTCTATAACGTTGTTAATAAGACCAAAGGGTCAAGAGTTATTAACGACGTTATATCAGTATTTTCTACTTGAAAGACTTTATGTATTTTCAGATTACAATGCACTTAGGATGCGTTACCGTACTATCGAATGCATATATAACTTTCAAGTACCATTTTGAAAAAGGACTTGGTGTAGTTTCAGAAATCTTGGTTATTTCACCGATCTACATCTGCCACCTTTTGTTTTTTGAATCATAGTAGGGATGCGAATCTAATTTTTTCTATATATTGAGTGTCCGTCGGTAAAAACAAGAATGTAAACTAAACCCAGAAAGGAGAAGCGAATGACTTTAACCATTGACTCTGGAATTTTACAATATATTCCAAAAGGAACTTACTACGAAGGTAAAGATGAACAATTTAATAAAATTTGGAAAATGTGGTCTGATTTATTTACCTATGACAGATATTTATTCTCTCTATCAACTCTTCTTGAGGGAACTGGATTTTCCAAAGGTATGATGGCTCATCTTCTTTTGAGCAACCCAGTGGAAAAAGGGAATAAAGAATTAATGATTCCTGATGGGGTAGATGAACAGTTTGAGAAAAAAATAATTATGTATAATCTCTCAAAAGAAAAAATGCCCAGAGCTTTAAAAAATCTGTTGTTTTTAGCAGGAAAAGATTCAAACGCTTCCAAAGTTAATAATTCAAGAACGAGAAAAGTTATTCTTGATTATTTATTTAAGGATAAACAACCAGAAGAGTTAGATAGTATGGCAATTAACTTTAAGAAAAAAATGGCCATACTTGTAAGACATGCTCTTGGAAAATATGATCTTCATAAAGTCCTTAATGGGAACATAAAAACAATTAACAAATTTTTTGGAAGATATTCCGTGAGACATGATTTACCTATAGTATTTCATTTATTTGATAAACGTCCGGTGTACGGAAGTGGAGATGTAGTTCCATACTTTAAAAAGGTTGAAAGTTATTGGGAAGCCCGAGATGCTGCTCGTAGTGGAGATATTGACAAATTCAGAAACGCTATAAAAAATCTTCCAGTAAGAACTGCTATGGGGTTCAGAAATACATTTAAACTTCCTATTGATAAAGAAGAAATTTATAAAAAATCAACTATGGGAGAAAAAGAAAAACTGCAGATGGAAACAGCAGCCAAAAAATCTGGAGTAAAAATCAAAGTTGATTATGCAAAACAAGATTTATATGATTTATGGAAAGCTTTATATCATAAAATCTTATCTGGAAACGAAGATAATATCGAAAAAATAAATACTGCAATTGAGACAAAACAAGAAAAACTTCCTTATATAGATCTTGGAGATACGGTTGTTTTGATTGATGCATCTCATTCTATGCTGGGGAGTAAAGAAAGACCTTTACATCCATTCTTAACCAGTCTTTGTATTTCAGCTACATTAAATAACATCAGGGAAATCATATTTACGGGTGGAGATAATTCTAAAGAAGTTTTAGTTCCTTCTGGATCCACGAAATTGTGGTCAGGGTTATTAAAAGCTATAGAACTTAAACCCAAAACTATTGTAGTTATTTCCGATGGTTATGAGAATACAATGCAGGGAATGTTCAATAAAGTATATGAACATTATAAAACAAAAGGTCATGACTTTAATTTATTACATATTAATCCTGTATTTGCTGCCTCAGCTAGTGAAGGAAGTTCAAGAAGATTAGTTGCGGATATTAATCCAATGCCAGTTGAAAATTATAAATATCTGGAAACCGAAATTATTTTTAACAAGATGATTGAAAATACCACCCTTGTTAAAAAACTATTAATAAACAAATATCAAAAGTTGATTGGAGGGGTATAATGATAAATATTTTAAAGAAGTTTAAAGATCTCCAATTCGGAGAACCGCAAACAGACCAACAAATGACAGTTATCCCAATTCTGGGAGAAGATAGAGGAGATGTTGCGGAACCATCTAATGTATCCTTCAAAAGAACATCAGGTTATGGAACAATGGTATTTGATAATGAAGATACAAAAGCTGGAATTATTCCCTCGAATTATATGACTAGAGGAAAAAGCGCTCAAGACCATGCTATGAGTGGAGCCGGCATTGCTCTTCCAGGAGAAACAGTATTCAACAATGCATGTTGTATTGAATCCAGTCAGGGAGGAATGCTTCATGGTGCTGAAGATGTAGATATTCTTCCAGCTAGTTTAAGAAAAGCTTTTACTGACATGGAACTTAGAAAAAGAAAGAAATATAATAAACTCTGGCCAAGGATTACAGCATGGTTAAAAAATATTCCTGGTATCAGAACTGGTAATGCACACCTTAGGTATTTTTATGATGACCCTAAGTATAAAAATGCAATAGAATCATTTTGTGCTGCATTTGAACCGGTCCCAAATCAACTGGGAGCTTTTATCCTTTTTGAGGGGGTTCCTATTGGTATTGAAATCATGCCGACTGCAAATCACTGGGTAGAATATTGGGAGTTATTAATTCGTGGTTGTTATGGAGCAGAGTTAGTAAAACTGCAAGCAACTGGCGCGATAAAAAAGTCTTCAACTTTAATTATCCCAAAAATACCAGATGATGCATCCGCAGAGGAAATCGAAAGTATTTTCTCAGGTTTCACTAAATCAGTACAATCGTCAATGGTTCCATTATTAAACGCCATACAAATTACTGATCAAAATTCAGATGTAAATTCAAGTGGTTTACATATTGAAGTTTTGAAAACGGACTCTGGAGGCGGAGGAGATATTATTACACAAAACACTGAACCTATTTATTTATCCATTGTTTTATAGGTGATACATGGCTGATATTCTACTGAGATTTAAACGCAGGCTTGTGAGTTATCTATATGGTTGTGATGCCAAAATGTGGATTAAGGTAGCTGATTTTTTACAGTTACTTAGTAATGATGATGATAAAAATCGTCACTTATTAGAAGTACCAAAAAAGTTAAGGGAAGATAATAAATCGAAAGATTAGTTGATAGTAAATTAATCTACTGGTTATTGTTATTGCTCTATTGAAATAAAACTACCGCCTCTTTGCCTTCATTGGTATTGGTATAGGTTTTATTCTTAATTCCGAAAGGAAAAAGGATAAGATTTATATTAATACCAATGAAGGTGAGGAGCGGTAAATATACTTATCTTTTTTCCTTTTTGTTCTTAATTATAAATAAGGAGTTAATACAATGAAACAACGAAGTCTTGAACAATTCATCGAAAGGCTAGACTGCGATGTATATCCAATTACTATTCTAAAGTTTATTTTAAACAAAGGAAAAATATTATCATATTTTAATAAAGCTGTAGATCCTGATTTTAAAGTTAGAATGATGTATAAAGTCAATTATAGTGAATGTGAACAATGTCAAGAAAAAACCAAAGAATTGGGAGTATTATGTAGACAACATACTTCTATTCAAAGAGTTTTAACAGCTAATCGAGTTGCTCTTGATTTAGATACAAATGTTTATTTTTACAAAAATGAAATATTTAGAATGGTTGGAAACAAATTAGTTATAATATATTGCCCACACCCAAAATTAATTAAAGGGGCAATAACCGATTTAAAGGTTAGAAAGATTAATCCAATAACAGTTGTGGATCCAACCTTAAAAAAACTTCCGCCTTATAAAATAATTCGGCAATATATGTCGTCAGAATTAATGAACGAATATATGAGGTGTTGGTTTAATCATGATTTTTCAATAATTAGTATACCAAATGATCGAAATAAAAGTAATTGGTGTTTAGTATCAAATTACTAAAAAAAGGAGGAGCGTAAATGAACCCAAGCATTGATGATTATTCAGACATTGAAGGTGTTGTTAATAAAGAACCAGTAAAACCAGAGGATGAATTTTTCCATAGTATTTATATTGCTGGTCAATCCAGAGTAAATCATATTAACATTACTGAAGAAGCTAAAAAGATTCAAGTTAGAGGAGTTGAATATAATCTAACAGAAGCTAATATGATTATTATTCATGTTAAAGAAATACTTGCAAAAGTAAAACAAGGTGACAGAGGAGAAATTGTGGAATGTTTTTCATATAAAGAAGGAGATGCCCCTTGGTATGGAACCACACAACTTCCAGATGGAAATAAACGAGTATGCCCATTAAACTCATCTGAAAGAGCTGTAGTAGAGTTTTGTAACCCATGTAGATCTCAACTTTTGGTAGCTGGTATTTATTGTGATCCAGCCGGTAAACCAATTTTATCAGAAAAGAAATCACCTATCTTTGTTTTTATACGCGGTAGAGGAATGAAATACAGCAACGTATCTAATTACTTAGGTGATATGTATAAAAAGGATCTTACCCCAATCTTTACACCAGTTACAGAAAGAACTACAAAATTTGAAAAAGCAAATGTAAACAACAAACGATTTGTAACCAAACTTACTGGAGGTGAAGCAAAATCTAATTTTGGAATAAAAGATGTTTTTATATTAACATCCGGTCAACAAATTCCAGATGAAAATGTTATTGAAATTTTGAAAGTGAGCCAAAAAACTAAAGAAAAATTTATAGAAAAATTTGATTGGTCAAAATCAAAAGGAGTTAGTTCAACTAAACAATCTCAGAATCAGCAAGCTTCTGGAGTGTTGAATATGGGTGGTGATGAAGGCACAACTGAAACAGAAACCCCATCAAAACCAGATTCTAAACCGTTTAGTTTTGATGATGTGGCTTTTTAGATCTAAACAAAAATGTTACTTTAACCTTAATTACTAGGAGAATAAAATGTCACCAAGTGAAAAACAAAAGCATGAAGAACAGAAATATTACGAAAGATTAAACATTTCAGTTCTATCAATTTCAAAAATTAAAAATTTAATTAAAAAAAATATTGTTGATACTCTCAATGCATGGGAAAATAAAAGATATGTTAAAAAACAATGTTTTAGAATAATAGGACCTGCTGGTGTTGGTAAGACAGATATTTGTAGACAGTTAGTAGACGAATTAACAGAAGAAACAGGTCGTGATTTTTCTATGATAATGGTAAAGGCTCCAGTTTTATCAAGAGATGATTTTATCATTCCATTTCCTGTTACTAAAAATGATAAAGCTACATTCAAAATGTTATATTCAGATTTTGTACCTGTTGGAGAAGGTAGTTTCGGAATATTTGTAATAGATGAGTTCTCAAGAGGAGACCATGCACTACAACAACTGTTATGGCAAGCAATGGATGAATATGCTATTCATTTACATAAGTTCCCAGTGGGATGGTTTGTTATAGCAGTTGATAATCCAGATGATTCAGAATATCAAATGGATATGATGGAAGATGCTGCTGGTCTTAGACGACAACTACATTTATATTCAGAAGTAAGCGCTAAAGATTTTTTACAATATGCAATTTCACAGGGTTATCATAAACTTGTTATAGAATTCATACAAACTCATCCTGACTATCTATATGATTTTGAATCACAAAAACACGGGGCTGTATATGCAAATCCAGCTAGTTATGAAAAACTATCAGATAATTTAATCAAATTTGACATGAATGGTGGAGTTTCAAATAATTATGATTCTGTTGAAATTATAGCATCTGGTCTTTTAAATACAAATATGGCAAAAATGTTTATAAGTTTTGCTAGAGATCAAAGAGATATTAACCCAAAAGATATTTTCTATAATTATAGTTCTGTTAAAAAGGCAATTGAAGCTTTCGTAAAAGATGGAGATAATTCTATGTTAAGCCAAATTATGGTTAGTTTTTGTACTTTTATGACATCTTCAATGCCAGATTTTGATAAGAAACATTTGGAAAATATTGAAGAATTTTTACTTCTGATGCCGATTGATACCTCTGCGCTTTTCATTTCTCAGGTTGATTCGTTTGACAGATCATCAACAGAATTTAAATATATGACTAAGATACATATTTCTCTAATGAGAATATCCAATAAATATAGAAAGAATTTTTATGAACCAGTCGTCGCTGTTGGTCGATCTAATTAATTTTAAACTGGTGTTGTTTTGATCTAATCAAAATGGGAAAGGGTGGGTAATGTTAAAGGAGATAAAATGATTTCATCAGACGAACGATTGAAAAATCTTATTGCGAAATTTGTGTTAAAATATAATTACTGGGGTTATTTATTTTCAAGAATTAGAAGAAACCCTGTATATAATCTTCCTTCAATAATGGCAGTTAGTCCACAACCAGACGGAACTATTACTTTACAATATAGACCAAACTTGGTTGATAATACAGATGATGATAATTTAACTCATGTTCTTAAGCATGAAGGGATGCATCTATTAAACAAACATTGTTCAAGATTATTAAGAATAATTGCCAATGATTTTGGAACATTCAAATTAATGGGTAAAATGGAGTTATGGAATATTGCTGCAGATTGTTGTGTAAATTTGCAATCTAATATGCCCGACTCATTAATAATTGGAGGCAAAACATGGATGTTAGAATTTCCAAAAAAATATCAATTAGAAGATGGATTATTAAGTGAAGCTTATTATTTAGAATTGTTAAAAAGAAAACAAGAGCATGAAAAATCAAACAAAGGAAAGGGAAACGGAAGAAAAAGTTTTGGTGTATCTCCAATGAGTACAGGAGAGGGTGGATTAGATGATCATTCATCATGGTCAAATATTAAAGGAGTCGCTGATTTAAGTTCTCTTTCTAGAAAAATTGATTCTCATTTACAGGATATTATTAAAGAGTCTGTTAAAACTTTTAATAAAGATAGAGGAAGAATGCCAGGGTATATTGAGAGTTTAATTCAAGGTGCATTACTTCCTCCAAGAGTTCCTTATTATCAAATAATAAGAAAGTTAGTTCGTGGTAGTAAGATGAGTAAATTTAAAAGATCATTCACAAGAATAAATAGGAAAAGAACTTATGTTTTTGCATTTGGAGAAGAAGAAAATATGCCAGCTATTTCTCCATTCCCAGGAAAAACTAGAGACTTTACATTTAATATCGTTGTAATGATTGATACATCCGGTAGTCAAGGAGTAGATGATATTAAAGAAGCTCTTTCTGGTATTAAAAATATTATAGATACAGATAGACACACAACAACTACTGTCCTTGAAGTTGATACACAGATTCATAAAGAATATAGAGTAAAAAAAGTTAGGGATATAGACCCTAAAGTTATGGGTAGAGGCGGAACAGAATTAGGACTTGGTCTTCTAAGAGCCAGACAACTTTCTTGTGATGTATGTCTAGCTTTTACTGACGGATATACAGAAAATATAAATCTAATTCCAAGAAAATATCTGCCAAGAAAATTAATTTGGGTTATCGGAGCTAAAACCGGTACAGCTGAAAATATAAATAAGACAGGATTTGTAGTTAAAGTTCCTGGTATGTAAGGAGTAAATATGCCGATAAAACCAGTACATAGAACAACATATGTTTTGAGTATTATAGTAGGTGGTTATTCATTAGCTGTGCATAGTTTAACAGCTTTAATCATTTCTATTATTTTATCATTTTACGCATTTATGAGTTGCGACATAATAGACGATAGGAAAAGACCATAATGTATAAAACAACTATAACTATTAAATGTGAGATATGTGGGAAGGAATGTAAAGGAATAATTGGCCTTGCTTCTCATATATCTCAAACTCATAATCATTTAAATTATGAATCATATAAAAAGAAATATCCTATTGATAAATATATTCAAGAACAACTAAAAATAAGATTTCTTGAATCATTTGAAAAAAATTCAAATGGGTGTTGGTTATGGAAAGAGGCTTTAGGTCACGATGGATATGGAGAATTATATGCTTTTGGTAAAAGAGTAGCAGCACATAGATTTAGTTATGAGTTATTTAAAGAAAAAATACCAGAGAATTTATGTGTTTGCCATAAATGTGATATACCAAATTGTGTAAATCCAGAACATCTGTGGTTAGGAACAAGCGCCGAAAATACTGAAGATTCAGTTAAAAAAGGAAGAAGAGATTATTTACGTGGAGAAAATAATCCAGCAAAACGACTAGAAGTTAGGAAAAAAATAAGTGAATCTTTAAAAGGTAAACCAAAACCTTCAATGATAGGAAATAAAAATAATAAACTAATGTTTGGAGATGATAATCCCATGAGAAATCCAGAGGTTGTTGAAAAATGTTTTGCTTCAAGAAGGAGAAAAAAAGAGAATGGTATCTAGCTATACTTCAAAAGATATTACAGTATTAGGGGAGATTGAGCATATTCAACTTAACTCTGGGATGTATATTGGCTCAACAGAAAATCCAGTTCATTTGATAGAGGAAGCTCTTGATAATGCATTGGATGAAGTTTTAGCTGGATATGCCAACATAATTGCAGTAAATATTGATACCAAAAATCATGTTTACGCAGTTCTTGATAATGGAAGAGGTGTGCCGATTTCTGATAACACTCCTATAACCATTTCATCAAAATTATTTTCTGGAGCTAAATTTCAAGATAGAAAAACTTCATATGAAATTGCAGCTGGAGTACATGGAGTAGGATTAATTGCCATCAATGCTTTAAGCTCGGAATATCAAATAGAAGTTTATAGAAATAAAAAATATGCTAAATTTGAATTTGTTAATGCAAAAATAAAAAAGAAAAATATTGTTTCTTTTAAAGATGAAGCACCATTTTCAACAAAGATTCAATTTAAACCAAATAAAAAAATATTTGAAACGCTTGTACCAGATATTGATAGGATAAGAAAAAGACTTACAATAGCTGCTGCAGAACTGCCTGATAATATAATTTTGGTTTTAAATGTTGATGGTGAAAAAGAAATATTCAAATCATCGCCTGAAACCTTTTTCCAAAACTATTGTTTATCTAATAAAGAAACACCAATATTAGTATTTGAATCAGCAGCACCCCCGGAAAAATTTAAGGTTATGATGGCATATGAGACAGAGGGAAGTATGGCTCCTAAAATATTATCATCTGTAAATTTACTACCAGTTGATGGTGGAGGAACTCATATTAATACATTCTCCGATATGTTAAAGGAATTTTTTCAAGCAAAAGCTAAAAAACTTGATTATACATTCCAAGCAAGGGATTGTATGGTTGGGTTAAGGATATATTTATCCCTTAGTCTTAAGAAACCAAAATTTGGAGGGCAAGCTAAACAAAGATTAATTAACAGGAAAACCGAATTTGATAAACTCATTAAAGCTTTAAAAAATGACTTTGAATCTTTTGTAAATAAAAATCCAGAATTTCTTGATATATTATTAGAAAGATTTCAATCATATAGGAAAAAGCTTGACTCTAAAAGTTTTATACAAACTCAATCAGGAAAAAGAGCATCAACGAAATTTACCAAATTAAGAGATTGTACAACTAGAGAAGGAGAATTGTTTATTGTTGAAGGGGAGTCAGCAGGGGGATCTATATTACAATCTAGAAATACTACCATACATGCTGTCCTTCCATTAAAAGGAAAATCAATTCCTAATATTACAACTAAAAAAGATGTTCTTCAAAATAAGGAAGTTAAAGAATTGATCAGAGCTATAGGTACAGGAATAGACGCACATTTCAATATGAAAAATCTCATGTATAGTAAAATTATATGTGCTACAGATGCTGATCCTGATGGTAACCATATTGCATGTTTGTTAACTACTGTTATAGCTGTGTTGCTTCCTGAAATTATAAAACAAGGAAAATATTATATAGCACAAACTCCTCTATTTGCAATAAATGAAAAGAAAACATTTATTCCTTTATGGACTGAAGAAGAGTTAGAAAAAGCTAGAAAAGCTAATAGAAATATCAGTAGATTTAAAGGGTTGGGAGAATTGAATCCTAAACAATTGAAGGTATGTTTATTAGATGAAAAAACACGGCATTTGGTTCCAGTCACATATAGTAATGATATGGAATCTCTTATGAAAATATTTTCAAGTGCTGATGAAAAAAGAAAGTTGTTAGACGGAGGAAATTAATGGGTGAAACTAAAGAATGTGAAATGTGTATGGTTAGACCAATGTGCTTACAAATAAATGATCAAATAGGTTATTGTGAAATTCAAAGATTTGTTAGAGATTTAGAAGTTTTAGAAAATTTTAAAAACGATAAAAAAATTATTCCTATTTTTACAATAGAGGGTGGGTATACTTTAATTACTACAGAACATTACCATCAAATGACTAATAAAGAATATGATATTAAATATAAAACCTTTTTGTCAACAAATAAAGAATTTATTTTAAAAGGAGAACAAAGTGATATATCCCATGTTACCCCCAAAATTTGAACAAGAAGTTGAAGTTCAAGTATATTATAGTCAAATTTTATCTCAATTAATAAAGTGTTCATTTTCAGCAAGATTTAGAACTGATGGAATTTTTTATAATAAAGAAAATTCTATAAAAATTCTTGCGGAATTTAAAGTTGGTGGAGATCTATCAAGTGATAATGATTTGTTTATAAGATGTATAATTCAAATCTTATGTTATATTAAAAAAATTGAAGACTCTGGAGAGATGTTACCAAATATAATTTTTATTAGTAATGAAAATCACTTTGCAATTTTTGATTCTAATATTTTAAATAATTATTTAAAATATGTTGATAGTAATATGGCTCCAAGTACTATGTTTGCTACTCCACCAAAATATTTAAAAGATTTACTTTTAAAAGAAATAAGTATTAAAAAATATAGAAGGTCAGATTTGTCATTTCTAAAAAGTTTAATTAGAAATTTTAAAAACAAATCAATAGGATTAAAAATGTCAATAAATAATAATAATATAACCAGAATATTTGAAGATTTTATTACATCAAATATTCTGAACGAAAAACTTTCTGAAAATGAAAAGGTTGCTTTATTTACAAGTATAATTTTTGATGAATGTAATGATATTATTGGAAAACCAAATCAAATTGTTACTCCATTATCAAAGAAAAAAGTTGTTAAAATAAATAGAGAAAATTACGACATATTTCTTTCAATAATAAAATCAATAAACAAACCTAGTTCTAAAAGTGAAATCATTTCACAGACGGATCGATTAATTGAAGAGGTTTCAAGAAGATTCCATGGTGAATTTTATACCCCCAAGATCTGGGTTGATGAAGCTCATAAAATGATTGAAAAACAATTTGGTATAGACTGGAAAGATAAATATGTAGTTTGGGATCCTGCTTGTGGAACTGGAAATTTAACAAGAGATTATCAATTTAAAGAATTATATTGCTCAACATTATTTTCATCTGATATAGATATTATGAAGAAAAGAGGTTATAAAGGTGTAAAATTCCAGTATGATTTCTTAAATGATGATGTTTATTCTAATGGTGTGATTGATCCCTTAAAAGAAAATAAATTAACAAAAGTTGCTCCAGGATTAGTTAAAGCATTTGAAGAAAAAAGAGATATTATTATTATTAAGAATCCTCCATTTGGAAGACCAACTGGAGGAAAAATTAATTTTGAAACAATAAACTCAACCAAAAATAAAATTAAATTATTAATGTCTGGTTTGGGAAATAGTTCAAATTTATATATACAATTTTTATATAGAAGTATGTTATTTGCTAAACAAAATAAGAATGTTAATATTTGTTCTTTTTCACGGGCATCATTTTTATCTATAAATACCTTTAGTAAATTTAGAGAGATATTTTTTAAAAAGTTAAAGTTAGATAATGGTATGTTATTTTCAGCAAAAAATTTTGTGGGTGTTAATGGAGATTGGGCTTGCTTATTTGCAATTTATAGTCCTGGTAAAAATCTATATATACCCAAACTTAAATTAAAACAAAAAGTAAATAATAATATCAAAATTATTGGAGAAAAAAAGATATATAATATAAATAAATCAGCCAGAGATTGGGCAAAAATAGATTTGAAATATACACAAAATTATGAAGTTCCCGCACTAACCTCTGCTCTAAAATTATATCAAAAGAATGATATTAAAACAAAAGGTTTCACCGGTCAAATTGGTTGTCTGTTTTCTGATGGTAATGTGGTTGCTAGAAATTCGGAGTATGTTGCAATATTTTCTACCACTAATAATTATGGTTCGTTTTCAATAATGCCTCAAAATTTCTATGGATGTTGTAGTTATTTTACTGCTAGAAAAGTAATTATACCATCATGGATAACATATGCAGATGAATATGAAGAACCAAATATAGATCATTTAGATTATAATCAATGGAATATTGATTGTATAATATATTCATTATTTAATGGATCTAGTCAACAATCAAGTTTAAGAAATATACCTTACAAAAATAAAAATTGGAATATAGAAAACCAATTCTTCTGGATACCAAATCAGCTAATGAAACAACTAGCAGATGATAATGGTTTTGATGAACTATATCAGGATA
>Ga0307378_10002256_pt1 | contig 29891 bp, 24 predicted proteins | sample UN1MG_FD_202238 | JGI IMG/M metagenome (GOLD analysis project Ga0307378, IMG submission 202238) | Soil microbial communities from Risofladan, Vaasa, Finland - UN-1 | ecosystem: Environmental > Terrestrial > Soil > Coastal area > Acid sulfate soil | place: Finland: Risofladan, Vaasa | collected... | reverse complement strand
GCTTTCCGCCTATGGCGGACCGGAATGCGGACGGGATTTAGTCTGAAGAGGATGTTGGGAAAAGCCCCGCAGTTTGCATTCCCGGGAAATATTGAGAAAAAAAGAAAGCGCAATATCCCCAGGCAAACTTTCACGGTGAAATCACGTATAAAAAAACGTTTGAAAAAATGATCATGCGATTGGGCGTGATCCTGTGGAGGTGGATATGAAGAGGAATGAATGGTTACGTTTTTTTTTGCTTGGTTCGGCGTTCGTTTTATTTTTACTGGGCACAATGCCCCTGGCGGCCCAGGAGCAGGCCGCGGTTGCCAAAAAGGACTATCCGCCGGCCAGGAACGTCGTCATCACCCCGGCTGCATCACAAATCAGGATCGACGGCCATCTCGACGAAAAGGCTTGGAAGAAGGCAGGCATGCTGGAGATCCTGTATGAATGGACCCCAGGTGAAAATATTCCGGCCCCGGTCAAGACTGAAGTGCTGGTCACCTACGATCAATCGAAAATTTATATCGCTTTCCGCTGCTTCGACCCCGAACCGCAAAAAATACGTGCCCACCTGATGGACCGCGACGCCATGGACACCTTCATCATGGACGACCATGTCAGTTTCATGCTCGACACGTTCAACGATGAGCGCCGCGCCTTCCAGTTCCGCGTCAATCCCCTGGGCGTGCAGGCCGACGCCAACTTCAGCGAACTGGAAGGATATGAGGATTTCTCATGGGACGCCATCTGGGCCTCGGCCGGGAAGATCACCGACTTCGGTTACACGGTGGAGGTGGCCATCCCCTTCAACCAATTGCGCTTCGCCAAGGGCGGCATGGAGCAGACCTGGGGATTTGAAGCCGACCGCTCCTGGCCGCGCAACGTCCGCCACCGCATAAGCACCCACGTGCGCGACCGCGACCGCAACTGCATCCTTTGTCAGTTCAACAAGATCAGCGGCTTTCAAAACATCAGCCCGGGCCGGAACATGGAATTCGACCCGACCCTGACCGTGCAGCGCAGTGACGCCATGAGCATGGACGAATTTCCAGGCGGGGAGCTGCAAACCGGCAAGGTCAAGATCGATCCCGGCATCAGCGCCCGCTGGGGCGTGACCCCCAACCTGATGCTCAATGCCACGATCAATCCCGACTTCTCGCAGGTCGAGGCCGACGCGGCCCAGCTTGACGTCAACACCCGTTTCGCCCTGCGCTACCCGGAAAAGCGCCCCTTTTTCCTCGAGGGCGGCGATTTTTTCCTGACGCCGCTGGAAATGGTCTTCACCCGCACCGTGGCCGACCCGCTCCTGGGCGGCAAGGTGACCGGCAAGATCGGGGCCAACGCCGTCGGCGTTTTCATCACCCAGGACCGCATCAACAACCTGCTTTTTCCGGCCAACCAGGGGACGGGCACGACCTCCCTGGACGCCAATGTCTGGGGCGGCGTCTTCCGTTTCCGCCGCGATGTGGGACGCAATTCCACCATCGGTTTCCTGTATACGGGTCGGGTGGGCGACGAGTATTCCAACCACGTGATCGGCGCCGACGGTTTCCTGCGCCTGAGCCGCAGCAAGACGTTCTCCTGGCAGGCCCTTGCTTCGCGGACCGCCTATCCCGAAGCCACGGCCTTGGCCCGGGGTCAGGATGCGGACTCCTTCTCCGGCTACGCCCTGTACGGGAATCTCCGCCACGACAGCCGCAACCTGATTTACGCCCTGTCCTATGAGGACCTGGGCAGTGATTTCCGCGCCGACTTCGGCTTCATGCCGCGCGTGGATACGCGGCGTTTGATCCTGAACATCCATCCGGTGATCTGGGGCAAGCCCGGTGGCTGGTTCGACCGCCTCGCTTTCCAGGTTTTAGGCAGCCGCGTCACCGACCATGAAGGCAATCAGACCGACATCCAAGGCCAGATCGGCGTGGGCTACAACGGTCCACTGCAATCGGTCCTGCAGGTCTTTCTGCTCAGTGAGAAAATACTCTACCAGGGAATGGAGATCGAGCGCACCTTCAACTCCGGCTACCTGGAAATGAAACCGCGCAGCGGGTTGTGGTACTGGCTCTACTGGGAGGCGGGCGACGCCATCGATTACGCCAACGCCCGAGCCGCCAGTTCACTGCTGCTCAACCCCTCGCTGGAGATCGCCTTGGGCCGCCACCTGAACCTCAATTTCAACCACATCTACGAAAACCTGACCCTGAAGGGCGACCGCGTCTACCTGGCCAACCTTTCGCAGGCGCGGCTGGTCTACAATTTCAACGTCCGCTGCTTCCTGCGCGCCATCGTCCAGTATTCCGATATCAGGTACAATCCCAGCCTCTACAATTTCCCGGTGGAGGCCCGCGAAAAGGGGCTCTTCACCCAGTTGCTTTTTTCCTACAAGATCAATCCGCAGACCGTGCTCTTCCTGGGCTACACCGACAGCGGCATCGGCACGGCCAACATCGACCTCACGCGCGCCAGCCGCACCTTCTTTCTGAAGATCGGCTACGCCCTGGTGCTTTAAAAACGGTCGTCAGCGCAGCCGCGGCCTGACTTCGAGCACGGTCACGCGCACCATGGCGGTGTTGTTGCGCGGATTGCTGTCCACCACGCCGGCTCCCACCGCGTGCGGGCCCAATTCGGCTTTGACAACAAGGGTGTTTTCACCCACGACCGCCGGCGTCCAAGGGAAACTGAAGGGAACGGTCAGACTGGCGATGGAACTGAAATCCTGTTCATACAGTTGCGTGCGCGTCTTGCCGGACTGCACCCAGGCCGTGATCTTGATGTCGCGGACGGCGCCGGTGGTTCCGCTTACTTCACCGCGAATGGTCAGGGGTTTGCCTTGTTTGACTTCGATGCGGCTTATTCTTGTTAATCCAAAAGATTGCGCTTTGTTGATGCTGGTGCGGATATCGTAAGGCTCGGTGGCCGGCGTGCTGACCACAGCGGTGATCGCCAACTCCTGGCGGTTGTCTCTTTCGTTGCTTTCGCTAACGGTATTGTCCGGATCAAAATCAAAGTAAACTCTGTGGGCTCCCTCGGGCACTTCCCAGACGAAGCTCACGTCCTGGAGCGCTTCGGCGGCGAGTTCGGCGAAAGTGTGGTCGTACAGACGGGCTCCCCCTACCACGCCGCCGGTGACGCGCACGTCGCGCGCCCCGACCAGGTCGGCGTGCATGGTGGCACGGAATTCATACGGCAGGCCGGCCTTGGCCGTGCTGGTGCCGCTGCTGCAACTGAGGTTGCGAAAAAACATCAGGTTGGGCTGGCTACAGGCCAGACCGGGATCGGTCATGACGTTGTCGCCCTCGTTGCTTTCAGCCACGGCTCCGTCACAGTCGGCGACGACCTGCACCGGCTCACCGCAAGTTGCGATCCAGGCGAAGTGACCGCTGGCTTCGCCGCCATTGACCAGTTCGGGATAGGAATTGCGGGCGACGATGGTGCCGCCAACGCGCAAGCCCACGTTGAAGGCTCCGGCAGAAAAGGCGCTGTCGTTGATAAGCGAGTAATTGATGGTCACCGTGTCCCCGGCCGTAAATTCCTGAGGTACAAATGTGTTTTCCCAGCCGATCTCGCGCATGCTTCTGATTTTGATGTTGGGGGTTTGGCCGAACGAGGCCAAAGCCATCGTTCCAATTGTCATAATTAAAACCAAAACTTTTTTGCAGTTCATGGTTTCCTCCTGAAATATTTTTAATAGTTAAATATGAGAATTTCAAAAATATCTCAAAAAAAATGCTTGGCATCCTCAGTACGTTTCGTGCTACAATGGAAGCCATGGACCGGCATGGCGGTGAGGTGTGAAGCGGCAGGTCGCCTGGATGACGGGGACGCTCCTCTTAGTCCTGGTCTGTTTGCCAGCGGCTCAGGCCGGCGAGTCGTTCCGTTTCGAGCAGAACCGTTTTTTCCGGGTGCGCCGGGCCCGCAGCCAGGCGCAACCCCGGCTCGAAGCCCTGTTCCGGAAAGCCGGCCTGGACTATCCGGCTAAAGAGGTCTTGCTGCGCGTTTTCAAGCTGGAGGAGGAATTGGAGTTGTGGGCCAGGAACGATAAAAACAGCCCCTTCACACTGGTCCAACTCTACCCCGTCTGCGCCGCCTCGGGCACGGTCGGCCCCAAGCGCCGCGAGGGCGACCTGCAGGTGCCGGAAGGGTTTTATTTCATCAGCGCCTTCAACCCCTGGAGCCATTTCCACCTGTCGCTGCGCGTCAACTACCCCAATGCTTCGGACCGCATCCTGAGCGACCGCCGCCGCCCCGGCGGCGATATCTTCATCCACGGCTCGTGCGTGACCATCGGCTGCGTCCCTTTGCGGGAAGGTCCGATCGAGGAGGTCTACCTGGCGGCCGTCGACGCCCGCGATGCCGGCCAGGCACGCATCCCGGTCCATATTTTCCCCTGCCGCCTGCAAGGGAGCCTTTTGCAACTGGAACGACAGGCGTGGCGCCATCCCGGCCTGATGGATTTTTGGCTGAACCTGAAAGAGGGGTACGATCTCTTTGAAAAAAATCGCCGTCCGCCCAGAATCTCGGTGGATCGCAGGGGCAAGTATCTATTTCACTGAACTCAGTGAATAGTGATTGGTGATTGGTTAGGAAAAAAGAAAAACTGAGTTTCTCGGGAATGCGGCTGCCAATCACGAATCACTATTTACCAATCACTACTTTGTTGGCTCCAGAGTAACTCATGAAATCATTTATCAAGTTCACGTGATCACCGCGAATAAGCAAATGGTGGTTGGCCAGCGGTGCCTTCAGGAAATACTCGACCGGTTCCTGAAGACGCAGGCGTACCTGGGTGCGGCACAGGCCGGGTTCGGGGCGGCCGGGCAGAACGTCGGCAGCCGATACGAAGTAACTCCCCAAATCGGGATTTCCCACTTTAAACACCGTGGCCGGACCGGGGGGGAAGTCGCCGCTGAGGGCAACGCCCAATCCCGTTTCGAAATGGGTTTGCAGACGGTAAGTGCTGACGGCACGCCGCGGCACCGTGCAGTGGGCCAGGATCAGTTGGTTGTGCTTGCGGTCGATGGTGGCCGGGTTGGCCATGAAGGGGATCTCCCCGGTCAGGACGAACAGCAGGAGCATGGAAAATACCGCCGGCACATCGCCTTCGCAGCCGCAAATCATCCCCTCGTCGTTGAGTCGGGACAACGCCAGGCAGCCGCTGGTTTGCAGCCGCTCGATCAGGCTGAAGCAGCGCAAGGTGGCGGCCCGCAAGTCGTGGCGGGCATATACCGCTTTTAAGGCCGGAACCAAGCAGGCGGCCGCCTGCAGCGCCGCTTCGTCCACCCCATCCAGTTTTTTCGCTTGCCCGATCCATTCACGGGCGAGGGTCGCGACTTCCGCCTCATCTGCCATGTGCCCGGACACTTCGTCAAGGGCGATGTCGATGAATTCCGTTCCCCAGAGAGCTTTGACGGCGGCGCGGTCAACGATGGAAGCGATCAGCCAGTCCGACGGTTCGCCGATGATGCCGATGCGCCCGGCCAGGGCCCGGCGTGTCCTTTGAAAATCGGCGAGCCGCCGCAAGCGCCCGACCATTAGACTGCCGTCGCCGTGCACGATCTCGGCCGCCTCTCCCTGCTGGCGCACCCAGCTGGAAATTTCCAGGGCGGCGGGCAGGGAATTGTGCTTGCCGTCGGCCAGCAGGATGACCGGTTTGGCCAGGGCAGGGTAGATCTGAACGAATTTCTGCTCGCTCCCCCCGGAAGCGACGAATACGACCTGCAGATCGGCTTCGGCCTGATCTCCGGGATGGGTCTCGAGAAGCGTGAATTCCTCACTCAGAAGAGCCAGGAATTCCCTACGGTCTTTTTCAAAGCGGACCTTGTCATGCCTTCCCGAATCCAGGCGGAGCAGGGCGATCTTGATCATGGTTTTCTCCCGGCCTTGCCTTGCAAGGCAGCCGGAGAGATTTTACCATATCCGCTCAGCGTCCTTCTTGAGCTGGCGCGATTTTTTTAATAAAAATCGCCAGGTTTTTATTCAGAAATCATGATTTTCCTGATTGATCATCCTGGACGAGCTTGCGGCCGCGGGCAAACAGGGAGTGGATCTTGTCCATGACCAGGTTGAACAAGAAGCGCAGGCCGCGCCAGATGTGTTTGCTCGACCAGAGCATGAGCAGGCCCAGGGCGGCCAGCATCATGGCAATGATCAGGGTGAGCACGCCGGCCACCTGGGGATGGTTCTGGAAGGGGCCGAATTGAAAGATGGCTTCCCCGGCCCAGCGGTTGATCTCCAGGAAGAGGTCCGGGGAGATGATGGTGATCAGGCCGACCAGGGCACAGAGAAAACCGCTGATCACAAAAACCACGGCCGTGGCGAAATAGGCGATCAGCAGCCCGGCCAGGAAGGCCAGCAGGCCGGCGACCAATCCCAGGCCGCCCATGCCCAGAGGCGCGGCGAAAAAGATGATCAGAAAACCGGCCAGGATATAGAGAAGCGATTTTTTTTGCTTGCCCAAACGGGTGATGCTTGCTCCCACCCGGCTGGAGACCACTTCGGCCGGGTCGCCCAGCTTTTTCAGCACGCGCAAGGAGCGGTCGATCTCGTCGCCCTCACTGTCGCTGCTGAAGGATTCGTAAATATGCGAGCGGATCTCGGCCAGTATCTCCTGTTGGTCCTTTTCGTTCATGCCCTTCAATTGTGATTTTAGCTTTTCCAGGTAATCGGCGACGATCTTTTCCGCTGCCGGCGGGAAATGGTTATTCATTTTTCTTCCTCCTGATCACGATTTTTTTATTGCTTGGCGGGTCTGGCTGCGGTTGCGGCTCAGCGGCGGCGCTTTCCACCAGCAGCACCAGGCGCCGGAACTCAGTTTGCAGTGACTCGCATACGGCCCGGCCGGCCGTGGTCAATTCGTAGTATTTGCGCGGCGGCCCCTGGCTGGATTCCACCCAATCGGAACGCACCAGCCCTTCGCGGTTCAAGCGGGAGAGGATGGGGTAGACGGTGCCCTCCTTGATTTCGACCGCGTCCGGGTTTGCCAGGCTGCGGACCAGCGAGTAGCCGTAATGGGTTTGGCGGTACAGGACGGCCAGGACGGCCAGTTCCAGTATACCCTTGCGCAACTGGGTGACCTTGTTGTCTGTTTCTTCTGCCATGATCTTGTTCATGCCTAGTATACGATAAAACATAGTAGTTGGTTCAAAAAAAATTAATTTTTATAGATCCCGGCCAGGCCGGTACTTTTCATGAAATTAGCGATCCGTCCATCCCGGCCGCTGGGGATCCGCTTAAAGAAGGTTGGCGGAGCGACCGCTATGGATTGACAAAAACGCCCATGCGGCGGTATTTCTGGTAGCGTCGGTTGAGAAGGGTCTCCATGTCGCAATCGAGCAGCTCTTCCAGGGCGGCGGCCAGTACCGTCTTCATGGCTGCGGCGGTTGCTTCTGGATTTTCATGTGCTCCCGGCTCGGGTTCCTCGATGATGCCGTCGATGATGCCTTTCTGGAACAGGTCCGCGGCGGTCAGTTTCAGCGCCGTGGCCGCGGCCGGGGCCTTGGCGGCGTCCTTCCAGAGGATGGATGCGCAGCCTTCCGGGGAAATGACCGAATAAATGGTATTGGTCAGCATGAAAATCCTGTCGGCGACGCCGATGCCCAAAGCGCCGCCCGAGCCCCCCTCACCGGTGACCACGGCCAGGATGGGTACGCGCAGGCTGGACATGCGGTAAAGGTTGTAGGCGATGGCCTCGGCTTGGCCCCTCTCCTCGGCTCCGATGCCGGGGTAGGCGCCGGGAGTATCGATCAGGATGAGCACCGGGCGGCCGAACCTCTCCGCCTGCTCCATTAAGCGCAGGGCCTTGCGGTAGCCTTCGGGGTGGGCCATGCCGAAATGGCGGCGAATGTTTTCCTTGACGTTGCGCCCCTTCTGATGGCCGATGACGGTCACCGCCAGGTTCGAAAAAAGAGCAATGCCGCCGACGATGGCCTTGTCGTCGGCAAAACGCCGGTCGCCATGGAACTCGATGAAATCGCGGCACAAGTATTGGAAATAATCCAGGGTAGTGGGGCGCTTGGGGTGTCGGGCCAGTTTGACGATGTCGATGGCGGATGTCAACTGCCGGGCTTCGTGCAGGTCCTTATCTCGGCGGTTTTCAGACATGGGCTTCGCCTCCTTGGTCGTATGGCCTTTGTTCATGGATGCGCAAAATGGTAGTCAGTACCGGCTTGAGGTTTTTGCGCTGAACGACCAGGTCCAGCATGCCATGCTCCAGCAGGAATTCCGCGGTCTGGAACCCCGGGGGCAGGACCTGGCCGATGGTCTGCTGAATGACCCGGGGCCCGGCGAAACCAATCAGGGCTTTGGTCTCGCCGATGATGATGTCTCCCAGCATGGCAAAGGAAGCGGTAACCCCCCCCGTGGTCGGGTCGACCAAAACCGTGACCAGCAGCAAGCGCCGCTCATGGAATCGCTTGATAGCCGCCGCCGTCTTGGCCATCTGCATCAGGGAATAGATCCCCTCCTGCATGCGCGCTCCGCCCGAGCAGATGATGAATACCGCCGGAAGGAAATGGTCGGTCGCGTATTCGATCAGGCGGGTGATCTTCTCGCCGACCACCGATCCCATTGAGGCCATCAGGAAACGCGGTTCGAAGACGGCCAGAGCGGTCCGATGGTCGTTGATCTTGCCGACGCCGGTGAGCACGGCTTCGTTCAGCGAGGTGGCGGCCATGGCTGCGGCGATTTTCTGACTGTACTGGGGAAAATCCAGCGGATCGGCGCTCTGCAAATCGGCGTCCAGTTCAAAAAAAGTTCCGCGATCGCATATTCTTTTAATCCGGTTCGGAGCTTCGATGCGAAAGTGCCAGCCGCACTTGGAACAGACATAGTGGGCGTGGCGTAGAAAGGAAATGAAATGGGTGGTATTGCAATTCAGGCATTTGACAAATAATTTGGCAAGCATGCATTCACCTTTTAAAGGAAAAATTCTTGAATAGAATTCGTCGTATAGTTGCCGCGCAGGAAGGCCTCGCTGCCCAGGATCTGCTGGTGAAAAGGGATGGTGGTTTTCACTCCGCCGATGATGAATTCCCTCAAGGCCCGTTTCATGGTAGCGATGGCTTCGCGGCGGCTGTTGCCCCAAACGATGAGCTTGGCCAGCATCGAGTCGTAGTAGGGTGGGATGGCGTAGCCGGGAAAGACGCCGGAGTCGACGCGCACGCCCGGACCGCCGGGTACGATATATTGGCTGATGGTGCCGGTGTCGGGCAGAAAGTTGTTTTGATAATCCTCGGCATTGATGCGGCATTCGATGGCATGACCGGTTTTTTGTATGTCCTTCTGGGCAAAGTCCAGTTTTTTCCCGTCGGCCACCTGGATCTGGTTCTTGATGAGGTCAATGCCGGTGATCTGCTCGGTCACTGGATGTTCTACCTGGATGCGGGTGTTCATCTCGATGAAATAAAACTGCTGGCTTTCCTGGTCGAAGATGAATTCCACCGTTCCCACCGAGTCATATTTCACTGCCCGGGCGGCCTGGACCGCGGCTTCGCCCATGCGCAAGCGCAAGTCGTCGTTGAGAATCGGGCAGGGGGCTTCTTCCAGCAATTTCTGGTAGCGGCGCTGCAGCGAACAGTCGCGTTCGAAAAGGTGGACCAGGTGGCCATGCTTGTCCCCCAGCAGTTGGATTTCAATATGCTTGGGATTGAGGATGAATTTTTCCATGTAGAGGCCCGAATCGCCGAAAGCCTGCTGCGCTTCATTGGCCGCGGTGGCAAAGGCATTTTCGATTTCACTTTCCTCGTTGACGATGCGCATGCCCTTGCCGCCGCCGCCGGCGGTGGCTTTAAGGACTACCGGGTAGCCGAATTGTCCGGCGACAGTCAAGGCTTCCCCCGAAGAGTGAAGGATTCCGGGTGAGCCGGGCACGACCGGCACTCCGGCCTGCCGCATCATTTTCTTGGCGGTGGCCTTGTCGCCCATTTTGCGGATGGCCAGCGGGTGGGGACCGATGAACTTGATATTCAGGGTCCGGCAAGCCTCGGCGAAGAGGGGATTTTCGGCGAGAAATCCGTATCCCGGATGAAGGGCATCGGCCTTGGATGAGAGCGTGGCGGCAAGGATATTCTGGTAGAAGAGGTAGCTTTCGCTGGCCGGGGCGGGACCGATGCAGATCGCCTGGTCGGCATACTTTACGAAGAGCGCGTCGCGGTCAGCTTCGGAAAAAACAGCCACCGTCTTGATGCCCAGATCCTGGGCGGCACGGATGATCCGTATGGCGATTTCTCCACGGTTGGCAACCAGGATTTTTTCGATCATGAATCTCCCGCGTTTTCTTCGATCTTGAACATGGTTTGGCCGAACTCGACCAAAGCGCTGTTTTCAACGCAAATTTCGCGGATAATGCCGTCGATGTCGGTTTGGATTTCGTTCATGTTCTTCATGGCTTCGATGATGCAGAGGATGTCGCCGGCCTTGACAGAGTCGCCGATCTCGACAAATGGTTCGGCGTCTGGGGCCGGAGCCCGGTAGAATGTCCCGACCAACGGCGCCTGGACCTGGAAATATTTTTCGCTCTCTGTTTTATCGGCGCTTTCCGGTTCCGGGGTGAGCAGCGCCGCCGGGGGCGGGTCCGCTTGCGCAGGTGGCAATCCTGTCCAGGCGGCTGTCTTGTCGCTGTCAACAGCAGCAGTCGCCTGGCGCGAGTGGGAATGGCCACGCTTGATTTCGACGCTGGTGAACCAGTTGCGGATGGAAAGCTCGACGAGCTGGTGCTTGTCCATCAATTCGATCAACTCAAGAACGATTTTTTTCCTAAATTTCATTCTGCCCTCCGCGCCAAGTATTCTATTTCAGAGCTGATCCGGACTGGGTGATTTCCATAACATAACAGATAGTTTTAACAATTTCAAGGAGCAGCCGGTTTTTTTCGTTGCCGCCGCTATTCGAGCTGTTTTTCGCGCAACACGGCAATGAAGGCCTTGGAAAAATAGTTATTGTCGACCAGTGGATGCATCAGGGGGAGATCATTGGCGTAGGTCTCGCCGGTGATGTAAATCTTCCCATCCGAGCCCCGGCTCAGGCCGTTGCTCCAGTCGGCGCCCGTGCCGCTCTCGCCAACGTATGGATCGCTGGTCGAGCCGCCATAGTAGGTCGACAGCAGGATCTTCTCACCGCCGGCGCTCAACTTGGTGACAAATGCGTCTTTGACCCCGCCCAGGTGATCCTGGAGGGCGCCGCGCACCGGGAAGTCGGGGCTGGTGGTCCAGCCGGAGAGGTATGCCTCGCCGGCGGCATTCAACGCCATGGCCGTGGCCCTGTCTTCACCGCCGCCGCCCAGGTAGGTTGAATAGACCAGGGTGCTGTTGACCGGGTCGATCCTGGCGGCAAAAGCATCCGTTTTTTCACCATAAACGGTGTCGATGGCATTTTTCAATGGAAAATCGGCGGAAGCGGTGGATCCGCAGGCATAGATCGAGCCGTCGGCGCCGAGGGCGACGCCTAAGGCGAAATCGTTCTCCGCCCCGCCCAGCCGGGTGGCGAATTCGATGGCGTTGCCGGCGGGGTTTAATTTGAGGATGAAGGCATCGCATAAGCCGCCGCTCGCCGCCGGAATGGGATTGAGGGAAGGAAAGCCGAGGTCGGATGTCCAGCCGGCCACGATCAGGGCTCCTTCGCTGTCGACAGCCATATCCTCGATCGAGGTGTCGTCCATCTCGGCTAGGATTTTGCACTCATACAGCAAACGGCCGCCGTCGGCCGAGACCTTCAGGATGGTGTTGTCCATGGTGGCCAAATAGATGTCCTGTTCATCGTCAAGGGCCAGGGCGACGACGCGCTCCTGGAGGATGAACGTGGAGAAGTTCAGCGTCGAGCCCTGGGGGGCGATGCTGCTCAGGAATCCACATTGCCAGGGTTGGCTGAAGGTTCCGTAGAGCGGATTTTTCAGGGGGAATTCCTGGCCGCCGGCCAGTCCGCCGGCGATGGCGTTGCCCTGGTCATCGACGGCCATGGCCGTGCAGAAGTTGTAGCCCTGGGGGTCGCCGAGAAAGGTGGAATAGACCAGCGACTGCCCGTCCGGGGCGAACTTGCTGACGAAACCCGTGGTCGAAAAAGTCTTGTCGATGACCGGGTTTTTCAGGATGAAGGAAGGGCTCTGGGTCTCGCCGGCCAGATAGATGTAGCCGTCCTTGTCCACGCTGATGGCGTTGCCTTTGTTGGCCTGGGGCGAACCTCCCCAGTAGGTGGCGTAAACCAGTTCAAATACCGTGGCAGGTAATTCCGGCTCGTTGCTGTCGTCGTTGTTCCGGCAGGCCGGCGAGGCACAAAGAAACAAATACAGTAAAATTCCCCCGAGAACCATTTTCATGGGCGGTACCTCCGCAATAAATGGCGACTGCACTCCATTTCTGATGATATTATATACCGGGAAATATTTTTATGGTACTTCACGCGCAAATTGCAAATTCCGCGCCCCTCCCTTATAATGCCTGCATGGGGTTTGGCAAAAGACTCGAAGCGGGCTATTTTTTCAGTGTGCCGGACTTTGCCGATCCGGACAAGAACCTGGCGGCCCGGCAGATTTTTGTCATCGTAAGGGCATTCTTCGTGTTCGCGGTTTTGCTGCAGCTCCTGCAGGTCGCCCTGGACCCGAAAATAACCGTGCGCTGGTTTGTGTTGTTTTGTGCCACTTTCGCGGTCAGCGTCATGTTGCTGGAACTTGCCAGGCGCGGCCATGTCCGTCTGGCTTCCTTCCTGCTGGTGTTGAACTTGTGGCTGCTGGTCGGCGTATTCGCCTGGACGAGGATCGGCCTGGGGACGCGGGCCGCCTACGGCTATTTCATCGTTGTTTTCATCGCCGGCATGGTGCTGGGCAGGTGGCCGGGGATCATCACGGCGGCGCTTTGCAGCGCTTCGACACTGGCCATCGCCCTGGCGGCTCCGGTGGCTTCGTCCGACCCCGTCCGCTTCTGGCTGGTCAACTCGTTTTACCTGCTGATCGTGCACCTGCTGCAGAACCTGTCCTGGCGCTCCATAAGGGAATCCCTGGTCAGGGCCCGCAGCGAATTGCGGGAACGGCAGCTGGCTGAAACCGAGCTGCGCAGCAGCGATGAGCGATTCAAACAGCTGTCTTCGCTCACCTCGGAAGGAATTGTGATCCAGGCGGATGGCATCATCCTGGACGCGAACCAGGCATTCGCAGAACTTACAGGCTACGCAAACTCTGACCAGCTGATTGGGAAGAATGGCCTGGAGATCATTTCATTTACAGCGGAATCGCGAAAACGTGTGTTCGCCCATATGAGCAATCACTCCACCGAAACTTACGAAGTCGAAATTATCAAGCCGGACGGTTCATTGCTTTCAGCCGAGACCCATGGCAGGGAGATCAACTATCTTGGACGCCAAGCGCGCCTCGTCTCCATGCTTGACATCACCAAGCGCAAACAGTCGGAGGGTGAATTGCAGGCACGTGAGAATTTGCTCAGCAGTATTTTTCGCGCTGCTCCGACCGGGATTGGCGTGGTGAACAACCGGGTTTTAACATTAGTCAATAGCCGGATTTGCGAAATGATCGGCTGGACTCAGGAAGAACTGATCGGCAAAAGCTCGCGGGTTCTCTACGTCAGTGATGCCGATTTTGAATATGTGGGAAAGAAAAAGTACCGGCAGATCGCTGAACGAGGCACGGGGACGGTGGAAACGCGCTGGCAGTGCAAGGATGGTCGCATCATCGATGTGCTGTTGAGCTCCACTCCGATCAATCCGTTGGATCAATCCGCCGGAGTGACGTTCACCGCTCTGGACATTACCGACCGCAAGCAGGGAGAGGAAAAACTGCTGGAGAGCGAGCGGCGTTACCGGACGCTTTTTGAATCGGCCGGTGATGCCATTTTCCTTCTGCATGGGGACCGGATCATTGACTGCAACTCCAAAACACTGGAGGTGTTCGGTTGTGGCCGTGAACAAATGATCGGTCTGCCCATATCGCGATTTCATCCAGCCCAGCAGCCCGACGGCAGAGATTCGCTGGTTATAGGCAAGGAGAAAAACACGGCGGCCCTGACCGGAGGCTCGCAATTTTTTGAATGGCGGCATGTCCGCTTCGATGGTGCTCAGTTCGATGCCGAGGTCAGACTGAACCATATCCAACTGGTCGCCGGAGACTTTTTACTGGCCCTGGTACGCGACATTTCCGAACGCAAAAAACTGGAAGAGCAGTTGCGCCAGGCGCAGAAAATGGAAGCCATCGGCATCCTGGCCGGAGGCGTAGCCCATGATTTCAATAATATCCTTTCGACCATCGTCGGCTACACTTCCCTTTTGCAAATGAAGCTGAAAGCCGATGATCCGTTTAAAGAATACATCGAGCGCATCCTCTCCGCCACCGAGCGGGCGGTGAACCTGACCAGCAGCCTTCTGGCTTTCAGCCGCAAGCAGGAGATCGAATTGCGTCCGCTTGACATCAATGACACCATTTACGGTTTCCACAAGATCCTGGCGCGGCTGATCGGGGAGGATATCGATTTCCACCTCGACCTGGCCAGCCAGACCCTGGTGGTGGACGCCGATGTCCGCCAGATCGAGCAGCTGCTGATGAACCTGGCCAACAATAGCCGCGACGCCATGCCCCGGGGAGGCAAGCTGACCATCCGCACCGATGCCGTCGTTTTAACGGAGACACGCGCCGAGATTCCCGCCGGATCCTATGCCGTCGTAACGGTTACCGACAGCGGCTCGGGCATGACCATGGATGTCCAGGCGCACATCTTCGAGCCCTTCTTCACCACCAAGGAAGTGGGCAAGGGGACCGGGCTCGGAATGGCCATGGTTTACGGCATCGTCAAAAAGCACAACGGCTTCATCCACATGGCCAGTACAAGCGGAGCGGGGACCACTTTCAGCATCTATCTGCCCTTGAAGGCGCAAACCGTAAAAAAAACAGCGCGCCGCAAGCAGGAAAAAATCCCGGCCGGGAGCGAAACCATTCTCCTGATCGAGGACGATGCTGCCGTCCGCCAGGTGACCCGTTCCATGCTCGAGGAATTCGGCTACACCGTGCTGGAAGCGGCAAACGGGATCGAAGCCCAGACCGTGTTCCAGCGGCAGCGGGACCAGGTCCAGCTGGTCTTATGCGACCTGATCATGCCCAAGATGAACGGCCGCGAAACGTACGCCGCGCTCCAAAAAATCAAGGGCGATATCAAGGTGGTCTTCATGAGCGGCTATACCGCCGATATCATCGCCGGCAAGGGCATCGCCGATCCCGGCGTCCAGCTGCTCCAGAAACCGCTGAACCCGTCGACTCTGCTCAAGAAAATCCGCAGTGTGCTGGACAAATAATAAAATATCGCCGGGCGATTGATTTAAAAATCAGGAAATATCCGCGACCCCGTTTCCTTGTTGCGGGAATGGAAACAATTTGATTTCTTGACATCGCCTGCCAATGACTTAAAATAACAGTTTACGATCAGGAGGACTGAAATGATGAAAAGAAGGATATGGCTCGCTGGTCTGCTTGTTTTTTGTTTTCTGGGAATTCTTTTCGCCCTGACGGCGTCCGCAGTGAGCGAGAACCGGGAAGTCAAGGCGGTTCAGGATGCCATCGCCGCCGAGAAACTCTCCTGGCAGGCGGAGGTGACGCCGCTGTCGCTGCTCGACCGCGAACAAAAGCAGCAGCGTTTGGGCGGCCGCTTGAGCGAAGTGCCGGTCCAGATACCCGCTGAGAGTTTCCCCGAGCATGGGGCTTTGCCGGCATGGCTGGATTGGCGCAACAATGGCGGCAACTGGATCACTTCCGTCAAGGACCAGGGCAGCTGCGGCAGCTGCTGGGCCTTTGCCACCACCGCCCTGCTGGAAGCCATGGTCAAAATCAGCAAGCACATGAGCCAGGATATCGATCTTTCTGAACAAATGCTGCTTTCCTGCAGCAATGCCGGCGACTGCGTCCTCGGCGGTTATGAATACAAGGCGGCCAATTACATCAAGAGCACCGGTATCCCCAATGAGAGCTGCTATCCCTACTCGGACCGCAAAACTTCGTGCAGTCCCTGCGCCGGCTGGGCGGCACGGGTAGTGAGAATCACTTCCTGGAGTTGGGTTTCCACTTCGACCAGCGGCATCGAAACGGCGCTGCAAAGCGGTCCGGTCACCAGCTGGATGGCCGTGTATTCTGATTTCTACCATTACCGCAGCGGCGTGTACCAGCCCACGGCCGGTTCCTCTTACCAGGGCGGCCATTTCGTGGTCATCGTCGGCTACAACCATGTCGAGAGATACTGGATCTGCAAAAATTCCTGGGGGACGGCCTGGGGAGAAAGCGGGTTTTTCCGCATCAAAATGGGAACCTCCGGCATGGGCACCCAAGTGCTGCGCATGATCAAGCCGATCCTGAACAATGCGGCGCCTGTGCTGCAGAGCATTCCCGACTGCTCAGGCGAAGAAGGAAAGACCCTGGCTTTTACGCTGAGCGCCAGTGACAGTGACGGCGACCCGCTGGAATTTATGGCAGCCGGTCTGCCGGACGGGGCCGTTTTGGACGCTGCCAACGGCACTTTTTCCTGGACGCCCACCCACACCCAGTCCGGGATTTTCAACGTCCTCTTCAAAGTGTCGGACGGCATTGCCGAAGACGCGCAAGTGGTCAAGATTACTGTGCAGAATGTCAAGCGCAAGCAGTGGTAAAGAGCAAAAATCAAGGAGAAAAACCATGAAAAAAAATACTCCCATCATTTTCACGATAGTTTGCATGCTGCTGCTTGCCAATGCGCAACTCATGGCCTATCAGCAACCGGCCAAGAAAAGTTTCCTTAAGAAACAATTCTGCCTGCGCGGCGGCTTGAATATGTTCGGAATCAATGGCGCGGATAGCGATTATGTGGCCGGAAGCAATGATTTTCCCACTACTCCTGCTTATCAGAGCCCGGTCGTTGGTTTCAGCTTCGCTGTTTTCACTTCCCGTTCTTTTGCCATAGGTCTGGATGTCCGTTACGGTCTTTCCGCTTCAATCGATTTGCGCGACCCTTCCGATGAAGAAACAATTCCGGTTGATGCGCCTAAAAATCTTACCGCTGTCTTCAATCTTTACAAGTATTTTGATTTTTCCAAACGATTGGGATTGTATGTTTCCCTTGGTGGCGGCATGGAAAATCTTATGGCGGAGGAAAAGGAATATCTGTCCAATCTGGGCAGCAAAATCATCATCGCCCGTCCCCAAAAAACGCTTTCGCCCCTGGCTGCCGGCGGCATCGGCCTGCAGGCGATGCTGAACCGTTCACTGGGGATTGTTTTTGATTTTCAGGCTCTCTACATTTTTAGAAAAACAGCTCAAGTGCTCTTCTCCCCCTCCCTGGCCCTGGTGTTCAAGTTCTAAATTGTAAGGACCGGGTTTTTCGGGTTTTCAGGAACAGCTGATCCGGTTCTTGCCGTTTTTCTTGCTTTTGTACATCAGCAGGTCGATATTGCTCCCAGCTCCAGTCAAGTGAGGGCGACCGTGCTCTCTTCCTCCTTGGTCATGATGTTCAGGCGCATGGTTTTATGGTTCATATCGATATTGATGATATCGACTTCCAGGTTTTCATTTAATTCCAGTGATTTGAGCTTGGTGGTGATCTCCAACAGGGAATCGGTCGAGAGCTTTTCGTATCTTAACTCAGCCCTGATCGTGGCGTAGTTGCCGCGGTCGAATTGATCGATGCGCAGGATGGCGAAACCGTAACGGTCAAAAACATCATAAATCAATTGCGGATCATAAGTGCTTTGCATGATTGCCCCCGACCTTTGAGAAAATTTGTCATAAGCGGCTGCATTTTCTCTTTCATTAATATAGAATACTTTGCCTGCAAAATCAATACAATGCCCCTTTTTGCAAATTTCGGCATGGCCGGGTCGGTTCGGCCGGGGCTTGCAATCTGGCCTATCTTGATTTAAAATTTCCCCGGGTGTTGACATGATGGATAAAATCGGCAAATACACGATAAGCGGCGAAATCGGCAAGGGCGGCATGGGGGTGGTCTACCGCGGCCTGGATCCCGTGATCGGCCGTTCCGTGGCCGTCAAAACCGTCCGCCTCGATATCCTGAGGGGGGAGAGCGGCAGGGAAGACGCGCTCAAGCGCTTCCTGCGCGAAGCCCAGGCGGCCGGCAATCTCTCCCATGCCAATATCGTTACCATTTACGATGTCGGCGAACACGAGGGGCTGATCTATATTGCCATGGAGTTCATCGACGGCTGCAGCCTGGAGCAACTGCTGCAGCAGGAAAGGAAATTCACACTGCAAGAGATCACCCATTTGTTCAGCCAGATCGGCTCGGCCCTGGATTACGCCCATGGGAAGGGGATCGTCCACCGCGACATCAAGCCGGCTAACATCCTGGTCGGGCGGGACCTCAAGGTCTCCATCGTCGATTTCGGCATCGCCCGTACCGCCGCCTCGACCATGACCCAGACCGGCATGCTCATGGGGACACCGCGCTACATGTCCCCCGAGCAGATTGCCGGAAAAAAGGTGGACAACCGTTCTGACATTTTTTCCCTGGGAGCCATCTTGTACGAGCTGTTGACCCAGCACAATCCCTTCGCAGGCGAGAGCATTACCACCGTCATTTACAAGATCATGCACGCCGAACTTCCCCCGCTCAGCGATTTCAACAAGCAGCTGCCGGCCGGCCTGGAAGGCGTGGTCAAAAAGGCTCTGGCTCGCGACGCCGACGCCCGGTATCACAGCTGCGGCGAACTGCTTGCCGACTTGAAAAAATACGCTTTGGCCGTTCCGCAAGGCGCCACGGTCAGGGAAAGCAATTTTTACGACCATGATACGCAGCTTTTGGAAGTTGCCGGGAACACGGTTTTTTCCGCGCCGCGCCGCCGCCGGAAACCGCTGTTGTTTTTGACGGCGTTGCTGGTCGGATTGCTGGCCGCCGCCCTTTTTGTCTTCTGGCCCGGGAGGCGAACGAATGTTCTTCCTTCCCCTGAAGGCGGTGAGATTTCCCGGCCGGCAGCCGCCCAGGAAAACAGCGGGACCGCGGGCCGCGATGTCGCTCCCGATCAAGCTGCGGTTGACACGTCCGGCCCGGACGGCCTTTTGCCTGGAGGCGAACCGGAGCCGGCCAAGAAGACCGACACCCTGCCGGCTGCCGCTGGGACCGGTGTCCGGCCCGGGGCGCCCGTTGAAAAGCCGCTTGCTGAAATTGCCCAGGCGCAAAGCGTTGCCGGTGGGATTCAGGATGAAAGATCGCGCGCCGAGGCCGCAGCTGCCAATAAAAAAGGCTTCCTGGAGCGGGTTTTTTTCAACGGCACGGTTATGGTACAGGTCCGCCAGGGCAATTTTACCATCGGTTCTCCCAGGGGGGAAGGCGACGCCGACGAACATCCGGCCCACAAGATATTCATCAGCGATTTCTGGCTGGGAAAAACCGAAGTGACTTTTGAGCAGTTCGATTTATTCTGTCGTGAAACCGGGCGCAGCCTGCCAAGCGATGAGGGTTGGGGCCGGGGCAGCCGGCCGGTGATCAATGTTTCCTGGGACGACGCGGACAGCTACTGCCGCTGGCTGGCGCAAAAAACCGGCCGCAACTTCCGCCTGCCGCGCGAGGCCGAATGGGAGAAAGCCGCCCGCGAAAAGTATCCCTGGGGCAGGAGCTCTCCAAGCGCAAACCAGGTCAACATGAAGGGCAAGGCGGACGGTTTTGCCTTCACCGCCCCGGTCGGCTCGTTTGCTTTAGGAGAATCGCCTTACGGCATCCTGGACATGGCCGGGAACGTCTGGGAATGGATGGCCGACTGGTACGACCCCGGCTATTACCAGGCAGCGGCCGGCCGCGACCCGCAAGGTCCGGCCGCGGGCAAAGACCGGGTGGTACGCGGCGGTTCCTGGAGAGACGGATTGGAGCTGATCCGTTCCGCCAACCGCAGCAGCGAGCGTCCGGAGCGGCGCCTGAACGTGCTGGGCTTCCGCGTGGCCATGGACTACCGCTGATGGCCGCCCTCACCTCGCTGCATGCCCTGATCGAAGCCCTGAGGGACGGAGCGCCGATCAACAAGGTTCTGCTCAACCGCTCGCGCCAGGACGCGAAGATGCGCACCGTGATCGAGTTGTGCCGCCGGCGCGGCGTGATCTTTCAGCTCGTCCCGGCTGAAGCCGTCGACCGCAAGGCCGGCGTCAGGAACCAGGGCGTATGGGCCGAGATCGCGCCCGTCGGTTTTGTTTCCCTCGATTCGCTGCTGGCCGCGGTCAAAACCGGCCTGGTCGTGATCCTGGACGGCATCGAGGATACCGGCAACCTGGGGGCCATCGTGCGCAGCGCCGCCGCCGTGGAAGCCGACGGGATTCTGGTCTCCATCCGCGGCTCGGCCCCGGTCAACGACACCGTCTGGAAGACCTCGGCCGGGACCCTGGGGAAAGTGAGCCTGGTCCAGTCGCGCAACCTGGCCATGGATATCGAGAAATTGAAAAAAGCCGGTTTCTGGGTGGTGGCGGCCGACCAGCGCGCCGGCATAAATTTTTATGACTTTGATTTCAAGGGCAGAACCGCCGTGATATTGGGAAACGAAAGCAAGGGGGTCTCGGCCCTGCTGAAAAAAAATGCCGACCAGCTTCTGGCCATTCCCCATTCGCCGGCCGTGGAATCGCTCAACGTGTCGGCCGCGGCGGCCATCATGCTGTTCGAGGCCTATCGGCAGAAGAACAAGTAACCTGGGTTCCGGGGAACAGCGAAAACCAAAAAGCAGGGCTCGAAGTTCGACGTTGGAACGCCATAGACGAAATCCAAGCCTCGCAGCCAGCGGGCAGGCCTGCCCTGAGGGAACAAATATTTTTAATAAACAAAAATTCTGTTATAATCAAGACATGGCGAAAAAAGGCTTTACCCTGATCGAGCTGCTGATCGTGGTCACCCTGATCGGCATCTTGGTGGCGATCATGGTGCCGCAGTACAAGTATTCGGTTTTGCGGGCCAAGGAGGCGGTCCTGAAGGAGAACCTGTTCCAGTTGCGGGACGCCATCAACAAGTATTATTTCGACAAGAAAAAGTATCCGGCCAGTCTTGACGACCTGGTCACGGCGCGCTACCTGCGCGAGGTCCCCTTTGATCCCATCAGCAAAAGCAGTGAATGGGAGTTGATCCGGACCGAGCCCCTGGAGGACGAGGAATTCGATCCCGAGGCCGACCAGGGCATTATCGACGTCAAATGCCTGTCCAAGGCCACCTCCATGGACGGCACGCCCTATGCCGATTGGTAGGGGGCGGCGGTGAAAAAACGGCCTTTTGCCGGCCGCGCCGGCTACGTCATGATCGTGCTGATGATCGCCGTGGCGGTGCTGAGCGTGTTCATGCTCATGGCCGTGCCGCTCTGGCAGACCATGATGCAGCGCGAGGCCGAGGAGGAGCTGATCTTCCGCGCCCGCCAGTACGTCAGCGCCATCGGCTTTTACGTCAAAAGCCACAACAACCTCTACCCGCAGAATTTCGAAATCCTGCACCTGGAAAAATTCCTGCGCCGGCTCTATCCCGATCCGGTCAGCGCCGACGGTCGTTGGGACATGGTTTTCAAGGATACTACCGGCGGCGAGGCCAAATACCTCGTGGTCCCGGCCCACCTGGCCCAGGCCTATTTCAGCCGGGCCGTGCTTGTGGGCGTATGCTCCACTTCCCCGGAAACGGCTTTCCGCGAATATCGCGGCAAAAAGAAATACAATGAATGGGCTTTTTACCTGGGTGAAAAGGAAAACGAGAAAATGCCCGAGCTGCAGTACGAGGGCGGCCAGTGAAGAACATCCTGCTGGTGGCGGCCGAAAATTCGGCCGAAACCTACGCCGTGCAGGTCCTGAAGGAATTTCAGGCCCGGGGCGACCACTTCCATTTCTGGGGAATTGGCGGCGACCGCCTGGCCGCCAACGGCTTTGAAAACCTGGTGCACAACCGCTCGCTGTCGGTGGTGGGCATCGTCGAGGTCGCGGCCCACCTCTTGCGCATCCGGCGGGTGCTGAACCTGGTCCTGCGCCGGGCGCGGGAACGCAAAGCCGACGCCGCCCTGCTGATCGACTATCCCGACTTCAACCTGCGCTTGGCCCGCCGCCTGCGCCGGGCCGGTATCCCGGTTTATTACTACATCAGCCCCACGGTCTGGGCCTGGCGATACGGCCGGGTCGAGCAGATCCGCCGCTGGGTGAGCCGGCTGTTCATCATTTTTCCTTTTGAAGTGCCCATTTACGAAATGGAAAAGGTGACCTTCACCTATACCGGCCATCCGCTCCTGGCCGAGGTGCGGGTCAGCGAACCGCGAGAGGAATTCCGCCGCCGCCACGGCGTGGCCGCCGGCGACATCCTGCTGGCGCTGCTGCCGGGCAGCCGCGAGGCCGAGGTGCGCACGCTGCTGCCCGAGATCATGGGAGCCGTGCGCCGCCTGCAAAAGGAATTTCCCCTGAAAGTGTTTCTGCAGAAAGCGCAGAATATTCACCAGGAGCAACTGGCCGCGGTCGACCCGGATATCCGCGTCCTGGACCAGGAACAGGGCTTCGACCTGCTCAACGCCGCCGACGCGGTCATCACCACTTGCGGCACTTCCAACCTGGAGGCGGCCTTGCTCGGGGTCCCTTTTGTCGCCGTGTACCGCGTCAACCGCCTGACCTACCTGCTGGGCAGGCGCTTTGTCAAGATCGGTCTATATTCCATTGTCAATATCCTGGCTGGGCGCCAGGTTGCGACCGAGCTGATACAAAAAGAGTGCCGGACCGGGCGCATTTATGAGGAAACCAAAAAGATCCTGGACGATCCCCGGCTGCGGGAAGAAATGCGGCGAGAGTTCCGGCGCATCAAGGATAGCCTTAGCCAGGAAGAGAAACCCGCCGTCATCATCTGCCGCCAGATCGGCGCCGACCTGGAAGGGTGAGAAAAACTGAGTGGCGCGAGACAAATTCATATTTCTGATCCTACTCAGTAAACTCACCCCCGTTCCCCCTCTCTTTTTTTAAGAGAGGGGGTCAAGAAGACTTCCTATTCCCCTTCTCTTGCTAAGAGAAGGGGTAGGGGATGAGTTTCACGCATTCAGATTTTCCTGCAAATATTTCATTTTCGAGATTCTATTGTTTTTCTTATTTCTGACCCAACCTGAGGGCCTGACTTTCCTTGCTCAACTGAAACTGAGTTCCCCGATTTTTTTGGCCAGTGCCGACAAATAATTTTTAACATCGTCGTTCTGCAATTCCGGGTTATGCAAAAGCCGGCGGGCGTCGGTTTGCGCTTCCTGCAAAAGCCGGTAATCCTTCTTGACGTCCGCCAGCTTGAAATCCAGCTCCCCGGCCTGCTCCAGGCCGGCGATCACGCCGCCGCCGCGAAGTTCCAGGTCCATCTCAGCGATCTTGAAGCCGTCGTGGTGGGCGGCGACGGCTTGCAGGCGCAGCTTGCCGTTTTCGGTCGGTCGCGGCGACTCGATCAGGAAACAATGCGACTGCTCTGTCCCGCGTCCCACCCGGCCGCGCAGCTGGTGCAGCTGCGCCAGGCCGTAGCGGTCGGCATTTTCAATGACCATGATGGTGGCGTCGGGAAAATCGATGCCCACCTCGACCACGGTCGTGGCCAGCAGCAGGCGGACGCCACCTTTGGCAAATTGCTTTAATGCCCGTTCCTTTTGCTCCGCGGTGCTTTTTCCTGAAAGCACGGCCTGGGGGATGCCGGGCCAGCGGGTTTTGCCTGCCGCCGCTTCTTCCTGGAGTGAACGCAAGTCGGGATAATGCTCTGATTTTTCGATCAACGGCAGGATGACATAGCCCTTGCGCCCGCTTTCCAGTTCCCCTTTCAGCCGCCGGTAGAATTTGTCGCGGTTCGCGGCATGAACAATAGTAGTACAGACCGGCAGCCGCCCGGATAGAGGTTTTTTTAAGGTGGATACGGCCAGGTCGTTGTACAGGGCCAGCAGCATGGTGCGGGGAATGGGGGTGGCGGTGGTGACCAGCAGGTCGGCGGCCCGGCTTTTGAAAAACAAGGCGGCCCGCTGGGCCACGCCGAAGCGGTGCTGTTCATCGATGACCACCAGGGCCAGGTTTTTGAAAACGATGCTTTCGCTGATCAGGGCGTGGGTGCCGAAAACCAGGGATATTTCGCCGCAGGCCAGGCGGGCGCGGATCTCCTTTCTGGCTCGGGGTTCGCAGCCGCCGGTCAGCAGGGCGATACCGTCGCTGCCGAAAAAGGAGCAGGCGTTCCGGTAATGCTGGCGGGCCAGGATCTCGGTCGGGGCCAGTAACGCTCCCTGGTGACCGTTCTCGCGGGCCAGCAGCAAAGCCAGGAAGGCCACGATGGTCTTGCCGCTGCCGACCTCGCCCTGCAGCAGGCGCTGCATGGTCCGGGGCGATCGCAGGTCGTTGACGATCTCGCTGAAAGCCGCGACCTGTTCTTCGCTGAGCGGGAACGGCAGGCGGCGGTCGATAGAGCGGCGCAGGTCGTTGTGGAAGAGGTAACGGTGCAGCCGCCGGCGGCCGTGGAAACATGCGCGGACGAATTGCAGTTCGAGTTGGAAAATGAGCAATTCGCCGTAAATGAAGCGCTCCTTCATTTTATCGATTTTATCCCGGTTCAGAGCCTGAGGCTGGTGGATGGCGCGCAGGGCCGTTGTTCGTCCGGGAAAGTCATGCCGCTGCAGGACCAGGTCGGGCAGTGTTTCCCCTTCATCCTGCCAGGAGGCGAGTATGCCGGCAATGATCTTGCGTATGGTTCCGGCTTTCAGCGCGGCCAGTGGCCGGTAACGGGGAAGAATACCGCCAACGCGGTTTTCCGGCGCCAGCAGCGGATTGACCATCTGCCACCTGTCCTGGCGTTCTTCGATACGGCCGAAAACGTAGGCCGGTTCTTGCCGGCGCAGGGTTTCCAGCAGGTAGGGTTGGTTGAAAAAGACCAGGGTTACCGGGCGTCCGCCGATCTGGCCCTGGGCCGTGAGCAAGGAGGATCTTTTCCTGAAATTGCGGCTCACCCGGACGCGGCCGACGGTGAAGGCGTAGAGCCCTTCCCGGCCGGGTAAGGGGGATGCCTCGATTTTAGATAAATCCAGGTAGGTTTCGGGAAAATACAGCAGCAGCTCTGCGGCCGTGGCCATGCCGCGGCGGCGCAGGATAGCGGCGTAACTGGGGCCGATCCCCTTGAGTTTTTCAACCGGGGTGTCTGGCGTGATGGTCAATAGTAGAAATAGATGGTTTTAGTGGAGCACTGCACGTTTTTCAAGCCCGGCAGCAGGGTAAACCAATCGAAGATCGACTTCTTGGTCTTGGAGTTGAATTGGGCTGCATTGAACGCCTCATCGAGGACAGCGGGAGAAAAGCGGCTGCCGTTGATGACCATTTCCGAAAAAGCGAAGCGCATGTGATAATTACTGCATTCGAATTTGCCGCTGAAACTTACCTCCACGTCGCGCAGGAACTGGGGTACGGCAGCGTATTTTTCGCCGGCCAGCTTGACCTTGAGAGTGCCGTTGACCAGGTTCTTGTCCTTCAGGTGCAGCTCGATGAAGGTCACTTCCTGAGCGTATTTTTTGACGTATATCAAGTTCAGGTATGAATTCAATTCGCTTTCGCTGAAGGCAGTTTTTTTCAGGAAAAGGGCGGGCTGGCTGCGGGCGGCGATGCGCGACAGGAAACTGTCGATCCTCTTGGCTTTGTTCAGTGAAAAATCGGCTGCGGCGGCAAAAGCGGCCAGGGCCAGCAGCAGGCAAGCGGCGATTCTCGGTTTCATTTTATTTTATGATAACGGTTCGGCCCAGTATTTGCAAGCGGCCTGCGAAAAATTGGTGGACGGCCCAGGGATAAAGGCGGTGTTCCTGGCGCAGTATTCTCCGGCTGAGGGTTTCTTGCGTGTCGCCTTCGCGGACCGCGACCGCTTTCTGGACGATGACCGGACCGCTGTCGATCCCGGCATCGACGAAATGGACCGTGCAGCCGCTGACCTTGACGCCGTAGCGCAACGCCTGTTCCTGGGCGCACAGGCCGGGGAAGGATGGCAAAAGGGCGGGATGGATGTTCATGATGCGCCCGGGATATTTGTCGAGCAGCACGGGGCCGATTAGGCGCATATAGCCGGCCAGGCAGATCAACTCTATGTTTTCGCGTTGCAAATATGCGCAGATCTCTTCTTCGTAAGCGGCCTTGTCGGGAAATTGCCTGGGATTGATATGATAGGCTGGGATGCCGAAATTGGTGGCTTTTTTCAGTCCCCGAGCGTTCTGGTGGTCACAAATGACCAAGCGCACTGAAAAGTTGGCTCTGATGTCCCGGGAAGCGCGTAGCATGGCCGTGAAATTGCTGCCCCGGCCCGATAAGAAAACCGCAATTCTTCCTTTGTTCATGGTTGGTTTTTCTGACTTCTGGTTGTCATTTGCCGGATCCGATAAGTATCGCCGCGCGGAAATGAAAAGACATGCCGAAGGGGGGACTCGAACCCCCGCAAGCGTAAAGCTCACCAGTACCTGAAACTGGCGTGTCTACCAATTCCACCACTTCGGCATGATACCTTACTTTATAAGTTAAAACCGACATTTTGTCAAGACCGCAAGGTCGGGATTCGTGCTTGAAAAGTTTCGCTTCACCGCCACTGCGGTCGGCGCCGTGATGATTTACTTCCGCCGGCGGCTGTAGTAGAATATCTTTTCAATCCGTTTCCCTATTTCAATTTGGAGACAGACACGTGAAACTGAGAAAAAGCGCAGCAGCTTTGCTGCTCGTATGTTTTTTTTCCGGCCAGGCAATTTTTTCCCAGGTGGGCGAAAGCGAAGAAGCTGAAAAAACCGTGGCCGAGAATACTGCAGCCAAAAAAAAAATCAGCACCTATGTCTCCGGTTTTTTCAAGGATGAAGCGGAAATGTGGTCGGCTCCCTTTCACCTGGACTGGGAGAACCTTGTGGTCTTTTCAACCGTGCTGGTCGGAGCCGGGTTGCTGGTGGCCAACGACGAAGGCATTTATGAAAATTTCAAACTGTACCAGAGCCGGAATCCCTGGGTGGACAAGGTGAGCCCCACGGTCACCATGCTGGGCGATTGGGGCGTGGACTGCGGCATCGCCGGCCTGTTCTTTCTTGGCGGTGTGCTGCTCAAGGACCAAAAAGCCCGGGATACCGGGTTGATGGCTTGGGAAACGCTGCTGCACACCGGCCTCCTGGTTCAGGTCGTCAAGCACCTGGCCGGGCGCCAGCGCCCCGAAGTCGAAAACGGCCTGGATTACTGGTACGGGCCCGCGGCTATTTTCAAACGCTACAGCCAGGGCTCTTTTTCGCATTATGACTCTTTTTTCTCCGGGCATACCGTTTCCGCCTGGGGGCTGGCTACGGTGATCGCCGAAAATTATAAAGATCACCGCTGGGTGCCGATAACCTGCTACAGTCTGGCCACCCTGGCCGGTTTGTCGCGGGTGACCGAGGACGCCCACTGGCTGTCCGATGTCTTCCTGGGAGCGGTGATAGGTTACGCCGTGGGCAAGATGGTGGTGCGCAACCAAAACAAGCGCCTGCAGTGGTCTCCAGCCCTTTCCCCCGGCGGCATCGGCCTGGTCTTCAGCTACGAGATCAAATAATTCATGGCAGTATCTGCCCGGGATCAATTCATCCTCCGGCCCCTTCTTTTGCGAAGAGATGGGAATCTAGGGGCACGGCGCGCCGTGCCCCTACGATAGCCAAAGAGAAGGGTTGCGGGTGAGCTTGCTTTTAAGATTCCTATATGGGATTGGAATGAGTTTGCTTGGTTTACGAATCCCCGATTTAATGGTATATTTCACGAATGACCGCCAAAACCCGGATTTTCATTTTATTTTTGTTCCTGATATGGATTGCCGCTTTGCCGGTCTTTGGTCAGGACACAGATGATGATAACGAGTTCATCATCTCAAGTTTCATGCTCGAGCGCTTGCCGGGCGGATATTTTTATCCGAATTTTTTTGAAAACTTGGCTCCGGACGCTACTTTCCTGATCGAGGAAAGCAATGGTTTCGCCCAACTTGATTTTCCCAAGGTTTATTTTGAAGGCGATTCTTATTCTCAGTTCAACTGGTTTTTTAACGGTTTTTCGATCAACTCGGCCCTGGATGACGGTGCCCCGGCTTTCCAGCTGCCCTTTCTGACCATTGACTCTATGGCTTTGCAAAGCGAAACTCCCCAGCACCGCGACTATGGATTTCATTTCCGTCTGCGCTCCCCGGTTGTAACCCGTTCACGGCTGATGGTTTCTTCTGTCTTTCCCAATATGGGCGGCTATACGGCACTGGGGAAAATGGCTATCGGCAACCATGCCAGTCTCAGAGCCGATAACCTGTACAGCGGCCGCCGGCAAATTTCCGGAAATCAAGCGTTTGATTACTCTTGGGAAACGAAATCGCCGCATTCTTCCTTTTTGCTGGGCCTGAGTTATTTCAATCAGGAACGCCGCTTCAACGATTTCAATTTCCGTGATGCCCAGTTTGCTGAAAAAGGCAACCTGCTGCAGCTTCTATCCCGCTGGCAAAGAGCATATGCCCGGGGAGTGCTTGATTTGTCCCTGGCGGTGAATGGCATCCGGCGCGACCGTTTATTTGCTGAGGAAGGGCGCTACCCCCAGGAAACCTATGATTTGGATAAAAAAACCTGGTTTGCCGGGGTTTCCTGGCAGGGCCGGCCGTTAAATTTTAGATTTTCCTGGCAGCTGGAATGGGAAAGACGGACACCAACGGTTCTGGACGCCGGCAAGGATTTGCAAGACATTGATGGGCAGGGATTTTATCCTTTTGAGAAGTGGGGTGATTTTGGGGCAAATACCCTGGCTTTAGTTATCGATCAAAAGTATTCTTTTTCTTTACTGGGGGAAAAAGTCGAATTTGAACCTTTCCTGAACCTATCAGCCGTTCTTTTATCAGCGGCCGAACAAACCGGGTCAAGCAACGCCCTGTATTTCTCCAACCAGCCTTACCAGGTTATCGAATGGCAGAAAGGCGCTGAATACCGCAATCAACGATTTCTGGGAACAGGTGGAGCTGAGTTGGCAATAACGATGGCTAGGAAAATCACCCTTAATGCCCGGCTATTTTTCCAATATCAGGAGCTTGTATTTGGGACGGCGCGCAATAATAGCCGTTTTTCCCAACCAGGTGGCGAACTTGGTATCACTTGGTTCGCTAATATCAAAACCAGGATTTCATTATCTTATGGCATTCTGCCTTATGAATTGCGAGCCAATGTCAGCGATTTCCTGGAAGACCAGCGTCCCGGAGCGTCCATTTTTTACTGGAATGATGACAACAGCGACGGCCGCTTCCAGAACCAGGAAAAAGGCGCTTTATTCGGTCAGGTCGGCGGTCCCAGCCATTTCCTTTCTCCGAATTTGCAACCGCCTCAACGGGAGCGCATCCTGCTGCAGCTGAACACTCGGCTCTCAGCCAATTTCAACCTTAACATCAAGGGACTCTACAAAAAAATCCGCCAACCCATATGGACATATTTCTCCGATAATTATGGCTATTACGAAGAGGTTGCCGGCCAGAATTACTATTTTTTCGACCGCCCGTTCAGCGCTTTTAAACTGGATAATGCCGCCTTTGACAAAGATCCGTTTTATGCCCAGTTGCTTATTCAATTGCAAGGACAAAAACTTCAGCGCTGGTTTTTTTCATTTTCTTTCCTGGCCCATATAGGCATGGGCTATACTGCTTTTGGTAACGGTCCAACCGCCAATGATATCGGTATCATTTCCGAAAGCCAGGCTTTTCCGAATGCCTGGATCAATGGCTATGGGCGTGTCGACGGCGATCGGGCTTTCGTCAGCAAGATTTTTTTTGGTTACTATTTATCACGGCGTTTATTTCTGAGTGCCAGCATCAAATATCGTGACGGTAATCCGTTCGCTTTTATCAATGCTTTTAAGAAAAATGACCAATGGATCATCACCTACCAGACCATCAAGGCTGAGGATAAATATGGCAAAAAAGGCGGTCCAAGAGAGGATTGCCTTTGGGATTTCAATTTTAAATTCG
>Ga0307378_10002254_pt1 | contig 29900 bp, 16 predicted proteins | sample UN1MG_FD_202238 | JGI IMG/M metagenome (GOLD analysis project Ga0307378, IMG submission 202238) | Soil microbial communities from Risofladan, Vaasa, Finland - UN-1 | ecosystem: Environmental > Terrestrial > Soil > Coastal area > Acid sulfate soil | place: Finland: Risofladan, Vaasa | collected... | reverse complement strand
AGCCCTGATCAGACGAAAGAGGGTGACAAGATCCAGGCGGCTAAAGCGGTCCGTTTCGATGGGGAATGCCGAAGAGCGCAAAGCGCTCAATCCTCCAGGCACCGGCAGCCAGCCGTTTTTCATGCCGTCAGCGTAGAGCTCCATACCAGGGGTAGCATAGAAAATGCTGGGTGCGATCAGCACCCGTTGCCCTGCCAGAAAGCGGATGGATTCAACCATTTCCTCAAGATCAGAGTCAGGCAGGCCCAGAATCAGATAGCCGGTGATGAAAAAAGTACTCCTTGCCTTACGCACCCCCGGCTCGCTTGCTCCTGCTCCATTTACTATTGCCTTACTCATTGCCGCTTCAGTGGCTTCCGCCTTACTTACTCCTGCCTCACTTACTTCAGACTCACTCATTCCAGATCCACGGGTTTCTGCCTCGTTTGCTCCCGCTCCCTTTACTCCTGCCTCACTCATTCTCGCCTCATTGGTTTCTGCCTTACGCACCCCCGCCCCACTGCCCGCTGCCCCGCTGTCCCCCACTCCAGCGGCACCCGCTTCACTGACAATGCGGCTGAAGGAGCGAATGTCGCCTGGCCGGTTCAGCCTTTTCAGTGTCCTGGCCGAGGATGAGACCAGAGGAAGGTTCAGGTGACGGCAGCCGAGTCTTTGCAGCCTGTCCAGAATCTCCCTGTCCAGGGAGTGGGGGAACAGGCCGTTCTCGAAGAGCAGGCGAAAGGTTTCATCATGGCCGAATTCCGCCTCAATGGCCTCAAGTAACCGGATGGTCCGGTCTTTGTGAAAGGTAAAGTGCTCATCTTCAAAATCAAAGACCCTGATCTGCTCTATGTCGTAGCAAAGCCGCATCTCTGCCAGGATGCTCTCAATCGAGCGAAAGCGCACTCTGTTGCCCATGACTGCATGGCCGGAGCAGAATCGGCATTGGAATGGGCACCCACGGCTTGAAAGCATCATGGTGTATCGGCTGCCCTGAAAGCGATATCGATCAGGGTCAAGCAGTGCGCGGTCAGGGAAAGGCAAGTCATCCAGATCAGTCAAAAAGCCCTTCGGCGAAGAGAGCCTGACCGTGCCCCTCACCCTGAAAGCCAGTCCATCGATGGATTCAAAACTTCGATGGCCGCCTATGGCCTCAGCCAGGGCCACCAGCCGCTTTTCTCCCTCACCGCAGATAACATAATCCACAGCCTGCTCCTCCATCAAGTGCATCTTAGCGACCGTAGCGTGGTTCCCTCCAAGCACCGTCAGTTTCCCCAGTTCCTTGGCTATCCGGGCAACGGTGAGTGCTTCCTCTTCATAGGGTGTGAACAGGGAACTGATAGCTACCAGGTCCGCATCCTTTATTTTTTCGCAGATTTCGACATCCGTTAGGCCAAAATGCTGAAAACTGCCGAAGAGTCGGAAAGGGCTTTTATCTTCGCCTGAGTAATATTCTCTTAGATAGCCCATTGATTGGGGAATAGGCAGGGCTTTTTTTTGCTCCGCACTGAAGGCATCCAGAACCTGGCAGGAAAAGCCAGCCCTTTTCAGGGAGGAGGCCAGATACAGGAGCCCCAGGGGGTACATCCTGTGGCCGGTGTGATAAAAGTCTCGAACAGGCGGCTGAACAAGGAGAATCTTCATGGGTATCTATTTTACATCCATAACCGGTAATCTGCAACAATCAGCAGCCTGCATCAGGCTGCAGCAATCATCAGCCAGCAACAATAACAGCCTGCAGCAACCAGCAATATGCAGCAACCAGTAACCTATGGCAACCAGCGATCTATGGCAGCAACCAGCAATCTGTAACAATCAGCAAACTTCAACCCGTACCTTATGCGTTGAATTGCCGAAAACAAAGGTAACTGTGATTTTTGGGATAGATTTTCATATTTTTTTATGTTATCCTTCTTTCCTTTCCAGGAATACTTTATCAGGAGTCAGAGCATGATCTGTATACCCATCACTGCCTTAAATACCGGAGCGGCCCTGCAGGATATTACGCAGGCGGAACAAGTAGCCGACATTTTAGAACTGCGGATTGATTACCTGGCGGACCCTGACCTAGAAAAGCTTCTGACGGCCAGGAAAAAACCGGTCATTATTACCAACAGAAAAAATGATGAGGGAGGAAAATTCCCCGGAACCGAAGCAGAGCGACTCCAATTTCTGGAGGAGGCAGTCCGCCTGGGTGCAGAGCATATCGACCTGGAGTGGAGCTGCGGCCCGCAAGTCTTACAGCACTTCAAGGATCTGACCAGGGGCACCAAAACCCGGATCATCTCTTCCTGGCACAACTTTCAGGAAACGCCGAAGAACCTTGGTGAATTATACACTTCAATGAAATCGGCAGGGGCTGATATCATCAAGATCGTTACCCATGCCAAATCCATCAATGACAACCTGAAAATTTTCGATCTGATCTGCCAGGCACAGGAAAATGATCAGCAGATTATTGCCCTTTGCATGGGTCCTCAAGGCGAGATCAGTCGAGTATTGGCTCTGCTTTTAGGCGCTTATTTGACTTTTGGCTCCTTGCAGAAGGGGAAGGAATCAGCGCCAGGGCAAATCGAAGCTCAGGTCTTGCGCGATGTCTACCGGGTCTGCGAGCTGAAAGATGCCGATTTTCGCCTCTACGGCCTTGTAGGTAATCCGGTCAACCAAAGCCAGGGGATTCGCATCCATAACCGCGCTTTCCAACACATGGAACTGGACGACCTGTATGCCAATTTTCTGGTGGAAGATGTTGCCTCCTTTATGCGGGGCTTTAAGGGCTATATCTGCGGGCTCAGTGTTACCATGCCCCACAAGCAGAAGATCATGGATTATCTGCCCCAGATCGATCCTATGGCCCGCCGAATCGGGGCTGTCAACACGGTAGTGAAAAAAAAGGGCACTCTGGTCGGATATAATACCGATGTTATGGGAGCCATTCAGGCTATCGAGGCAATCACCCCCATTATGGACAAGAATGTGGTCATCCTTGGTGCAGGTGGAGTGGCCAGAGCCATTGCCTATGGGGTCGTGAACCGGGGAGGCAAGCTCACCATCCTGAATCGAACCTTCAGCCGGGCCCAAAGTCTGGCCAGAGAACTGTTTTGCCAGGCCGGAGAACTTGAAGAAATTCAGAATATCGAGGCTGATCTTCTTATTAATTGCACATCGATAGGTATGGCACCTCAGACCGAAGAGATGCCTGTTCCTGAATCCGTCCTGCGGCCCGGCATGGTCGTCTTTGATACTGTGTACCATCCTGCCCAGACCCGCCTGCTCAAAGAGGCCAAAGCGAAAGGATGCCGCACCATAACAGGTGTGGACATGTTCGTGAACCAGGCAGCAGCCCAATTTGTCCTCTGGACCGGCCTTAAGGCACCAATCGAGGCTATGAGGTCTGCCCTGAACTTGTAAGGACAAGACAGTAATCAGTTATCAGCGGACACTTGTCATTGGATAGTGGATAGTGGCCAGTTCCAGTGATCAGTAGACTGTAATCAGGAGCCTGTAATCAGGAGCCAGAGCAAAAGAGGAGTCAGGAAAATGAACCTGGTAGCGCAAAAGACAGCCCAATTGGCCGGGGAGATCTCCATTCCCGGCTCAAAATCCCATACCATCCGGGGTGTGGCCATGGCGGCCCTGGCCAATGGCACATCGCGCCTGGAAAACCCACTGGATTCGGCTGATACCCTGGCCGCATTCAATGCGGCTTGTGCCCTGGGTGCCCGGATTGACAGCTCCTGCTCCGAAGAGTGGATCATCGAAGGATTTGGCAGCCATCCACGACCTCCGGCAGGCCCGATCAATATGCTCAATAGCGGCACATCCACCAATCTGTTTGCCTCAGTAGCGGCCCTGGGGGATTTTGAGATAATCATTGACGGAGATTCCTCCATCCGCAAACGGCCGGTGCAGCCCCTGCTGAATGCCCTTCAACAGCTTGGGGCTGAGGCTGAGTCAATTAAAAAAAATGGGTGCCCTCCGCTTCGGATCAAGGGCCCCTTGCGAGGGGGTGAGGCCGAGGTCGAATGCCGAAGTTCTCAGTATGTATCTAGTCTTCTGATCACCTGCCCACTTATCTCCCCAGACCAGACCACCATAATCAGGGTCCGCAACTTATGCGAGTCGCCTTACATCCAGATGACCCTCGACTGGCTGAAAGCCCTGGGCATCAAGTGGGAGCAGGAAGGCTATGAGTATTTCAGGATTCCCGGCGGGCAGCACTACCAGCCTTTTGTCCGAAAAATTCCGGCTGACTGGTCATCGGCCACCTTCCCCTTATGTGCGGCAGCCATGATCAAGGGCTCAGACTGCCTGATCAAAGGACTTGATATCAATGATTCGCAGGCCGACCGCCAAGTGCTGGAGCATCTTCAAAAGATGGGGGCTCATATTGAACTCACAGACCAGGGGATCAGGGTTTGCGGAGATAAGCTGCATGGTGCGGAGCTTGATTTAAACAACACTCCCGATGCCCTGCCAGCTATAGCCGCAGCCGCCTGTGTGGCCGAAGGAGTCACGGTAATAAGGAATGTGGCCCATGCCAGGATCAAGGAAACCGACCGCATCCAGGTTATGGCCGAAGAGCTTGGCCAAATGGGGGCCAATATAAAGGAAACACCTGAGGGGCTGATTATCGAAGGGAGCATGCTGCACGGTGCCGCAGTGCAGGGACACCATGATCACCGCGTAGTTATGGCCCTCTCCCTGGCCGGAATGGTAGCTGAAGGAATTACCCGGATCACGACCGCAGGAGCGGTAAATGTGACCTTTCCCGGCTATGTCGTCCTTATGAAGGGCCTTGGAGCCGTGATGGAAATGGTTGATAGCTGATGGGCGACGGTTGAGAGTTGCGGGTTAAGTTCATATTGCACAACCCATAATGCGTGGCGCAACTCAATAGTAGATAAATTTGTATTATTCTAACGTATTTCTATAATTTTTGCACGCTGATAAAAGTTATGAATGATCGCAATTCACCTTTCTTATCCATTTGCTTCCTTATTCAAGGGGTAGAAGGATAATTTATCCTGCCCGCTACTTCTGTATTTTCGCCAGGAAAATACAAAGGAGAAAAAGGATAATTTTTAATTTTTCGTATTTTATTCTAAATTGTTTTAATATAGATTTTGACTATTGATGGAAATCTTGTTATTATTAAAGTATTTGAGTATAGACAGACTCCAACGATCTGATCAACTGTTAGCAAGAGATTTATACTTTGAAGGAATATGGCTGGGCAGGGGAAGCAATTTCAAAATAAGCCACAGATAACATGGGCACAAGCGTTTAGAGATATCACTATTGCTTCTATGAATCGTGGGCAACTCCCAGTCCTTGGATTGATTGGGCTTGCTGGATGTATTATATGGAAAATGCCGAATAAAGATGTATCCAATTTGGTTTTTGATTTACTTGATCGGTTATCACATGGAGAGCTAATTGCATATGTTTTATTAATAGTTGTATCGGTTGGTTGGTTTATACATGCGAAAATTATGAGGGCAAATTTTAGCGAAGAATATAAAAGGATAGGCAAGGAAAAATCCAAATTACAAAATCGTATGGCTGGTGTTAATTTTGAATCGAGTGATAAATAATGGCTATATTTTTAATAATTCTAATGTTTTTAACAATCTATCACTTTATTTATAATGGTATTATATTACCATCTATAAGGATTCACTTAAGAAATAAGCTATTTATTCTTAGAGATGAGTTAAGGGACATAAAGTTAATAAAAAGAGAGAATTGTGATGATAAAGCTTTTAAATTAGTTCATGATGGTATTAACACCTATTTAAACAGATTACCACTCTTAACGATGGATCTAAAAGTAAGTTTCGAAGAAGAATACAAAAAAAATATTTCCTTACAAAAGGAAATTCAGCACAGAAGATCAATAATTGAAAATTGTGGCGATGAAAATTTAAAGGCAATATTTCATAAAGCAAATGAAGTACTTGGATATGCTTTTATTGCTAATTTAGGTGGATGGTTTATCTATTTAATACCAGTTTGTATACTACTCCTCTCTATATCAAAGTTATCAGAATTATTCAAGGAGTTGATAGTAATACCGTCAAAAGAGGCTAACTACTTAATGCCGGTATCAAAAGCTGCCTCTAACCACGTCCTCAACGCCTGCTAAGATAAAGTTATCGTAAGACCTGCTGCTTCCTTCCTTAGATTCAAAATTCGAAAGGATAAAGCCCAAAAGAAAGCCTGAGGATTTTAAGGAGATGATGGAGCTTTTTGAGAAAGAGCTGGCCACATCACACGCAAGCCCAAGGCTCACATCCACACACAGGGCCACGCCTAACACTACTCCGTCAGTCTCTTACAGCCTCCGGTAAATAGCCTCCGGGATATAGCGGCTCCTCCGATTCAGCACTATGCCCAGGATGGGCACTGCTCCGTTGAGGATTTTTTTGCTCCTTTGGATAACTTCCATCCGAGTTTTACCCGCCTGAACTACCAGGATGAGGCCATCCATTTGTGATCCCAGAAGGATCGGATCGGAATAATCACTGATAGCGCAGGTATCGAATAAAACATGGTCGAAGTGCTCTGTAAACTCCTGAATCGTTCTCTCCAGGACCGCGGATTTGAGCAGGTGCACAGGGTTTAATCCAACATCCCCGGCGGTTATGATTGAGAGGTTTGGGATTTTGCAGGACCGCAGGCAATCCTTCCAGTTGATCTTTTCCCTGATAATCTCTGCCAGCCCCTCCGATTTGGGCAGGCCAAAAAATTTATGGAGTTTCGGGGCACGGAAATTGGCATCCACCAGTAAAATCTTGGCCTCTTCAGTCATGGCAACCGTAACCGCAAAATTAATGGCCACTGTAGAAGTGCCTTCGCCGGAATTCGAACTGGAGAATACCAGGGTCTGTGCCTTGTTCAAAGGATTGGCCCGGTAGAGGTTATTCTTGATTTTTTGGTATTCCTCAAGGACTTTCGAAGGGAAGGAAAATTTTTTCCCATTCAGCCCCATCAGGCGGCGGCTGTTTCGTATGAGGAGATTGGGAAGAAAATTCAGGCACCTTTTCAGCATGGGCCCTTGACTTTTGTCCGAAGAGAAGATATTCAGCGACTCGAATTGCTTTATGTACTCAGGGGAGAGGGGTTTTCTTTTGATCGGTTCTTCCGCCTTTGGATCTGATTCCTTTGGTCCTGAATCCTTTGGATCTGACCCTTTTGGGCTTGAATCCTTTGGACCCGATCCGTTTGGATATGCTGAATGCCTGGAATTTCCCTGCTGATAGTGATCCGCTCCCTGATAGTGATTCACTCCGTCAGTTGGGCTGTGAGGCAATCTCCCCTTGATTCCTGAGCTCTCTTCTCCTCCGGCGCACGCCCCGGATTCTCTTCCTTGTGGCTGCCTTCGGCCCTGCTGTCCCAGAACCGCTCGCAATCCATCGTGCAGGAATCTCCAGGCATCATCCTCTCCCCGTGCCGGCAGGGGATGAATTCGTTTGCCTGCATTTACCATCTGGTATTCTTGACCCGTCTGGCATTCTTGACCCGTCTGGCATTCCCGGTCCGCGAGATGGAGTTGATCATCCTCCTTTCGAATAAGGCGAGGCTGATCCGGTTTCCCATCAGAGCTTTCAAAGAGCGAGAAGAGTTCTTGAATGGTATCGTGATCGATATAGTCCTGCTGCCGGGTAAACCCCAGCAATAATGCCTTATCGCAAAGATTGTTGATGAGCCTGGGAATCCCCTGGGACCTGCGGTAGACCTCTTGCAGCGCCTCGTAGGAGAAGATATCCTGCTGGTCTCGTCCTGCTCTTTTCAATCGATGTTCTATGTACTGAAAACTTTCCGATTCACTTAAAGTGTCAAGCCGGCAGCTCAGGTCGACCCGCTGCTTAAGCTGCTGAAGCGTGGGCTGGTTCAACTTGCTTTGTAATTCCGGCTGTCCGATCAGAATGACCTGTAAAAGCTTCTGGTCAGTCGTCTCAAGGTTCAAAAGGAGCCGAATCTGCTCCAATTGCCGCCACTCCAGACCGTGGGCCTCATCTACCACCAGGACCACGGAAATCCCCTGCTGGATCTGGTGCAGCAGGCCCTCCCGAAGCAGTTCGAAACTATCTTTAGAGGGGTCTTGACAGCAAATCCCTATCTTTTCGAGGATATGGCCAAGGAGCACCGGTAACCCTGCTCCGGTATCGAGAAAAAAAACCATTTTTACAGCCTGCCCGATTTCTCTTTGGATAACCTGAAGAAGGGCAGTTTTCCCCGTGCCTGCCTTGCCTGTGACCGTGATGAGCCCTTTCTTCTCCCGGATAGCGTAAAGCAAAAAAAGGAGTGCGCGTTGATGACCGGGACTCATGAAGAAGAAGTCCGGATCAGGTGTATTGTTAAAGGGTAAATCAGTAAACCCGTAAAACGTGGTGTACATAATTGTTCCTTTTTTGACTCTACTCTTTGATATCCGGGATTGAACCTAAGACCGGCACATGTAAAGATGCCTCAAGCTCATCCGCGGTCCCTACGGAGTGGTCCAGCATTTCCCGGAAGAAGGCTACTCCCAGTCCTGCCGTGAGCCCCAATATGATGGCCATAAAAGCCTTGAGGGCTTTCCTGCCTGGTTTGGGCACCAAGGGTACCAAAGCAGGCTCAATAACACTGATATTAGCAAAGCGGGCCGTATCCATGGCGTCGTGAATCCGATTTTCTTCAACCTTTTTCCGATAGAGCTGGTAACTTTCCTCCTCAATTTTAATCTGGCGCTGCAGTTGGTTGAGCTCCAGCTCGCTCTTATTGAGATCGTCCAGCTTTAGTCTGCAGGCGATTAGGTTTTTTTTGAGGTTCTGCCTCTGAGCCATAAGAGATTGCAAGTCAGACTGGTTTTTTAAGATTGATTCAGTCAATTTGAGATAAATACCATTAGGCCCAATCTGCGTCTCGTATTGCTCCTGAGGCGCGGTCAATCCCGCCAGTTGTGATTCCACTTCCTGAATCTCTTTGCGGATATCGAGAATATTGCGCTGATTTGCATCAGTATACGTATTCATCATCTTCTTTTCCTGGATTTTAAGTTGGGAAAGCTGCGAGCTCAATTGATCTTTCATGGGATTTCTTCTGGAAACCTCCAGGACCGCGATTTTTTCCTCCTGCTGCGAAAGTTGCTCTTTCTGCTTCCCCAACTGCCCTTGAATGCCATAAATTGTACCATCCATATTTTCCAGGTTTCTCTCATACTCCCCCTCCTGCCTGATGAGGATTTCTTTTTGCAGACTCAACTCAGCCAGGGAGCATCGCTTTTTGAATTCTTCCAGATTTTTTTCCGATGACTCCAGCCTTTGCTTAAAGTCGATAGCCTGGTCAGAAAAAAATTGATAGGCGCCCGGCGTTTTATGCACCAGAAGGTGTTGATCAAGGTAAAAGTCCAATAATGCATTGACCACATCAGCAGATACATGAGGATCGGGATCAGAAAAGCTGACCTGGATTACATTGGAATTTTGGATCAATTGAACATCAAGGTATTTTAGTATCCGAAGCACGGCAAATTCAACTGGTGATAAAGGAGAAGGAGGCGGAAAGACAGCAGGGAGGATCGTGTGAAGCAAATTTCTCAGCTCGTGAATAATCCGGTGAAGGCTTTGGCTTACGGCAGAATGACCATGAGTTTTGCCTTTTTTGTCTGAAGATTCGGTTAAATCCGTACCCAGTTTTTTTACCACCATCTCAGCCAGCAGCCTGCTTCGAAGGATTTCAATCTCCGAATTAACATCTTCCAGCCGGGTAATATCCATAATTCGCTCAGGTACATCCATGATAGCCGTGGTGGAAGTAGAGTTTTCCCTTCCCTCTTTGACCAGAATCTTAGCTGCACTCTCATATATCGGCACCTGCCTGCTGATAACAAAAACAGCCAAAGATGTCACAACCAGGAAAACCAGGAGAATTTCCCCTTTGTGTTTAAAAATAACATAAAGCAAATCCCGCAGGGACTGATTTACAACTCTATATTCATCCATCCTTATAATTCCCCTGTGACAACTGATAACGGTCTTTTTACTTCCCTCGAACCAGATCGGAGAAAAATTTGCTGGGAACAATCCTATTCATATATTGATCGACAAACTGGTCTACTTTGCTGATCATGGTCTTGGGCACATAAATTACATCATTGGGTTGCAACTGGAGATCATTTTTCACCAGCCTCTTGCTCATAAATAGTTTCATGAGATCAACTTTAATTGCCCGAAAGTCCGGTTGCCCGATTCTGCGCAGAATGAGAACACTGCGCATTTCGGCTGTCTCCCTGAATCCACCCGCCGCAAAGATGGCCTGAAGTGCTGTCTTGCCATTCCCGATGTTGACCATCTGTGGCAGGCCTACCTCACCGCCGACATAAACCTGCTGGGTAAAATTTTTTACGACCACCGTGACTTCCGGCTCGCGAAGAATTTTTGAATACCTCTCCCGAACTGCCTGTTGGGCCTTAGAAGGGGGCTGCCCCCCTACCTTGATATCTCCGATGAGCTGCAGCGAGATGATTCCGTCAGGCCGAATAACCGTTTTCGTGTTGAGCTCCGGATTATAATAAAAAGTGATTTCCAGCTCATCTCCGTTCTGCAGAATATATTCAGGTTCCGGTTTCTCCCCCTGGTAATTCGAACGCATGACCTGCAAGTCATTGACATCATCGTAAATATAAGGCGATCCGCATCCCCAGATACCCTGCCCTAAAATGATGATACCAAGGATTAAAGTCCAAATGCCGAACGATCGAAAGGATGTTGGTTGGCCATTGTTTTGCTTCATGTAATGTATCTCCACATATTCATACGGTAAGCCGCCCTCCCCCTCCTGAGTGCAGGAATCGGAACAGCCTCGATCCTTTGCGTTACAGCTCTCCTGATCAATTTCTCTCCATGTGCTATGCTAAAATGGTCATTCAGAGGTCATGGACCGATTGTATGAATAGCTCCTGCTCAAAGGGCCGATCCTCATGTAAGGGCCAAAGATTCTTACGTAATAAGACGAATGTAACTACTCAGGCACAGAGGCACAAAGAAACAATCAAACAGCTTTGTGCCTCTACAACTGTGCTCAGAAGTTAAGCAACAAATAGGCAGGACCCCTTTGTGCCTGAGTAGTTACGACGAATAATAAAATCGTAATGTATAAACTTTTTTAAAAGGTCAAGCTACCTTCATGCATAATTTGTACCCAATAGAGCCTGATAGAGTTCGAAGGAACTTCCAGTTTGAGGTACCCGAAGAAAAAAATCAGGCCGGGGCCGGAATTTAATTGCACAATAAACAATTTCACATCAGGTGCGGGAAGGTTTAAGGAAAGGAGTTGATGAGAGGAACACAACATTATACCCTATCCTCTCTATCTTACAACTCAAACAAAAGTCCGGGCTCAAACTCTCTAACCTCAAAATCTCATCTGAATTTCAATGAGTTATTGAGATTCAGCAGGCGCAAGATTTAACCTTCCCCCTTGTTGACAAGGAAGCCCATTGGTTGTAAAATGAGTAGGCAAAAAAACGAATATCGCATACTTCACCATGCTTAATGGCCATCATCATAGGAAACGCCGTGTAGCTGGTTTTTTTTAGACCGGCTAAATAGCAGTCCCTGCCAAGGGTGTATGGTTGAATTGACTATAATTATCAATCAAAAAATAGATAGAGTCAATCTTTTATTTTTGAAAAGGCTTTATAGGGAAAAAAATCCAGGAGTCAGGAGCCAGAATGTGCGTCAGGAATTAAGGTCAGAACTCCTGACCTGCTGGATTTGGTTTGAGACTAAAATCGAAGCGAATATCTTTCAGTTGCTTGCTTGGACATTGATTTTAGTATCTTTCACGATCCTACTTTTAGAAAGTTTGTTTTGCTAGGTTTTAAGGATAATCCTTTGTTTTATAAATGCATAAATCAGAAATGACCTGTTATCCCAGGACAGGAGTTCTGAAGGTAGAAAAGGTCGTTTTTCTGAGTACTGACTACTGAACAGTAAGTGCTGACTACTGAGTTTTTTATTTTTGAACAAGGAAAGGTTTAAGGCAAGGACATTGAGATTATGATCAAAAAGGATTACTACGAAGTCTTGGAGGTCCCTCAAAATGCCAGTGGGGAAGAGATAAAGAAAGCCTATCGGAAAAAGGCCCTGCAATATCATCCGGATCGTAATCCGGGAAACCCAGAGGCAGAAGAAAAATTCAAAGAAGCTTCCGAAGCCTATGAGGTCTTGAGTGATTCGCAAAAAAGAGGCCTCTACGATCAATATGGGTCTGAGGGTCTTCAAAGTGCGGGCTTTACCGGGTTCAATTTTGACGATATATTCGGCAATGATCTCTTTAGCAGTTTTACTGACATTTTCGGAGACGTTTTTGGATTTAAAGCTGGCAGGACAGGTCGGCCCCGTCCAACCAGAGGATCGGACCTGAAGCATGATATGTCGATTTCCTTCCGTGAGGCGGCATTTGGGATGGAAACCGATATTGAAGTGGAAAGGTATGAGACATGTCCAACCTGTCAGGGAAGCAGAACAAAGGCCGGGGCACCGCCATCGGCATGCCGCTACTGTGGAGGGCACGGGCAGGTCCGTCATACCCAGGGCTTTTTAAGCATTACCACTGTCTGTCCCCAGTGTAGAGGCACCGGTCAGATCATTGAAAACCCGTGTACGGATTGCAGGGGAGCGGGTAAAATCATAAAAAAAAGAAAATTGCACGTCAAGATCCCTGCCGGTGTCGATAATGGTTCGCAGCTTCGGGTTATGGGAGAGGGAGCTCTCGGTGAACGGGGAGGTCCGCCGGGGGACCTGTATATCTTCCTACAGGTCAAAGAGGATAACTTTTTCTCCAGGCAGGATGATGATGTCCTGTGCACGATTCCCATATCCTTTCCCCAGGCCGCACTGGGAGCGGAAATTGAGGTTCCCACCCTACATGGACCTCACAAGCTGGATGTCCCCAGAGGGACCCAGAGTGGTACGGTCATGCGTATCAAAAAGGCAGGATTTCCCAATGTCTATGGCAAGGGGAAGGGAGATCAATTGGTGGAAGTAATCGTGGAGGTGCCCACGAAACTTTCTTCGCAGCAGGAAGAGTTATTGCGCGAATATGCCAAAATAAGCGGCGATAAGACTCAACATGATGAGAAGCATCATCATAAAAAGGGCTTTTTTCATTTTCTGGGATCGATCCTCGCTTTTCTCTTTCTGCTTCTTATTCTGGCTTATCCGGTAAGGCCTGCCTGTGCTGCCAACGCTGTCAACCCTGCCAGTGCCAGTGCGGACAGTGCTCCAAAACCGGGTAATGACGAAGCCTCCATTAATTCCCGCGATTTACTTAATTCCCGCAATTCACGGAAGACGCCTGTGGTAAAAGTTGTTGAGAAAGTGAGCCCCGCTGTAGTGAATATCAGCACTGAGCGAATCGTGCAGGAGCGGGTTAACCCGTTTGGCAATCCTTTTTTTAATAATTTTTTCGATAATTTTTTCGATTCTTTTCCTCAGAGAAGCTATAAGCAGCAGAGCCTTGGGTCAGGCGTCATTATTGATTCGAAGGGGCATGTTCTGACTAACGAGCATGTCGTTTTAAAAGCATCAAAGATCATGATCACCCTGGCCGATAAGCGGGAATTCGAGGGGAAACTGATCGGCTCGGACCCGCGATCCGATCTGGCCATAGTGAAGATAGATTCCGAAAAGAATCTTCCCTATATAGCCTTGGGCCGCTCCGATGATCTGATGGTAGGTGAAACCGTAGTGGCCATCGGAAACCCCTTTGGCCTGTCACATACCGTGACGAGCGGCCTTATCAGCGCGATCAACCGTACGGTAAAGATCAACAACGACCTGGCTTATCAGGGCTTCATTCAGACGGACGCCTCCATCAACCCTGGAAACAGCGGAGGGCCGCTGTTGAACATCAATGGCGAATTGATCGGTATTAATACTGCCATTTACCAAAAAGCCGAGGGAATAGGCTTTGCTATCCCCATTGACCGGGCCAAGAGAATCGTCGCTGACTTGATTACCTACGGAAAGGTTCGCAAAGTCTGGCTTGGCCTCCGTGTTCAAGATCTCAACAAGGATCTGGTCAGTTACTTTAACCTCGATCATCCATCAGGAGTCATCGTAACCCGCGTAATTGCCGGTAGCCCGGCGGAAAATGCAGGTCTTCATAGGGGAGATGTCATCCTGAAAATCAATGAGGACCAGATCGATTCCCAGGAGGTCTATTCTTCGGTTGTGGCTGGATTTACTGCGGACAGCACATTGAAAATTTTGCTCATGCGTGAAGGAAAGCCTGTTACCATCAGCCTTAAACCTGCCCGAATGGCACAAGATGCCGCTGAAAAAATCGCCAGGGACTTGCTTGGATTGACCGTGAAAGATTTCAAGCCTTTATCAAGGGGCAGGGAATATCATGATCTTGGCGTGGTTGTGACCTCCGTTCGAGATAAGAGCCCCGTCAGTAAGATAGGTATCCAAAAAGGGGATGTTATCCATCAGGTCAATGATAAAGAAATAAACAACCTGGAAGATTTCCAGGAAGTTATTATTTCAAATGCCGATCAGGACAGTCTGCTCTTTCTGGTTCAGAGAGGCCCTTACCTGTATCCGGTTACGATCAGCTTTTAACGTCTGGCCGATAAGAATGTTATACCTCTTTTTAACCACTAGCTGTTCGATTTCCTGCCTTTTCTTACCCTGCATTTTGGTTAAGATATCCAGTATGCCATATTTTATATAATAAAATTAGCTCACTCTATAATTTTTTTCCTCGGCATAAAAGTTGCTCCTTCCACAAAACAGATACTCTTTCAGAATATCGCGTAATGGGTCAATTCGGGCTAGATAAGAACCATTTTTGTTTATTATTGTGGCAAGGAGATCAAGATGAAGAAGTTGAAATTCTCGGGACAATTGCTGACGTCTCTGATTGTTTATGTTTTACTCTCTTTATTTCTGACTATTTCAACCGGAAACTGTCAATCTATCTCTTATCCCTATTCATATCCCACTCAGTATTCGACTTCTTATCCGACCACGTATCCAACAAGTACGTATCCTACGTATTCAAGTTATCCTTCGACTTCTTATTCTCCTTTGACGTCTTCTTATACCGATCCTTATGCCCAGGCTTATACGGCATCCCAGGTTTACGGGTCTCCTTATACCACTTCTCCGTATACCGCTTCTCCCTATACCACTTCTCCCTATACCACTTCTCCGTATACCGCTTCTCCGTATACCACTTCTCCCTATACCACTTCTCCGTATACCGCTTCTCCGTATACCGCTTCTCCGTATACTATTTCTCCTTATACCACTTCTCCGTATACTACTTACGGGGCTTCTCCGTATACCACTTCTCCGTACGGTCTTCCTGCGTATAATCCGACTTATAGTGCTCCGGCTACCAGTAATCCTGGATATGTAGTGGTGATTGCAACTACTGGTTCCTCTTCTTCATACGATCCGCTTAGTTCAGCCATGAGCAGCGCATATCCCTATTTATCCAGAGTAGCATATCAATATGCTCCGACGACGACACCATATACTCCATATTCACCGTATAGTCCCACGACGACACCATATACTCCATATTCACCGTATAGTCCGACGACGACACCATATACTCCATATTCACCGTATAGTCCGACGACGACACCATATACTCCATATTCACCGTATTATAGTCCGACGACGACACCATATACTCCATATTCGCCGACTACTACTACTACAAGTCTATCGGGTAACTGGACCGGTTCCTGGACGAGCAACGGAAGTCAGGGAGGCTCTTCGCTCACTTTGACTCAAAGCGCAACTAATCTGAGCGGTACGATCAGCTTTACGACCCAGACCAATCAGCCAAAATTGAGCGCCAGCGTTAATGGGATCATTAATGGTGCTACCATACAGCTCTGGGCAACCATCAATGGAGGTACGGATATCTATAACCTGAGTGTTGTTGGGAATATTAATGGAACCGTGCTGAATGGAAATTACCGGATTACCAATAATAGCAGCGTCGAACTGGAATCAGGGACCATTAATCTGGGCAAACAGTACTAAAGAAGGACGCAAGAGGCTACGGATTATGATGAGCCTATCCCAAAATAGAGCTCTATGATAAAAATTTCCCCTATGCCCCTTTAGAAAAGGGGGATAGGGGGATTTTCTGGATAGGGGGGAGGTATTTTGGGATAGGCTCGATACGCATGGCTGGGAACAGGGTTTTGCATCGCTCAGGCTGCTAAGAGGGCGAACGAAGAGTCAGAATTGCCCGAAATAGAGAAGCCGTTATTTATTATTCATCTGAGAACCGGGGTGATCATGATTACCCTGCTATAAAGAGAGGGCACAAAGGGCCATGGATAGAGAAGATCTCTCGAAGAAGCTGAAGAAGAGTAAGGAAAAGTTGCAATTTCACATGGAGCGATTTAATCTGCTGCGAGAAGAGGGAAAGGTCCAAGATGCTTTGGAGGAGTTAAAAATTGCCCTGAATTTTGCTGCTCAAACCCTGGAATACTCAAACTCTATATTAAATCAGATCCATGCTAATTTCGTCAACACACCTCAGGAAATCAAGCAAAATACCTTAAAGGAAATGAAACACGATTGTCAACGGCTGCCTAGAATCCATTCAGAAAATCCTTTGTTGAATGTTTGTGTTCCGGAGAAAAAGACTATCCATTAGCATGAGGAGTAAGGAGCACCGCTCGACAGTTATCGTGGCATTGGCTTTGGGGTCTGCTGATGCGAGTCTGCCGGTGGCAGAATTTAAAACAGATGAGAGCAGATGACAAAAAAAATACCCCTCGATAAGAGGGGTATCCGTAAAGTTATATAGGTAAACTAGGGGTAGGAGGAGAGCCTTACCTTAAGTTTTCATGTTCTCTACAATCTATTATACAAGACGGGAGAGGAATCCATCCGTTACTCAAGTAAAGAATGAAATGGTAATTATTTAGTTACTACTCAGGTAGGCACAGAGGGGCAAAGGGGCAAAGGCACAAAGAAAAAAGAGCAAATAAGCAAAACAACTTTGTGCCTGTGTGCCTTAAATAAGGTATTTAGGCCGTAGGTATTTAGGCTAAAAACCTAAAAACCTACAGCCTAAACAACCTAATTCAAACTACTGGCCACTTCCTTATTCACCACGAATGGCATAAAGCAGCCCATTTTGGCTTCCAACGTAGATCGTGCCATCCTTGCCAATCAGCGGTATAGCAGTGATTGATCCTCCGGTAGTGAGAAAGCGCCACTTCAGCTCTCCACTGGTTGAATCAAAGGCATACAGATAATAATCATTACTTCCGATATAGACGGTGCCATCAGAACCAATGGCTGCCGAGGACCGGATTTTACCTCCCGTGGCAGCGGACCACCGGAGCGATCCATTGTTGGAATTGAGGGCATACAGTTTGGTATCATCGCACCCGACATAGACAGTACCATTCGTACCAATAACCGGTGAGGAAAGGGATGTCCCCCCTGTGTGGTACACCCATTTCACCGCCGCTTCTCCGGTTGCCTTGGTATCAAGGGCATAGATTGATCCCATGTTGCTTCCAACGTAGATTATTCCCTCAGTACCAATAGCCGGCCTGGAGAAGACGCAGATTTCCTTTTTCCATTTAATTTGGCCATTGGTGGGATTCAGAGCGTAGAAACTTCCCTTTGACTGGTCAAGGTTTAACCAATCTATCTGTCCGCTTCCCAAATAAATAGTTCCATCTGTCCCGAGTGCCGGAGAAGAAACCGAACCTTCCAGTTGCTTTGACCATTTTTGCTGGCCATTGTCCGGATTAAGAGCGTAGAGATAGCCGTCATTGCACCCGACATAGAGGGTCCCGTCAGTCCCAATGGCTGGTGTGGCAATGATGGTATCGGACAAAGATTTTTTCCATTTTTCTCCTCCCTTCGGGGTAATGGCATAGAGATAATCGTCAGTGCAGCCGACATAAATGGTTCCATTTTTCGGATCAACAACAGGGGAGGCAAAGACGTGTCTTTGCGTGGCAAATTTCCACATGATGCTTCCATCCGGACAGATAGCGTAAATCTGGCCGTCATCGTAGCTCCCTACATAGATAGTGCCGTCAGGCCCAAGTGCAGGGGACCCGTAAATGCTTCCGCCGGTCATGCTTGCCCATTGTTGAACTCCTGCCAGACTCATGGAGGTGAACTGAAGTCCTGAGCGGTTTGCCCCCTGGACAAAGACTTCCAGGGATTTCGGCTCGAACCGGCAGCCAGCTTTGGCCGGGGTTAGCGTGTAACTCCCATTAGAGGCGGTAAAACTGAAGTTGCCCTGGTCATCCGTCAGGGTCTCAGTTGCCACCATATTCTCAGAGCCTTGTCCGCTCAGAGTCACGGCGATACCTTTTTGAACATCACCGAAAATCCTCCCTGAAATTGAATAAGGGTGTCGGGCAGAGGAAAAATCATTATGAGGGCAATCGCTGCCCTGAATCGTGATCTCTCTTTGTTCAGGGGAGAAAGTGTAGCCTGCCTTTGATGCATTGAGAAAGTAGTGGCCACTGGAAAGTTGAAAGGAAAAATTCCCCTGACTATCGGAAGAAGTTGTGGCTGAAAAATCTCCCGATAGAGTCAAGGTGACATTTTCCCTGATATCACCGCTCACTATTCCGGAGAGGATGTGGCTGTCGGATTGAGCATAAGCGGTAAAATCATTACCGCCATAAGAGCTTGAATTCTTTACCACTACCTTCCTGCTGGCAGGGATAAAGGAGTACCCATCGAGAAATGGAGTGATGGTATATGATCCCTTGTGCATGGTAAACTCAAAGCTGCCGTTTGCTTTGGTGTTGGTCATTCCCCTGATTGTGCTTCCTTCAATATTGTTCCCATCCAGATAAAGAACCACTCCGTCACGGATGTCTCCGGCAATGCTGCCGGATATGCTGCAGATTCTTAGCACGGAAATGAAAGAGACCGCAGTGTTCTGCGTAAGCTTAACGGTCAGCATACTGGGGGTGAATATATAGCCTGCCGTCGAGGCAGAGGAGGGGGCCAGGTTATAGATCCCCGTAGGAAGAGAAAAGAAAAATTGCCCATTATTATCGCTAACTGCTGTAGCGACTATTGGGGGCTGGGTGCCTGTCGTGGTCTGAGCCTCCACGGTTATACCCTTTTGGATAGCCCCGTTGATTTTTCCAGCCAGAATAAGCGCCGGGGAAAGGGTAAAATTATTACCTTCGTTCATGGTGCTCGAAGTGGTAACTTCAAGGGTTCTGGGACTGAAGCAATATCCCGCTTTCTGGGGTGAAATGAGATAGATTCCAGGATGGATATCATTGAACGCGAACGTCCCATCGCCGGATGTCTCAGTAGTAGTAATAGTCAAACCTGTCTCCATGTTAATCAAAGAGACAACCACATTTTTTGAGACAGCTCCGCTGACCCGACCGGAAATGGAGCAGATGAGATTGAGAGGCAGGGCCCCCTGATGGTTGACTTCTTTTCGAAACATGGGCCATAGGGAATTCATCGCTCCATTTGCCTGAGTGGTAAGGCTGTAGAGTTTTCGATCATTGCTGCCGAAGTAAATCCTTCCAGACAGTTCCCCATTCCCGGCCACGCAACCCGTCAGGCAGGGAGAAGAATGAATTCCTCCCTCGCTATGAAAAGCTCCATTGACAGTCCCCTGCCCGCTCAGTGCATACAGTGTCCCGTCATCACAGCCAAAATAGATGATGTTTCCCTGATCGATTGCAGGCGAGGAGCCAATAGCTGAACTGGCTTGATAGGCCCATTTCCGGGTGCCATCTGCGGCCAGGGCATAGAGGTAGTGATCATCACAACCGAAATACAAGGTGCCATCAGCACCGAGAGCGCAGGATGATCGAATTTCGCCGCCCGTAACCAGTGACCATTTTTTCTCCCCTTGCGGAGTGATGGCATAGAAGGTATGATCACAACTGCCAATATAAATGGTATTGTCAGCACCAATGACCGCCGATGATTTAATGGCACCACGGGTGGGGAATTTCCACTTCAAGTTTCCATCCGAATAGAGTGCATACAGGTTGTTATCATTGCTTCCAACGTAAATGATGCCGTTGGCATCAATGGCCGGTGATGATTGAATTTCACCTCCGGTTTTATATGACCATCGAAGCTCTCCTTCTGAAGAAAGAGCATAGAGGGTATTATCATCGCTGCCGACGTAGATCATTCCCAGATCATCAATGGCCGGTGAGGATTGGATCGCTCCGCCGGTTTCATACACCCATTGCAGTTTTCCATCAGGATCGAGTGCATAGAGGCGGTGATCACCGCTGCCTATGCGAATGCTTCCCCGCTGGTCTATGGCTGGTGAGGATTGAATGGCCCCCCCTGTGGGATAACTCCATTTTAGATCACCGGTCGGTTGAAAAGCATAGAGAGAAGAATCATCGCTGCCCACATAGACTGTGCCATCCAGCGCAACTGCCGGAGAAGACAAAATCTCTCCTTCAACCGGTTTAGCCCAGAGGGCCGAGGCACCAAGATCCTTGGCCAGCAGAAAATTGTTATTCGAACTGTTTCTCCCTGTAACAACGATATCCCGACTGCGGGGTACAGGCAGATAATTTTCCGCTGAAGCAGTGAGCGTATAGTTCCCATTAGGAAGGGTAAAGAGGTAGAATCCGTTGGCATCGGTCGTGGTTTGAAGATCCTTGTCCCCGCTCACCGTGACGGTTACGCTTTCCCTTACATCTCCTTCAATGAATCCGGAAACCGTGGTGGATTCCTTATTCTCACTGCCACCATCACTGCCACCACCACTGCCACACCCGTAGCAGGAGAACAGTAAGGGAATCAGGATAAGGCAGAATACTGCAAAAAAAAGTTGCGGGTTACGGGTTGCGGATTGCGGGTTAGCAACGCGTTTAACTCGCAACGTCTTTAACGTGCAAAGCGCAACGTCCTTGACGGTTTTTCTCCTGACTCCTGCAGGGGCGACCGTCCGGTCGCCCCTGCTTCTGAATTCTTTCCTTTCACGGTATTTTTCTTTCTCTTTGGACATTTTTCGTTTACTTTCCTTTTTTAAAAAAGTTATCAGTTATATAAAAACAGGTAGTGAAAACAGGTAGATAGGCTGTAGGCTTTTAGGCTGTTAGGCTGTTAGGCTGTTAGTCATTGTCTCTTCCTACAGCCTAAATGCCTACAGCCTAAATACCTACAACCTAAATACCTACAACCTAAATACCTACAACCTAAATACCTACAACCTAAACAACCTATTTTTATAACTGATTACTGAAAACTTTTTTTAATGGCATAAACCTTTGAATCCTGCCCGCCAAAATAGATGGTTCCATCTGTACTAATGAGCGGAATAGAGGTAATCTTACTATAGGTTGGGTATGCCCCTTTGAGTATCCCTTCCTGACCCTGATCAGGGGCAGCAAAAGCATACAGTCTGCTGTCATTGCATCCGATATAAATGGTCCCGTCCTTTCCTATGGCAGCCGAAGAGCGAACTTTGTCTTTCGTGGCCGCAGACCAGCGGAGTGATCCATCAGGGCTAAGGGCATACAGCTTAGCATCATCGCTTCCGATGTAAATGGTGCCGTCCGACCCAAGTATAGGGGAGGAAACAACGGGGCCGCCTGTAGTGTACTGCCATATAACATGGGCATCCATCTGATCCAGGGCGTAGATGAGTCCATCAGTACTTCCAACGTAAATAATGCCATCTAGGGTAACAATAGGTCTGGAGAAGACATCAATTCCTTCAATAAACCATATTATTTCACCTTTCGGGTCCAGAGCGTAAAGATTCCCGGTTGACCGGCTGGGATTGAGCCAGTCTATCTGACCGCTTCCTACATAAATAGCACCATCCGACCCAATAGCCGGAGAGGAAACCCACCCGGTTAGCGTTACAACCCATTTTTCCTCCATGTCAGGAGATAGGGCATAGAGGTTTCCATCATTGCTGCCCACGTAGATTGTGCCATCATCCGGGTCAATGGCAGGGGAGGAAAAGACCTTGTCTCCGGTAAGATATGCCCACTTCTGGGTTCCATTGGGGTTGATTGCATAGAGATTTTTGTCCTGACTTCCAACATAGATGGTTCCATCAGGTCCGACAGCGGGAGAGGAAAAGACCTTCCCTTGTGTTTTGAACTTCCAGAAAACGGTACCATTCGTGTTAAAGGCATAAAGATTGTTATCGTCACTGCCTATGTATAGAGTGCCGTTGGAAGCGAGAGCAGGAGAGGACATGATGCTTTGCCCGGTGATAAAATCCCACTCTTTCTCGAAATCTTCGGATTTAGGGGCCTGAGTATTCTCCCCCCCTCCTCCGCCTCCTCCACCGCACGAAGAGAGGAACAGGGTTGGAATGAGCAGGAATAAGCTAAAGAGTATTACATAAGATAATCCAACCAACCCCTTATAAAGGGGAGCGAATGGGGAATTATAAGAGTTAATTCGGGTAAGTTTGCTGCGCATCTTTTTCTCCTTGAAAAGGTTTATGAGGATTGTTGGTAACTACTTGATCTGTTTGCCCCCAGGAGTGCGCTCCGATAAAGGTAGGATTTTCCCTCAGGGGACTCGAAATTTCCCCTCGTCCCCCTTTAGAATCAGGGGAAATAAAAAGACCTACTTTTGTCAGTTAGTGTCCACCCATAAACGGGAGAAACCGATTATCACGGAGAAATGGCAAACGGCTCTTAAGTAGTTACGATTATTTCAAGAGAAGTGTTATTTTACGATTAGGTATCTATTCGGCTTTTTTTATCTTTAAGGCTACAACCAAGGGGAAAAAAAGTGAGGCGGGGTAAAGAACCCATGTCATAGTTCAACAGAATGGAAAAAAAGGCGGGCGATTAATGGAAGAGAGGGAGATGACTCTCCCTCTCTTCATGAAATTCAAGAAAAAAAATCCGAACAGTCTACGGATAGATCAAAGAGGCCGGAGTCAACAGGGTAGTTATGCTGGGAGGCGGAGCAATAAGAGAAACCAGCAGGGAGCTTAAGCCCGGCAAAGCCGTAGAAAGTGTAGGAGGAAGAGTGATCGGATTAGCAGCGAGGGCAAACGTGGGATAGGTGGAAAGATAGGTCAGATTGGCGGTCGGAACATTATTTGACAGCCATGCGGCGCTGGTCGGAGCCAGGTATTGATAACCCAGGGGCAGGATAAGAGGCTGAGGGAGCCCGGTTGTCGCGTTAAGGAGATATTTCGGCGGCCAGAGATTCACGCCCAGAAGCGGGTCATAATAGGCCATGCCTACAGGAGTATTATACAGAAGATAAGGATAGAGCGAGCTTGGGTTCCAGGTCAGACCAGGCTGGACCGGCAATACGGTCGTTTTATTCAGGTTGGTCACAATAGGCGTTGGTAATCCTGTGACCGCATTTTTGGGAGACAGGACAGAAGGCCAAAGCGGCCAAAGGGTGTTATAGGGAGGAAGTGCCTTCCAGGTTTGTGCTTCAATTATTGGAGAAAGCAGAAAACCAAGGATTCCTAAAAGTATTAAGGTGAATAAAAATTTTTGGGTAATTTTTTTCCGACTCATCATAAGTCTCCTTTCATGATTAAGCTTAGTTGTGGTTGTCCTAAAAGATTACAATCCTAACAAAAGGGCTGGAGTCAAAAAAGATGAGAGTGGAGGGGTAGATGCCACGGTCGTGGGAGGATAGATATTATAAAAGTATAAATTAGCTACGGGAACATTAGCCGCCAGCCAGGCGGAGCTGGTTGGAGCCAGAGCCGTATAGAGGATTTTTAGAGTAACAAGGTCAATAGGTGCAGGCAGCCCGGTCAGTGGATTGAGAAGAGATGACGGAGGCCAGGCATTAACTCCATAGTAAGGGTCATAATACTGGAGCCCAAGGGGGGTGTTGTACAAAAGCCAGGGATAGGTTTTCCGGGGGTCCCAGGTCAATCCCGGCTGTACGGGAAGAACCGTGCTCCGGCTGACTTGGCTGACAATCGGCTTGGGCAGTCCGGTCAATGGGTCAGTCGGAGACAATGGCGGCGACCACAGAGGCCAGAGTGTATTGTAGGGGGGAAGCGGCTGCCAGGTAGCGGCCACCGCGGCTAAACTTTGAATAGCGAATATTGCAAAGACAAGAATGAAGATAGCCAAAATGAGAAACTTTCGACTGCTCTGATTTTCGGCATTCATACATTTTACTCCTTTTTTCCTTTCTGTTACCTAATTTGTACAAAAGCCCGGATGATTAAATTAGTCTGCAAAATACCTGCATCACCTCCCTTTATCTTTTCATAGTCTTGCGGCAGGGCCACATACACCATACCTCACCGCTGACTGATTGGTTTGCCGTATGGGTAAAGCTGATTGGTGATTATGAAAGGAAAAAATAAGGCAATAAAATAAGTCTCTCTCTATTAATATAATAATATTGCCATAAAAATTGCAAGATAATTCGTAACGACTCAGGTAGATAGGCTGTAGGCAATTAGACTGCAGGAAAAGGTAACGACTAACAGCCTAAAAGCCTGCATTACTAACAGTTTTCAGCCTACAGACTAAACAACCTGAGTAGTTATGAAAAAATAAAACATCGTTTCGATTATTGATTGTTTTATACCATGCTTTATGTTATATTAATCTAGTTATCGGACTATGCGCGCCCCAGGCCATAAAAGAATAGCAGAAACCAAAATTACTGATAAAAATTTCAACCGAGCGATACTAATCGCTGCATTCCTCAACCCAAAATATATCATCTCAAAAAACTGATGGAGGGTAACTATGCCTTTAGATCCAAGACAACATAAAGATTGGGAACTTGCTGAAGAAGCAGAAAGCCGAATGAAAACCGTGTTTGAATTGGGGGAGATGCTTGGCCTGGAAAACGCAGAACTTATTCCGATGGGACATTATCTGGGAAAAGTTGATTTTGCCGCTATCCTGAACCGGTTGAAAGATAAGCCGAATGGTAAATATGTCAATGTGACGGCTATCACCCCGACTCCGTTGGGAGAGGGGAAAAGCACTACCACTATGGGACTGGTGGAAGGGTTTGGAAAAAAAGGGATAAAAGTCATAGGCACCATCCGCCAGCCATCCGGCGGCCCAACCTTTAATATCAAAGGAAGTGCAGCCGGAGGAGGATTATCGCAGTGCATACCGCTCACTCCTTTTTCCCTGGGCCTGACCGGAGATATCGATAAGGTAACCAATGCCCATAACCTGGCCATGGTGGCACTGACTTCGCGGATGCAGCACGAGGCCAATTACACTGATGAACAACTGGCCAAAAGGGGCTTGAAGCGACTGGATATAGATCCTAAGAATGTCGAGATGCGCTGGATCATCGATTTCTGTGCCCAGGCGCTTCGGGACATCACCATTGGACATGGCGGTAAAATGGACGGAGTTTTAATGAAATCCGGTTTTGCCATTGCAGTCAGCTCCGAAATCATGGCTATCCTGGCCGTATCCACCAGCCTCAAAGATATGCGGGAAAGAATGGGCAAGATCGTAGTGGCCTACAACAGGCGTGGAGAGCCGGTCACCACCGGAGACCTGGATGTTGATGGGGCCATGACTGCCTGGATGGTGCAGGCACTGAATCCTAACTTGCTGCAAACACTCGAAGGGCAGCCGGTCCTGGTTCATGCCGGACCCTTTGCCAATATAGCCATTGGACAGTCCTCGATCGTGGCTGATCAAATAGGGTTAAAGCTCGCTGATTACGTTGTCACGGAGAGCGGATTTGGTGCGGACATCGGTTTTGAAAAGTTCTGGAACCTCAAATGCCGCTTCAGTGGCCTCAAGCCGAATTGTGCAGTTATCGTGGCCACTGTCCGGGCTCTGAAGATGCACGGTGGCGGCCCACGAGTCGCGCCTGGGAAACCCCTGGATGCAGCTTATATTTCCGAAAACGTCGGTCTAGTCGAGAAGGGTTGCCAGAACCTGATTGCCCATATCGAGAATGTCAAGAAGGCCGGAATCAACCCCGTAGTCTGCATAAACGCCTTCCATACAGATACCAAGGCTGAAATTGCCGCAGTCCGCCGTCTGGCCGAGGAAACAGGGGCCAGAGTGGCCCTGTCAGAACACTGGCTTAAAGGTGGAGAAGGTGCTCTGGAGCTGGCTGACGCTGTTATCGAAGCCTGCGAAGACAAGAACAACTTCCATTTTCTGTACGAGGACTCAACCCCCTTGAGAGAAAGAATCAAACTCCTGGCTACCGAAGTGTACGGTGCCGATGATGTAACCTATACTCCCGATGCTCTGGCCAAGGCCAAAAAGATCGAGGAAGATCCTGAACTCGCCAAATTAGGAACCTGCATGGTCAAAACCCACCTGAGCCTCTCCCATGATCCAAATCTCAAGGGCAGACCCAAAGGCTGGACCCTGCCCATCCGGGACATCATGCTGTATCGGGGAGCAGGGTTTGTCGTGCCAGTTTCCGGAGACATTAAGCTGATGCCGGGTACGGCCTCAGATCCGGCCTACCGGCGGGTTGACGTAGATACTGAAACCGGAAAAGTGAGAGGATTGTTTTAGGGGATTGTTTGAACAGATTGTTTTAACGATTTCCTCATGAGCTGAAAAAGTTTTTTCAAAAAGCCTGCCTGATGATGTTTTCAGGCAGGCTTTTTTCTTACTGGAATTTGAGTTGTGTTAAGTCTTTTGGTAATTTCTACTTCTTTTTTCTTTTTTTTATATATTTCTGAAGTTCGCCCATCTCCTTCTCCTCCTTTTCAAATAATCACGTTTTCTTTCCTCAGCAAGCCTGATTTCTTGTCTGGGTTACAGGAGGTCAAAACAGAACAGTAAGACAGCGGGAGTAAAGGTTGCTGTCTCGCCAGCAACGTCCTTGCGATTCGGATTGCCTTCCCCCTGGTCAGGATGGTATCGGTTTCTCTCAACAGGCCAGGGGCGCCCGTCCGTTGGGCGTCAGGGACGGACAAGAACGTGGATAAAAAAAGCGTGGCAGCCTCTCCAGGCTGCCACGCTTGAAAAACCTTTCTGTAGGATTAGATTACTCACTTAGCCCTGACTTCTATCTCATCGATGTAAACATCATCACCGTCGTTGCTGGCATCACACATAAATCTGATCTTCATGTTTGTCGGAAAATTATAATCTGCGCTATTTATAGTTACGGTTTTATTGTAAAAGATTCCGTTATTGAAATCAGTACCCCTGACGAAGTTGGCCACTGTCCGCCAGGCCGAGCCGTCAAAGTACTGTACCCAGAAATTTTCCTTCGTATCCATACTAACCGCATAGAACCAGAAGTCGATCTCGATCTCGGTGTATCCGCTAACATCCTGCCCAGTTGTATAAAAGAATGACGAACTTGTTCCACTGTTATCTTGGATATTAGCTGCCCCAATGCCTTGATGTGCATAGGTACCGCCAGTATACAACATGCAGTCAATACCGCCAATAGTGTAATTGCCAAAACCGCTCTCAAAGTTATCGGACGTCAGTACTGTCCATGAAGATGCGGCGGTGACGGTCACATTCACTGTGGCTGTATCAGTGCCGCCATGGCCATCGCTGGCTGTATAAGTGAAGCTGTCGGGGCCATTGAAGTTGGCACTTGGTGTATAGATCACCGAGTTACTATTATTTACTACAGAACCACCATTGGTACACAGGGAGACATCACTCACTGTGAGTACATCCATCATATCCGGATCTGTGTCATTGACTAAAACGTCGATGTTGACCGCCGTGTTCTCTGGAGTGGTCGCTATGTCATTAACTGCATCAGGCGCATCATTGACCGCGGCGACTGTCACGTCCACTGTGGCTGTATCAATGCCACCATGGCCATCGCTGGCTGTATAAGTGAAGCTATCGGCGCCATTGAAGTTGGCACTTGGTGTATAGGTCACCGAGTTACTTTTATTTACTACAGAACCATGAGTACCCTGAGAGACAACAATCACTGTAAGCGAATCCATGTCCGGATCTGTGTCATTGACTAAAACGTCGATGACGACCGCCGTGTCCTCTGGGGTAGTCGCTATGTCATTAACTGCATCAGGCGCATCATTTACCGCGGTGACTGTCACGTCCACTGTGGCTGTATCAGTGCCGCCATGGCCATCGCTGGCTGTATAAGTGAAGCTGTCGGAGCCATTGAAGTTGGCACTTGGTGTATAGGTCACCGAGTTACTATTATTTACTACAGAACCACCATTGGTACACAGGGAGACAGCACTCACTGTGAGTACATCCATAATGTCCGGATCTGTGTCATTGACTAAAACGTCGATGACGACCGCCGTGTCCTCTGGGGTAGTCGCTATGTCATCTTTTGCCACAGGGGGGTTATTGGGTGGGGGCACTGTCACAGTGATAAAACCGGTTTTAATCTCAGTATTATCACCGCACGAATTGCTGGCAGTCAGCGTAACAGTGTAGGGATTAGTACCGGGATTAGTATAGATATGCGACGGGTTTTGTTCAATTGAGGTACCGCCGTCGCCAAAGGCCCAGCTCCAAATGGTCGGGCTGTTGGTTGACCGGTCGGTGAAGTGAACCGTCAGCGGCGCATTGCCTGATGTCGGGCTCCCAACAAAATTAGCAACGGGTACACCCGTAACCGTGATGTAATTGATCTTGGTTTCGGTGGCAGAGCAGGTCAATGAGTGTGCGGTCAGTGAAACATTATAGATGCCAGCGGCAATATAGGTGTGTGATGGATTTTGCTCGGAGCTGACGCCATCTCCAAAGTCCCAATCCCAGGAGGAGACAGCCCCGGTCCCGGTGGACTGGCCAGCAAAATTTACCGTAAGTGGGGCACAGCCTGAGGTTGGGCTCCCACTAAAGGCAGGCGTTACATCGCAACTACCGACGGCATTGAAAGCATTAATTCTGCCAGCCCCTAGCTTGCCACTATAGGCAATGTTGCAGGGCAAGCTATCTATGTCATCTGCACTGTTGTACAGATTCTGTTCAACCAGCGTGGCTGTCAAGGAGGATGGATTCTGAGACCAGATCAGAGCCGCCACACTCGCCGCCAATGGAGTTGCCATAGAGGTCCCGCCCATGGAGGCTACATAATCATTGACAGGGTCAGTGTGTAAGTGGTATAGGCTCAAGATGTTTACGCCTGGAGCAGAAATATCGACCCAGGTTCCGTAGGTAGAAAAACTAGCCTTGCAGTCATTTTCGTCGGTTGCAGCTACGCTGATGATATCAGTTCGGCTGCACATGTAGTCGGCGATTTGTGTACCATCATTACCGGCTGCTTTAAAGATCATTCCGCCACTGGCCAAAAAGTAATCAATGGCAGCAGCGATACCACCACTGTTTGAGCAGCCCCAGGAACAAGAAGCGATTTTAGCGCCATTATTAGCAGCGTAGTAGAAAGCCTCGGCAGCGAAGTCCATGCGCACATAGCCGACTTCCTTGCGGTTATATTTTCCAGACCAGCCGATGCGAAGCGCCATCACCTTTACCCCATTGGCCGACGGCTGCAGGGCGCCATTACCCCAGCCCCCGGCTGGGCTAGATGTGGCATACCCATTGTTGGTTATGGCGGCCACAATCCCGGCGCAGTGGGTGCCATGACCATTAAAATCTCTGGGATCGTTATCCTCTATGTTGCAGTCCTCGCCAGGCCAACCTCCGATAACGCCATTAACCCAATCCCAGCCAACCCAGTCGTCCACGTACCCGTTGCCATCATCATCAACGCCAGACACGCCGTTTTTCTCATCCCAGTTAACCCACATATTGCCATCAACGTTGGTTGGATCGGAATAAGAAGCTAGAGAACCACCAAGGTCCTTGTGAAAGTAACGGACACCTGTATCCATAATGGCAACGATGATGTTTTCGTTACCGTTTTCAATATTCAGAGATCCACAAACGGAATAGTCATATCAGCTAACTTATTGAAATATATATAGAAATAGTTACAGGCTATTTCTCAATAGAACGTGTGCATTTTGAATTTTTTGAAAAGTTAACATATTGA
>Ga0307378_10002253_pt1 | contig 29905 bp, 45 predicted proteins | sample UN1MG_FD_202238 | JGI IMG/M metagenome (GOLD analysis project Ga0307378, IMG submission 202238) | Soil microbial communities from Risofladan, Vaasa, Finland - UN-1 | ecosystem: Environmental > Terrestrial > Soil > Coastal area > Acid sulfate soil | place: Finland: Risofladan, Vaasa | collected... | reverse complement strand
AAGCTAAGAGGATGGGTATAGAAACTCTACCTCCAAGCATTAATAAAAGTAGGAATGAGTTCACGATAGATGGTTCGAATCTTTATAGTGGATTTTCTTTCATCAAAGGGGTTGGGGTTAAAGCTCTGGACGAGATAACATCGAAAAGGCCGTTTAAAAATTTTAGGGATTTTTTAATGAAGATCGACGGCAGGAAAGTCAACAAAAAGGTTGTTCGGGCTTTGGTTTATTCTGGGGCTTTCGATGAATTTATGTTAGAAGGACAAAACATACGTGATCGCTTTGAATTTATTAATGAATTTAACATGTATAAAAAGTCGAAAGAGAGGGAAGCACGACCAAGTCTGATAAGGGCCATAGAGATGGAATCAGAACTTTGCGGTGGAGAAGTGTTTCACACGATCACTGGTGCTTATAATATCAAAAAATTGAATGATAAATATGAAATAGACGATCAAATAATAGATTTTAAACTTTTAGACAAAATAGATGTTCGTAGGACAGTTAGAATATTTGGAAAAATAGACAGAGTTTTCATTAAACATATAGCATTTGTAGATGTTAAAAATGGATCCGACAAAAAATCCTTTGCGATGTGGAAGGATGGAGTTCAATATTTAAACTCACATCCAGAAATAAGGGCTATTTTAGAGTCTAAATCGGTAGTGACGTTCAGGGTCACTAGATCAAAGGATTATCAAGGTAAAAAGACTTTTACCATAGATCATAAAAGCATTGAGAAACTATAATAATAATTTGAAAATGCGGATTGTGTGAATACAATAAATATATGAATCTATATGAATACTTAAATATATCCGAATATGACGTCGATCTAGAAGGGCAGAACGATCCCGGAAGAATAGAAATCGATGAATTTATTGAAGCAGCGGCGAAGATACCTAAAAATATTATTGACTACAATATAGGTAACGACGATTTAGCTACAATATGTTTGAATTCTTGTTATCGAGCGGAGCAGTTTTTGACGAAGGCGGAATTATTTAGGGATTTCAAAAAGATAAATGCAGATGCGGTCTTTGGATCATTGATGGTTAAGTCCGAACTTCAAGTTACCATTAGAAAAGAATCTCTAAAAAAAGAGATTGACTACGTCAAAGCTCTAGGTAAATTACACATAGCCCAAGCATATGTTTCTTATTTTGAAAGATTAAAGAGTTCATTTGAAAAAACTCACTACATGGCTAAGGGGAGAGAAACTAGAGAAAATCAAGATACAAAATTATCAACATATGAACCGCACGAAAATGTTAGGAGTCGCTACGTTCAAAATCCTGCTGGGAATCATCAGGAATATGAAGAGGACGAAGTGGAACAAGAAAAGCCGGGGATACAAGATTATAATTTATAACACACTAAGCTATAAAAAAAAGGAGAACCACAATGTCAGAATATGATTTAGATTCAGAAACATCCGCCACCAGCGCCGGACCAAAGAAATACAACTTCAAAGAGTTGTTTATGTCACTCCAAGAAGGTGATAATGTAATGCGTATCGTGTCCAAGAAGGGTAAATCCGCTCAAACTCAGTGGGTAAAAGACACAGAGGGTGGGTGGAAATCGGTTAAACTTCCGGAGGACATAACCCCGTCAACTCAAAAAAGACTGGCGGAAAAAGGTGCTGGGAAGGTGGAAAAGAAGAATTTCGTTAAAGTAGTGGACTCTTTTGGTAAAATGAAAATTTTGGAGTTTGGAAAACTAATTTCCAAGGGACTAAAAAAAATACAAGACGGACTCAAAGAAGATGATAAAGATATAATTAATATAGACATCAATATCAAAAAGGGTCCAAAAAAAGCCAATCCTCTGTATGAAGTCGTTCTTGCAAAAATAGATCAAGACGAGAAAGCTCTTAGAGACAAGGCCATAAAAAGATTGGTTGAAGCTGACGAGATAGTCCTATCGGATATAATCAAGCCTTGGTCTGAGAAAAGAATTCGTGAGACAATTTTTGGAGATAAGGATGAACCTGAATCTTCTTCTTATGATAGTGATGAATCTGAAGACGAAGAAGAAGTTGAAGTATCCGATGACGACGCTTTTGCGGATATGGAAAAAGAATAATATTCATGACTTTTGCGCATAGCATTGGTAAATCTTATGAATATAGAGTAAGAGACTTTCTTGTAGCTAAAGGGTGGAAAGCCGAAAGAAACCCGCTCTCCGGAGCCAGCGAGCAAATAGAACAAGAGCTGGGGAAACACGATGTTCGTGCGTGGAGAGATGACTTAGATATATTTTTACAGATAGAGTGCAAGAAAACAATGATAAAAAAGAAGAACGCTGCCGGTCAAGATGACGACTCTCTCGGCATTGAGAAAAAGTGGATAGATAAGATAGACTTTACGAATGACGAGTTTCTTGTTTTCTCATACAATCGTTGTCAACAACATTTTTGTTTTATGCCAAAAGAAATTGCAGAAAAGATTTTGGCGAAAACTAAATTAAAATGTTTACCGACGCATACTCCCTCCGGAGATAAGATTTTTGGATTTAAAAGGGAGTGGATAGAGGGAAAGCAGAAAGAGATATGCGTGATAGAGTTTTTGAATAGGACTTGGTACGCCTTGGACTTAGAGGAATTTCTTTCTGCTAGAGAGCGGTATGGCGGTCCAACGTCCGCCAGTAATTTTGCAGATAAGATCAAGGCTATGAGTGATATAAAAAAGCTAAAAGAATTATATTCCAAAGAAGAATCGACCTTAACAACGAAAGACAAGAGAATATATTATTCTAAATTAGAGAGATTGGAAAGCGGAAATTCTAACTCATATAATCCAGATTTTATAAAAGAAGGTCAGTGGTGGATGGACGATTCTAAGAAGTTTGATTTTAAAGACAACATCATAGATAGGCTTGTCTCTGCGTTCGATGATTGGTTAAATGGATTTTTGATTGAAGATAAAAAATCAGGAAGGTTCTACCTGAATGATGATTTCGATCAAGCTAAATTGGATAGAAAATTGAGAACAATACTTGGACTGGACTCTAAAAAGAAAAAATGAAAGCCTTAATAATCCCCAAAAATAATTATAATGGTATTAAAGTTAATCAATTAATAGAAATATATGTTGATGATAGCGAACATTCTGAAATTGAAGCAGCCCAAACCATAAATAAAAAGAAGTATATCGATTTAATTTCCCGTGTGGTACGAAGGCATTTGGACCAATATGGTTACACAATGGGAAGGTGTTCGAAAAGGGAAATTGATGTCACATATACTAATTGTTTAAGCTGCGGCATTATTACCTGTGGATCTAGTATGTCAGCTTGGGAAGCTTGCCGACGAAAGAATATCGCCTATGCTTATCCCACAAAGCAGGTTCCGAAGACGATTAAAGATCCAAAGATAAGGGAAAAATTAAAACCAACAAAAGAAGAACTTGTACAAGAGAGAAATTTACATATAATAGATCCATAACAAAAAGGAGATATAATGTCCGTGAAATCATTTATAATAAACATCTTTGCTGCCGTTTTTGAGCCAATAGTTAAGAGAGCTCTTGAAAGAATAGATAAAAAGTCTACGAATGAACTCCGCAGACTTCAAGAGGAGTATGCTGCTGCTGTTGAAAATTTGCCAAATCCTCTTAAGCAATATGAGGATAAATACAAAATAGATAAATTAAATAAAACCATAAATGATATTGCACTATGGCGTGCAGGTAGAGAGCAGGCGAAGAAGGGTAAAAACCCAAGGGTAAAACCCATAACCAGAAGTTCGCTCGATAAAAATGCGAGGATTAGCGGCGCTCCTTGGATAAATAAAAAGAGTTAGGTTCATACAATAAAGCTTGTAATCAAATTTATAAAGATAAATCTTAATTAAATACAAAGGAGAAATACAATGGCACGTCCAAAAAAAGAAGCAAAAACCAAACAGCCGTTAAAAAGAGAGTTTGCCACAGGAGACAAGAAGAAAGCTATTCTAGCGGCTTTGAATAAAGTTAGAGAACAATTCGGTGAAGATGTGGGATATATAGGATCTGAAAATAATACTAGAGAAATTGAATCTATTTCTTCTGGATCTTTAGGATTAGATAATGCTATGGGAGTTGGGGGATTCCCTAAGGGAAGAATAATCGAAGTAGCAGGGATGGAAAGCTCTGGTAAAACTTTGGTTACGTTATCTGCCGCTGGAGAATGTCAACGTCTAGGTGGCACTGTGGCATTCTTAGATTTCGAACAGTCGTTGAGTCCAGACTGGTGTATTAAATTAGGTGTTAATTATGACGACTTGATGGTTCTACAGCCTTTGTACGCAGAGCAGGCATTCGACATTATCGAAAAGCTAGTTCTAGCTGGAATTGATATGATCATTCTAGATTCTGTCGCCGCAATGCCAACCAAAGCGGAAATGGAAGGAAGCGCCGAAGATAATCACATGGCAGTTCTTGCTAGGGTTATGTCTTCTCAATTGAAGAAATTAACCCCCATTGTTTCCAAATCTAAAACGGTTTGCATATTTATCAATCAAATCAGAATGAATGTAGGAACAATGTACGGAAATCCAGAAGTAACTCCCGGAGGAAATGCCCTTAAGTTTTATGCTTCGGTTCGACTTAGAGTTAGGAAAAAGAGCGGAAGCGAAATTAAAGATGGCAATGAAGCCTTGGGGCATACAATGATTGCAAAATGTGTTAAAAATAAAGTTGGACCTCCATTACGAGAAGCCGAGTTCGAATTATACTATCTTTCAGGAATTAATAAAGATTCAGAAATTGCGGAATTGTCAGTGAAGAAAGGAATAGTATCAAAACCGAATGCTAGAAGATATGAATATAACGGAAACGTTTGGACTTCTAGAGCGGATTTTGATAAGGCTCTAAAAGATGATTCATCGCTAAGACTGGAGCTTTCTGAAAAAATTTCTGAAGCATTAAAAAATAAATCTCCTGACGTAACAGCCAGTAATTTAGTTAAAGTAGGAAATTCCGTTGTGGATCAATCAACAGGAGAAATTATAGAAACCGAAGCCGACGGAAAGGAAGTGGTATAGTATGGGAAGTAAATTTAATGAAGATATGACGATAGCTCAAGCCATATCCATGCACCCTAGAGCGAAGGAAGTTTTTGCGGGGTTTCATTTGGGCGGTTGTTCTCACTGTTCGGTATCTGATTTTGAAACTATAAAACAAGTGTGCACCGGATATGGAGTTCCGATACAATCGTTATTAGACACTTTAGAAAGCTTAGTGGATGATTAGTCTAATTTCGTAGACACTAAAAATTTAAAAATCTTATACAAAGATATATAGTTACAGGTGAAACACTAATTGCATATGTTATTGTCTACAATTGCAAAATTTTATAAACATTAGGAGAACTATTATTATGCCCGCCAACGCCCCCGCCGTCGACGCAGAACAAAAAACTTATACACAAGAAGAAGTTTACGAAGCATCGCTAAAGTATTTTGACGGAGATTTCCTCGCTGCACGGGTTTTTGTTAATAAATACGCTTTAAAAAATGTCATCAAGAAAGAAAACGGCGAGAATGAAACACTGTTTTATGAATTAACTCCATCGGACATGCACAGCAGACTAGCCAAAGAGTTTTACCGCATAGAGAGCAAATATCCAAACCCTATTTCCTATGACGAAATATTTCAACTATTCGAAGGTTTTAAATACGTAGTTCCTCAGGGTTCTCCAATGTCTGTTGTTGGAAATCCTTTTCAGGTAAGTTCTAGTAGCAATTGCGTTGTTTTACCTAAAATGTATGATAGCTACGGAGGAATTATGTACTCAGATCAACAGTTGGCTCAATTAAGCAAACGTAGAGCCGGTGTTGGAATTGATATTAGTCCTATAAGACCAAGAGGGAACCCCGTAAAAAACGCAGCCTTAACCACTGATGGAATTGGTGTTTACATGGAGAGATTTTCAAACACCATTAAGGAAGTGGGTCAGCAAGGTAGACGTGGCGCATTGATGCAAACTATCTCGGTACACCATCCGGAGATAATTAATTTCGCTACAATTAAGAACGATGATACAAAAGTTACTGGTGCTAATATTAGCATCTTCCTTACTGACGAATTTTTAAGCGCCGTAGATAAAGGCGGAAAATACGAACAGCGTTGGCCTGTTGATTCTAAAACTCCAACGGTAAGTCAAATGGTAGACGCTCGTGAAGTTTGGACTACTATAATGCATAGCGCATGGCTACGAGCTGAGCCGGGGTTGATGTTTATAGATAAAATTAAGGATTACACGCCGACTACGTCTTATCCGGGTTGGGAACCTCATAGTACAAATCCATGTAGCGAAATTGCCATGAATGCAGATACCTGTAGGCTCACGGCTATTAATATGGTTTCTTTTGTGGAAAAACAATTTCAAAAAGATGCCAAATTTAACTTCGAAAAGTGGAAAGACGTTGTCTGGAAATCTCAAAGATTGATGGATGATTTGGTTGATTTAGAAATAGAATTCATGGAAAAGATTATAACCAAAATTGAATCCGACCCTGAACCGCAGCATGTAAAGCAGATTGAAATTGATACTTGGAAAGTATTTTTAGAAAATGCAAAAGTGGGAAGAAGAACCGGTTTGGGGATCACCGGGTTAGGGGATACATTTGCAGCTTTAGGGATTAGGTATGGTTCTGATGAATCTGTTTCCTTCACTAAAAAAGTGTTTAAGATAAAAAAGATTTCAGAATATGAATCCTCTGTGAATTTAGCTAAAGAAAGAGGATCTTTTTCGATCTATGATTATGCCAAAGAAAAGAACAATAATTTTATTATTCAATTATTCAAAGACGTTCCTGAATTAGAAAAAGAGATGAAAAAACACGGAAGAAGAAATATTTCAATTTCTACCGTTGCTCCGACCGGATCTCTGTCCATTTTGACTCAGACAACTTCCGGCGTAGAGCCTGCTTTTGCTATAGAATATATTCGAAGCAAAAAGGTCAATCCAAATGATAGTGATGCCAAGGTTGATTATATCGACAAACAGGGAGATAAGTGGCAAAACTTTAAAGTAACTCACCATATGTATAAAAAATGGATGGATCTAACTGGTCTTGGATTGGATGATATAGAAAAATCTCCATATCATAATTCATTATCTCATACTTTAAACTATCAGGAGCGGGTTAAAATACAGGCAGTAATTCAAAAGCACATAGACCACGCCATATCCTCTACAGTTAATCTTCCGAAAGACGCTACCGAGGAGGATGTTTCTATAGTGTATACAAACGCATGGAAGCAGGGGTGCAAAGGGATTACAGTATATAGAGAAGGTTGCAGAACTGGAGTTTTGAAGACGACTGATGCAGAAGATGATGAAGATGTTATACACGAATCCCACGCTCCTAAGAGGCCAGAGACTTTAGAGTGTGACGTTCATAGAGTGACTGTATCTGGAAAACCTTGGTATTGCTTTGTTGGTCTTTTCGGAGGAAGACCTTATGAAATTTTTGCCGGTCTAGAAAAAGACATCGTCCCACCGAAGAGTTTAGAAAAGGGCGTTATTGTTAAGCGAGCGATGAAAGCATCTTCCAAGTATGACATACACTTTAACAAGGGCGAAGAAAGCGAAATAACATTCAAAGATATAACGAGTCACTTTGCAAATGAAGTCTATAGTACTAACGCAAGAGTAGCCTCTATGTGCTTGAGACATGGAATACCGGTAGAATTTATAGTAAGTCAACTTCAGAAAGATGAAAATGAAGAATTATTTTCATTTAACAAAGTCGTTGCCAGAGTATTGAAAAAATACATTTCTGACGGAACGAAATCTTCTGGAATTTGTTCGCAGTGCCAGCAGGATTCAATGGTTTTTCAAGAAGGATGCGCCACTTGTACGTCTTGTGGTTTTTCTAAATGCAACTAACAAAACAACTTAAAGGATAAAAAAATGGCAACAGTTATAGTAACTCCGAACATGACGATTCAAGCAGCGTTAGGAAAATTTAAAAAATTAGTAGAAACAGAAGGTATTCTTAAAGATTTAAGAAAAAAAGAATTCCATATTAAACCGTCTGAACGTCGTAAATTAAAAAGCCTCGCAGCAAGAAAATTGGCTAAAAAGAAGTCTAAATATTAATTGTTAAAAGACGATAAGAAGTATAGATGGTCTAAAGACATAGGTCATGTAGCAGACAGAGCTGGTCAAATTCAATATTACAATTGCTGGCATTGTAAAAGATGTGGAAGCGAATTGAAAAGGGTATGCTCTGTTTGCGGAAAAGAAATATGCGATACTCCGTATGGATTTTGGTGCGATATGGACAAGGGTGTTATTCAGATTTGTCCTTTTGGGTGTAAAAGAATAGGTGGTTTGGAGATGTTTGTCGAAAAAGAGAAAATATGTAATAAAGACAAGTATAAAAAAGTTTAGAGATACGGAACTTTTATGTCTAATAAAATGAACAAAAAACATACAAATCTTATATAAAAACACTTATTTAGCAAGCGAAAATAAATTTTACTTTTTACTTGCTTTTCTCCAATAATATGATATAATGTATTTAGGCAGTAAAATAAACAACAAAGAAAAGAAGGAATTATGGCACAGAAACTTTGGCATTCGAATATATGTTTAGATCTCACCGTGGAAAACGTCACGGAAGATTATAGTATTCCTGCGCCATCAGCACGCCAATTTACAGCCAGAAAAAATTTGAATATCAACGGGGGTCGAGTGTAGAAGTTATACTACAAGACTATAAGTTTTACCCCCGACTGAACAATAGTTGGGGGTTTTTTTTGAGGAAATGGAGTTAAGTTGCAGAAAATAGTTTTAAATAAATGTTTCGGTGGGTTTAAATTGAGTGAAAAGGCAATAAACAGGCTGCACGATATGGGTCATGTAAGGATTATGGAATTAAAAGAAAAATATGATTTAGACACAATATTAGAAATGTCGAGAATTTTAAAAAGAAATGATCCTAAGTTAGTTAAGGTAGTAGAGGAATTAGGAGAAGATGCCTCGTCAGGAAAATCGGCATTAGTAATTGAAACAATTCCTTTAAAAAATTTCTTTTTGAGAAATTATGATGGAATAGAACATGTACAAATTTTAGATAAAAAGTGAAGCGGGTTAGAGAAGTCCGGTCCATCTCGTCAGCCTCATAAGCTGAAGGTCCCCGGTTCGAATCCGGGACCCGCAAAAATTAGCATAGTGAGCCGAGCGAGTGTGAGTGATCTGCACGGACGCCTCATAAGCGTCAAGATAATGGTTTGATTCCATTGCTCGGTAAAAATCATGTGGCTTTGGTATAAGTGGTCTGTACGCTTGCCTGAAGAGCAAGAGGATGCGGTTCGATTCCGTGAAGCCACACCAATTATTTTCAAAAAGGATAATATGGAAAATTTAGGATTTGTAGTAATGATAGGTATGGCTTTTGTTTTTTTAGTTCTTAACGTCATAGATTATCTTGAATAGGAAAATACTGTGAAGTATAAAAAATCATTTTTAATTACTTGTTTACTTTTTATAGCATCATTATGGGTATTAGATAAGTATAGGAATTCTAGCCCGGTTCCAGCTCCTACAACTCATTTAAAAATCACGAGCATTGCATCAGGGCCGCATAAATACTTGGTAAAGGTTATGAGTGAAAAAGACAATGAAAAAGTGGTTGGATTTATAATAATTGCAGAAAAACAAAAAGATGCAATTGAAATAGCAAAAAGAATTTACGGCCGTAAGGGGAAATTTGTTTCATCAGAAGTAATGAATTAATGGGGCTATAGCTCAGTCGGGAGAGCGCTTCAATGGCATTGAAGAGGCCGTGGGTTCGATCCCCTCTGGCTCCACCATATTTGGAGAGAGTATGCAAGAAGATTTAATTTATAGATTACGAAAGAGGGCAGAAATTAGAAGGCAAATTCAAACTAGAAAGTCCGTGCAAAACGGTGAATCAGATCGTATATCTGATTTATTAGAAGAAGCGGCAAATAGAATTGAAGAATTAGAAAACAAAACAGGAGAAACAAATGAAACGAAAATATTATAAATTGAAGGAGTCCTTGGCTTAAGATTAAATTCAGCTACGGATTCCATAGAAAAAATTCTATGCCTCCGTGGCGCAATTGGCAGCGCAGCTGACTTTTAATCAGTGGGTTGTAGGTTCGAGTCCTACCGGGGGTACCATTTTTGGACGGGTTGCATAGCGGCGATTGCCTCTGGCTGTAAACCAGATCTCCTTAGGATCCCATCGTAGGTTCGAGTCCTACTCCGTCCACCAAATTTTTACGGACTCGTAGCTCAGTTGGTTTAGAGCGCTCGGTTGATAACCGAGGGGTCACAGGTTCAAGTCCTGTCGAGTCCACCAGTTATGGGTCTTTGGCGTAGTGGTAGCGTGATTGCCTCCAAAACAATCGGCGTCAGTTCGATTCTGACAGGGCCTGCCAAATTATATGGGAGCGGTGTGGTAGCTAGGGTTCTGCCTTATGGGGAGCGTCCTTGGAGACACACAAAAAAGAAATACCGCAAGTGGTTGCGTATCGTGTAAATCCACCTAAGAGCCTAGCGGATAATTTAGGCTGACATAGCAGGAGTGGCGACCTGCCCCCATTCAAGCCCGCTTAGCTCAGTTGGTTAGAGCGCCAAGTTTACACCTTGGATGTCGGCAGTTCGAATCTGTCAGCGGGCACCAGTTTTAGAAAGTACGGCGCTATAGTTTAATGGTTTAGAACACTGGACTTTCAATCCGGGGATCGGAGTTCAATTCTCCGTAGCGCTACCAAATTAATGGAGCTATAGCACAATGGTAGTGCGGCGGATTGTCTATCCGTTTACCGGGGTTCGATTCCCCGTAGCTTCGCCAGTTTGCGACCATAATTCAGGGGCTAGAATGTTTCGTTGCCAACGAAAATGTCGTGGGTTCGAATCCCACTGGTCGCTCCAAAATTTATGCTATCATAGCCGAGTGGTGCAGGCGACTCTCTGCAAAAGAGTAAACGTGGGTTCGATTCCCACTGATAGCTCAAGGAAATAAAATGGCAAGTGAAGATGAAATAGCAGTTAACAAACCAGTTCTGGATTGCAATACCTTAAAAGAAAAGAAATAAAATAATATGATACATGAAAAATTTAGTCCAGAGGTTAGCAAATACTTACTTAGAAAAACTCCTAAGTCCAAAGATATTTTTTTGTTAATCAAAAAATATAAAGGCTTAGAGGACGGAACAGAAAAGGAAAAACTTAGAGAAAATATCTTGATGATTAACTCTAAGTTGGTAGCAAGCCTTGCCTGTAGATATGCGGCGAGTTACAAATCTTCTAAAGAGGATTTTTTTCAATCAGGAATGATAGGACTGATGAGAGCGTTAGAATTATTTGATTGTGAACGAGGATGTGCTTTTTCTACCTATGCCACGCCTTGGATAAAACAAGGCATGGGCAAAGAGAGATTACAAGAAACTCCCATAATGGTAACGAGAGGTATGAGACAATCTGTCAGAAAACACCTGAAAGTCGGTAACGGGGAAATTGATTTATCAGTGAAGGATGAATCATCCAGAAATGCCCAAGCCGCTTTGGTGGCACTATCAGATAATACATATTTATTTATGGACGGTTACGTACAATCAAGTAGATATGATAAGGACAACGACAATGTTTTTAACATTTCTGATGATGTGGATTACGAACAAGAAATATTTTCCTCATTAATAAAAGAAGATGTTCGTAGGAAAATGTTGAAAATTCTCAAGCCTCAAGAAATAATAGTAATAAAAGAATTACACTTTAATGAAGTTCCAAGTACATGGGAATATATAGCAAAAAAGTTAGGTAAGGGCGAGAGAACGGTTAGAAATCTAGAGAAAAGAGCTATACATAAATTAAAGAATCACTTTCATAAAGTTAGTTTAAGGGAATAGGGAAAAATGAACAAGGGTGTCAAAAATCCGTCCATCGTGGGTTCGATTCCAACTGATAGCTCCAAGTTTGATAGAGAAATAAAAAAACAAGTACGCTCAAAGTGTTAACCGAGTCGTTAAGGGAAGAAGAACAGCGCCACCGCTTGGCTAATGTTTTGATAACTGGATGGTTTTTGCTGTTTCTCATCCAGCGTACTTTAATGGCTTGGGCCCGTGTAGTATAGTGGTAGTACAATTGTTTCGTAAACAATAGGCTGGAGTTCGATTCTCCGCATAGGCTCCGCCGGATTAGTACAGTGATAGTACGTTCCCTTGGTATGGGAAAAACTCGAGTTTGATTCTCGGATCTGGCTCCAGAATGTTCTTTGAAAAATTTGGTCGTGTGGTGTACGGTAGCACAGAATGGCTTATAACCATTTCGCTGTAGATAACAGCCTAGTTAGGGTTCGACTCCCTACACGACCACCAGATAGAATTGAGGAAGTGAAATTGGGAGTTCTTCCTATGATAAAGGAGAGGCCGCAGGTTCGAGTCCTGCCACAGTAGAAATACTATGTAGCTCAGGGGTAGAGCGCTTATAAACGCCCGATTGTTTTTCTCCTCAATATTAATAAATTAGAGAAGCGAGATTGGAATTACTTCACTGCAAATGAAAAGAGTCCGATCAATTTTCTCTCTAATATAAACTTTAGGAAAGCGAGCTAAGGGTTACTTCGGATAACAAATACGGGTTCGCCCGGATTTCACTAGGTTCAAATCCTAGGACTGTGAAAACAGTTAGACCCTTGCAATTTACTTCCTAATTAACGGAGTACGGGCTCAAGGCTGGGCCGTCTGCTTTGGGAGCAGGACATCAGGTAGGTTCGATTCCTACTACTCCGACCATTTCGCCGCCTTAGCTCATTTGGTAGAGCAATTCACTTGTAATGAATAGGTGGTCAGTTCGAATCTGACAGGCGGCCCCAGTTTAAGATTGTTATTTGTTGTAAAATGCGGTATAATGTAATTGCTCGGATAGTGACGATTGAGCTACTTCTTATTGAAAAAAGCAAACTCAGTCAATTTTTCTTCCGGCAATAAATAAGTTTCATTCTCGGTTAGCTCAGTTGGTAGAGCATTCGACTGTTAATCGAATTGTCGCTGGTTCGAGCCCAGCACCGAGAGCCAATTTCTTTTGAAATCGGGCGTCAGGTCTTGGTTTAACAGCTAGGATGCTCCAGCAGAAAAGCTGGCTCCAGAAATGGATGGGTGGGTTGAAACCCCACAGATAACTGAGTGATGGCCACAATGAAGTTCCTCGGTATTGCTATGAATCTTTTTGTTGACCACGAAAAGTGTGAAAGCAGAACCGATCAAGGAACAAAAAGTGGGTCACAGGGAAGCGAATTGAAGGTAACGATTGGTCTCGTTATCATTGATTTCAAAAGTGAGGCGAGGGCGTGTGATAGTTATCAGGTTTACCACCTTTTAAAGCGCACTGGTTTGCCCAAGCCAAAATTAATCCCAAGCCTTATGGCGACAGGGTAGGCTTCTGGTCCCGTGAGCCGGATAATCACGGGACACTTAATGCGGGATCGTCTAATGGTAGGACGGTGGCCTTTGACTCCACAAATGTTGGTCCGATTCCAACTCCCGCAAATTAAATATCTAGAGATGCCCGATGGTCTAATGGTAGGATTCCTGACTCTGACTCAGGCGGTTGTGGTTCGAATCCATATCGGGCAACCACTTTAGGAGTACAATGATATACTCAGATAAAAAAACAAGCACTACCGTAATTGATCTTTGGAAATTGAAAATTAAAATACAAGAAAATAAAAAGAGTTATTTGGGTAATTGGAGTTTTGGAGACGGGACTAAACTTGTTGGATCTTTCACTTTGATTAAGAAATGAAAAATAAAAAACAAAAAGAATTTTCTAAACTTATAAATAAAACTGTAGCTATAGTTGCCAATTCCACGAGCGAGGAACAACTAGCTAATTCTATGAGAAGTTTAAGCAGGAGAGAACGAAGACTACTGCTAAACGAACAAAAAAGTAGAAAGAAGAAAGAAAACAAGAAAACTATTGAGGAAACTCCAATCGATAGCTTTGCGAACAGGATGCAAATGAAAACATTGGATACCATAGAGTAAGAGGAAGGATGGCTGAGAGGCTTAAAGCAACAGGTTGCTAACTTGTCGTAGGAGAAATTCTACCAAGGGTTCGAATCCCTTTCCTTCCACCAATATGGCTCTCTATCCCAACGGCAGAGGAAACCGTCTCAAAATCGGTATAGTCTCGGTTCGAATCCGAGGGGAGCTACCAAAATTATGGAGAAGTTATGCATAAAGAATTTAATAAAATTTTCAAGAAATGGCTGAAGGAGAGCGACCCATATGTTCTAGACGAAACAAGCTGGAACCAATTAATGGAAGCTCTAAATAATCCGCCTCCTGCAAATGAAAATTTGAAGAGGGCGATGAAAAGATATAAGAAATTAAAAAAGCAATAATGGAGGATTGGCACAGCGGCTACTGCACCTGCTTTGAATACAGGCATCGCTTTCGAGCGTCGTAGGTTCGAGTCCTACATCCTCCGCCAATTTAAAAGGTACGAATATGAAATGGTTTTATCTAATAATATTTTTTTGCTCAGTGGCAATCGGAGCAACCTTGTCTAAATACAAAGAGGCCCCGGATCGATCATATGTAGACAACGTTCACTATGATGAAAAATTAAATGTCATTGTTGTTCATGTTCACGCAAAGGCTTGGTTCATATCGGTAGATCAAATTTATGGAATTAGAGTAAACAATAATAAAGATATAGAAAATAAAATTCGTGACATCATGGGAGAGACACCGGAAATAGTTAGGCTGGAAATGACTGAATAGGCTTGGAAGCTTGGCACAGCGGCTACTGCACCTGTTTCGAACACAGGCATTACCGAAAGGTATCGTAGGTTCGAGTCCTACAGCTTCCGCCAAATTAAAAAGAATTAGGGCGAGTGGTGAAATTGGCAAACACAAAGCACTTAAAATGCTTCGGGAGAAATCTCTTACGAGTTCAAGTCTCGTCTCGCCCACCAATTTAGAAAATTTAATATGCGGACGTGGTGAAATGGCAGACACAACGGTCTTAGAAGCCGTCGGGGGAAACCTCATGAGAGTTCAAGTCTCTCCGTCCGCACCAATTTTATGGAGAGTGTAGTGTAGCGGATCTGCACGCTTGATTGTGGATCAAGAAGTGGCGGTTCGACCCCGCTCATTCTCCCCAGATAAATTATTTAAAGGATTAGATGAACGCACTAAGTAAAACAAATATTATTAAAATGGCGACCATAGCTTTGTTGTCATCGTTTTGCTTAATTCTCATCGACTCGACACCATTAATTTCGTTGCTGGTCGAAAAGATGACGAGCTTAGTATTTATCCTTCCAGAGTTGTTTTCTCATAATTTGGCATTGGGTTTGTTTGTGACTTACTCATGTGTGGCAATGGCTGGCTTCATCCTTTGGACGTGCCCCCTTTCTTTTGTGTATTGGCTTTCCTTAATAGGAGAAATGAACCGCATGGATAGATTGAGGACTGAAGCAAGAATGCATGAGGATATTCCCGATATAACAGTAGTCATCCCGGCCTATAACGAAGAGAAAACAGTTATTCAGACTATCTATGCGTGTAGAAAGCAGACATGGAAACCAAAGAAGATTGTTATCATTGACGATGGCTCAACAGACGAGACAGCCAAATTAATTGTTAAAGAGTTCAATTTGGAGTTAGTACCGCCGATGGGATTTCGGTTCAGACTACCCCAAAAGGGTGAAGTGAGAGATACTTACACCAACGGGAATGATATAACTTTAATATCAAAAGAGAACGCTGGTAAGAGCTACGCTCTGAATCTTGGCTTTGAATTTGCTAAAACAAAGTATGCGTGTATTTTTGATGCGGATACGGTAGTGCATCCAGAAGGGGTTATGATGCTGGTTTATCCTATGGTTAAGAACGAAAACCTAGCCATTACCTCTGGTATAAATCATATGATTAGTGGATGCGAAGTGTACGGCGGTGAGATCAAAAAAGTGGGTCTTCCAAGTAATCCATTGGTACTCGCCCAAGCCGCAGAATTCTTCTTCGATATGGGTATCAAGGGGTTCAGGAATACGCTCAACGCTCAGACGGTTTTGGTAGGAAACTTCTCCTGCTATAAAACAGATGTGGTCATGGATCTTAATGGATTTGCCGAGAGGGGGCTTACCGAGGATTATGACTACAATCTAGACGTACATCGGCTAAAGATGAAAGGTAGGAAGATTGATATTTTATCTATTCTTACTGCCACGGGTTGGACACAAGGACCATTTACATTAAAGGGATTGCTCAACCAGCGTTCCAGATGGTATGGGGGAATCCTCGATAGTACGATTAGGCAAAGAGATATAACATTTAATAAATCCGCAGGGGCGATTGGGACGATGTTGATCCCTATGAAATGGTATAAGACGGCAATGTTCCCCTTATATATGTTTATGAAGATGTTTGAAATACCTTTATTAATCTATTTCTGGCACCTATCCGAATTAGGGTCGTATGTAATCGGGACCATATTATTGTTTTATTATTTACCAGCGTTTTTATACAAAGCAGTTTTAGAGACTGGGATTTTTATCGGATTAGATATTATATTCATTAAAAGCTATGTGGATAAAAAGAATTATGTGAAACTAGCTTTGCTGAACGTGTTCTTCGGGTTAATATATGAACTCATTTTAATGAGCTGTGCAGCATGGGGCTATTGGAAGGTTTTTAAAAAGAGTTCAGATTGGGGAAAATCAGATAGAATAACTATTTCGCCGCTGTAGCTCAACTGGATAGAGCACTAGTCTTCGAAACTAGGGGTTAAAGGTTCGAATCCTTTCAGCGGCACCAATTTCGGGCCCTAAGCTTTAACGGTGAAGCACTTGACTCTTAATCAAGGGAAGACGGATCGTTACCGTCAGGGCCCAATGATTTAAAATAATGTTGTTTTTTGTCAGATTTTGGATATAATATAGGTATGTTTAATCTTAGATGGATAATATATAATAGAAAAGTCTTGGTTTGTATCGATAATCAATGCCAAAATATATAAAAAATCATGAAAATAGATAATATTGATGAAATTTATGACATTGACTTTTATGAATATATAAAAAGATTTTGTCATTCTAGAATAAGTTTTACAAATTATGATGGCGAGGATGCCGTACAAGAGGCAATTATAAAAATATTATTGAATCAGCATAAATATGACGACAATAGGAATTGTTCTTTTAGAACTTGGGCTTGCGCAGTAGCTAAAAATCACTGTTTGGACTTTTTGCAGGCTAAGAAAAGACGAGATAAATTCTTAGTGAATCTAGAAGCACTGCCGGGTTATGTTGCGGAAGGAATTTCATCTAAAAAATTCATTTGTGAATCAACACATTTGGCGGGGGAAGAAGTAAAAAATGACAGATTGAAAGACCTAAGTATATATTTAGATAATCTAAATGATTTAGAAAGAAAAGTAGTATTATCTAGGTATGAACATGGTCTTAAAAAAACTTCTAAGATTTTAGGAATAAAATACGCTAGTGCAAGAAAGATATTCAGTAGAGCTGTTATCAAATTGAAAAAAATGCACGGTTCCCATAAAGCAAAAAAACCTAAACTTTTGAGTATGGATGTTGGGTCAATTGTCTCAGGGAAAACTGAAGTCAAGGTATTAAAAAAAAGTATAGCGTCTAAGCATAAATTAGAAGAACAAGATAGAGAAATAAAGATTAAACAGGTGGAATTAATATTACAGAATTATGATTGGAGTTAATAAAGTAGGACGGTTGATTTTTAATCCGTAAATCGTGGTCCAATCCTACGTGAATCCACCTGATCAAGGTCTCATAGTCTAATGGCAGGACGATAGATCCTCAGTCTATAAGCTGGGGTTCGATTCCCCATGGGACTAAAAGATTAACGATATAATTTCGTATCGTTAAAACAAGGCAACTTAAGTGTTGCTGAAACAAGGAGCAAGAAGAACATGGCACAAGTAGTAACCGGTAAGGTAAAATGGTTCAATGATAAAAAAGGGTTCGGTTTCATTGAGCAGGCAGAAGGTGGATCAGATGTATTCGTACATTTTTCCGCCATTCAAGCTGGCGGCTTTAAGTCGTTAAAAGAAGGTCAGGAAGTTGAGTTTGAAATCGAGCAGGGTCAAAAGGGTCCTCAGGCATCAAACGTACAGCCTAAGTAAGCAAGTAAACAGGTAAGTAATGTCTGGTTTCCAAAACGTACCGGTATACAACGTTAGGAATAAAGGTCTAGAATACCGCTAATCCTCCCAGATTTTATGACGCTGTAGCTCAACTGGATAGAGCAACGCACTTCTAATGCGTAGGTTGTGGGTTCGACTCCCGCCAGCGTCACCAATTTAAATTAAATTAAAAATATACAGGCGGCCCAGTAATGAAAAAAGGTGTTTACCTAAGAGACGCAGGAACAGTGGTTTTGATAATTCTAGTAGTGGCATTGTTTAATGTCATTCACACTGCAACTGGTGGAGACAAGAAAGGTGACGGGAGAATAACCGTCAGACCAGCGGAAGAACAGAATAAATAAATAATTTATGCGGGATTGATGTAAAGGTAGCTTGCGACCCTTCCAAGGTTGATGTAGGAGTTCGATTCTCCTATCCCGCTCCATCTTTAGAAGAAAATGAGCCATCACACAAAACAATGCAGGATAGGCGAGCGGAGGATCAGAAAGAATTTCGTTTGGTTCTCATTTTGTCGTGGATATATGGTTTTCTTTGAAGATATCATTGTAGAACAGGAATATAGAGAAAAACCGGCATGGGGATTTTTAGTCGATGAAGCTATTGACTATCATTGGAAGACTACTAAAAAATGGACAGTAGAGGATTTCGAAAAAAGACATGGTCCGTTCCTAGAAAATTACTCAGAGAAAAACAATGCAAATGTTTGAAACTCCAGCGTTCGTAATAAACGAAAAGATATTAAGATCGAATTTAGAAAAGCTCAAAGAGATTAAAGATAAAAGTGGATGTGAGATACTATATGCCACAAAGCCTTTAATTGAACCTACAGTGCTTCAAATAATTGATCAATATCTAGATGGATTTTCTACAAGTTCACTATTTGAAGCTAGATTGGTATGCGAACAGGTGACTAGCTATAAAAAGCCAGTGATAGACAGAACCAGAGTGCACATAGTTACACCTAGCCTCAAGGATAGTGAAATTGATCAAATAAGTGATTATGCCCATACTATTGTTTTTAATTCTATTACTCAAGCGAAAAGGTTACACCCTTTAATACGTAATGCATATAATCCGGGTCTCAGAATAAATCCAGAATTATCTTTTGTATCAGAGTCTCGTTATGACCCATGCAAGTTAAATTCCAAACTGGGCGCTACTATAACTCAAGTTAAAAAGAATCTAGACAGCTTAGGTCATATCAAGGGCGTTCATTTTCATAATAATTGCGAAGGTACAAATGCTCATGATTTGCTTTCTACAGTTGAAAAAATAACGCACGGATTAAAAGGTTGGCTCGTAGATTTGGATTGGATCAATCTGGGCGGCGGGTATTTTCTCAATAACATGGACGATCTCGATCCGTTATACAAAGCAATTGATATGCTACAGCGTCTTGGTCTTTCGGTGATCATGGAACCCGGAGGTAGTGTCGTAGGTTCTGCTGGCGAAATTTGGGCCACTGTTACAGATATTTTTGAAAACAATGGACAGCGCATAGCTATTATAGATGCCAGTACCAATCATATACCAGAAGTCTTAGAGTATAATTATAAGGCTCCCATTGCCGAAGCTACCGGGGGAGATTATAAATTCCTAATAGCGGGCCCAACTTGTTTAGCAGGTGACGAATTTGGGATATATTCATTTGATAAGCCGCTAGAAATTGGGTCCCCGTTGACCTTCAAAAATGTGGGATCATATACGATGGCTAAGGCTCATCATTTTAATGGTATAAATATTCCAAGTAACAATATTTTAACTAAAGAAGGTAATCTTTTTACTACTAAAGAGTTTTCCTATCAACACTATAAATCTCGGTGGGCATAAATGATTATTTTCGAAAGAGCACTAAAAATTCCAAGAGAAGACAAGAGTTGGGGTCATGGTTATACCAAATATTTTATAGAAAAAATCTATGAAACATTAGAGAAAAATGAAGATTTAATTAGATTCGTGGTTGTTGAAACGGATGCTGAATTCTATCATTGCGAACTACAAATTCAAAAGGGCGAAGGGGTATATGGACACCCGGCAGCCTTTGAATATAACTATAGAAAACTTGAGGATGAAAGCTCTTTTAATGTAGTTTTAAATATTCCTACTGGGGTTGATGCCGAAATTGGCGGAGAATCTGGAGATGCAACGCCAGTGGCTAGAATGTTAGCAAAGGAATGCGATAATTTAATTCTTCATCCAAATGTGGTTAATGCTTCGGATATTAACGAGATGTCGGCAAATACCCTATATGTTGAGGGTAGTATTCTTTCTAACTTTATGTTAGGAAGATTGGGGCTTAAAAAAGTTAGATCAAATAAAATTTTAGTAGTCGCTGATGATACAGAATTTACTGATTATGTTATTAACGCAGTGTCAGCAGCAAGGGCATCATTTGGAATTGATTGTGATGTTTTAAAAGTAAAGGACTTATATAGATCTGAAATAAAATATTCCCCAGCAGGAAGACCAACCGGGGAAGTAATAGATTTGGATAAGCTATTTTTGGCTCTTAGAAAAAATAATATCCACGAATATGATGCTCTTGCCATATCTTCTTATATCCATGCCAAGTCAGGGCTGTCAATGGAATATTTTACTAATGACCATATGATTAATCCTTGGGGTGGGATTGAAGCAATGATTACTCATGGAATTGGAAAAGAATTTCAAAAGCCATTAGCACATGCCCCAATGATAGAAAGTCTTGAGGCGATCTCGGCAACGGTTCCAATTGTTCATCCTCGCAAAGCAGCAGAAGCTGGATCTATTACATTTCTTCAGTGTGTCCTGAAGGGATTGCATAAAAGTCCTCGAATCATTAAAGACCCTGAACTAATGAGGAGATCCGATGTTCTAACTGCTAAAAATATATCGGTTCTAATTATTCCCGATGGATGTTTTGGTCAGACGGTAACTGCGGCAATTGACCAAGGGATTCCAGTCATTGCGGTCAAGAACAAAAACATTATGAAGAATGATTTGACTACATTGCCGTTTTATAAAGGCCAACTCATTCAGGTTGATAGTTATTTGGAAGCATGTGGAGTTTTGTCTGCAATGAAAGCTGGAGTGGCATTGGATACATTAAAAAGACCTATTAACTATACTAAAGTAATAACATATGAGAATATAAACAAATAACTATATTGGGGCGGTAACTCAGAGGCAGAGTGCCTGCTTTGCAAGCAGGAAGTCGGGATTTCGAAATTCCCTCGCTCCACCAATTTATCCTTATTTTATAATAAGAATAATAATAATAATATGTTTTTTCCTTGACTTTTAGCGTGATGTGTGCTATAATAGGAGAAAGGATACAGATGGAGAGATGGCCGAGTGGTTTAAGGCGCACGCTTGGAAAGCGTGTGTAGTGGAAACACTACCCAGAGTTCGAATCTCTGTCTCTCCGCCATTTATTTAGAGGTTAAATATGACAGCACAAACACAGAACAGATATGGTTTCGTAGAAGAACTATACGAACAGGCTAAAGCTAGTCACCTTCCGTCAGATGAGGTCAGGGCTCTTATTATTTCCTATAAAAAGGAAAAGAATGAGTTCAAAAGAGACGCTCTAAGAGACAAAATCATAGCGACAAATGTTAAATTGGTTTTAAAAATGGCCAACAGATCAGCAAGAATATCCAGAGTTCCCGTTGCAGACCTATTTCAAAATGGAATAATGGGATTATTGGTTGCACTGGATAAGTTTAAACTTAGCAAAAACGTAAAATTTTCCACCTATGCTACCCCTTGGGTTAGAAAGCACATTCAACTTAGCATGACTGACTCCATGGACATAAGGATAATACCACAATTAAGAACAAATTGCCGTAGGTACTTGGACATAAAATCAGAAGATAACGAGGTCGGAGTCATAAAGAAGAAAGTTAGGCGTAAAAATCTTGGTTCGGTTTCTTCTTTGGAAATGGCTTCAAGAGTATTTTTCAATCCTGATGCATTCGTAAGTTTTCAATCTCCAATTGGGGATGATGACTCCAGCAGCTTGGAAACTATCCTTGGCAACGGACAAACAGCGTATACCGAAACCGAAGGAGAAAAAAACGTTTTGATAGGAGAAGTTTTGTCTGCGGTTATGAAGCTCAGGGATAAAGAAAAACAAGTTATTCTAGAAAAATATTTTGGAGATTCCGGCGAAGACATTACCAGAAACGTAATTTCACGCAGTATGAATATGAGCAATGAAGGCATAAGACAGATTGAAATTCGAGCAATAAAGAAATTACGTGAGATGTTGCTGGACAATCAGTCTTCTAGCGTTCGGGAATAGAAATGGCTAAAGCTTCCAAGTTGATTAAAGATAAAAACTTTGAAAAACTATACATAACTAAAAAATTAAAAGTTAAACACTTTTGTCTTAGATATTTCAGAGGGTACAAACACCAAGCTGAAAATATAGAAGATGTAGTGCATGAAGTGTTTATAAATTATTATAAACATTCTGATAGTTTTCGAGGAGATTCCTCTGTAGATACCTTCTTGCTCTCTATTGCTAGAAATTATTGTTTGAATTTCATAAGACATCAACGTTGTCTCAAGAGATCAGCCATAGAGATTAGCTTAAACAGTGAAAAAAATAGTCCAGAATTCTTTGCAGGATCGGCGACCGGAAGGCGTTATTCTGACCCGCAGCTTCACCCGGGGGATATTAAAAACACATACTCCGCAGGATCATCATCTCTGGATGAGATTATAAGCAAAGAGTCAATAGAGACGATCCATTTAGCCATGAATAAGTTGCCAGAAAGGGACAGGCTCGTCATAAATAGAGTTTGCGAACAGGGAATGTCCTATGCCGAAGCCGCAAAAGACCTAAATGTTGTCACCAACACGGTAAGATCAAGGCTATCGAGAGCTAGAAATAGGTTAAAAAAAAGATTGTCCCGAGGATCTTGAAATTGTTTAAAGTTAACAATATTTCTAAAAATATTTTTTTTCTTAAATTCCACAGCCGGAATGAAATGTGTAAAACTCTGCTCAGATTTCAAGAATATTACGAATCTCCAAAATTTAGAAATAAAATATTCACCCTAAAAGAATTTAAAATTTGGTATAAAGAGTCTAAAGCGAATAAAAAATTTACTTATTACGACGATTGGAATGGATTTAATTTTCCGTCTTATGTATTAAAACCTTTTTACTCAGGAAAATTTGAAAATCTTACTGCTTCTGAAAAAAAAATATTAAAGACATTTTCAAAGCAGACTGGGAAATTTTATGTTATAGCTACTGCGAGTAGAGGTGACTCAAATACCATACTGCATGAAGTAGCTCATGCTCTTTTTTATTTAGACAAGCAGTATCAAGCGGATGCCAAGTCGATTGTAGACAATTTAAAGAGTGAAGAATATAAAAGTTTTACAGATAACTTGAAAAAAATAGGATATTATAAATCAGTTTATAAGGATGAAACCCAAGCCTATCTAATAAGTAGTTCAGCTATACAATTGGCCCTCGAAGGTGGAAAATCATTGGCCGCAAAGAAAAAAGATATGCAATCTATATTTACCCATAAGATAAAACAATTAAAAATTAATATATAAACCATGTCGGATAACGAACTTAAACAAAAATACGTAGATTAATAAAAATATTTGATATAATGTAAGTGCGCACCGTAGAAATGGGACGAGGCTACACCCTATAAGCTACGACTGAAAGGAACCTATGTTCTATTCTACGTTGTCCTCTTCTTGAAATAATAAAGACTAAATGCTTATCTACGGTGCGGCTTCTAAAAATTAAAATTAATTAAATCTCCGTCTCGCTTGAAAGACGGGGATTTTTTATTTAAAGTTGAAAACTTATTTAAATTAGGTATAATATAAACATGTATAATAACATTCCAAATCAAAGCCGCCCAGTACACAAGTTTATGGCTTTTTTATTTGCACTACCACTCGCAGCTATGATATTTTTTGTAATATATTCCTTAGAAGCTATTGTCTTTAAACTCATATGGAATTGGGTCGTTGTAGATGTTTTTAAATTAAGACCTGTTACGTTTCTTGAAGCCTTCGGTCTTGTGATAATTTCATTAATTATCTTTGGCGGACTGAATAAAAATAAATCTTAACATGGAGAGTAGAGATACATGAAAAATGTAAATTCTTCTGATTTCAAATCAGAAATCTTAGATTCTAAAATTCCGGTAGTTATGGACGCTTATGCGGATTGGTGTGGTCCGTGTAAAGCTATATCTCCAATTTTCGAGGAAATGAGCAAAGAATTCGAAGGAAGAATAAAATTCGTTAAAGTAGACATAGAAAAGAATCAAGATGTTGCTACGACTCATAAAATTATGTCCATACCAGCGTTTATAATTTTTAAAGACGGCGTGGAGATAAGTAGAAAAGTTGGTATATTTAAAAGAGAAGAATTCTCCAAAGAATTGAGTGATCTTCTGTGATGAAATTTGACGGACTTGATAAGATGAAAATAAACTTAGATAAGATAGGAATGATATCTTCTCAGATATGTGGAATTCATTGTTTTCTGATGCCGTTTTTATTCGCTATGTTCCCATTCGCCGGGATAGCTTTTGCGAAAGGCGAGCTGTTTGAGTGGGGGTTTATTGGATTTTCTTTTTCATTAGCGGCGTTTGCAATGACACAGGGTTTCATATCACATGGGAAGTGGTATCCAACTACTTTAGCAAGTGTTGGATTTATAATTTTAATATATTTAAAGCTAAAATTCGAACATGGACATGAAACATTTTCTGGATCATTTATATTCATCTTACCGGGCATACTGGTTTTTATGGCTCACTTCTTTAATCATAAATTTTTAATTACGGCTAGATGCAGGTGCGACCATGAAAGCCATCCCCAAAATACAAAAATTAATCATGCGTAAAATAAAAGATAAAAAATACTACAAAGAAAAATATAAAATAGGTAAAAGGGAAATTCTCGTTAAGACACTGATATTAAGAGTAATATCAACACTCATTACTGCAATGCTTGTATTTGCTTTTACTGGATCTTGGGTTATATCTGGAAATATAATGTGGATTAGCTTCGTATTAAAAACTATTTTATATTATACGTATGAGCACACATGGCTTAAATTTAGATCTAGGTGGAGAAGTTATTATGTTTGAAAGAATAAAGAAAGCTCTAAGAAAAGATTATAACCAAAAATTCAAAAAAAAGTATAATCCCAAAGAAGATTACTTGATTAAAGATGCACAGGCAATTTTAGATTTAACCCACGATGCGGCAGGAGCTACTAATATTTCGTCCTCCATGTCTAACGGGACGTCATATACCGTAGGAAATGTTTATCAACCAGCGGCAAAGACCAAAAAGAAGTTGCCTAAATTTAAAGACGAAGCCAAAAGAATATACACAGAAATTAAAAATAATAAAAACAACAAATATAACGTAACCATATCTTATAACAATAACAACTGTGCGCCGAAATTTTACAACATCGAAGTCGCCCAAAACGCCATAGTTGCTCAAGAAACCTCAAACGGAGGAAATTATGTCAACAGCATAGCGGTGTCGTGTAGCGGGACTTATATAATGCTCTCCTCCGGAATATCTACAAAATATCCACACCAGTCCATTAACTCTTTAATTAAATATTTTAAAGAATTAGATTACAACGATAAACTAATACAAAGAATTACTGTTAAGAAAAATATATATATTATAAAAACTAGGATTAAAGAAGTAGAATTGTATCCAAGTTTAGGGGCTTGCGCATGATGGAGCCAACAGGCATGAAGTGGTCTGAATACGTAAAGATGAAAGATGATCCAGATATTTATCTTAAACATATGTGTTATGACAAAGTGAATAGTTTTTTTAAAAATCAATCTAAGACAAGAGTGTGGATGGAAACGGAAAATCCGGGTCTCGGAGGGGTCACGCCTATCGACATGATTGCTATGGGAAGATATCAAAAACTTATGGATTTTATAGAAAATTGTTTGGAAGGTAACAGACCCTGACACAATCTCGCTGAACGATAAATTAAAAATTGTAATTAACCAAAAGGAGATAACATGTTATTAAAAGCATCAGAAATAAAGAACAAAATTAAGGAATCAGGAAAGCGTTCTAGCAAAGATTTTCTGGCAGCGTTTAACGATAAGGTAGAGAAGGATTTAGATAAAGCCATAGCTGAGCATAATGGAGGCAAAAAGACTCTCGATGCTTCATTGGTAAAGTACCTCTGGTCGTAATGGATGAACAGTTAAAATTTTTTGCCGAGCCTAACATAATTTATTGCGAGATCCCAAGGCATAATCGAAAGATAACGGGATGGGTAGTTCCTTGTGGAGTACCAGAATGGTCAGGGGCTTGGTACAAAACTAAACTTGAGGCCTTAAAATTTTGGGAGTTTATCAATGATAAAAGGTAGATGTTGCAAACTTAGAAAGACCATAAATTTGTCTGAGACCTTTTTATGGTGTCGCATGGCCGGTGGCGTTTATTACATAAAGGATGTAGATAAAAAGTCAAAACTAATAAACATACAGGATCTAAAGATAATTACTTTTAATGAGTATAAGAAACATTTTCTGACTCTTAGTAAAGCTAAATCCGAACAATACATGAAAAAAGATAAAAGATTAGGTTCTAGATAATGATTTATATTATTCCTAAAGTGGTTATCTAAAGTGGATGAATATTTAAAAATATTGAAACGAAAAATAGACGGTATGCCGGATGAAGAGATTATGTATGTTTTAATTCCGGAATTAATGTTTACAAGAGATGAAGCCTTCCGGAAAAAAGATACAGATAAAATAAAAAAGATAGACGAGGCTTTAGAATACATAAGACAAAGAATGGATTATGATGGGTTTTATGTTGGCATACCTAAAATAAGTTACGACATAGATAAATTAAAGCGCAGGAAAAGTAAAACAAGAATTCCATCTCCGGATCAAATAATAAATGGGGAGTCTCCAGAGGATGTGCCTAATAATTAATCATCATGAATAGACAGAATATTACAAAGACCCTAAATGATTTTGATTGCTTACTTATGCCTGAGCACGAAAATGCCCTTGTTGGAATAGTTGAATATTCGGAAATTGGTCCAACCGCCTTATACGATATAAATATAATAATAAAAAACCTTATGTCTTCCGGTATGAGCGAAGAACAGGCGGAAGAATTCTATCAAATCAACATTTTGGATAATAATACCGTAGAGTCCATTGGCAGGGTACTTCCGGTATTTTGTCGTGTCATGGTTGACAATATTCAAAAATCAAAGATTAAGTCACCTAATAAAGATGACGAAAAAGTTGAAAATTACAACAGATTCGGTAAAATACTAGATGAGTAGATCAACACGGGATTGCAATAGGAGCCAGAATGTTTAAAGAATGGAAAGAAGATTTCATAGACTGGATAGAATGTGCTAAATCAGAGATAAAACTCTTTGGATTTTTTGGGTATGTTTGGCGTTCTATTAAAAACTTCTTCTGGCGCAATACTCATTGGCTGCGCCAGATTAAAAGAATAGTTGATTATATCCCTATCCTGTGGAACGACGAAGACTGGGACTACGAATTTATTTTTGAATTATTAAAATATAAATTACAAAGAACCAGAAATGAAATATTCGATGGATGTGGAGACGAAAAAGAATGGAAGAACCCAAGAATTGCAGAAATTGACGAAGTCATAAAAATCATAGACAAAATATTAAATAATGATTTTGTAGAAGAAGAACACTGTCTTCATGAGAAAAAATATGGAATAATAAAAATGGAGTCTGGAGAAAAAGACGAAAAGACAGGTCTCGTAAGATGCAATATGTATTATGAGTTATCTAAAGATAATGCAGAACTACAAAAAGAAGCTTCCGACGAGGCTCGTAAGATATATGCTTTAGAAGAAGAAAGAACCCAAAAAGCCTTAGACGATTTGTTTAATCTACTTTCAAAAAATATTAGGAAATGGTGGGATTAATCATGGAAAAAGACACAGAATTATTTGAATGTTCTTGCGGCGACATTGATCATATATTTAGAGTTACGGCAAACGAAGATTTACTGGGATTTTTGTTTTTTGAATTTTGCTCCTCTCAAGATTTAATTTGGTATGATAGGGTATGGATGGCGATTAAGTATATATTTTCAGGAAATTTATTGGTTCGTGATTTCGCTTTAGACGAAGACCAGAGGCAAAAATTTTATTTAAATTTAAAACAGCATATAGAAAAGGAAAGAAAGAATGCCCAACCCTCTAAAAATAATAGGAAAAAAGGTTTTACGACAACAGTGTCTAGAGGTAGCTTTCCCGGATGATGGCTTAGAAAAAATTATAGAATCCCTATTCTCTGTAATGTATAGGTTCAGTGGGGTAGGTCTGGCTGCAAATCAGGTCGGTATACTAAAAAAAATTGCCGTGATAGACTGCAAGCTAACTCAAAAAAAAGAAGATCAGATAATTTTAATTAATCCTGAGATTTTGGAATTTTCAGGCGAACAGACGATGCCAGAAGGATGCTTATCTATACCCGGGTTCAGCCATAACTTGTCTAGACCAATGGACGTTAAGGTTAAGACCTTCGAAACAAATGGCGGAGAAAAAATTATTAATTGTTCCGGACTGGAAGCTAGAGCGGTCCTTCATGAAATGGACCATTTAGATGGGAAATTGTTTACGGATAGACTTAAGCCTCTGGAGAAAATGTTGATCGATGGCAAGTTAAAAAAAATAGCTAGACAATTTAAAAGATTTTAACTTGGAGGATAATTTATGCCTGATAAAGAAAAACGAATAATGTCAAAACTCAAAAAAGCAGTTAAAAATGGAAAAATAAAGTTTGCGCAGCAGGATGAAACAAATTCAATCCCCGTAGATTATTTGATAGACTTTTTTGAAAAAATTATAAAGATAAGATATTGGGATTGTTTTATTTCAGATGAATCATCTATTAACGATTTTCCAGAAGATGCGGAAGTGTACGCAGATAGAATTAAAAAAATATATAACGTTGATATTGTTCCAAAAGATAGAAACATGATATGTGATATAGTCAAAAAGATAAAAAAACGGTATAACAAGGAGTAAACACATGGGATATTTACGTGGAAAAAGCTCGTATTTGGCAGGACCAATTCATGATGTTGCCGATGATGGGAAAACATGGAGAGCAATGATATCTCCACGCCTGAAAGAATTTGGGATAATCGTAGAAGACCCAACCCACAAAAGCATACATGGGATTGGAGAGGTAGGCGATGATAAGGTTTTATTTAAACAAATGGCCAAAGAAAGAAAATTTGATGAGTTAAAGGATAAATTTTGGCCCGTCGTAAGAAAAGATTTGAGAATGATTGACAAGGTTGACTTTATGCTCGCCGTATATTCTCCTAAAGTTAAAATGCTTGGCACGATTCATGAATTAGTAATTGCGCAGAACCAAAGAAAACCAATTTTATTATATTGCGAAGAAGATGAACTGGATGACTTGAACCCTTGGATTTTAACCTTTGCCAAAAAGGGTTGTTTCTTTACGAATTGGGATAAGATAATAGATCACCTCGGGGAAGTAGATAAGGGAAATTTTGATTATAACTACTGGACTCTTTAGGAAATAGCATGCTTTTACGTGTATGGTTTTGCAAAGTTGGATGGGGAGATGACGGAATTGGAGAATCTAGCGGAATTGTTATTTTCGGAACGGATGTTAACAGGATAGATAAACGTAAGCAGTTAATCATTCGCACCGACGAGGGAGACTTCAGAGAGATATA
>Ga0307378_10002252_pt1 | contig 29939 bp, 17 predicted proteins | sample UN1MG_FD_202238 | JGI IMG/M metagenome (GOLD analysis project Ga0307378, IMG submission 202238) | Soil microbial communities from Risofladan, Vaasa, Finland - UN-1 | ecosystem: Environmental > Terrestrial > Soil > Coastal area > Acid sulfate soil | place: Finland: Risofladan, Vaasa | collected... | reverse complement strand
TCGGCCCGCCGGGCGCTCGTGACCAGCCGGCCGCGCCCCAAGCCACTCCCCCACACGAATGCAGCGTCGGGGCCCTCCTGCACGACGCCGCCGTCGCGGTTGAACACGACACCCATGGCTCCATCCACGACTGTGACTACCTCCTCTCCCGCCTGAGGCGACACAGGCAGGCAGACGCCGAGCTGGCGGAGGAAGTCGTGCGTCACGTCGCCGGCGAACATGAACGTGTGCTGAAGCCGCACAAGGCTCAAGCCGGCGTAGAGATGGAACCGCAGGCTCACGAGCGTGCCGACCTGCGGGCGGTGCTTCGGGTCAATCGTCGAGGCGAGCAGCTTGTGCTTCAGGTTCGCCCGCACGAGGACGACGGCCCGAAGCGGCGACTGCTCCTCGACCTTCAGCTCCGTGACCTCGGCTACGCCGGGATCAAGCTCGCCGGGGTCCACCCACGTCCGCGAGCGGTACTCCTCCGTGTTCGCAATGTGGCTGAACGTGCAGCCGAGGATGTCCTCGCTCGGCTTCACCACCACCTCGTCGTCCGCGACCTTCCCATCCCCATTGAGGTCGAGAGCCACGGAAAGGACGGGCTTGCCGCCTTGATTGGCAACTGACAGCCTCAGCTTCCCCGTGTCCACCGAGACGCCGCCCGCCCCTTCCGAGACCTTCAGGGGGTTCGGAACCGGGGCAGGAGTCGCCTTGTCGCCGACGACCAGCTTGAGCTTCGCCCCGACGTTCGCCTTCAGCGGCGTCTGGAAGTCGAGGACGAGCCACTTGATGCTCTTGTCGGGCCAGAAGGCCACGGCCCGCGAGACGCAGGGCACGGGCTTGCCCGCCGAATCGAGCAGCGCCGCCTGCTTCTCGTCCTTGAGCACGCCGCGCTGGAGCGGGATGCCGCGCGTCACGGGCCAGGCATCGAGGTCAACCCCGTTCGGCTCGTCCACCCAGATCGGGATCTCGCTCATCGAGCCGGGCTCATGCGAGGCAAACTGAGGGTCCTTCTGCTCGCGGATGGCCTGCCTGGCGAAGACGGGCGCATCGTGCATCTCAGACACCCCGAAGTTGCACTCAGCGGGCGGGAGCTTGGCGAGGGCCTCGCCGATGGCTGCCAGGGCGGGGCGCTTCTTGGGGTCGCGGTAGGCCTGGGCGTTCCGCGTCTCCTCCTCGGCAGGCTCGATGAAGATGTAGGCGGGGCCGGCGGCGAGCTTCGGCGCCGCGGCACTCAGGTCGAGTGGGCGGCAGTAGGGCGACTGGAAGCAGATGCGGAGGACCTTCGCCTGGCTGTCGGCATAGATTTCCTTCGGCGCGACCTTTTCCATGCCCGGCATCCCCGCCGCCACGGCCACGCGGCCATCGGCCACGGCCATCCAGCCGGGATGAACCTTGTGGTGTTGGAGGATGAAAGGCGGGTTGACCTTGCCCCAGGCCTCCCAAACCTCGCACGAGGCGGGCGTGGCCTGGCGGATGCCCGCAAGTTGCCAGAGCATGTGGCCCCACACGCTCGTGTCGTTCTGCTCGGCCACGAGCCAGCGAATCTCGGGAATCTCGACGCCGACGCGCGGAAGGATCGCCGCCGCCACCGTCTTGCGGTCCACCTTCGACTTGCCATCGGAGGTCGGGTGGAACGTGAGCGAGAGCGGGAGCGCGAGGCCGAACGACGTGAGCCAGCAGCCCTTGCACGCCTCAGGCATCGCCAGTTCCGCCGAGACCGCCATCGCCGGGCCGCTGCCGGCCACGGCGATGCGAACGGTGAAGGGCGCCTCGCCGAGGCCATCGAAGGCCACCGCCCCAGCGATCTCGACCTCGCCCCTCCCCTCCCCTTGCTTGCCAGAGACCCGCGCGACCTTCACCGTCCCGCCGACCTCCTTCCCGCGGATCGGCTGGAGGGGCGGGACCTCCCCAGCTGGCACGGCCAGTGAGGCGAACAGGCCGCCCGCAGGCAATGGGGCGCAGACCTCCGCCTCGCCCAGCTTCGCCGCTGTCACGAAGCCGTTGCCGCCGGCGTCGAACACCAGGGTGAGTGGCCCGCGGGTCACGGTGGCCTTGCCGGCCGCCGATTGCACACGGACTGGCTCTCCGGCCCAGGCCGACAACGACAAGAGGGTCACACAAAGAAAGGCGCGAGCGTGTTGCATGGCAGCATCCCTCGGATGGTTGAACGAGAGACTCCGAAGGCTACTATAGGCAGGCGAGCAGCGGCGTGCAAGAGGGGAAACAGCCGGCGGCAGGGCGAAAAAAAACTAGGGCGAGGAATAGGGAAGGCCAAGAGGCGGCTCGTCCCCGTTCGAGCACGCAACGACCCTTGACCTTTCCCTATTCCTCGGCCCCTTCTGGTCTCGCAACCCCCAGGGCCGCACACCGTTTGCCGCGATGCAGGGAGAACCCGTCCCCGTTTTCGGGTCCTCAGCACAATCAAGCACCCTCGGCTGCGGCGCATCGCAGCCCCGTTGGTGGGGTCAGCGAGAGATCTTGCTCCTTACTTTCGTGCCCGTCGTCGCCGTCGGGCGGCCGCGGCTCACGCCACCTGTGTCTCAGGCACGTCGTCGAACCGCACGGCCACCTTGGTCGAGACACCCGCCTCGTGCATCGTGATGCCGTAGAGCACGTCGGCCACGGCCATCGTTTGCTTCGAGTGGGTGACGATGATGAACTGCGAGTCCTTCAGGAACTCGCGCAGGAGGCTGACGAATCGCCCGATGTTATTGTCGTCGAGCGGGGCGTCCACCTCGTCGAGAATGCAGAAGGGGCTGGGCCTGGACTTGAAGATGGCCAGCAGGATGGCGGCGGCGGTGAGGGCCTTCTCGCCGCCGGAGAGGAGGCTGATGCGGCTGAGCTCCTTGCCCGGCGGCTTGGCGATGATCTCCACGCCCGCCTCCAACACGTCCACGCCGGCCTCCAGCACGATATCGGCCTTGCCGCCGTTGAAGAGCTTGCGGAAGAGCATCTGGAAGTTCTCGCGGACCGCGGCAAAGGTCTGCTCGAAGAGCTGGCGGCTCTGGCGGTTGACTTTCCGGATGACCTCCTGGAGCGCGCCCTTGGCCTTCTGGAGGTCCTGCTCCTGGGCGGTGAGGAAGTCGAGGCGGTCCTCGAGCTGCGTCTGCTCCTCGATGGCCAGCAGGTTCACGGTGCCCATGCCGTCGAGCTTGCGGCGCAACTCGTCCACCTCGCCCTGGAGCTCCGCCCAGTCCACCTCAGGCTCCTGGTAGCCTTCGTGGAGCGCCAGGAGGTCCTGCTGGTGTTCCTCGCGCACTTTCTCGACGAGGTCGTTGCGGCGGAGATCGGCCTCGCTCACGCGGAGCTGGAGGGCCTGCGCCTCCTGCTCGGCCTCGTGGAGTGCAGCGGCCTTGGCCTGCGCCTCGCCGCGAAGGGCCTGGATGCGTTCGAGCAGCTCGGCTCGGCGGTTCTCCCCCTCGACGCGGCCCTGCTGAAGCGCGTCCTTGCGGGCGAGGAGCGAACGAATCTCCTGCTCCTTCGCCGCGATGTCCGCGGCCGCGCCACGCCGGCGCTCGGCCAGGACTTCCAACTCCTCCGTCGCCTGTCGCTGGGCCGCCTCGCCATCGGACGCTTCGCGGCGCAGCCGGTCGACGCTGCTCCGCAGGTGCTCGCGCTCCGAGGCCCGCTCGGCGCGGGTGACCGCGAGGTCGCCAGCCTTCCGCTCGAGGCCGGACCGCTGCTCGTCCAGGGCCTGGCGCTCGCGTTCCACGGCGCCGAGGCGAGTCTTGAAGTCCTCTTCCTCGCGGTCGGCTGCCTGGATTCGCTCGCCGAGTGCCGCGCCGCGCGCCCGACGCTCATCGAGCGAGGCCGCCAACTCGTCGAGCTCGCTCCTGGCCGCAACGTCCTCGGTCTCGAGCGCTCGCACGCGGTCGCCGAGCCGCGACAGTTGCTCGCGCGCCGTAGCCAGGTCGAGGTTCAGGTGGTTGAGGGTCCGCACGGCGTCCTCGAGCTCGGTGTCGAGGACGGCGGATTCGTTGATGAAGTGCTCGCGGCGCTGTCGGAGCTGGGCGAGGCGCTCCTCGGCCTCCGCGATCACGGCGGACAGCGTGCGCAGCTCGTTCTTGCGCGAGAGCAGGCCGGTGCGCTCCCTGGGGCTGCCGCCGGAGACCATGCCCCGGGGGTCCACGACGTCGCCGCTCAGGGTGGCCAGGCGAATCTGAAGGTCGGGCCGCCGGGCGATGTCCACCGCGGCCTCCAGGTCGCGGACGACGAAGGTGTCGCCGAGGAGATGCTTTACGGCGGGAGCCACGGCGTCGCTGTACTGGATGAGGTTCAGCGCGTGGTCAACGACGCCGGGATGCTCGAGGGTCTCAAACCCGTTTCGACCATTGCCGCAGAGGCGGTCGAGTGGGAGCAAGGTGCTTCGACCGCCGTCAACCGCCTTGAGGTGGGCGACGGCCTGGGCAGCGGAGTCGAGCGTGTCAGCCACAAGGTGCTGCACGGCCCCACCGAGGGCAGCTTCGATGGCGAGGGCGTATTGTGGCTCAACCTGGAGGAGGTCGGCGACCATTCCGTGGAGGAACTGCCTGTCGGCTTGACGCTCCAGGAGCGTCTGGGTGCCTAGCTCCACTCCCTCGAAGCGGGCCTCGAGATCCTCGAGCATGTCCCGGCGCGTGTTGTGCACGCTGAGCGCGTTGGTGAGTTCGGCGATCTGCTCGCCGAGGGTTTCGATCTGGGCGCGTAGCTCGCCGCGCTCCTCGGCGCGGGCGGCGAAGCGGGCCTCGGTTTGCGCGACGCTGTGCTCGAGGCCTTCGATGGCTTGACCCGCCGCCTCTCGCTCCTGGGCCAGCTCGGCCAGGAGACGCGCGATCTCGTCCCGGCGACGCTCGAGGCGCTGCCGGTGGGCGTCGAAGGCCCGGCACTCGCTCTCGATGGCCGCCAGCTCGTTCTGGTGGCCGGCGCGGCGGCGCAAGACATCGAGCAGCCCCGTCCGCAGGCTCTCGCTGCGTCGGGCCAGCTCCGCGCACTGCCCGCTGATGCCCTGAAGGGCCTGGCGGGCGCGGGTGATCTCGACCTCGATCTGCTGGAGCTCGCCCTGGAGCTCTCCCGACCGGCGCTGCGCCGTCTCCAGGCCGCTGAGCGCGGCCTCGACCCGCGTGCCGAGATGGCGCAACTCGTCCTGCGTGCGTTGCTCGCGGGCCTCGGCGTCGCGGATGCGCTCGCGGTTGAGGCGGATCGACTCTTCGGCGGCCTCGGTCTGGGCCTGGAGCTCCGCGCACTGGCCTCCCACGCGGGCCAGGCGCTGGTCGTTCTCGATGCTCTCCGTCTCGCGGGCGGTCCGGTCGGCCCCCAGGCGTTCCAGGGTCGCGGCCAGGGCCTCCTGTTGCTGATCGCAGGCGGCGATGGCGGCCTCCGCCTCGGCCCGCTGCTGCACGAGGCCGTGATAGCGGTGCAGCGCCTGGGCGAGGCGCAGGCGACCGAGGGACTCGGCGTACTCCTTGTAGCGGCGCGCCGCGGCCGCCTGGCGCCGGATCGAGCGGAGCTGCTTCTGCAGCTCCTGGATGGTGTCGCCCAGCCGCAGGAGGTTCTGCTCGACCCGTTCGAGCTTGGCGAGCGCCGCCCGGCGCTTCGCATTGTATTTGGAAATCCCCGCAGCCTCCTCGAACACCGCCCGGCGATCCCGAGGGTTCGACTGGAGGACCATGTCAATCTTCCCCTGCTCGACGATCGAGTAGGCGTCCATCCCGATCCCGGTGTCCATCAGCAGCTCGCGGATGTCGCGCAGGCGGCAGGGCTGGCCGTTCAGGAGGTATTCGCTCTCGCCCGAGCGGTACAGGCGGCGTGTGACCGCCACCTGCTCGTACTCGATAGGCAGGGCGTGGTCGTGGTTGGACATGCTGAGGGTGACCTCGGCGTAGCCCATCGAGCGCCGGCCCTCGGAGTTGCCCTTGAAGATCACGTCGGCCATCTCCGAGCCGCGCAGAGCCTTCGGGCGCTGCTCGCCCAGCGCCCAGCGCACCGCGTCCACCACGTTGCTCTTCCCGCAGCCGTTCGGCCCCACGAAAGCCGTCAGGCCGCGCTCGAAGAGGAACTCCGTCTTGTCCGCGAAGGACTTGAAGCCGTAGAGTGTGAGTTTGTCGAGTCGCATCGAACCTGGCCTGTCAAGCGAGCAAGAGGTGTCGGGTCGAGCCAGGAGCCCACGCGGTACCGGTACAGCAGGGTACACCCTCTGTTTAGTTAGTCGAGAGAAAGGACGGGAACTTTAGCGGAAAATCGCTCCCCGCGGGCCCTTTCTCGCAGCCCGGGCTACGCCACGACAATGGAGTTCTCCGCGCCGCACGAGGCGCACAGGGCGCCCGTGAGGCCGACCACCCGCACCTGGTAGCCCCGCCGGGTGATCAAGGTGGCCCCGCACTGGTGGCACCTGGTGCTCGACCCCGCGTCGCTGTAGCAGTTGCCCAGGTAGACGTAGCGCAGGTGCTTCGAGACGATGGCGTGCGCCCGCTGGAGGGTCTCCACCGGGGTCGGCGGCGCCTTGAGCTTGTGGCGGGGAAAGTAGGCGGAGAGGTGCATGGGCACGTGCGCTCCCAACTCGCCCGCGACCCAGCGCCCAAGCTCGTCGAACTCCTCGTCGGTGTCGTTGTGGCCTGGGACGACGAGGTTGGTGACCTCGAGGTGGGTCCGGCGCGAGGCGGCCCGGGCGTTCGCCAGCACCGGCTCTAACGTCCCACGGCACAAGCGCTTATAGAACTCGGGGCGGATCGCTTTGATGTCCAGGTTCATCGCGTCAACGTAGGGTAGCAGCTCCTCGAAGGGCTCGGGGCTGGCGTAGCCGTTGCTGACCAGGACGTTGACGAGGCCGGCCTCGCGGGCCAGCTTGGCGGTCTCGAGCACGTATTCGAACCAGATGAGCGGCTCGTTGTACGTGTAGGCAATGCCGATGGAGCCCTCGCGCCGCGCCGCCTGGACGGCTGCGGCGCTCTTCAGCGGCGAGGTCGCCGCGTCGGCCTGCGAGATCCCCCAGTTCTGGCAGAACTCGCAGGCGAAGTTGCACCCGCGCGTGCCCAGCGACAGAATGCTGCTCCCGGGGTGGAAGTGGTACAGCGGCTTCTTCTCGATCGGGTCCATGGCGACCGAGGTGACCTGCTCGTAGATTTCCGAGTAGAGCGTGCCCGCGCGGTTCCTTCGCACGCCGCAGAGGCCGACCCGTCCCTCGGCGATGACGCAGTTGTGGGGGCAGAGGTGGCACTGGACACGTGCCTCGCCGCGCTTGTCGTAGTAGGCGGCTTCCTTCATCGGGTGCGTCCGCGGGCGAGGGCTTCGCCCCTGAGGCGGCAGCCGGCGACGAATTCGGTGGCGGCGGAGGCCATGTCGCGCAACTGGTCGCGCGAAAACGGCCGCAGCTCCTGGTACGCAGGGTCAATGCAGTTCAGCGGCGCGAACTGCTGGAGGACCAGGGTCTCGGCGGGGCCGAGCTCGCGGGCGATCTCGATGATGTCGCGGGCACAGTGAAGGCCGGGCACCACGGTGGTGCGGAATTCGTGCTCGATCCCGCGCGAGCGCAGGAGCCCGATCGTCGCGCGGACAGCCTCGGGGTCCACCGGCACACCGGCCGCCGCGCTGTAGCGCTCGTCGAGCGGCGCTTTGATGTCCAACGCCACGGAGTTGACCAGCCCGGCATCCATCAGCTCGCGAACCACCTCGGGGCGCGAGCCGTTGGTGTCGAGCTTGATCCCCGCCAGATGCTCGCGGAGCACGCCGAGGAGGCCGGCGAGCCCCTCGTGCAGCGTGGCCTCGCCGCCCGAAACCACCGCGCCATCCACCCAGCCCCGGTTGGCCTGGAGGTGCTCGACGATGGAACCGAGGGACACGTCGGGGATCTCGTCGGGCCGCAGCACCAGGTCGCTGGCGTGGCAGAACGGGCACCGGAAGTTGCACCCTGGCAGGAACAGCGCGCAACTCACCCGTCCTTCCCACTCAATCAGGCTGGTGGGCAGGAAGCCTTTGATCCGGGGAAGCCCATCACTCATCGGCAACGTTCCCAGGCCACGGCACGGTCACGAGCGACGCACCCAGGCGTGTCTCAGGCGGTTCCTGCGAAATGCTGCTTCAGCTCCAGACTGTCGGGGACCACGCCATCCCAGCGCACCAGGTCGCGCCCGTTGTCCTTGATAATCGTCGTCGGGACATCGAAGACGTCGCAGAAGGCGCCCTCGGCCATGCCGTCCACGGTGTCCATGTCGAAGAAGGTCATGCTCACCGCTTCGAGCAGGCCCAGCTTCTCGATGAAGTGCTGGACCTTGTGCTTGGTGCTCTCGCACTTGCCACAGTTCTGCTTGCCGAATACGCGGATTTCCATGTGCAGGCCCTCTAGACGGTGAGTTTCTCGGGGATCGGGGACTGGGCGACGGGGAGGACGTAGCGCCCGGCGTGGCGGTCGCGCAGCTCGCCGATCTTGCTCTTGTTCCAGTTGGTGATGCGGCTGTAGTAGCCCACGATGCGGGTGAGGCCGTGGACATCGGGAGAGTCGCAGACCGGACACGTGTCGTGCAGTCCCACCTCCATGCGGTGGCACGCGCTGCACACGGTGAACTCGGGCGAGATGGTGAGTTGCGCGCAGCGCGTCTGCTCGAAGGTCTTGCGGACCAGGTTCAGGACGCTTGCGGCGGGCGGCAGCTCCTCGCCCACGAAGGCGTGGATGATGGCGCCGGACTCGATCATGGAGTGGAACTTGCTCTGGGTGCGGATGCGAGTCACGATGTCCACCGGGGCGTCGGCCCGCAGGTGAATGGAGTTCGTGTAGTAGAACTCGTCGCGATCGATGTTGCCCTTGATCACCTCGCGGGCCTCGGGAAAGTTGCGCAGGTCCACCTTGGCCATGCGGCGGGCGGCGCTCTCGGCCGGGCTTTCTTCGAGGGAGAGCTTGAGGCCGAGGCGCTTGCCGTCGCTCTTGGCCTTGAAGTACATGTGCGAGATGACCTTGAGGCCGAGCTTGAGGGCCGCCTCGCTCTCGTGAAGCTCCTCGCCGGTGAGGAACTGGATGGCCTCGTTGAGGCCGAGCAGGCCGATGATGTAGGTGCACTTGTCGAGGTCCACGTAGGGCCGGCCGTCGAGTGCCGGCTTGCCGATCTGCCACAGGGGCATCGCGGGCGAGCTCATCAGCTTGGCGATGAAGCCGCGCTTCTCGATGTGGGCCTGCACCGCGATGTCCATCATCGCCTCGATCTCCCGGATGAACTCGTCCACGTGCCCGCGGCCGGCGCGGTAGGCGGCCTGGGGCAGGTTCACCGTCACGTTCTGGAAGCCGCAGAAGCGCATGCTCTCCAGATGCTTGATCATGTACACGTCGTCTATGGCCGTCCGCAGGCGGCAGCAGGCGCTCAGAGTCACCTCGTCGCGGTCGAAGACGAAGTACGGCACGCCGTTCTCGCTGGCGATCTGGCAGGCATATTCGAGGAGCTCGAACTGCTTGGGGTCGCGGAACGTGTCGGCGTTGACGTGGAAGTCGCACTTGGGGAAGGCGAAGATGTGGCCGTTCTGGTCGCCGGCGCGCCAGGTGTCGAGCATCGCTCGCGTGAAGAGGCGGGCGGTCTCCGCGTAGTCCCCGTAGGTCTTCCCGGTGTACTGTCCGCCCGGCCCGATCGCCGGCACGTCCCACAGGTACCGCGGCACGCCCGAGTGGATGTTGAAGTCCAGGAACAGGGTCTGCCCGCCCCGCGAGAAGGCGCTCTGCGACCCCGAGAACACCAGGTGCTGGGCCTCCTGGCACATCTCCTTGTAGCCCATGCCCTCGAGGTACGGGGCGTAGAGCACGTTGATGTAGCCGACCCCGAGCGCGCCGGCGTAGTAGGCCTGCATCGAGGCCAGGAAGGTGTTGAGGTGGCCGGTGAGCGTGCGCGCGTGCTTGGCCGGGGCCGACGAGGTGTCGAGGTTGCACAGCGACAGGCCGTATTTCTTGATGTATTCGAGGGAGTGCGACGAGCAGTAGACGCGCGTGGGATAGCCCAGGTCGTGGAGGTGGACCTTGGCGGCGAGATGAGCGTCGGCCACGTCGCGCGAGAAGACCTCCTGGAGCGCGTACTGCTTCAGCGTGGTCTCGGCGATTGCCAGGTTGATGGCCTCGGGGTTGTTGGCCCCGATGTTCGAGTTCTCCTTCGACTTCGAGAAGACCAGCTCCTCGAGGTCGTACTTGGGGATGCCGATGGACTTCTGGCGCTCCAGCTTGGCGGCCAGCCCGCGCTCGAAGAGCTCGTTGTCCACCAGCTCGCGAATGAGCGCGGTCGAGATGCGGTTGAGCCCGGAGTCGAAGATCTTGCGCTCGACGGCCCGCGCGATGTCGAACGCCACGCGCTGGTCCATCTGCGCCTCGTCCACCAGCGCGCTCGCGATCCGCCGGCGGTCCCACGGCAGCAGCTCGTCGCGCGTCCCGGGATCCACCAGCAGCGTGATGTCGGTCGAGCCGCCGCCCGCGCCGTCGCGGATGGGCTTGCGGACGCGCACCGAGTCGCGGCGCCGCGCCCGGCGCTCGCGGTAGAGGATGTACGCCTTCGCCGTCCGCGCGTGCCCCGTCTCGATCAGGACCCGCTCGACCACGTCCTGGATGTCCTCGATGCCGGGCGCGCGCCCGTCGAACTCGCGCTCGAGGAACATGGTGGCGACGCCGGCCAACTCGTCGGCCAACTGGCGGTCTTGCCCGCCCACGGCCTGCGCGGCCTTGAAGACCGCGTCGGCGATCTTCGATTCGTCAAAGGGCACCCGGCGCCCGTCGCGCTTACGAACCTCTTGAATCTTTGCCATTGGCTCGTGCTCTCCTCTCCAACATCGGTCGCAACTCCTCGAGGAATTGACTGATGTCCTTGAAGGCCCGGTACACGGACGCGAAGCGGACGTAGGCCACCTGGTCGAGCTCGCGCAGGTGTTGCATCACCATCTCGCCGATTTGCCGGGACGACACTTCGCGGTCCGCGACGTCGGCCAGCTTCCGCTCGATCTCCTGCACGATGCGCTCGAGGGCCTCGGTGGGCACCGGGCGCTTCTCGCACGCCTTCATCAGCCCCTCGAGGACCTTGCGCCGGTCGAACGGCTGCCGCGTGCCGTCCTTCTTCACCACCCGCAACGGGATCTCCTCGATCCGCTCGTAGGTCGTGTAGCGCCGCCCGCACTCCAGGCACTCGCGGCGGCGACGAATCACCCCGCCCGCCTCCGAGCCCCGGGAGTCCACCACCTTGTCGTTATCGGCTTTGCAGAATGGGCAACGCATGGCTTTGGCTCCAATCTCCCACGAGGTATCGAGGTGCGCCAAGCATCGTCGCGCGCCCGACGCCACTCCGTGGCCGGCACGCTCCTCGCCACGCATCCGACCCCGGCTGCGGGCGAGAGGACGGGGACAGTGGGTTGAGGCACGCTCCCTCGGGCGAGGGCAGGTGCGGGCCAGCACGGGGAACGTGGTCAATTCTGGCCCAGCATCTCGGCGTCAGTTTCTCGCCCGACCCAACATCCAGCGGGCGAGGCCACTCCTCGCCCATCGGCGCGCCTGGGACTCTGTCGCGATACCGGTCCTCGCTTCCCTGGTTTCTATGACTACCGGCCGCCAGCGCCGATGGGCAGGATACGCCCAAGCCGCGCCCCGCAGGGCAACCACAGGATGTTGGGTGCTTCGCGCACCCGATGCGCTCTAGATTGTAGCGCGAAACCCAAAAGTGTCAACCAGAAATTCTCGAAAAACCCATGCGATTTTCTAACGTTCTCCTGAAGAAAATTGCACTCGCGGCACCCCCTGATCCCGCGTGATCCGGGTCGCTATGGGGTGACCCAGATCATGCACGCCCCAGACTCGGCCGCGCCCTCCGCATCACGGACCAGTCTTCCCTGTGAATTCTCCCATCCCGCCCAGCCGCCGACGCTCAGCCGACGACGATGTTCACGAGCCGGCCCGGCACGACGACCACGCGCCGCACGGTCTTGCCGGCGATGAGTCCCTTCACCCGCTCGTCGGCCAGCGCCGCGGCCTCCAGGGCAGCCGCTTCCACCCCGGCGGGGACAAGGACCTTGGACCGCAGCTTGCCGTTGACCTGGACGGGGACCTCGATTTCTTCCTCCTTCGCGGCCTCGGCGTCATAGGTCGGCCACGGATTGCGGAAGATGCTGGGCGCGCCGCCCAATCGCCCCCAGAGCTCCTCGCAGATGTGCGGGGCGAACGGTGCAAGGCACTGGACGGCCAGCGAGAGCGCCTCTTTCACCGCCCCCGGGTGCCCGGCCTTCTCCGCGCGGTCGCGCAACTCATTCGTCAGCTCCATGATGCCCGCGATCGCCGTGTTGAAGCGGAACGGCGGCTCGAACGCGTCGGTCACGCGCTTGAGAATCTGGTGGGCCTTCCGCCGCAGTGCCCTCGAATCGGGGTCGGAGGGTTGCGCAGCCGAGGGCGGCTGTGCCACATCCCTCAACCGTTCCGCCCAGCCCGTCACCGCGTCCCAGAACCGGTTGAGGAACCGATGAATGCCGATCACCCCCTCGTCCGTGTACACGACGTCCTGGTCGGCCGGCCCCACGAACAGAATGTAGGAGTGCACGGCGTCGGCGCCGGACTTCTCGAACAACTCGTCGGGCGACACGCCGTTGAACTTGCTCTTCGACATCTTAGCCATTTCGACGCGCACGGGCCAGCCGTCGCTCTTCCGCACGAGGCCCTCGATGTCCACTTCGGCGGGGCGCAGCCATTGGCGGTCGAGGACCACGGGCGCGCCGTCGCTCGTGCGCGTCGCCGTGCCGTCCCCGTGCTTGCTCACCTGCTCCTCGGGCACGGGCTCTTTGGTGCCCTTGAGGCAATGGCAGTCGGCCCGGTACGCCGGGGCGCACACCATGCCCTGGCAGAAGAGCCGCTCGAACGGCTCGTCGAAGGCCAGGAGCCCCAGGTCGTGGAGCACCATCGTGAAGAAGCGGGCGTAGATGAGGTGCATCGTCGCGTGCTCGTGGCCGCCCACGTACTGGTGAACGGGGAGCCACGCGTCGCACAGCGCCCGGTCGAACGCCCCGTCGTCCTTCCGCGGCGTCACGTAGCGGAGGAAGTACCACGAGGAATCCACGAAGGTGTCCATCGTGTCGGTCTCGCGGCGGGCGGGGCCGCCGCACTTCGGGCACGTGGCGTTCACGAACTCGGCGCAGCGGGCGAGGGGCGATTCGCCGGTCGGCTTGAACTCGACGTTTGGCGGCAGCTCCACGGGGAGCTGGTCCTCGGGCACGGGGACCTCGCCGCACGTGTCGCAGTAGACGATGGGGATGGGCGCGCCCCAGTAGCGCTGGCGCGAGAGCAGCCAGTCGCGCAGCCGATAGCTCACGGTGAAGTCGCCCACGCCGTGGTCCTTGGCATACTGCGTCATCGCCCGCTTGGCCTCTTCGTTGGGCATCCCGTCGAAGGGGCCGGAGTTCACCTGCACCCCAGGGTCAATGTAGGCCGCCGGCATCGTGTCGGGGTCGAGCGTCTCGCCTTCGGGCTGGATGACGACTTTGATGGGAATCCCGTATTCGCGGGCGAACAGGAAGTCGCGCTGGTCGTGCGCGGGCACGCCCATGACGGCGCCCGTGCCATAGTGCATCAGGGCGTAGTTGGTGACCCAGATCTCGGCCTTCGAGGCGTCGAACGGGTTGACGACGTAGTGCCCCGTGGGAATGCCTTCCTTCTTGCTCTCCTCGCTCGTGCGCTCGATGGCGGACTGCATGCGCAGGCGCTTCACCACGTCGAGCAGCTCGGCCCGTCGCGGGTTGTTGGCCAGCAGCTTCTCGACGTGCGGGTGCTCGGGGGCGATGGCCATGAAGGTCACGCCATAGGTCGTGTCGGGCCGAGTCGTGAAGACGGGCATCCCCTGGCCGTCCAGCGGCGTGCCGGGCGCCGAGAGGGTGAAGTCGAGCCGCGCGCCCTCGCTCCGCCCGATCCACTCCTGCTGCATCTTCAGCACGCTGTCGGGCCACTTGCCCGCGAGCTTCGCGTGGCCGTCGAGCAGCCGCTGGGCGTAGCGCGACATGGCGAAGAACCACTGCTCGAGGTCGCGCTGCTCGACCGGCGTGCCGCAGCGCTCGCAGCCGCTGTCGTGCACCTGCTCGTTCGCCAGCACGGTCTGGCACGAGGGACACCAGTTCACGGGCGCCATCTTCTTGAAGGCCAGGCCCGCCTTGTAGAACTGGAGGAAGAGCCACTGCGTCCACTTGTAGTAGCCAGGGTGCGAGCAGGCGACCTCGCGGGTCCAGTCGTAGCCCCAGCCGGCGCGGATCATCTGCTGGCGCATCTTGTCAATGTTGCGCTTCGCCGACGCCGCGGGCGGCACCCTCGCCGCGATGGCGGCGTTCTCGGCGGGCAGCCCGAAGCTGTCCCAGCCCATCGGCGTCAGCACGTTCTCGCCACGCATCAGGTGGTAGCGGACAACGCTGTCGCCGATGCTGTAGCAGATCACGTGCCCCATGTGCAGCGCCCCGCTCGGGTAGGGGTACATGGTCAGCACGTAGTAGGGCGGGCGCGAGGTGTCGGACGTGTCGCAGCGGAACAGGCCGGTCTCGTGCCAGAACCGCTGCCACTTTGCCTCGATCTCGGCGAACGGATACGACGCCTTGGCCATCGGTGCCTCCTGGCTCAGCCTCAAGCAGCGAGTCGGGATTATAGCACCCCATCCCACCGCGCGCAAGACAATGAAAATCGCCGGCCGTGGAATCTCCTACGGTCAGGACCCGTGACAGGAACGCCCGAGAGGCACCCCTTGGGATCGCCATTGGGCCATCCTCGGCCTTTCGGCTCAGAGTCGCGCGGGGTTCTCCATTTCCTGCGCCCCGATTTGGCGATTCTCGGCCTTCCGGCTCAGGGTCATACAGACTCTACAGAGTCAACCACTTTTTCGCGCGGTGGGGCCAGGCCTCAACTTACTGCTTACCACCAAAGCACCGCCGGATGCCCCCTACAGGCTGTGGCTGCCTCCCGCCGAACCACAATCCGCTGAGTTTCCCAGTCTTCCCAGTCTTCCCGGTTCCTGGGGGAGGTCTCGTGACCCCCACAGGTTGTGGGCACATCCACGACGAACCACAACATATCCCAAGTCCTCCAAGTCGTCCAACTCGTCCAAGTCGGCAGGTTCATGGGGGAGGTCTCGTGAGCCGGTCGAAGCGGGTCGCGTATGATACCATTCCCGCCCCCACCGAGCTTGCCTCGGTGGAGCGGAGGATTGGACACTACCCGGCGACGCCCCTCCCCGCATCCCCCTCCCCGTCCGCCCGACGGCGGACGGGGAGGGGGTGAGGGGGTGGGGTGCGGCTCTCTCTAGTTGTCAATCCCTTGCCCCACCGACGCGAGGTCGGCGGGGGCAGGAACTTCAGCCAGCCGAACACTCACACGCCCACGAGCCGTTCCGTCGTCCTCGCCCGTCCCGTGCGTCAGCCCTTTGGAGTGCGGCATCTCGATGCCGCTTTCCAGAGACCTTGGGGTCAGCGCCGCGCTCAGGACCGCACGAAAAGCGGCGTCAAGCCGCCGCACTCCAAAGGCTCACGCATCGCTCGCGACTGGTCATGCTTCGCTGCACAGTGCCCCCCCCGTTCGGACTCCCGCCTTCAGGCGGTCTTCCCTCCTCCGTCTTCCTGTCCTCATTCCCCTGTCCCTCTTGCTGCCTCACGGAGAAGAGGAACGACAGGGGAATGGGGGGCAAGGGAATGAAGGCAAGGAGCCAGGCGGGGCCGCAACCGCGGATCACGCGGACGGCCACGGATAGAACGGCCAGAGTCCCAACCCGTGCGTCAGCCTTTCGGAGTGCGGCGGCTCGACGCCGCTTTGGGCGCACACCCCGCGCAGCAGAACAGACAATTGAGGTCTGACCCCATCGCCCCATCGCCCCCCAACCCACGGACCTTGCGTCTCCTCTCTGTGTCCCTCAGTGCCCTCTGTGGTGAACGTTCTTCTTCACACCAACTTCATCACGATCTGCTCGTCTAGAATCTCCTTGACGGTGAGGGCGACGATGGCTTTGCCGGCGTGCTTGAAGAAGCGGCCTCGAGGGCGTCCTGCGAGTAGTCGAAGGCGACGAAGAGGCCTCGCCCCAGAAGACTTCGTAGTTGCGGTTGGAGTTGATGTCCACGAGGCCGGAGGGTTTCGGGGCGGAACGGGCGGGGTGGCGCGCGCGGCGCGGTCAGGTGGGCAGCGCGACGCGTCGCCGCCGCTCGTGGGCGTGGAAGGCCGGCCAGTCCAGGCGCACGCCCGCAAGCCATAGCGTCCCCACCGCGCTGAGGAGCGCCTCCGAATCGTGGTGCTGCGCCTGCGGGTGTCGGCACGCGGAGAGCATGAGCGGGCGCGCGGGACCCGGGGGGAGTCTCCTCATGATGTCCGTGAGGGCCTGCCCAGGCCCCACCTCGAGCAGGAGCCCGGCCGGGTCGTCCAGCAGGGGGCTCATCGCCAGGAAGAAGCGGACCGTGTCGCGCAACTGATGCACCCAGTAGTCGGGCCTGGCCATCTGCTCGCCGGCCCAGGTTCCCGACATAGTGGACGCGCAGCGGATCCTGGGCGCGGCAAGCTTCGCCCGCGCGACCGCCTTGCGCAGGTCTCGCAGGATGGGGTCCATCGCCTCCGAGTGGTAGGCCCGCGAGATGGGCAGCCTCCTGCACGGCACTCGGAGCCTCTTGAGCTCTTCCGCCAGGGCATCCGCTCGTTCCAGGGTCCCCGACACGACGCAATGCGTCGGCCCGCTGACGCCCGCCAGCGCGAGCCCGCGGCCGAGGCGCGGGAGCACCTGTTCCTCGGACAGTGCGACCGCGAGCATCGCCCCGGGCGGCAGGCCCTCGACCAGGTGGCCCCGGGCAGCCATGATCCGGAGAGCATCGTCCAGCGAGAAGACGCCCGCGACGCACGCGGCGGTGACCTCGCCCGTGCTGTAGCCGATGACTGCGTCGGGGCGGACGCCCCACTTCAACCACAGTTGCGCCAAGGCGTAGCTGACCACGAAGAGCGCCGGCTGGGCAAACAAGGGCCTGGCCAGTTGCCGCCGAGCTGCCTCCTCCTCGCCCGCCGCGGGGTAGATGACCTGTCGCAGGTCGGCCCCCAGGAGGGGCGTGAGCAGGTCCGCGCAGGCGTCCACCGTCTCCCGGAAGTCGGGCTCGTCGCGGTAGAGACCCAGCGCCATGTTCACGTGCTCCGATGCCTGCCCGGGGAACAGGAGAACGATGGGCCTCCTGGGCGACGAGACGGCTCCCGCCGCGACGCGCTCGGGGGCGCGGCCTTGCAGGGCATCAACCGCCTCCGACGCCGAACGGCAGAGAACCGTCGTGCGATGCGGCAGCGCCTTGCGGCCAACCTGAAGGGTGTAGGCGACATCGGCGAGATTGGCCCCAGGGTGCTCCTCGAGGTGCGCGGCGAGATTGGCCGAGGCCGCATCGAGCGCCGCGGGGGTTCTGCCCGACAGGGCGAGGAGTTGCCAGGGCCGCCTGGGGCCGCTGGGGGAGCGCGGGGGGGCCTCGGTGTCCTGGCGGCGGGAAGCCACGCGATCGGGCATTCATTCCTCTCCTGAAGGCACGACGCGGGCGCCGAACCTGCGCGTCGCGGCACCTATGGCTCAGGGAAGACGGCGGAAATCGCCGTCGCGGACGACCCGGCCCACGGCGTCGAAGTGCTGCATCAGGCCCATCGCATAGCGGCGCGTCGTGCCGAGCAACTGGCGGAACTCGCTCACCGTGGCTTGCCCGTGCTCGCGCAGAAACGCCCCGAACTGCTGCCAGGCCTCCTCGACCGCCTCCGGATGGAACCCGCAAAGCTCGCAGTCCACCAGCTCGCCGCTCTTGATCAGGGCCTCGTAAACCGAGGCGATCTGGGCCGGGGGAAAGGGCAGGCTGGTCTGGAGGTCCTGCGCCGTCGGCGGCATGAAGGGCCGGGCGAGGCACGCCTCCACGATCGCCTCCCGGATGGCAACCTGCCGGTCGTCGAGCTGCACGCGATGCGTCGCCAGGGCGGTCGTGTCGCCCACGGCACGGAGCTTGCCTGCTGCGACCAGCTCGGTCAGGATCGCGGCGAACACGTCGTCGGCGAACAGGCGCTCGGGGTCCACCCTGGCGCCCAGCGCAGCGACGGAGAGGCCGGTGGCCAGAAGGGGCTTCTCCTTGTGGTACGCGGCGAGGGCGTCGAGGGCGCGGCCGGCAATGGCGTCGGCAAGCTCGCGGTCGTAGAGCCAGGCGTCGGCGCCCGTGGGCACGGAGCGGATGGCGTCGCCGAGCGCGGCCTCGACGTCGGCCCGGCTCTCGCCCAGCCGCGGGCACAGCGCGCTCAGGCGCAGGGGGGCATCGGCCTTGTGGAGCTCGTGCGCGATGGCCGCGGGAAGGCCCGCCTCGGCGATCCCCTCGAGAGCAATCGCGGCCTCGACCCGCTGACGGCGATGCTTCAGGGGATGAGCATCCAGCACCTGGCCGCCGCCCAGCGTGGCCTCGCCGCCCACCGTTCGCAGGATGAAGCGGTCGCCCCGGCGGGCCACCACCTGGCCCGCGAGCCGCAGTTGAGCCCAGCCCTGCTCGCCCGGCTCCAGCCGCAGGCGGTCGAGGAGCACGAGCCGGGCAGGCACCTCGCTGGTGCCGAGGTGGAAGCTCACCGACGTCCCGTGCTTGACGGCATGCGCCTGGTTGCGGTCGAGGACGACCAGGCCGTCCACCATCGAGGCGGGCACGAACCCGCCGCGGGTGCACGCCACGTCGCCACGCGACAGCTCGTCGTGCTTGAGGCCCGAGAGGTTCAGAGCGGCGCGTTGCCCGGCGAACACCGCTTCCACGGGCGTGCCGTGCCACTGGAGGCCGCGGATCCGGGCGACCATGCCGCGGGGCAGAATGTCCACCTCCTCCCCCACCCGCAGCGAGCCGTTGCTCACGGTGCCCGTGACCACGGTGCCGTGGCCGGCCATGGCGAAGGAGCGGTCGATCGGCAGGCGGGCCAGCGCGCCGGCGTGCCGCTCGGGCACGCGCGCCGCCACCTCGGCGATCCGGCCCCGCAACTCGTCCACGCCGGCCCCCGTGACGCTGGAGACGGGGATGATGGGCGCCTGGGCGAGGAAGGTGCCCGCCACGGCGTCGCGGACCTCCTCGGCGACCAGCTCGACCATCTCGGCCTCCACGAGGTCAATCTTGTTCAGGGCGACCAGCCCGTCGCGGACGCCGAGGAGGTCGAGGATGGCCAGGTGCTCGCGGGTCTGGGGCATCACCGAGTCGTCGGCAGCGACGACGAGGATGGCGAAATCAATGCCCGTGGCGCCCGCCACCATCGTGCGCACGAAGCGCTCGTGGCCGGGCACGTCCACGATTCCCACGCGGGTGCCGTCGGGCAGGTCGAGGTAGGCATAGCCCAACTCGATGGAGATCCCGCGCCGCTTCTCCTCGGGCAACCGGTCCATCTCGATGCCCGTCAGGGCCTGCACGAGGGCGCTCTTGCCGTGGTCAATGTGCCCGGCGGTGCCGGCGACGAGGTGCTTCATTCGATTCCCGATTGGCGAGAGGCGAGGCGGGAGATGCAGGCCACGATGTCGTCGCGGTCGCCGGGGAGGAGGGTGCGCAGGTCGAGGCCGAAGCGGCCCTTGCGGAAGCGCCCGAAGATGGGCGGCTCGTGGGCGCGGAAGGCCCGGTCCAGCGCATCGGCGGCAATCCCGGGCGCCTCCAGCCACAGGACCGCCGTCGGCTGAGTCTCCCCCGGGAGCGAGCCGCCGCCGATCGAGCTCTCGTCGGGCTCGATGCTCCGCGTCCATTCTGGGGCCACGCGGGCGATGGCCCTGGCGAGCCGGCGGGCCTCGCGCGCCAGGTCGGCGACGGGACGGTGAATGAGGCGCATCGTCACCGTGTCAGGCGGCCCCTGGGGCTGGAGGTGTGCGCGGAGAGCGGCCTCGAGCGCGGCGAGGGTCATCTTGCCCGCCCGCACGGCGCGCTTGAGCGGGTGGCGGCTGATGCGCTGGAGCAGGTCCCTGCGGCCGACGATGCCGCCGCCCTGCGGGCCGCCGAGCAGCTTGTCGGTGCTGAACGTCACGATGTCGGCCCCGTCGGCGACCGCCTGCCGGACCACCGGCTCGTTGGCGAAGACCGGCTCGTCGTTGGGCAGCAGGAGCCCGGAGCCGGCGTCGAAGACAAGGAGCGTGCCCGAGCGGCGGGCCAGCTCGGCAAGCTCCTTCAGCGGCGCCTCGCTGGTGAAGCCCAGGATGCGGAAGTTGCTCGGGTGGATCTTCAGGATGGCCGCGGTGTCGGGGGTGAGCGCGGCCTCGTAGTCGCGGACGCGGGCGTGGTTCGTGGTGCCCACTTCGACCAGTTGCGCCCCGCTGCACGCGATGATCTCGGGGAGGCGGAACGAGCCGCCGATCTCCACCAGCTCGCCACGCGAGCAGACCACCCGCTGCCCCGCCGCGAGCGCGGTGAGCGTGAGGACGACGGCTGCCGCGTTGTTGTTCACCACCGTCGCCGCCTCGGCCCCCACGAGGCGCGTCAGGAGGCCGGCCACGTGCGCCTCGCGGTGCGAGCGCTCGCCCGTCGCAACGTCCACCTCGAGGTTGCAGTAGCCGCTCGTGGCCTCGGCGAGGGCGTGGAAGATCCCGCCGGGACCCAGGGGCGAGCGCCCGAGGTTCGTGTGGATGATCACACCGGTCGCGTTGATGACCCGGCGCAGCGCGAACCGGGTCGGCGGCTGAAGCCGCTCGACGACCCTGGCGGCCACGAGCGCCGCGGCATCGCCCTCTGGGGGTGCCTCGGCGCCGGCCTTGCCCCGCTCGTCGCGCAGGGCGGCCACGCACTCGCGCACGCACTGCACCACCACCTCGCGGCGCAGACCGTCCAGGAGCGCGCGCACGGCCGGCTGAGCCAGGACCGACTCGACGCTGGGAATGCCGAGCAGATTCATCGCGACTGATCCTCTGGCCATCGGGGACGACGTGTGCCCCGTATTGTAACCGCGCCGCCGGCGGCGATCAAGGCCGAGCGAAAAGCGAATGGATTCCCTTGACTTCCCGATCTCCGCAGCAGTATAATCTAGGTACGGTCCGAGATACCCGGTGAGGTCGGCTGCGTGTTCCCCGTGACCCGCAGACCGTTAGCGCAACGGTGGGACAGGAGTTCGCAGATGGCATCGCCGCGGCGGTTCTGGGCAGCTCTGGCAATCGTGGTGGCGTGTGTGTGGGCAAGCGCGGGCATCGCGTCGGCCGTGGGCCTGCCCGAGAGGACCCATCGCAACACTCGCGGCGACCGGAAGCCCCTGCGGTACTACGTCCTCCAGGTGCTTGGCGTGGGCGGACAGGTGACGTTCGAGGTCTGCGGCGACATCGAGTACAGGGAGCGCCTGAGGGACTACCGGGAGGAGTTCGAGACCGCCGCGAAGGAGTGGACCAAGGCGAAGGCCGACGCCAAGAGGCGCAAGGAGGAGTTCAAGGACGCCCCGCCCAAGGGCCCGAAGCTGATCAAGAAGATGGACGGGAGCTTCAAGAAGGAGGAGGACGCCCGGGCCGCCGCCGAGAAGTTCCAGAAGCAGTGGGATGAGGCCATGGAGAAGAGGCAGGCCAAGAAAGAGGGCACCGCCAAGGAGGAGGAGAAGAAGGAATAGCCCTGCGGCCCCGAGCCGACTGGAGCTTGTCTCACGCCCGCGAGCCTCTCATTCGAGGCCCGCGGGCGTGTCGTTTTGCGGGGGCCGAGCCGGCCTATCGGCTGCGAGTGCCCAGGTCGTAGCTGAGCATCGGCACCTGGTAGTAGCCCATGGCAGCCATCACGACGTCGAGGCGGTAGAGAGGGTCCTGCATCAGGCAGGGGCGGCGGTCCGTGGCGGGGATGGTGGCCGTGTAGATGCGCATCTCGCCGGGGAGGGTCGTGATGATCTCCTCGCGCCAGTCGCCCAGGATGTCGGCCGTGGCCACGTAGGCGCCCTCAAGCTTCGGCGCCAGCTCTCCCCCGCGGAACTTGCGGATGCGCCCGCTGTGGAGAAGCTCGCGCTGCGGGTCGGCGTCCCAGTAGACGGTCCTCGGCCCGAAGCCCTTGATCTCATCCTGCTCGATCACCTCGCCCTTGGCGGCGTGCAAAAGGCCCCAGGCGAACTGCTTCTTCTCGTCGGTGTCGGCGCTATAGCATTCCGCCCCCGGGAACCGCGGGTCAATGTCGCTGCACAGGCCGCAACTGTGCACGTGGCGGGTCGGCTTGCTGATGCCCCAGAGGATCTTGCCCGTCGCCGCGTCCACCATGCACATGCCGTTGCCCTTCTGCTGGCGGCTCTCGATGCCGAAGTAGATCTCGAGGCCAGGGCGCGCGGGGTCGAGGTCGCCGACGTAGAGGTGGTCGGGATGGCCCAGCCCCGCGGCCCAGAGGCTCTTGCCATTGTCGTCAATCACGAAGGACCCGAGCACCAGCTCGTCGCGGCCGTCGGCATCCACGTCGGCGGCGTGGAGCCAGTGTGCGCCGGCGCCCCAGTAGGTTCGCGGCTCCTTCTCGTTGGTCCAGCGCCAGCGCTCGGCGAGCTTGCCGTCGCGGAAGTCGTAGGCGATGACGGTGATGATATTGTAGGTGCCGCGCTCGACGATGAGGCTGGGGGTCTTGCCGTCGAGGCAGGCCACGCCGAGCTGGTTGCGCGAGGCATAGTTGTAGGCGCGCGCGCCCTGTTTCTTGAAGGCGTCGCGCGAGGGCCAGCCAATCTGTGCCCTCGGCTTGCCGGTGAGGCCGTCGAGAATGGTCAGGTATTCGGGGCCGGACTGCACGCGGCCATCGGCGTCGCGGGGATCGCCCTCGCCGGTCTTCACGGCGACCTCAGCCTTCCCGTCGCCGTCCAGGTCGTAGACGACGTAGGGCGAGTACCAGATGCCGGTCTCGATGGCCCAGCCGAGGTCGTGGCGCCACAGGAACGCGCCGTCGCCACGATACGCCTCGAGCTGGTAGGGCGTTTGGCTGCGCTTCCAGTACTTCTCGTAGGGGTCAATGTTGGTGTTGGGCTGCTTGAGGACGAAGTCGAGGCGCCCGTCGCCGTCGAGGTCGGCAATGCCGATCTTCTGGAGCGTGTGCTTGCCGTCGAGGCGAATCGAGACATACCCCGCCGCGCCCTCCCCCGCCGTCACGACGGCCTTGCCCAGGTTATCGGCCTTCCCCGCCTCGCGGAGGATGTAGGCGTATTCGGCGCCCGCGGCCGCCGAGCCGTCGAGAAAGTCGGTCGTCTTCGCGATGGGCTGCTCGTTCAGCTTCCCTGGCGCGGTGCCGCCGGCCGAGCGATAGAGGTCGAAGGCGAGCCCCGGCGCGTCGGCCTCAAGGAGCCGCCAGCCGATGTAGACCTTGCCGTCCTGAGTCCGCACGGCCACCAGGCCGCGGTCGAGGGTCTCGCGGGCGCGCCCCTGGACCTCGGCTGCCCGACACAGGACCGACAGGGCGGACACGACGCACAGAACACGGAGAGAGACAGGCTTCATCGGGCGTGGCTCCTCAGCGGGTTTGGCCAGGCGTTGTGGCGCCCGGCGTGCAGTACGGCCCGCAGACGCACACGTAGTCGTCGGGGCCTTGCTGGACGGTGTCGCGGAGCTCCGCCCACATCGCGGGGGTCTCGAGGCAGAGGGCGATGGGCGTGTGGGGACTCACGCGGCAGATCTCCTCGGCGAGGAAGCGGTGGATCTCGGCGCGGGCCTCGTGGGGCAGCGGGCCGTAGCGCTTGCCCTTAAGGAACGGCGCGGCGCCGCGGATCGCCGGCACGTACTGCTCATCGAGCAGCCCGAAGTCCAGGCACTCGGCCGCGAGGTCGGCATCCATCCAGCCGAACATGCACAGCGAAATCACGTCGGGCCGGGTGCATCGGAACATCAGCTCTATCAACTCGCGGTTCTCCTCGCGCCAGCCCTTCACCGGGAGGATGGGCGAGAAGCGGAAGCGGACGTGGTAGCCGGCCTCCTGGCACTTGGCGGCGGCCTCGATGCGGCGGTCCCACGCCGCCGTTTCGGGCTCGATCACCGTGCTCTGCGTCCGCGCGCTCACGCTCCACTGGATGATGGTCTGGCCGTTGTGCTCGTAGTCGAGCATGAAGTCCACGTTGTCGCTCTTGCCCGTGTAGAGGAGCAGGTAGTTCTTCTTCTGTTGGGCGAAGTACTCGACCACGAGGCGAGTGGCGTCGTACTCGGGCTCGAAGGCATTGATGTCGGTGCGGTTGTCCCACTTGTAGATCGTCTGCGGCGGGTCGAGCTCGCGGATGCGGCGGTCGGCGTAGGCCAGGAAGTCCTCGATGTCCACCGCAAGGTTGATCACCGAGCCGAACCAGCAGTAGGCGCAGCGGAAGGGGCAGCCCCACACGGTGTGGAACTCCCAGGCCGGCTGGCACACGCGGTTCTCGGCCTTTCGCCAGGCGGGGACGCCATCGGCTCGGTAGTCGAAGCCAAAGTAGCCGTGGAGGCAGGCGGTATTGAGCTGGGGGAATCGCTCCAGGCGCTGCTTGCGTTCGGCCTTGGTGTGGTGGTTCTTGAGCGTGTTGAGGACGATGGGCGGGTCGGCGGGGCACGCCACCTGCCCCCACCGGCGGCCCTTGTCCCAGCCCTCGCCCTCGACGATCTCGGCGAGGCGGGCGTCCGTGACGCCCCGCTCGACGTGGCCGCAGTCCATGGCCGTCAGCATCCGCTCGACTCGGCGGACGCATCGCTCGTCGCGCTCGACCCCCTCGGTCACATACACAGCCGGCGGCTTCAGGCGGCGGAACATCCGGTCTGCTCCTCGGGGGCAAGCTCAGTAGGTGCCCGGGATGCCTTCGTCGTTGCGGACGGCGACCTTGTAGGGATGGCAGGCGAGCTTGCGGGCGCCAGGGACGCTCTCGGGGCCACAGCCGCACACGTAGTTGGTCGCCGTGAAGCCGAGCTTGGGGCCGAAGAGCTTCCACATCTCGAAGCTCTCGGTGGAGAGCGACACGGGCACGTCGGGGTTCCACTTGCGGATTTCGCTGAGGTAGTGGTCGTAGATCTCCGCCCTCTGGGCGAGCGGGAACGGTTGGGTTCGCGTGTCCTTGGTCGTCTCGCGCGCGCCGCGGGCGGCCCGCACGAAATCGGGGTCGAGCAAGTCCTCGCCCAGCCGTCGCGTCATCTCGTCAATGTCCATCCACATGAAGCAGCAGAGGCTGATCACGTCGGGACGGGTCTTCTCGAAGACCAGCCTCACGGCCTCGGCGGCGTCCTCGCGCCAGGTCTTCACGGGGATGATGGGCTTGAACTTGTAGCGGATCTGGATGCCGGCGTCCTGGGCGACGCGGGCGGCCTCCACCCGCTGCTCGGCCGTGCCGGTCTTCGGCTCGATGAGGCGGCTCTGGGTCGCGCCGCTCACGCTCCAGACGATGATCGTGCCGCCGTTGTGGTCCACGTTCCCCATCCACTCGGTGTTCCACGTCTTCGTGTGGATGACGAGGTAGCGGCCTTTCAGTGTGCCGAAGAACTCCATCAGCGGGCCGAGGGTGGCGTGCTCGGGCTCCAGGCAGATCGGATCGCCGTCGTCGTCGAGCAGATAGGTGGTCTGCCAGGGGTGCCGCTCGATGATCTGGCCGAGCCAGTGGCAGTATTCCTCGACGTTGACCGAGCAGATGAGGAGGCCGCCGAACCCGCAATACTTGCACTGGTGCACGCAGCCGTTCTGGAGGTGGATGCGCCAGCAGGGGCGGCACACCTTGTCGTGACGGTGCGGGTCGCCCTCGAGATTGTAGTTGGCCCAGTTGAACGGCCCGTAGCCGAGGAGCTGGAGGTCGGGGGCACTCTTGCAGCCCACCGAGCGGAGGGCCTCGCGGCGCTCGGCGAGGCGGCCGTCCCAGCGGAAGGTGTTGAACAGCAGAATGGGGTCGCGCACTTCGCCGAGGGTGCCCATCGGCACGCGGTTCTTTGCGATGCCCACGTCGTTGATCAAGCGAGGCAGGTCGGCGTCGCTGTAGACGATGGGTTCGAGGGGCTTCTGAAGCGCGCGGACCACGCCGTCCACGCGGGCGCGATAGCGCTCGTCGGCCATCACGCTGTCGTGGACGTATATGGCCGGAGGCTCAATGGGATACACGGCTCAGACTCCGAGAAGTGACTATGCCTCCCCCGCCTCACGCAGAGCTTCCTGGGCCAGGGGCGCAGAAATGCGAAAGCCCAAAGTTCGGAGGCGCTCCACTTCCGCTGCCAGGGAGGGAAGCATCCCTCGCTTGCGGGCCGCGAGCAACAACCCAACGGTCCCCACTGGCTCCAGGCCCATACGGCGAGCGGTTCGCCGCGCATCCAGGTCGTCCAAAGCAACGCTGCTGACCCTCTCCTGGAGCGCTTGGGCGATGACATGTCGCTCCCCCGGGCCAAGGTCGGGCAGGAGCCGAAGGAATTCCGGCCGCGTCCACGTGCACTCTTTCAGCCAGCCGCTCAGCCGGGCCTCCATCTGCTGAGCCGCGTCGTCGCGCTTGGCTCTAACCTCGGCCAGAACGACGGAGGGCACAAGGACCTCGTTGACACCCAGGCAGAGCAGGTCCAGACGGTCGAGTTTGGCGAGAAAGATGACGGGGGAAGCGTTGGTGAGGCGTCGAGTCACTGCCGCGCCAGCTCCCGAGCAGCCGCGATCTCATGGACGACTTCCTCGTCCTTCAGATTCACGGCAGGCACGCCATACTGGGCAAGAGCCTGGAGGAAGTCCAGCCGCGGCATGCCCGCTATCTCGGCGGCCACCCCGAGCGACACGCGGCCCATGTCGTAGAGCTTCGCCGCGAAAAGGATCCGCGACTCCCTGGAGAACTCTTCGTCGGACATCTTCAGGGACTGAGGCAAACCGTCGGGGATGGGTATCGAGAGCACTTTCTCACTCATCGTGGCTGCCCTGGCTGTGTCTCGCCGAACTCCCCCTCACCACACTCAGTGTACTCCCTAAGGGCGCGGGCTGTCAAGCCTTCGCTGACGCATAGCAGCACGCCCAGAACAACTCACGGCACGACCCCAACGGCGCGAACGACGGCTTGGCGGGGCTTCAGCGTCTCCGAGCGCTCGTCGCCATCTGCCAGCCGATAGCGGAAGGCGTGCTCGCTATCATCCCAATTCGTCATCGCCACTGCAAGCTGGCCGTCGGCGGCACGCCAGAGGGTGGCCATCGCGGCGGGGAGGACGGCTCGGTGGGCGCCCTTCGCGCCCCAGCCGCGGTTCCAGGTCATCTCGATCCTCGGCACGTCGCTCAGCGGCTTCACCTCGCCGAGCAGCTCGCCGTAGACCATGAACTTCGCGGCGGCGAGACGCTGCTTCGCCAGGTCGCGCAGGTACTCGGCCTTCGCGCGGTTCTCGGGCGCGAGCAGCTCGAAGCCCATCCAGCCGAGCTGGCAGCCCCAGAGCCAGTCGCGGCCCTGCGAGGCGCAGAAGGCCCGCAACTCGTCGTTCACCGCGCTCGGGCTGGAGAAGTAGACCGTGTGGCCGCTGTAGACCGCCGTCATCATCGGGATTTCGTTGTCGTAGCGCGGGTTCCACACGAGGAAGGCGTTCACGTTGTCCATATACGGCTCGGCGTCGTTCTCGGTGGTGAGGATCACGTCGCGGCCGTCGGCGTGGGCCATCTGCATGATCGGCGCGAGCATCGTGCGGTAGCCCTCGACCCAGTGGGCGCCGCCGCCGATGGGGTGGCCGTGGGACTTGTCGTGGCAAAGCTGGGGCGCAGCCGCGGCGATCTGGTCAATGTAGATGGCGTTGACGCCGCACTCGGTCATCAGCCGCCGGCAGATCTCCTGCACCTTCTTCTGCCAGAAGGGCGTGGCCGGGCACATGCACGCGAGCTTGCGGCCCGAGCCGTACTCCTCGAGGTACGGCTTGCCATCGGGCGTCTTGCAGGCGAAGGGCAACGCCTCCTTGAAGTTGTCGTTCCCGCTGTCCCACAGCCGGCCGTTGATGTAGGGCATCACGACCATGCCCTTGCTCGTCAGCTCCTTCACGGCCTCGGCGAAGCCGGGCTTCGTGGGGAAGTAGTTGGGGTAGTACGTGTCGAAGGGGATTTCGTGCCAGTTGTACCAGTGGATGCCGATGGGCACCTCGAAGAGCTTCGCCGCCTCGTGCATCTTGGGCACAACCTCTTTGGCGTGGCCGCCGCCGAGCATCCAGAGGCCGAGGCCCGTGAGTGCCTTGGGCATATCCTTCCGCGAGGCGATGGGGCCTTTCTGGGTCCAGGGCGCCTCGGCCAGCGCCCACTGGCGATAGAGCTTCGCCCCCTGCCACCAGTCCCCGCGGTACGCGCCGACCACGATGGGGAACCGCGGGCGATAGGCGTTCCCCGCCACGCCGCGCTCGGGCGCGGGGATCTGGAAGTGGAACTCGCCGAGCGGGACGAGCGAGAAGCGCTTCGGCCAGGCCTGCGGGTCGTGGCAGGCCAGGTAGAGGCCGCTCTCGCCCCGGTTCACACACAGGAACTGCATGGGCCACTGGTACGACGGATAGGAGCCGGTCTGGCGGTCCTTGCCCTCGCGGTAGAGCATCCCCCAGTTGCCCCGGGACACGGCGACGTCGGGCCGCGCGTCCGGCCCGATGTTCGCCATCACGGGGAAGAAGACGTCCCACACGCCGTAGCGCTTGCTACAGCACTCGACCTCGATGTTCCATTCGGTCGTCGCGGCGCCCTTCCGCACGATGCGGACCGCGACCGCGACGATGCACGGCTCGTCGGGCAGCGCGATCTCGTCCCATCGGAGCGCGAGGCCATCCTTCGAGGCGGTCGCCGAGGTCTTCGCCGCCACACGGTTGTCGAACACGATGGGCTTGAGCGCCTTGTCGTCCGAACGCAGCTCGATCCGCCAGAGAAGCGGCTTCGGGTCCGGCGACGCCACGAGGGGCTGGCCGTGAGCGGTCAGGCGGCTGAGGCCCAGGCCGGCCGACTCGTCGGCGAACTCGAGCGTCAGGCCCCCGCACTCGAGGCGGTGGCCGCCTGCGATCGCCGCGCCAGCGACAGCGGCGAGCAGGCATGTGAGGCCCAGTGTGTGCATGAGGCTGTCCCCGAGGTCCACCAGAAACGCCTTCGCCGGGTCGCCACCACCATGCCATGCGCGGCCTGGCAAGTCAAACACCCCGCGCCACGCGAGACAAGGTTGCTGGCTTCATTCTCGCGGCGTGGGGACACGCCGCCCAAACACCACCACGACAACGAGGAAGACCGTAGGCACGAACCGCCAGATTCGGGATCGGATTCGCGCGCGTAGATGCCTTGACGCCGCGTGGGGAGGTGCTACAATGCTCCTTGGCTACCTCGTGTTGCAGGAGGCGAGCGTTTCAACAGGGCACGTGCGCGTCTCAATGCGGCGCGATCCAGCGTTGTAGTGTAAGGATTCGGGATTTCCCGCATTCCGGTGAAAAGTGCGGGCAGCCCGGGAGAGGAGACAGGCAATGAAACGGCGTGCGTGGATACGGCTTGCGGCTCTGTGCCTCGTCGCCAGCCTGTGGGTGGCCGCGGCGGCGGGCGAGGTCACGATCACCTTCTACCACACCTCCGACCTGCACGAGCACGCGGGGCCGCTCGCGCGGATCGCCGGCTTCGTCCGGGAGCAGCGGGCCGCGAAGAAGAACGTGGTGTTCCTCGACACCGGCGACTGGTTCAACAAGGGCGATCTGACCGACCTGGGCACGCGCGGGGAGGCCATGGCCGCCCTGATGGGCGCCATGGGCTACGACGCCATCATCCCAGGGAACCACGACTACGCGCACGGCACCAAGCGGCTGGCCGAGCTGATCGACAAGTACGAGCTGCCCGTCACCGCCGCCAACTGCACCTGGCCCGACGCGCCGCCGCGGCACGTCAAGCCCTACAGGACCTTTGCCTTCGACGGCGTGACCGTCGCGGTGATCGGCACCGCCACGCCCAACATGGGCGAAGCGGCGGACCGCTTGCTCCAGGTCCGCCCCATCGCTCCGACGGTCGGCGAGCTCCTCCCCAAGCTCGAGAACACGGCCGGCATCATGGTCCTGATGACCCACCTGGGGCCGCCGGAGGACCAGGGGCTCATCCGCGCCCTGCCCCGCGCCGACATCCTCTTCGGCGGCCACCACCACAGGCAATTCGGGAAGCTCAACTTCGAC
>Ga0307378_10002251_pt1 | contig 29944 bp, 26 predicted proteins | sample UN1MG_FD_202238 | JGI IMG/M metagenome (GOLD analysis project Ga0307378, IMG submission 202238) | Soil microbial communities from Risofladan, Vaasa, Finland - UN-1 | ecosystem: Environmental > Terrestrial > Soil > Coastal area > Acid sulfate soil | place: Finland: Risofladan, Vaasa | collected... | reverse complement strand
TAGGATGGCCGATATAACTCAGGTGCACTCTTATTTGATGTGTTCTTCCTGTTTCCGGATGAATATCCAGCAGTGTAGAGTTTTCGAATTCTTCTTTAACCTCAAATCTGGTTACGGCATCTCTACCCCTGTCAATCGATATGCTCATTTTCTTCCTATCCATTCTGGAGCGGCCAATGGGAAGAATTATCTCACCTTTGCTTTCGGAAAAACTACCCCATACCAGCGCAGTATAGGTTTTTTTAATTTCTCTTTCCTTGAACTTTTCTGACAGTAACCTGTGGGTATTATCATCCCTTGCTATTATAAGCAGCCCTGAAGTATCCTTATCCAGCCGGTGCACAATTCCAGCCCTGTCTTTGCCGGATAAGTTTGACAGCTTATCGTAATGATAGAGAAGTGCATTGACAATTGTATCTTTACTAGAGCCCGGAACCGGGTGGGTCAATACTCCCGATTTTTTGGATATCACCAGTAGATACCGGTCTTCATAAACTACCCTTAGATTTATTTTTTGAGGTGTTACTTCAGTATAGGGGCCACCTTCTTTAAAGCCTTCAATAGTAACCCTGTCATTTTCTGCAAGCCTATAGTGCTTGTTTATAACTTTACCGTTTACTTTTACCTTATCTTTGCTGATTATATTCTGAATATGGCTTCTTGATATATTTTCTATTCTGCTGGTTAGAAATTTATCAATTCTCTGTCCTGAACTTCCAGCATCTACTGTAAAACTTAAAGTGTCGTTTTCTCTCTTACTCAACTTCCTTGAGTCTTTCCCTTTTTTAAATATTCCTTAAGTATTAATATTATAATAAGGCAAAAACCAATTACAATAAAGCTGTCTGCTATATTAAATACAGGCAAGAATGTAAGATTTAAAAAGTCAGCTACCTCTCCTACAAAGTATCTGTCAATAAGATTACCGAGTGCTCCGCCTAATATAAAGCCCAGAGATACGTTATAAAAAGCAAAATTAAGCTTAAGCACAGCTTTAAGAATAATTATCAAGATAATGGCTACAATTGATATTATAACTAAAATCCTGGTTCTGTCCTGAAACAGTCCGAATGCTGCACCGGTATTTTTGACATGGGTTATATAAAAAAACCCGCGGATTACTTCTATTGAGCTGTTTATCGGAAGTTTTTCTATTACAATATATTTTGTTACTTGATCTAAAATCAAAACACAAACAGCGCTTATTAAAAAATATACATTCATAAGAACATTTCTGCTTCCCTTGCTTATCATTTATACAATACTCCCCATTACTTTTATGCCAATTTTAATTTTTTCATCATTTACCTTGACTTCTTTTACAAACATATCTTCTTTAAATTCAGAACTCAAAGATTTACTTAATGTCTCTTTCATTATATAGTTTTTAAACTTATTTAGAACATCTTCCTTCACTGCCGACTCAATAGCTGTATCTATTGTATTTTCTATCTCAAATCCAGCTTCTTTTCTCAAGTTCTGTATCTGGTGCACCAGTTCCCTGCAGAATCCTTCCTCCAGGAGCTCACCTGATATAGCAGTAGGAAGCCCTACAGTAAATTCTCCATCACTTTCCACTCCAAATCCCTCTTTGTTTTTTATATCAACCAGAACCTCTTCGGGCAAGAGCTCTATTTTCCTGCCCTCTACAACTAAACTTACATTTTTATCATTTTTAACCTTAAGCGCAATCCGGACTGAACTTTCAGAAAGAAGCGCGTTCTTTATTTTTGGCACCAGAGAACCATATTTTTTACCCAGTATGGAGAGGTTTGGTTTTATATCATAGGATACCAGTTCATCAAGTTCTCTGGTAAACTCTAATTCTTTAACATTAAGTTCACTGATTATGATATCCTTAAAATGATTTATAGCCTCTTTTTTACTGGTGTCACCGTCAAAATATATCAACACCTTTTCAACCGGCTGCCTGATCTTTATATTGACCTTACTCCTGACCGCTCTCCCAAGGCCTACTATTTTTCTTGCTGTATCCATTTTAAAACTGAGCTCTTCATCTATCAGGCTCTCATCTGCAGCCGGGTAGCTTTCCAGATGCACACTTTCTTCCCCTCTTTCAAGGCTGCCGGTTAGATTTTTATAGATTTCTTCGCTCAGGAAAGGTATAAAAGGCGCGCACAGCCTGGAAATAGTCACCAGGCATTCATACAGGGTACTGTAGGCGCTTATCTTGTCTTTATCTTCTTCACTCTTCCAGAACCTTCTCCTGCTTCTTCTGACATACCAGTTGGAAAGGACCTCAACAAAATTCTGTATCAGCCTGCCGCTTTCAGTAACATTGAAATCATCCATAAGCTCATTTACTTTTTTTACGGTCAGGTTGAGCTCGGATATTATCCACCTGTCAATCTCAAATCTGTCGCCTACCTCAAGATCATAATCATAAGGATTAAAATTATCTATATTGGCATAAATTACAAAGAAAGAATAAGTATTCCATAGAGTAAGTATAAATTTCCTGATTACTTCATCAATGGCTTTTATGGAGAAATTTTTGGACAGCCATGGTGACACTCCTGTGAAGAAATACCACCTCAAGGCATCGGCTCCCTGCTTGTTTAAAACATCCCACGGTATTACCACGTTGCCCCTGGACTTGGACATTTTCTGTCCACTTTCATCATTTATAAGACCAAGGCAGAGTACATTTTTAAAGCACGACTTTTTAAACAGGAGTGTAGAGATAGCAAGCAGTGTATAAAACCATCCCCTGGTCTGATCAATTGCTTCGCATATAAAATCAGCAGGGAAATTATCCTCAAACAACTCCACATTTTCAAAAGGATAGTGGTATTGTGCATAAGGCATTGAACCGGAGTCAAACCAGACATCTATTACTTCAGGCACTCTTCTCATATCCTTACCGCACTTTTCGCATTTTATAATAATATTATCCACATAGGGCCTGTGCAGATCCAGGCTATCTGGCATATCTATTGCCTTTTCCCTGAGTTCTGCAACACTTCCTATACAGATTTTATGACCATTATCGTCCATCCATACCGGGAGAGGTGTGCCCCAGTATCTTTCCCTTGTAAGAGCCCAGTCAACATTGTTTTCCAGCCAATTCCCAAACCTGCCGTGTTTTATATGCCCGGGATACCAGTTAATTTCTTCATTGGATTTTAAAAGATCATCCTTTATCTGGGAGGTTTTTATATACCAGCTCTTCCTGGCATAATATATTAATCTGCTGTCACATCTCCAGCAGAAAGGATAAGAGTGTTTTACTTTTTTAATACTAAAAAGAAGGTTCCTTTCTTTTAGGTCCTTTATTATTTCCGGATTGGCTTCCTCTATGCGCATATTGGCAAATTTTTCAACCCTTTCCTTAAACTTACCCTCTTCATCAACCATCTGTACTACCGGTAGGTTGTTTTCCTTTCCTGCATTCATATCATCTTCACCAAAGGCGGGCGCCATATGAACAATTCCGGTCCCCTCTTCAGTGGACACAAAGTCACCGCCTATTATACTGAAGGCATTGCTGTTACCATCCGCATAATCATAAAGCGGTCTGTAACGGGAGGAAACAAGCTCGCTGCCTTTAAAACTGCCGGTAACCTTACAGTCAGCATCCTCTCCAAAAACTTCTGCAAGCAAATTTTTTAACAGTATTAGATTTTCACCCTTATACTCCACTTCTACGTAATCGCAAGTCTTATTTACCGCACCGGCCACATTAGAAATTAAAGTCCATGGAGTCGTGGTCCATACCAGAAAATATGTATTTTCCCTTTCGGCATGAGGGAATTTTACTATGACCGAATAGTCCTCTACTTCATTATAGCCCAGAGCTGTCTCATGGGATGAAAGTGCCGTTCCGCACCGCGGACAGTAAGGAACAATTTTATAGTCCTGATATAATAAATTTTTATCCCATATAGTCTTTAAGATCCACCATACGGTTTCAATATAGTCATTTTTAAAGGTGAAATAAGCATTATCCATATCCAGCCAGAATCCTATGCGTTCAGTAAGTTTCTTCCAGTCTTCTTCATATCTCATAACACTTTGCCTGCAGAGCTTATTAAATTTTTCAATACCGATTTCCTCTATTTCTTTTTTGGAATTAATGTTCAGCTCTTTTTCCATCTCCAGTTCCACCGGTAGCCCATGAGTATCCCAGCCAGCCTTTCTGGGCACATAATAACCCTTCATAGTCTTATATCTGGGAAAAATATCCTTATAAACACGCGACAGGACATGATGTACTCCTGGAGCTCCATTAGCAGTCGGAGGTCCTTCGTAGAATACAAACTTTTTATCGCCTTCAGATTTTTTCAGGCTTTTTTTAAAAATATCATTTTTCTTCCAGAAATCTAGAATTTTTTCTTCCAGTTTGACCAGATCTACTTTGCTGTCAACTTTTTTAAACATACCTTATACCTTCATATCCTTCCCATTTATAGATAACTGTCCCAAAACTGTTTAATAGATTTTATATAATTAGTCTAATTTTGTGAAGTAGAAATATCACTATCTTCGATGAGTTCCTGGAGAATTTTTGCCGATCTTACAGCCTGCGCCTTATAATGATTATTAAAATAGATGTAGGTTTTTTTGGTATTTTTCGCCACTTCTTTTACTCTGGGTACCCACTCACTGAGCTCTTCTGTGGTATAAAGATAATCATATCTCTGATACCCATATTTTGGTTTCCACCAGTTAAGGTCATTTCTTCCATGAAATCTGATATATCCAGTACTAGTAGTACTAATGCTTGTAGGTGGGAGCAGCCCTTTAATCCGTGGCTCATCTACATTGCAGAATCCCATATTTAAATTTTTTAAATGATCTATAGTTTCTTCCCTTAACCAGCTATTATTCCTGAATTCCGCGCAAAGTTCCAGGTCTCTAAAATTTTCTCTTATCCGGCTTAAATAGTCACAGTTGCTCTGGCTAAACTTAAAAGCCCATGGAAATTGCAGCAGTACCGTCCCCATTTTATATTCCTCAATAAGCGGCTTGAGTGAACCGATAAATTTTAAAATATCTTCCTTTTTAAAATCTCTGGTGTGGGTAACACCACTATGAGCTTTTACTGAAAAAACAAAATCTCTCTTAACTTTCTCTGCCATGTTTTTAAATATGCGGGGATATGGAAGACTATAATAAGTAAAATTTATTTCAACCGTATTAAATACCGTACTGTAGTAACTTAACTGGTCTTTTTTGTCCAGTCCTGCTGGATAAAAGTTAATATTCCAATCGGCATAACTATACCCTGAAGTACCAACAAAAACACTGCTCATTAATTTTATAAAAATTGAGATATCTCGGTTAATATTTTATCTTTAGACATAGCAGCACCGATAAGTTTTTTAACTACTTCTCCATTTTTAAATAGTAGTAATGTTGGAATACTACTGATACCATATTTTATAGCAGTATCCCTATTATCATCTACGTTAAGTTTTCCGATTTTTAACTCTTCGCTTTTTTCTTCAGCCAGTTTCTCAATTTCTGGAGCAATCACTCTGCAAGGACCACACCATACAGCCCAGAAATCTACCAGAACCGGCTTTTCCGAATTAATTACTTCACCTTCGAAATTCGAATCAGTTAACTGAGAAATTGCTCCAGGCATTCTTCTTCCCTTCTATAGTATTTCTTTCCATCAATAATTACAGTTAATCACTTAATCTGCCATCTACCATGGTATAGACTGTACCTTTTACGATAAAAGATTCTGTCTTAATCTTTACTCTTACTTTTTGTTTTGGTACTTGCATTTGCATGGCATTTAAAAAAATACTTGTTAATAATATTTAGATGATATTATCAAAGCTGTTTTTTTTAGTCAAATAAATTTACGTTTATCATTTTAAGTATAAAAAAAATATACTAAAAATCATTTTTTATTTAAAATTTATATAATATGTATTGATATTATATTGTAATATACTATAATAACCTATATTAACTGAAATTTATTTATTAAGGAGGTTAGATGTATAAATGCTTGAAATGTGGAAACACTTATAAATTCATTGGTACTGTAAAAGAAAAAGGAAATGCCTTCATATACCAGAACTCAGATAATAAAAAAGATATGGACTCCCTTACCTGGGCTTTTTTAACTTCAGATAACAGATGGAAAAGCTCGCATAATGTAAGCAGATGTTTTTACTGTAAATCAACAAAAATAGGACAGATCTGACATACACCGGCCGGTAAAATATCAATCCGAAGATTAATTATTTACTAACTCTTTTCTTACCATCTGACTTGCCCTGAATAATGATTCAAAGGAGGTGCCCGCATCTGCCCACCAGCCTTCAAGAATGGAATATTTCATTGTGCCTCTTCTGATGTATTCATTATTAACATCAGTTATTTCAAGTTCACCTCTGTCTGAAGGTTTAAGAGTCTTAATTATCTCAAATACATCACTATCATACATATAGAGACCGACAACCGCGTAATTGCTTTTTGGTTTTTTAGGCTTTTCCTCGATATTTATTACTCTACCTTCTTTAACTTCAGCAACCCCGAACCTTTCCGGGTCACTGACTTCTTTTAAGAATATTCTCGCCCCCATATCCTGCTTCTCAAATTCCCTTACGGCATCTGAAATATCATCCTCTATTATATTATCACCAAGCATTACCACCGCTTTATCATTATCTATAAAATTCTCAGCCAGCCCCAAAGCATCCGCTATACCCCCCTCTCTTTCCTGATATGTATAGCTTATATCTTTAAGCCCAAACTCCCGGCCATTGCACAGAAGTCTTAAGAAATCCCCGGCATTATTACCCCCGGTAACTATCATTATATCCTCAAGCCCCGCACTTACCAGAGTTCTAAGAGGATAGTAAATCATTGGTTTATCGTATACTGGAAGTAAATGTTTATTGGTGATTTTTGTACAAGGCATAAGCCGGGTCCCCAGCCCACCTGCTAATATAACACCTTTCATAGTACTTGTGTTCACTCTCCTTTAGATAAATTTATTTATCATAAAAAAAATAAAAACTGCCGCTGCAAGACAAATACAATATATGGCAAATACATTTAGATTCTTTTTTCTGGTCATATAAACAATGAACTTTACGGCAAACAGCCCAGCCAGATAAGAAGATAAAAATCCTGTCGCGAGATTTTGAATCATACCAGTATTATTCTCAAAAATAATACCGGAGGACCGGTAAAGTTCAAATACAAAGGAACCAATAATAACAGGAACTGACAGTAAAAATGAAAATCTAACTGCCTCACTTCTTTTTACACCAAAAAACCTGGCAAATGAAATAGTTGTACCCGATCTTGAAATTCCGGGGAAAATGGCTAAAGCCTGTCCTATCCCGGTCACCGCTGCTATGAAAAAATTAAACTTTACTTTTTTTATGCCGCTTCCGTTAAGATCAATTTCTCCAATTAAACCACCCTTCTTATCTTCTTTACTCCCGGAAGAAGAATATTTACCCCCCGGGCTGCCCTGGCTGTTTATAAGTCCAGCTTCAATGTGTCTCCCCCTCATTTCTCCCAGCCACAGGAATAATGCAGTGACAAGTAAAAATATTGCCGCTACTACAGGCTTGCTAAACAAACTTTCCACGTAATCATCCAGGAAAAATCCAACAACTGCAGCAGGGATACTGGCTATTATTAAAAAAATGCCTATCTTAAAATTACCTGAAGTCCTCTGCTTCCTAATAAAAATACCTAAAATTACCTCTCTTATGATTCTGAAGATTTCTTTATAAAAAACAGTAACTACTGCAGCAAGTGTGGCAAAATGGACCGTAACCGTAAAGTAGAGCGGTATATAATCCCAGTTAAAAAAATAAGGAAAAATTACCAGATGACCCGAACTGCTTATGGGAAAAAACTCAGTAATGCCTTGAATTATACCTAAAACAATTGACTGTAATATATTCAACTTATATAATAAATAAAATTTTGCTTTAATAACTTATAATTAGTTTTTAAATATAGCATAAAATAATTAAAAATAAAAAAATTGATATGGATTTTATGGATTATTCAAATTTCTTTGAATATCTGTCACCAAGAATAGCAACATTTTTTACAGCTATGACTCCTATAGGTGAACTCCGGGCATCTATTCCTGTTGCACTTTCGACCTACGGAATGAACATTTTTGAAACTTATATAATATCAGTGCTGGGAAATATGATACCGGTAGCTGTCATATTGTGGATACTGGAGCCAGTATCAAAATTCCTTATGAATAGATCCAGTCTCGCCAACAGATTTTTTACATGGCTCTTCAAGCATACCAGAAGAAAATATTCAAAAAGATTTGAAAGATATGAAAGTTTTGCCCTGATAGGATTTGTAGGAATACCACTTCCGGTTACAGGCGGCTGGACAGGAGCACTTATTGCCTTTGTTTTTGGTATACCACCCAAAAAAGCTCTGCTGCATATATTTATGGGGGTGCTGATTGCAGGAATAATAGTAACCATAATATGTAAAACGGTGGGTTACGTAAAATTTATTACCGTGGGCTAACCGCACGGTAATAAAGATTTAAACTCCTATAGAAGTTAACCATGCAAGAAGTTCTAATAGGCTATTTATATGTCTGGAATATGAATTATTTTCCGCTGACTGTCACATCTCTTACCAGAAGCGAAGGGCTGCCTATATATCCACCCAAAGGGATAAATCTTAAGTCATTTCCAACCTTTTTAATGCTCTTGCAGAAACTTAAAATATCTGTAGCAATAGTTACTTCTTTTACCGGATTCCTTAAATTCCCATTTTCTACCCATATTCCTTTCGCTCCCACGCTCATCTGTCCTGAAATGGGATTGGCGCCTGAATGAAGACCTATTATATCCATAACATAAAATCCACTGTCAATGTCACCCAGAAGCTGGCTAAAATCAATATCTGACGGCTCAAGATAAAAGTTTGAAATGCCCACTTCTGGTGTCGAACGGTAGGAAGCTCTTACTGCATTACCTGTTGACAGGGTTTTATCTTTTCTTGCAGTATAGGTATTATAAAGATAAGTCTTCAGGTACCCATCTTTAAATACACAGGTTTTACCCTTGATAACTCCTTCCCCGTCAAATGGCTTTGAAGAAAGCCCCTCAGGTATAGTCCCATCGTCAAATATATTTATATCAATAGAGAATATTTTCTGCCCGATTTTACCTTCAAAAAGTGATTTTCTTTTCTGTACAGAATCTGCCGTCAGACTTCCGGCAATAATACCTAAGAATTGTGCTGAAACAACTTGGTCCAGAAGAAGGTCGACTCTTTGTGATTTGATTTTCTTCCCGCCCAGGATTGAAACAGACCGGCCAGCTGCTTTTTCTGCGACTTCTTCCAGATCAAGATCACCTGGTGCCCTGCCGCATCCAAAGAAATCACCTGTCGAAGTATCCTCACCCTGTTTGGAAATTGCATTTACATAAATCAAACATGTAGTTGTCTTATACTTATCACAAAATCCATTTGAATTTAGAATTGCTGTTTCATAAATACTGTCATTATACATAACATTGTTGATGTCAACGATTCTAGCATCTTTACTTTTTGTTAAAGTCTCCAATCTCTTTGCAAGTGTAACCTTGCTTTCTATATCATAGTCCAGAAAATCCTCCCGGAATAATGACTTATCGCCTATAAGTTTCTGTTTAAATGTGGATTCCTCTTCCCTGGGCAGATAATTATAATCTTCTCTTCCGGTAATCTTACAGTTTGATACAGCTTTCCAGATACAGTCCTCAATACTGCTTTCATCAAGTACAGTTGTATATGCATATCCTATTGATTTATCCTTAAAAATTCTAATACCTATACCAATTGAATCTGAAAATGATAGTGTTTCTACTTTTCCTTTAAAAATTTCTATTTCATTTTCTACAGAGCTTGCAGCAAAAATCTCAAATTCATCTACTGCATGTTTATTTATCCTGGAAGCCGTATCCTTGCATATATTTATTAACTGGTTGTCTCTAACTTTATATCTCTTATCATCTTGCATCCTAATTTTCTGTGCCTCCTACAGTAATTTTACTTACCTTTATGGTTGGCTGGCCTACCTCATTTGAAATTGACTGGCCGCTTTTTCCGCAAAAGCCGGGGGCAAAATCTAAATCGCCTGCCACCACCTCAATCTTTTTTAGTATATCCGGACCATTCCCAATAATAGTTGCATCCTTTATGGGAAAACTGATTTTACCATTCTCTATAAGGTAACCTTCGCTTATTCCGAATACAAAATCTCCTGTTGCCGGATCGACCTGACCACCGGCAAATTCCCTGGCATATATGCCTTTATTTACGGATTTTATAATTGACCCGCTGTCTTCATCTCTACTTTCTATATAGGTATTGCTCATTCTTGGAACAGGAACATGTCTGAAAGACTGCCTCCTGCCATTACCGGTTTGTTTTTCTCCAAGTTTTTTTGATGTTCGTAGGTCATAAATATAACTCTGCAGAATTCCATCTTTTATCAGCACTGTCTTTGAAGAAGGGTAACCTTCATCATCAAATTTATATGAACCCCAATGGTATTCAAGCGTGGAGTCATCAACCGCAGTTACTACATCACTTGCAATCTCTTTCCCTATTTTATCCTTGAATACTGAAGCATCTTTCAGTATGGCATCAGCCTCCAGACCATGACCGCAAGCCTCATGAAAAATAACCCCGCCAAATGCTGGTCCTAATACCACCGGAAGCTCGCCTGCAGGCGCATTTACGGCACCAAGCATGTTAACTGCAATTTTAGAAGCTTCCCGTGCCAGGCTTTTAGGATTTTCAAAATCAAATGCTTCATAGCCGCTTGTTCTTGCCAGTGATTTATAACCTGTCCTTACATCCTTTCTTTTTCTGGCTACCACATTTACTGCCAGAAAAGTTTTTACTATTTTTTCAAATGAAAAGGCACCATAAGAATTTGCAATATATATTTCCTCCTCGGCATCAGAAAGAGTCGATGTAACCTGGATGATGGTGGGGCTAAAATCTCTTGAACTTTTGTCAACCGCCTCAAGTGTATTTTTCTTACTTCCGGGATGAACCTTACCGGGGAATTTTTTTATATTTGTATTATAGGAGCTTTTAGTTTCAGTAAGATTTAAAACCTTAAGGGAGCTACTTCCATTTATTGCGGAGCTTAAAACTTTTGCCGCATTCAGTAATTTATTCTTCTCAAGTGAATCTACATAGGCATAAAAAGTACTGTCACCGACCCACAATCTCAATCCACAGCCTAATTCATAACCACTACTTGAGTTCTCAATTTTACTATCTTCCAATCGTAAATTATTGAAAACTCTTCTTTGTGCAAAAATTTCTGAAAAATCAGCACCATTCCTAAGTAAGGTATTTAAAATCTCTTTGGTAAGTCTATCTTCAATCAATATAATCCAGTTTCCTATCTAGGACAGGCCTTCTTCAACTTTTTTTGCAGTATCTTTTCCCTTTTCAATCACTTTTTTTATTTTCTTCCTGGCATTTCCGGCTTTAGAACCTAAAACCTTGGATACATCTGTAATTTTTTCCTTGCCTTTTTCAATAAATTCTTCACTTCTGCTTTTTATCTCCGCCAGCTTGCTTTTACCACTATCTACATATTCTTTAGTTCTTCCAACGAATATATCAAAACCTTCTTTACTCTTTTCGATTAGCTCTTCACTCTTTTCTTTTATTTCTTTTCTTGTTTCTTTCCCTGACTTAGGAGCAAATAAAATTCCGATTACAAAACCTACGGATAGACCAACAAGTAATGATGTCATTATACCCAAAAAGCTACTTTTTTCATCAGTTTTCTCTTTTTCTACATTCATTTTTCATCCTCCTTTTTTTTACCTTCAGCACCAGCTTTTGAAAGACCACTGAATAACCCTGCTGAAGCACTTATTATTTTAATTATAGGACTGGTTACCAGAATCCGGGCAAGCCTTATAACTTTTTCAAGCTGCTCTACTATTGAACTAATACTCTGGGTAAGATCCGCAATTGAGCTGACCTCTGTATTAAGGTTAGTTATGGTGTCATTTAATTTCTCGACAACAGGAACCAGACTCTCATTTAGCTTTCCCGCCATATATTTAATCTTATTTATTAATTTAAATAACGGTATGGCAATGATTATTGCTACTATTGCAAAAGTGGAAATCAGAATTATTGCAACCAGACCCACAATTTCTAATGATGTCATATTAACCTCTTATATTTAATATAAAATAATCAAATAACATTATATATATTTTATTTCTTTTATTCAAAAAATAATAAATTTAATTTATAATGAGTTACTAATAAGTTTGCGGTTAAAACTTAATAAAAGAAAAAAGTGAGGAAAAAAAATAATATGAAATTTAAAATTCCAGCTATCAATTGGCCAGTAATAATCATAATATCATTTTTTTTGATTTTAACTTTTATATCCTGCTCGCCCCGTATAACTGATAAGATAGATGTCACAAAAGAAGGACCGGAAGGTATTTCAGAAGAAGAAGTTGAAGAATTGAAAGAAGAAGCGGTTGATGTAGTAGATTATGAAAGTGCTCAAGTGGGGGCTGAAATAAATGGGTATATACCATCTTTTTTATGTACTGACAGTGATAACTATATAAAAATTGAAATTACAAATACCTCAGATTTTACCTGGAGGAGCAGTGGAGAAGATATGGTTAGAATCGGCTATCATTATTGGGGGCAGGATGTAGACTATTCCGAATATGATAATCCCGCCAGAACCAGTCTCCCAAATAATTTAAAACCCGGTGAAAGTGCCACCATAGAAGTTCTAATAATTGATATAACCAATAAAGGTATTTATGTATTGCAGATTGATCCTGTCCTGGAGGGACACTTCTGGTTTTCATCGAAAGGCATTCCTATGCTTGAGGGTGGAACTTACTTTGGCTCCTGCACTGATTAGAATCTAAGTGAATATTATTTAATATAAATAGAAATGGAAATCTCTACATTTAACGAGCCGGCATTAAAATTGTTTGCCAGTGCAATATCTACATTAATAATTTTAGATTTTACCTTCCATTATTGCCAGGTTTAAACTTTTAATTTTTCCCCGACTATTTTTTCATAGGCAGCAATATATCTTTCAGATGTTTTTTCAACAACATCGCGATGCAATTCGGGAGGAGTGGATTTTCTGTCCCAATTCGTTGAAAGAAGATAATCTCTTACATATTGTTTATCAAAACTTTTCTGTTCTCTTCCAGGCACATATTCATTCAGAGGCCAGAATCTGGATGAATCCGGGGTTAAAGCCTCATCAGCAAGTATTATCTTATCATCGGTTATGCCAAATTCAAACTTGGTATCTGCAATTATTATACCCTGTCTTATGGCATATTCGGAAGCTTTCATGTAAAGCTCTATGCTTTTTTTCTTTAAAAATTCTATTATTTCAGCGCCAAATATTTTTTTAGCTTTATTTATAGTAATAGCCACATCATGACCTGACACTTCTTTAGTGGTTGGAGTAAAAATAGCTTCCGGCAGCCGGTCACATTTGGAAAGGTTGGGTGGCAATTTCAAATCTCCAATCATTCCGGTCTTTTTATATTCCTCCAAGCCGGAACCTGTTATATATCCGCGTACAACACATTCTATAGGATAGATTTTTACTTTTTTTACTATAACCGATCTTCCACTAAGGGTATCTTTATATCTCTTTAAGAATTTTGGAAACCTTCCTACATCACTCTCAATTAAATGGTTATCAATTACATCCTTTAAATAATTAAACCAGAAAACTGATATCTTATTTAAAATTACACCTTTTAGAGGAATCAAAGAAGGTAAAATAAAGTCAAAAGCAGAAATCCTATCAGTGGTTACTATTAAAATCCTATCATCCAGAGAAAACATTTCTCTGACTTTCCCGCTTCTTAATTTCTCTAAATTTTTAATTTCTACATCCCCTACCAGTTTCATGAAAACCTCCTGTTTTTTCATACTTACCTTTTTTTATAACAATTAGATAAAAGGTAATTAACTCTTTTGTAAATTACCACCTAATTAACTGCGGCATCTTTTAACGCATGGGAACAAATACAATCTCTCTTATCCGGAACCTTTGAAATTGCACTAAAAAGAAGGCTTTTTACTTTCTCATTGTTCTCTTTAAAGACTCTTATCACTTCCTCAATAGTTACAGGCTTGACTTCAGGATGACCTTCCAGTCCAGCATCATAATCAGTAATTAAGGAAATGTTAACATAACATATTTCCTGTTCTCTTGCCAGGCACACTTCCGGATATTGGGTCATGCTTACAACTTCCCATCCCTGATTTGCAAACCACCTGCTCTCGGACCTGGTGCTGAATCTGGGACCCTGTATAACCACTATAGTGCCCCTGGGGTGGCTGTCTATCTTAAGCTCTTTAGCACTTTCAATTACAATTTTCCTTAAAGCAGGACAATATGGTTCAGCCATGGCCATATGTATGGTTTTTGGGCCATCGTAAAAAGTATCAATTCTTCCTTTGGTTCTGTCTACAAATTGATCACATACTACAAACTGTCCTGGTTTTATATGAGGCTGCAAACTTCCAGAGGTACAAGGACCAAAAATATACTGGACACCTAATTTTTTCATAGCATAAATATTCGCCCTGTAATTAATTTTATGAGGAGGTAAATCGTGATTTCTTCCATGCCTGGGTATAAAAGCAACTTTTTTCCCTGCAACCTCGCCAATTACCACTTTATCTGAAGGGGCACCGTAGGGGGTATCCACTTCATATTCCTGTATTTCCTCCAGAAATGAATAAAACCCGGAACCCCCAAATACACCAACATCAGCTTTTTGATTACCAATCATATCTTTCCTTTCCTATTATCTTAAATATATTTCATTATTATATAAATATAAAACCGGATTAAAAACCTCTGCCACTTACCAGTTCGATCAGAGATGCCTCCGGGCGAGCGCCAAAATGGCTGATGACTTCAGCCGCAGTTATACTTCCTATTTTCCCACAGGACTCGAGATCCATACCTTTAATCAGCCCATATAGAAATCCGGCTGCATAAAGATCTCCGGCACCGGTTGTATCGACTATATTGATATTTCTTTGTGGTGATATCATATGTATTCTATCCTTAAATACAACAACTGATCCTTTCTCTGATCTTGTAACTGCACAGATATTTTTCATTTCCCCGCATCTGGAAATTACTTCCTCCAGTGTGCTGGTTTCAAACAATGATTTAATTTCTTCCTCATTTGCAAAAAGAATATCTATATAATTTTTAACCAGGCCCAGAAACTCAACTCGGTGACGCTTGACACAAAAAGAATCTGATAGGTTCAGGGCAACTCTTCCGCCCGTCCCCCTGGCAATTCTTACTGCTTTTTTAAACGCTTCTTTAGTTTCATCACTATCCCAGAGATAACCCTCCAGATAGATAATTTCTGACTGCGAAATAATAGTTTCGTCAATATCTTCAGGACCTAGAGACCCTGAAATACCCAGGCAGGTATTCATGGTTCTCTGTGCATCCGGTGTAGTCAGTACTACACAACATGCTGTTGGCTGCCCGCTCACTGCTTTTTTGGTGCAATAATCCACCCCAAGCGCCTTGAGTCCTTTCTCAAAGGACTTTCCCAGCGGATCGTCTCTAACTTTACCCATGAAAGCTACTGAATTACCCAGAGATGCCAGTCCGGCAATTGTATTTGCAGCTGAACCTCCTGAAACTTCCTTCACCGCATCAATACATGTATGAAGCCTTTTAACCTCAAGTTCATCAACAAGTCTCATCATCCCTTTCCTGAGATCATGTTCCTGGAGAAAATCATCTTCTACGTTAGCCAGAATATCAACAATAGCGTTACCTATACCTACAACGTCATATTTCTTTGCCGGCATTATTCCCTTCCATTTATTATGGTAATGAATAACTTACCTAAATCAGACTTCTGCCGCTACGATATCATTTAATAGAATTATTAATTATATGTCAATTATTGACCTAAAAACAATCATAACTTTATAAAAATACCTTTTTTAACTATAATTCTTATAATCATAAGAACAGAAAGGACAGGTATGCTCGAATCTCTTAATATTAAAACTTCAAGCAGGATAGAAATGGTTGATATTACAGAGAGGATCGCAAACCTCATTACCAGACATAATATAAATAGTGGTATATGTTGTTTATTTGTTCCCCATACCACAGCCGGAATTACCATAAATGAAAATGCTGACTTTACGGTCCAGTTAGACATTAATTCCAAGCTAAGCGACCTGATACGTGCTGGCGATAATTATTCCCACCTTGAAGGAAATTCCGATTCTCATATAAAATCCACAGTGGTAGGATCATCTTTAAATATAATAATTGACAAGGGCAGACCGGTACTCGGAACCTGGCAGGGCATATATTTTTGTGAATTTGATGGCCCCAGGAACAGGAATCTTTACATTAAACTAATTGAAGGTTAAAACATAAATAAAAGACAGGTAAATATACTATGACTTTATTTGAACAGTTTAAAACCAACCATGCGGGTGATATTCCCAGTGCGCCCCTTGCCGATAGAATGAGACCCCGAACTCTGGATGAATTCGTGGGACAGGAGCATCTTGTAGGAAAAGGTAAAATTTTAAGGGAGATTATTGAAAACGACAGGCCTTATTCGATAATATTCTGGGGTCCTCCCGGTTCCGGAAAAACCACTCTGGCTAAAATTATTGCTGAGAAAACTAAAAGCAGGTTTATCTCTTTTTCAGCAGTAACTTCGGGGATAAAACAGATAAAAGAAGTTATGGAAGTAGCCAAATATAACCAGAGAGAACATAATATAAAAACCATATTATTTGTAGATGAAATTCACCGTTTCAACAAAGCCCAGCAGGATGCATTTCTGCCTTTTGTTGAAAAAGGCACTATAATTTTAATGGGAGCTACCACCGAAAATCCATCTTTTGAAGTAATTTCTGCACTTCTCTCAAGAACCAAGACTTTTGTGCTTTATAAACTCTCGCACGAAGATATAAAAACTCTTATCAAGAGAGCTTTAAGCGACAGTGAGCGTGGGCTAGGAAAATATAATATAAAAATCAGTAACGAAGCCATTGATTTTATCGCCAGATTCTCAGACGGTGATGCAAGAATTGCCTATAACATTCTGGAGCTTACAGCAGGCGCTTATTTTAGAGAAAGCAAGCAAAAAACCATGGAAATAGATACCTCATTAATCGAAAATATAATACAGAAAAAAGCGCTTCTTTATGATAAAAACGGTGAGGAACATTTTAACCTGATTTCAGCTCTTCATAAGAGCCTGAGAGATAGCGATCCTGATGCTGCAGTATACTGGACAGTGAGAATGCTTGAAAGCGGTGAAGACCCCTTATATATTATAAGAAGAATGGTCAGGTTTGCTTCTGAAGATATAGGGCTTGCAGATCCCGATGCATTGCAGGTTGCAATTTCAGCCAAACAAAGTTTCGAATTTATCGGTCCTCCGGAAGGATACCTGGCTATAATCGAAGCAGTAATTTACCTTGCCCTGGCTCCAAAAAGCAATTCTTTGTATACAACTTATAACAAGGTGAAATCGGATGTGGAAGAGTTTGGATCGCTTCCGGTTCCATATCATATAAGAAATGCTCCCACCAGACTTATGAAGGATATAGGTTACGGTAAAGGATATAAATATGCTCATGATTATAGTGGTGCAGTGGTTGACCAGACTCACCTTCCTGATAAACTGCTGGCAAGAAAATATTACAGTCCTGCTGATAGAGGATTTGAAAAAGAATTAATAAACAGGTTAAAAGCAATAAATATATTAAAGAAAAAACAAAAATAAGACCTGGTAATATTTTTTATGCTTCTTTTTTTATTTACCTTCTAAGTACGGCTGATTAATTCCTCGGCAATCTGTATTGCATTTAAGGCTGCGCCTTTCCTTAGCTGATCACCGACTACCCACATACTGATCCCATTTTCTATCGAAATGTCCTCTCTTAATCTGCCCACGAAGACATTGTCTTTGTTTGAGGAATCAAGGGCAGTAGGATAAACAGCATTTTTAAAATCGTCTTTTAAAGTCAGCCCTTCTGCTCTGGCCAGTGCATCCCTTACCACTTCCAGCTCTATCTTCTCTTCTGTCTCAATACTTACTGATTCCGAATGAGAAGTAAAGACGGGAACCCTTACTGCAGTAGCAGAAACTTGTATCCGGTCGTCACCAAAAATTTTCCTGGTCTCATAGACCATTTTCATTTCTTCTTTGGTATAGCCATTGTCAAGGAATATATCTATATGAGGAATGACATTAAATGCTATCTGCACCGGAAAAACCTCACATTTAACATTCCGGTTACCACCACATATTATTTCTCTTGTCTGGTTTTCCAGTTCAGCTATAGCCTTTGCACCTGCGCCTGAAACAGACTGATAAGTTGAAACAACTATCCTTTTTATTGGCGAAATATCATAAATCGGCTTCAAGGCAACTACCATAATTATGGTTGAGCAATTAGGATTGGCTATAATACCGTTATGTTCAAATATTTTATCCTTATTTACTTCAGGAACTACCAACGGTACATTTTCTTCCATTCTGAATGCGCTGCTGTTATCTATGACCACAGCACCGCTATCCACTGCATGCTTTGCAAATTCCCTGGAAGTCGATGCACCGGCTGAAAAAAGTGCAATATCTACATTACTGAAGGAGTCCTTTTTTAGCTCCTTTACTTCCAGCTCCTGACCATTGAATAATATCTTCTTGCCTGTCGACCTGTGGGAAGCAAGGGGAATGAGATTTTTTACAGGGAATTTCCTCTCTTCCAGAATGGACAGGAACACCTTTCCCACTGCCCCGGTTACTCCTGCTATAGCTACATTATATTTTCTTGAGTTCATTTTTACCCACCACTTTTGCAGTCTTATTTTGTTTATTACAACCATAAGCCCGTAAATGAATGAAGGATATATTAAAACAATATCAAAATAAATACAAGCTGAAGTTTAAAGTAGTGTCATAGCAAAGTAGAAATGTCCTATTATTAGCAAAGTAGAATCCCCGTAAGGATTGCCGGAAATAAGCCTTTTATTTTTATATTATTTTGCCAGACCAAAACCGCTGTGCAGCGCTTTTACAGCTTCTTTTATCCTGCTCTTCTTTACCACACAGGAAATTCTTATGGGAGAGGTTGAAATCATTTCAATATTTATATCCTTGTCTGCCAGAATTTTAAACATTTTTGCCGCTACGCCAGGATGTGTTTGCATTCCAGCACCGACAATGGCTACTTTAGCAATATCGGTATCTACTTCTATACGTATATTTCTGAGTTTATTTAGAACTTCCTTTGCCAGAGACAAATCATCATTTTTTACTGTAAACGAAATAGCAGCAAAGTTCTCCTCACTGACATTCTGCACAATCAGATCAACATTTATATCCACATCTGCTAATCTGCCAAAAAGATTGGCAGCAACACCTGGCTTATCTTCCAGGCCAAAAATCGATACTTTTGCCTCACCTACATCATAAGTTACTCCGGTAATCAGTGGTCTTTCCATTCTCTCATCTTTCTTATAATCATCCATAACCCATGTCCCTTCAATATCATTAAAACTTGACCTAATATGTAATATTACATTATGTTTCCTGGCAAATTCTACAGCTCTTAAGTGAACCACTTTGGCTCCGGAAGATGCAAGCTCCAGCATCTCATCATATGAAAGCGTCTCCAGTTTAATAGCTTCATTTACCACGTTGGGATCAGTCGAATAAACCCCATCAACATCTGTATATATCTCGCAATATCTCGATTTTAGTGCCGAAGCCAGAGCAACTGCAGTTGTATCAGTGCCTCCCCTGCCCAGCGTTGCAATATCACCATCTATATTAACACCTTGAAAGCCTGCTACAACAACTATCCTATCTTTTTTTAATTCCTTAAGTATTCTATCTACCTTGATATTTAAAATTTTTGCATTTGAATAAACATCATCGGTTAAAATTCCTGCCTGTTCGCCTGAAAGAGATATACAATCATAGCCTTTTTCTTGAATTGCCATAGCCAGCAGCGCGCTTGATACCTGCTCTCCTGTTGACATAAGCATATCCATCTCCCGGCGGGAGGGGCTGGAAGCAATTTTACCCGCAAGTTCAATCAATCTGTCAGTCGTATCACCCATTGCTGAAACGGCAACCACAACATTATTTCCTTCCACCCTGGCTTTAATAACTCTATCTGCAACCCTTTTTATTTTATCTTTGTCGCCAACAGAAGTGCCGCCAAACTTTAAAACTATTATATTTTTTTTATATCTCATCTTTGAACCAGTTATTTTTTTTATTCAAATTTATTTCTCGTAAATCTTTTTTTATTTCACTTCAGCCATTGCCCTGTAGCTTTCATACTTGGCTTTAGCTTCTTCTTCCGCCTTACCAAACAGGTCTTTAGCTATTTCTGGGAAAGTCTTGGTAAGCGATGCATATCTTACTTCACCCATCAGGAATTCCATGAATGATTCTTTTGGCTCCCCTGAGTCTAAAATAAATGGATTCTTGCCTTCTTTTTTCAGTTCCGGGTTATACCTGTACAGGTGCCAGTATCCTGCATCTACCGCTTGTTTTTCCCTTAGCTGTGTACAGCCCATTCCGGCATAAATCCCATGATTAATACACGGGCAATAAGCTATTATAAGTGACGGACCATTGTATCTTTCAGCTTCAAGAAATGTTCTTATTGTCTGCTTCTGACTGGCGCCCATTGCAATCTGGGCAACATATACATACCCATACGACATTACCATAAGCCCCAGATCTTTTTTCTTAACTTTTTTACCTGAAGCGGCAAATTTTGCTACCGCTCCAATCGGGGTCGCTTTTGAAGCCTGACCTCCCGTATTAGAATATACTTCCGTATCAAATACAAGTACATTTATGTTTTCTCCGGATGCCAGCACATGATCCAGACCCCCATACCCTATATCGTAAGCCCAGCCATCACCGCCAAATACCCATACTGATTTTTTAATCAGATAATCCTTAAGTTCCAGTATTTTTTCCCCAAGCTCATTAGCCTTCTTATCACCGAGATCTCTACCCAGTAGTTTTAAAATTTTTACGGTAGATTCTCTGTTTATCTCGTCATCTTCTCTACCTGAAATCCATTCACTCATGGCCTTTTCTACCAGAGTGTCTATATTCATTTCAGACAGTTCTTCCATATAATCTTCAATTTTATTTCGAAGTTGCTTTATGGCTAAAACCATTCCGTATCCATATTCAGCATTATCTTCAAATAAGGAATTTGCCCATGCCGGCCCCTTGCCTTTTGCATTGGTAGTATAGGGGGTTGAAGGAGCCGAACCACCCCAGATAGATGAGCACCCTGTGGCATTCGCTATCAGCATCCTGTCTCCAAACAGCTGGGTAACCAGTTTTGCATACGGAGTTTCGCCGCATCCTCCGCACGCACCTGAAAATTCAAATAGTGGTTTTTTAAATTGACTTCCCTTGACTGTATCAGCGGGTATAACATCTTCCTTCACCGAGATTTTTGAAGCAAAATTCCAATTTTCAATCTGGACCTCCTGTGAGTCCAGAGGTTTCATAACCAGGGCTTTATTTTTAGCAGGGCAGATATTTGCACAGTTCCCGCATCCTGTACAATCAAGCGGGCTTACCTGTATTCTATATGCAAACTGCTCAAGACCTTTCCCTTTTGCCCCGACAGTTTCAAATTTCCCGGGAGCATTCTTTACTTCTTCACCGGTGAGCAGTACCGGCCTTATAACCGCATGGGGGCATATATACGAGCATTGGTTACATTGTATGCAATTATCCTTCTGCCATTCCGGCACATTTACTGCTATGCCCCTTTTCTCATAAGCTGCAGTCCCCTGCGGAAATGTTCCATCCTCAGCCCCTATAAATGCACTGACCGGGATGCTATCGCCTTCCTGCCTGTTTATAACTCTTAAGATATTTTTTATGAAGTCCGGTTCCTGGGCTTCTGCAACATCCTCCACTTCAACTGCATCTTTCCAGCTGTCAGGAATTTTTACTTTCTTCAGTGATTTTATCCCACTGTCTACTGCCCGGTAGTTCATCTGTACAATTTTCTCACCTTTTTGACCATAGGTTTTCTTTATTGCTTCCTTCATATATTTTACTGCATCATCTAAAGGTATAACCTTTGCAAGTTTAAAGAAGGCAGACTGCATAATCATATTTATCCTGCTGCCCAATCCAATCTCAGCCGCTATATCAGTGGCATCAATTATATAAAAATCTATATTATGCCCGGAAAGATACTTCTTGATGCTTGCAGGCAGTTTCCTGTCCAGGTCGCGGGCGCTCCACTGACAGTTTAAAAGAAAGGTCCCACCGTCTTTTAATCCTTTAAGTAAATCATATTGCCCTATGTAAGCCTGATTATTGCAGGCTACAAAATCAGCATCGCTGATCAGGTAAGTTGACCTGATTGGATTCTTTCCAAATCTCAAATGAGACACTGTCAGGCCGCCGGATTTTTTAGAATCATAAGCAAAGTAACCCTGAGCATAAAGGCCAGTATTATCACCAATTATCTTAATAGCATTTTTATTTGCTCCAACCGTACCATCAGAGCCCAGACCCCAGAATTTGCATCTTATAGTTCCTTCAGGAGCAGTCTCAATCTCCTCTTTAACTTCAAGAGATGTGTGAGTAACATCATCATTTATGCCTATGGTAAATCCATTTTTAGGACTTGCCAGTTTTAAATTATCAAATACAGCTTTTATCTGGCCTGGAGTGGTATCCTTCGAACCGAGCCCATATCTTCCACCCACAATAACAGGTTTACCTTCCACTTCATAAAATGCAGTTTTAACATCCAGGTATAACGGTTCACCTATTGCACCCGGCTCTTTTGTCCTGTCCAGAACAGCAATCTTCCTGGCGGTTTTTGGTATTGACTGTAGGAAAAATTCAGTAGAAAAAGGTCTATAAAGATGAACCTTTACCACTCCTACCTTTTCACCTGATTTATTTAGATACTCTACAGTTTCATCTATAGTGTCCGTAACAGAGCCCATAGCTACAATTACGTATTCTGCATCTTTTGCCCCTACGTAATTAAATGGCTTATATTCTCTTCCGGTTAATTTACTAATCTTATTCATATAATCTAAAACTATTTCCGGAACTTTATTGTAAAAACTATTTGATGATTCCCTTGCCTGGAAAAATATGTCAGGATTCTGAGCCGTGCCCCTGGTAACCGGATGCTCCGGATTCAAAGCTCTTTCTCTGAACTGCCTTAGTGCATCCTCATCAATCAGCTTTTTAAAATCCTCATACTCAATAACTTCAATTTTTTGAATTTCATGTGAACTTCTAAAACCGTCAAAGAAGTGTAGAAAAGGTACTCTGGACTTAATGGCAGACAGATGTGCCACTCCTGCAAGATCCATAATTTCCTGTATTGAACCAGAAGCCAAAAGTCCAAAGCCAGTTTGTCTTACAGCCATTACGTCCGAGTGATCACCAAATATTGAAAGAGCATGAGTTGCTACAGTACGGGCACTCACATGAAATACGCCCGGTAGAAGTTCTCCTGAAATTTTATACATATTCGGAATCATTAGAAGAAGCCCCTGGGATGCAGTAAAAGTTGAAGTAAGAACACCCACTGCAAGTGAGCCATGTACCGCTCCTGCTGCACCTCCTTCGGATTGAAGTTCGCTCACACTGACCACCTGTCCGAACATATTCTTCCTCCCATGAGCAGCCCACTCATCAATATATTCACCCATAGGAGAAGAAGGGGTGATAGGATAAATAGCCGCTACTTCAGTAAAAGCGTATGCCACATATGCTGCAGCCATATTTCCATCCATGGTTTTCATGGTTTTCATAACTGATCTACTCCTTTATATATAAATTTGCGGCATCAAATTTTTAAAATTAATAGATAAAAATAACTTACTTATACCAGAAATTACTATTGCTTTGAAAATTTTTATAATAATTAACTGGAAAAATTCTTAAGCATAAACAAGCTTTCAAGCAAACACAAAATCATTGAATTATAACATATTTAATTTATTTTTTTAATAAACTAATGCACACAGCTGGATAGTTTTTAGCTACCCGTAGATTAAAGTTCTCTTCTATCAGAAATTGCCCTGCCTATAGTTATCTCATCTGCATATTCCAGGTCACTACCAACAGGAAGTCCGCTTGCCAGTTTAGTAACTTTAACTCTCAGGGGGACTAATATCTTTTTTAAATACATAGCAGTACTTTCACCCTCAACAGTGGGATTTACTGCAATTATTACCTCTTCAATATTATTAGCCTTCACGCGCTCCAGCAGCCTGGGTACTCTTATCTCGTCAGGTCCGACATTTTCTATGGGAGACAGCAGTCCGCCAAGGATATGATACAACCCCCTGTATTCACCGGTTTTTTCAACAATTATTACATCACTTACTTCCTCGACTATACATATTTTTTTTCTATCCCTGGACTGGTCCCTGCAAATATGGCAGATATCTTCTTCGGTCAGACTGTAACATTGACTGCAAAATTTAACCTTTTCCTTCATCTCAATCAGGTTCTTGGAGAATTTTACAATATCGCTATGGGAAAGCTTGAGCAAAAAGAATACAATTCTTTTAGCAGATTTGGGGCCTATTCCCGGAAGTTTTCTGAATTCGTTTATTAAATTTTCTACACTTTTTATATATAAAGCCATTTATAATTTACAAATGATTTAATAATTGTAAATAAATCTATTACAGTATCCCTGTAATTTATAATTTCCGTTAGAAGAGCCCGGGTATATTCATACCACCTGTAAGGCTTGTCATTTTATTTTTAGCTTCATCTTTTGATTTTTTTATAGCATCATTTATTGCAACCATTACCATATCCTCAATCATTTCCATGTCACCTGAATCAACAATATCCTTATCAATTTTTACTTCTACAATTTCTTGATCACCATTTACTTTCACTTTTACTGCACCCCCGCCTGCGGAAGCTTCGAACTCCATTTTTTTTAATTCTTGCCGGATTTCCAGTAATTTTTGCTGCATAATCTTTGCCTGCTTCATCATATTCCCATAGTTTAAACTCAATTTTTACTCCTTTATATCAAATTTTTTTTCAAAATAATTGAACACATCCTCTTCTGTATGACTGTTTTCACTACTCCCGTCTTTTGAATTTGAACTATTACTGGCTTTATTTTCTGCATCTTCAACCCTGCTTTCTCCGGTTAATTTGCTGCTCGCTTCACTTTCTGCATCACTTATTACATCAATTTTATCCATTTTTTTACCAAGCTCGAATTTAATCTTAAAGTCCTTACCTGTAACTTCTTTTATCACACTGGATATCAACTCGATATTTTTGATTTTATTTAAATGGTCCTTGTGCCATTCTTTTTCTTTATCCAGGTAGAAATACAATGTGCCGTTTTCTATTTTATAAGGCACAGCTTCCGTAAACATAGCGTGAACTGAAATTTTCTTCTTTTTTAAACTTTGTGAGATTTTATCCAGATTATTATTAATCAAACTAATTTCTTCATCTTTTTTTTCTACTCCAGCATCAGCCATTTCTGATTTATGAGCTTTACTCCCACTTACTTTATGCTTGCTCTGAATTTCGACCTCGCTTACCATCTTATCAATTTCATTGCTATTTATAATATCAAAATCATCTTCCTCATTTTCATAAACACTGGTACCAACATCAGCTCTATGATTATGAGAATTCTTATTACCTTCTTGCATTGAATTAATTTTATCAATTTCTTTCCTTAAAGATTCTATCTGCGTCTCCATAAGTCTGGTTTTCTTTCCTATTTCTTTTTCATCCAATACAATAAAATTAATGGCTCTGACTACCGCTGACTTGAAAAAGACTTTTGAGCCTTCACCCCATTTGATTTGCTTGAGCAAATCTGTAAACAGTTCCATATAAAACTCTATTTCTTCCTTTTGCAGTTTTTTAGCCTGACCAAGATACTTATCTTTATAATCTTCACTTATATTTACAATTTCAAAAGGATTATTGTAATTCTTAATAACATACAAATCATACAGATGATCCAGAAACTCGGACACGAATACTTTAAGGTTTTGATTACTGCCAGTAATTTTATTTACCAGAAGCAAACCCCCGGTCAAGTTCTTTTCAATTAAAATATCTGTAAATTCAAAAAGCATCTCAAGATCTGTGACCCCGAGAAGTGAAATAACATCCCTGAGCTCAATTTTATCCTCACCAAATGCTGCCAGTTGTTCCAATATGCCATCGGCATCTCTCAGGCTGCCATCTGCATATTTAGAAATTAAGCTCATAGCTGAATCACTTATGGTTATTTTTTCACTTTTTGCGATTTTCTGCAGCCTCTCTTTGATTTTATCCATTGGTATCGGAAAGAAATCAAATCTCTGGCATCTTGACATTATAGTAGGAATTACTTTATTTGGTTCAGTGGTGGCCATTATAAATAATACATGTTCAGGAGGCTCTTCCAGAACCTTGAGCAGCGCATTAAAAGCTTCCGTGGTTAACATATGAACCTCATCAATAATATAGACTTTTTTTCTCAGTATATTAGGCAGATATTTTACTTTTTCCCTGAGCTCTCTTATTTCATTTATTCCCCTATTGGAAGCAGCATCGATTTCTACAACATCCATACTGGAGCCATTGGATATACTTACACAATTTTCACATTTATTGCAGGGATCCGGGGTAGTACCCTTCTTGCAATTTAAAGCCTTTGCCAGTATGCGTGCAGTTGATGTTTTGCCTGTCCCTCTGGGACCGCAAAATATATAACAATGTGATAATCTATTATTGGATATAGCATTTTTAATGGTTCTAACATTGTACTCTTGACCGATTATTTCTCCAAAGTCCTGCGGTCTCCATTTTCTATAAAATGAAATGTAACCCATAAAAATATATAGCTATTTTAATTAGTAATAAATGACCGTGCCCCAGATCTCGATTTATAATAACAAGTGCATCTCATACAGTTAACTCCAGCCAGGTTTCCTTGTGGCACCCGGAGAATATTACTTACCGCTGCTTCCTCTCGGATCTGACGGGGTTTGTAACCCTCCGCCGCACAAGACCCAACCTTCAACATCACTTACATAAGTGCTAAACCTCACTATCATAAACCTCATATCTGTTGATCAGCCTCACTATAGCGGATTGTGAGTTACAGGGCACCGCTAGCTCCCCACCTAGCACGGCCAATTTGATTATATAAAATTAATTAAAAAAATAAAACTAGCTATTGGATAGTTCTCCGGTAAAAATAATTGTTGACCATTTAATTTAAAGGAGTAGAATTTCTATTCAGGTATTTATTCAAACCTGCAAATAAACCATTAAAACAAAATAAAGGTACTTATCCAATACCATTTAAATGATTAAATTTAAGAAAGGGCTTAATAAAACTAAAATTTTTTTAAGTTTCAGTACTCACATGGTAACTGATACTTACGCCAGCTTTATAGTGGGGCTTATCCCTATACTGGCAGTAAAACTGGAACTTTCTCTTTTTCTTGTGAGTATCTTAACTTCGGTAAACTTTATCTCCAACAGCCTCACACAACCCGCATTCGGATACCTTTCAGACAAATACGGCATAAGATACTTCATGATTGCAGGACCGCTGGTTGCCTCTATATTTATAAGCATTCTGGGAGTATCTCCTAATTACTGGTCTATTCTGATCTTTTTATTTTTAGGAAATCTGGGAGTTGCTGCCATTCACCCTCCTACTGCAGCCACAGCCAGTCATGCGGGAGGAAGCAGAAAGGGTTTTATAAATTCTATAATATCTTTTGGGGGGACTGCTGGTTTTTCAGCAGGTTCATTATTCGTTATTTTAATTATAAATAAACTTGGTCTTAAATTTACCCCTCTGGCTGCTATCCCGGGAATAATTATGGCTCTAATTCTTATGAAATTTGACCCGTCCATTTTCATGAGTGGAACTAAAAAAATTGAAGCGAGCTTTATCAAAAAAATTAAAAGCCTGAAAAAAACAAAACTTATTTTGCTTTTGCTCATAATTTTTGCTTCCTACTCTAGAGATTTAACTGTTCTATCAATGCTTACATTTATGCCTTTGTATTTCACCGGTCAAGGAGTAAAACTTATAAATTTCGGATATATAATCCTTGTCTTTATTTTAGTAGGAGGAACTGGCGGTCTTTTTGCCGGTTACTATTCGGATAAAATAAGAAAAAGAACAACTGTAATTCAAGCCGGGTTGATTATATCTGTTCCCTTTTTCTATTTAATGTTGAAAGTACCTCTGAGCATGTCAATAATTTTATTTATTCTAGCCGGGTTTTTTGTTACCTCTACTCTGCCTTTATGTATTAGAGTGGCGCAGGATATTTTTCCTCGTAACCTAAGTCTTGCCTCTTCCATGGTTATGGGTGTAAGCGGAGGAATTGCGGCTGCCACTGTTATTCTTATTGGTAAAATTGCGGATCACATTGGAATTGTAAGGACTATAAACTATGTCTTAATAATACCAATCCTGGCATCTCTGCTGTTATTCTTATTCCCGCATGTAAGATCAAAATACAGGTAGTGAATTGAAATCTTGTCTGGACTGATATTTGATTTAAAGTTAAAATTGAAATTTTAAATGCCTGCCATTTTTAAAATAGGATAAATATTTCTAAAAAAATACGCAAGTGAAAAGAAAATGAATAGAAAAAACAGCAGCTTTAATAAATTGCAGATTTCACTTTCAGCGGGAAGCCATTTTATTACTGATATATACCAGAGCTTCATAATAGGCCTCATACCGATACTTGCCTTAAAATTCGACCTATCCCTTTTTAAAGTTGGACTTCTTACTGCTACCAGTGTAATTGCAAAAAGTCTTTTCTCCCCCATCTTTGGATATTTTTCAGACCGCCACGGGCTAAAATATTATATAATTGCCGGTCCGCTTTTTACTTCTATTTTTTTAAGCCTAATTGGGATACTGCCTAACTATTATTTTATACTGGCTTTTTTATTTTTAGGAAATTTAAGTATTGCTGCTTACCATCCTGCAAGTGCTGCCATCGCCGGACATTTTGGCGGCAGTAAGAAAGGACTTGGAAGCTCAATTATCAATTTTGGAGGAAATTTTGGAAATGCGCTTGGTGTACTCCTGATAATATTAATCGTTGAAAAACTCAACATGAATCTTACTCCCATTGCTATGGTTCCGGGAATAATTATGGTAATTGTTCTGTTTAAATTAGTCCCTAATACATCATTTAGGAATAAGGCAGAAAATACTCTTAATTTCTTTTCAAGAATTAAAAAAGTAAATAAAAGGAAGATTTATCTTTTATTTTTGATTATGTTTACTATTTATTCCCTATATATTATGTGGATCACCCTTATAACCTATATGCCCTTATACTATACCAGGGCAAATATAACCCTTATAAATGTAGGAACGATTATGCTTTTTTTCGGAATGCTAGGTGGAGCAGGGGGTCTCCTTTCCGGATTCTTATTCGACCGTTTTAAAAAAGGCAGCTTAATTATCCAGATTGGCTTTGTTCTGGCCGCACCTATATTCTTTTTTACTTTCAGAACCACAGGCCTTATCTCTATAATACTTTTTGTTGCTGGTGGATTTTTTCTGATTTCAATTCAGCCGGTATGTATCAGAATGACTCAGGATCTACTACCGGGAAATATGAGCCTTGCATCTTCTTTGATTCTGGGATTAAGTCCTGGAATCGCTGCCATTACCATGATTTTTCTGGGTAAAGCTGCAGATATTATCGGAATTGTGACTCTAATAAACTATGAGATAATTCTTATTATATTTACCATGCTAATGCTTTTTGTCTTTCCGCTGGCTGAAAGAAGTTTAAGAGATGAAAAAAACAATCAGTAAATCAGTTAAAATAAACCCTGTAAAG